>Ga0208937_1000293_pt1 | contig 43864 bp, 34 predicted proteins | sample June2015DPH_11_5_FD_184705 | JGI IMG/M metagenome (GOLD analysis project Ga0208937, IMG submission 184705) | Peatland microbial communities from SPRUCE experiment site at the Marcell Experimental Forest, Minnesota, USA - June2015DPH_11_40... | ecosystem: Environmental > Terrestrial > Soil >...
AGGTGATGGCGAAAACCGCGCCGACATTGATACCAAGACCGCGCGCCACGCGCTGATCGTCGACCGCCGCGCGCAAGCGGCTGCCGAACCGCGTCTTGCCGATCATCAGTTGCAGCGCCACCGTGAGCAGGCCGCAGATCAGGATAATGAGCAGGCGATATTTGCTCATGCCGATGCCGAACACGATGAAATGGCCTTGCAGGGCCTCGGGAATAAGCACGAATTGCTGCGAAGAGCCCATCACGTAATCGACGGCCGCGACCGACATGAACACCAGCCCGATCGTGAACAACACCTGGTCGAGATGGCTCCTGCGGTAGACGTGGACGTAGAGCGTGCGCTCAAAGAGAGCGCCGAGCGCCGCCGTGACCAGAAATGCGATCGGCAGCCCGAGCGCGAACGGCACGCCCAGACGGTTGACCAGGATTACCGTGCAATAGCCGCCGGCCATGGCGAAGGCGCCGTGCGCCAGATTGATGAAATTCATCAGGCCGAGCGTGACAGAAAGGCCGCATGCCAGCACGAAAAGCAGCATGCCGTAGGCTAAACCATCGAACAGGATCGTCAGCATCAGTGCCCCATTCTCCCTCTCCCGCTTGCCGGGAGAGGGTGGGGTGAGGGGGCGTCGCCGCCACGCTCAGAATCACGGCGAGGCCCCTCACCCGCCGCGCTTCGCGCGACGACCTCCTCCCCCGCCGGCGGGGAAAGGTGAATTACTTCTGCTCCGCGGCCTTGATTGGATCCTTGATGGCCGGGAAGGTGGCGAACTCGACGTTATAGAGCTGGCCGTTCTTTTTCTCGACCTTGCGGATGTAGATGTTCTGAACAATATCGCGCGTCTGCGGATCGATCGAGATCGGGCCGCGCGGCGATTCCCAGGCCATGCCCTTCATGGCGTCGATGAGCGAGTCGCCGTCGGTCTTGCCGCCGGTCTTCTTCAGCGCCTCGTAGATAAGGTGCATGCCGTCATAGGCGCTGACCGCCATGAAGTTCGGCCGCATGCCGCCATTGGCTTTCTCGAACGCGGCAACGAACGCCTTGTTGGTCGCCGAGTCGTGATCGGCCGAGTACATATGCGCCGTGACAGTGCCGATCACCGCGTCGCCCATGCCGTTGAGCAGGTCGTCATCCATGGTGTCGCCGGGGCCGATGAGCTTGATGCCTGCCTTGTCGAGGCCGCGCTCGACGAACTGCTTGACGAAAATGCCGCCTTGCCCGGAAGGAACGAAGACGAAGATCGCATCGGGTTTTTGGTCGGCGGCGCGTTGCAGGAAAGGCGCGAAATCGGGACTGGCGAGCGGGAAGCGGATTGCCTCGAGCACCTCACCGCCTTTTTTCTTGAATTCGGCCGTGAAGGATTGCTCGGAGTCGATACCAGGCCCATAGTCGGAGATCATCGTCACCACTTTCTTGATGCCGTTGTCCGCCGCCCAGTCGGCCATCGGCACGGTCGATTGCGCCATTGTGAAGCTGGTGCGCGCAATGTAGGGCGACCGTTCGGTAATGATCGAGGTGCCGGCCGCGGTGACGATTTCGAGTGTTTTGGATTCCTTCGACAGCGGAGCGACCGCGAGCGCGGTTGGTGTGATGCCGAAACCGGCAACGAACGCGACCTTTTCATTGACGATCAGCTCCTGCGCGATGCGCTTGGTATTGTCGGGCACCGCGGAGTCGTCCCTGACGATGAGCTCGATTTTCTTGCCGGCGACGGTGTCGCCGTGCTGCGCCATGAAGAGCTTGATCGCTGCGGATTCTTGTTTGCCGGTCGACTGCTGCTGGCCAGTCATCGGCAGGATGAAGCCAATTTTGACGGTATCTTGGGCGAACCCACCGTCCGCCACGGAAAGCCAAAGCGCGGCGAGGGCTGCCGCGACAACGTAGCTACGCACCATGGATTCCTCCCTGAACACGGCGATTTTGAGCGCCTCAACCGGGCATACCAACTCCGGCGGGCTCGTGTCCAGACGCAGGTTGTCTCAGCGGCCGCGGTCGCGCCGTTCAGCAGGCCGATTGCCGGCTGGTCTGTGAGATCTCTGCAAGGCAAGAGCGCGGCACGGACGGGCGTGCAAAAACTGAAGAGGCCCCAGCTTATGCCGGGGCCTCTGGCCAGAGGAGTGGGTCTGCGCCCACAATCGTCCGTCAGCTACTGCACGGTCTCTCCATGCAAGGCGAGATCGAGACCTTCGCGCTCGACGTCCTCGCTGACGCGCAGCCCGATGACCATGTCGACGATCTTGAGGATGATCAGGGTCACGACCACGTCGTAGACGAAGACGCTGCCGATACCGATGAGCTGATTGATCACCTGGCCGGGATTGCCCTCGATCAGGCCGGCGGTGCCGCCGTAGGCCTCGATGGCGAACACGCCGGTGAGGATAGCGCCGGTGGCGCCGCCGACGGCGTGCACGCCGAACGCATCGAGCGCGTCATCATACCCGAAGAAGTGCTTAAGGCTAGTGACCCCCCAGTAGCAAACGATGCCGGCGGCGACGCCGATGGCGAACGCTCCCATCGGGCCGACGAAGCCGGAGGCCGGCGTAATGGCGACGAGTCCGGCCACTGCACCCGAGCAAATACCGATGACGGTCGGCTTGCCGCGCATCATCCACTCGACCAGCATCCAGGTGAATGCTGCCGTCGCGGTGGCGATGTGCGTCACCGCCATCGCCATGCCGGCCTGCATGCCGGCACTCACGGCGGAGCCGGCATTGAAGCCGAACCAACCGACCCACAGTAGCGAGGCGCCGATCAGCGTGTAGACCATGTTGTGCGGCGGCGCGATGTCCTTGCGCTTGCCGAGCATCAGCGCCGCCATCAGTCCGGCGGTACCCGAGTTGATGTGCACCACCGTGCCGCCGGCGAAATCGAGCACATGGATCTTGGCGTCGGGATTGGCACTGTTGAAAATGCCGTCCGGTCCCCACACCCAATGCGCGATCGGCGAATAGACGAAGATCGCCCACAGGCCGATAAACCAGAGCATGGCCGAGAACTTCATGCGCTCGGCGAACGAACCGGCGATGAGCGCCGCGGTGATGATCGCGAAGGTCAACTGGAACATCGAGTAGACGGTCTCGGGGATCGTCGGCGCCAGCGGATTGGGATTGCCGATGCCCTTGGCAATATCGCTGACAATGCCTTGGAGGAACGCGCGATCGAGCCCGCCGATGAACGGCGTGCCGGCGCGGAACGCGAGGCTATAGGTGAAGAACAGCCAAAGAATACTGATGAGGCAGGTGATGGCGAAGCTTGTCATCACCGTATCGCCGACATTCTTCTTCCGCACCATGCCGCCGTAAAACAAAGCGAGGCCCGGGATGGTCATCATCAGCACGATGGCCATCGAAGTGAGCATCCAGGCGGTATCGCCGGAATTGGGCGCGCAATTCGTCAGCGTCTTGGCATCGCAGGCGGGCGGCGGAGCCTCGGCCGCCGCCGGTGCGGCTTGCGGAGCCGCGGTGGGCGGCGTGGCTGCCGCCGGCGTCGCCGAAGTCTGCGCGTAGGAAGCCTGGAAAGTCGGCACGCTCAGCACGACGGCAAGCGCCAGCGCTCCGGCGAGCGCGAGCAGCCCCGCACGCGAGAATGTCTTCAAGGTCATGATGTCACTCCTGTCCGTGGAGATGGAGGTGCGGGGTTTGCTAAAGGGCCGCGGCATCGAGCTCGCCGGTGCGGATGCGGACCGCATGGTCGAGGCCGAACACGAAGATCTTGCCGTCGCCGATCTGACCGGTTTTCGCCGCGGCACTGATCGTCTCGACGACCTTGTCCACTTGATCGGACCCGCAGGCAATTTCCAGCTTGATCTTCGGGAGGAAGCTCACGGCATATTCGGCGCCGCGATAGATTTCGGTGTGGCCCTTTTGCCGCCCATAGCCCTTCACCTCGGTGACGGTCAGCCCCTGAACGCCAATCTTGGTGAGGGCGTCGCGGACGTCGTCGAGCTTGAAGGGCTTGATGATGGCTATGACGATCTTCATTGGTTCGATCTCCTGTGGAATCGCCCATTTCGCCGTGCACTACCGATCGGGCAGACCGGCTAAAAGGCGATGACCGCGCAGGAACACGCAGCCCCACTCGCGGCAATTACCGAGGCGCTCTAATCAAGCGCCGTGCCAGTTGCGGTGAGGAGCCTTAATGCGTTGGTAATCAAAGACGATTGGAACTTCTGCCGACCCCGCCCATCGCCACCGAAGGGGCATCGCCGGGGTGGCCGCCCAAATACCGGACAGAATGCTTAAAAACTAGGCCGGGAGGATGCCGAGCAAGTTATTGCAAGGCCTCGCCATGTTGCGTGACGTCCAAGCCTTCGATCTCGCTCTGCTTATCGACGCGCAGCGGGATGAAGACCGAGATCGCCTTCAGCAGCACAAAGGTGGCGGCAGCAGACCACGCCAAGGTCACCGCGATGCCATAGAGCTGGATCAGCACTTGGGAGCCATTTCCCTCCAGCCACCCGGCGGTACCGCCGACCGCACTGACGGCGAACACGCCAACCAGCAGAGTGCCGGTCGCGCCGCCGATGCCATGAACGCCAAACACGTCAAGCGAGTCATCGTAGCCCCAGAACTGCTTGAGTCTGGTGCAGCTCCAAAAACACATCGCGCCGGCGATGAGACCGATGATCACGCCATGCCAGGGCAGCACGAAACCGGAGGCCGGCGTGATGGTGCCGAGCCCGGCCACGGCACCGGAAATCATGCCGAGTACCGATGGTTTGCCCCGGGTCCACCATTCGAGCGCCATCCAAGTCAGAGCACCGGTCGACGCAGCGAGATGCGTCGCGAGGATCGCGAACACGGCCCGCGAATTAGCAGCAAGCGCCGAGCCGCCGTTGAATCCGAACCAGCCGACCCACAGCAGTCCGGTGCCAATGACCGCCAGCGACAAATTATGGGGCGCGAAATTGTCGCTGCCGTAGCCGCGCCGCGCGCCCAGCACGATAGCGGCGACCAGACCGGCAACGCCGGCGTTGAGATGCACCACCGTGCCGCCGGCGAAATCGAGCATTCCGGCCGCGGCGAGAAAGCCGCCACCCCAAACCCAATGGGCAATCGGGACGTAGACCACGATCAGCCAGAGCGCGACAAACCACAAAAAGGCCGAAAAACGCATGCGATCGGCGACCGAGCCGGCAACGAGCGCCACAGTAATCACGGCGAAGGCCATGTGGTAGAGCATGAACAGTGCTTCGGGAATCGTCTTGGCAAAAGGACTGACCGCATCCATGCCCATGCCGCGCAGCAGAACGCGGTCGAGCGTGCCGAGCAACGGCGCATCGCCGCCGAACGCGAGCGTGTAGCCAAGGCCGGCCCACAGGATCGAACAGAGCGCCGTCGCGACAAGACTTTGCGCCATGGTCGCAAGCACGTTCTTCTTGCGCACCATGCCCGCGTAGAACAGCGCGAGGCCCGGAATCGTCATCATCAGGACGAGTGCGGTCGCCGAGATCATCCAGGCGGTATCGGCCGGATCGATTTTCGCTGCGGTTTGCGCCAGGGCCGAAGTCGAAGCGAATGCCGTAGCCGCCCCGGCGGCGGCCGCAGCAGCAATCGATACCACCCTCATCATCAGTTCCCCGGAACCCCTTTTGACGTCAGAGCGCGCCGGCGTCGGTCTCGCCGGTACGGATACGGACCGCCTGCTCGATCGGAGCGACGAAAATCTTGCCGTCACCGATCTGACCGGTCTTGGCGGCGGCGCTGATGGCCTCCACCACTTTGTCGGCCTCGTCGGCCGCGACAGCGATCTCGATGCGGATTTTCGGCAGGAAATTCACGGCGTATTCGGCGCCGCGATAGATTTCGGTATGGCCCTTCTGCCGCCCGTACCCTTTGACTTCGGTGACGGTCATGCCGCGGATGCCGATAGCGGTCAGGGCGTCGCGCACGTCTTCGAGCTTGAAAGGCTTGATAATCGCGATGACGAGCTTCATGGACCAATTCCTGGGCACAGCGGTGCAGCGCGGGATGCCTACGATATCGGCATCTCGACCAGACACTAAGCAATTTTATCATCCAGCTGTGAGGGCGCGGTCTTCCCCCGGTGCATAACTCGGCTGGCCGCTGTTAGGCTGGCGCGGGACGGCGTTGGCGCAGCAGACCCTCCTGCGCCACTGAGGCGACCAGCGTGCCGTCGAGGGCAAAGATCAAACCGCGAGAGAAGCCGCGAGCACCGCTGAGGTTGGGGCTGTCCTGGGCGTACAGGAGCCACTCGTCGGCACGAAAGGGGCGGTGGAACCACAGCGCGTGGTCAAGGCTCGCTGCCATGATGTCCTGGTGGAAAACGGTACGGCCGTGCGGAATGAGCGCCGCATCAAGGAGCGTCATGTCCGAGGCGTAGGCCAGCACGCACTGATGAATCGCCGGCTCGTCGGGCAGGCGTTCGGTGGCGCGAATCCACATGTGGAAGCGGCCGCCTTCGAGCTTCTCGCCGAGATAGCGGCCATATTCGACCGGCCGCAGGTCGATCGGCCGCTCGCGGTCGTAATAGCGCCGCACGGGATCTGGCATGAGCGACAACACCCGATTCCTTGCCTCGGCCTCGTTGCGCAGTTCGTCCGGCTTCGGCACATCGGGCATGGGGAACTGGTGCGATAGCCCTTCTTCCGCGCCATGGAACGACACTTCCATCGAGAAGATCGCACGGCCGTGCTGGATCGCCATCACGCGCCGCGTGGTGAAGCTCCTGCCGTCACGAATGCGATCGACCTCGTAGATGATCGGCACCTTGGGATCGCCGCCAAGAAGGAAATAGGCGTGCAGCGAATGCGGCGGCCGCTGCGCCACGTCGTCCACCGTACGGCAGGCCGCAACCAAGGCCTGGCCGATGACTTGGCCGCCGAACACGCGCTGCCAGCGCGATTGCGGCGAGCGGCCGCGGAACAGGTTCACCTCCAGCGGCTCGAGATCGAGGATGGCGAGAACGTCCTGCAGAGCGGAAGGCATGCGTGAGGTCCAATCTATGCTGGCGAAACCACGGCAAAGCGGCCGCGATGATCATTCGCAGGTTTGCCGGCCGATGCTATGCTGCCCGTTAGTGTCCCGATTTCGAAGTTCGCACGTGTATGCGGTATCCTCTGATGCGAACTTCGAAATCGAGGGACACTAGCAATTTTATCCTTCTAGTGCGGTTTTGGATTTGAAGTTCCTACACGAGTTTGCCGCCTGATTGTAGGAACTTCAAATCCACCGCACTAGCTGTGGTCCAGAAACGGGGATCGGGGATCCGTACAGGCTCGCGTTTCATGAATAGCGCTGACAATCCGATCGACGTGCTGATTGCCGGCGGCGGCTTCGCCGGCCTTACGCTGGCCATCGCGCTGCGCCAAGCACTGGGGCCGCAATTCTCCATCACCGTGGCCGACCCGATGCATGGCCGCAGCCGCGCCGATGACGAGCGCGCATCGGCGATCGTCGCGGCGGCGCGGCGGTTGTTCGAGACGCTGGACGTTTGGCAGAACGTGGCCGCGGAGAGCCAACCGATCCTCGACATGGTTATCACCGACAGCCGGCTCGGCGACGCGGTGCGTCCGGTCTTCCTCACCTTCGCCGGCGAGCTCGAGCCGGGTGAGCCTTTCGCCCACATGATCGAGAACCGCTACCTGATCGCCGCGCTGGAAACGAAGGCGAGAGATGTCGGGGTGGCGTTCCGCGCCGCCGCCGTCCGCAAGGTGACGCAGGATGGCGAGCGCGTCGCGGCGGAGTTGAATGACGGAGCCGTGTTGAACGCGCGGTTTCTCGTCGCCGCGGACGGCGCGCGCTCGTCGATCCGCGAGCGCGCCGGCATCGCGGTTCACGGCTGGAACTACGGCCAGTCGGCCATCGTGACCACTGTCGGCCATGAACGCGATCATGGCGGTCGCGCCGAGGAGCACTTTCTGCCGGCCGGGCCGTTCGCCATTCTCCCGCTCAAGGGGCATCGCTCGTCGATCGTGTGGACTGAGACGACGCGGGAGGCGGAACGCATTGTGGCGTTGCCGGATGACGCGTTTCATGCCGAGCTCGAGCAGCGTTTCAAATTGCATCTCGGCGAGATCACGACGGTCGGCGCGCGGCGCGTCCATCCGCTCGGTTTTTTCGTCGCGCGTTCGTTCATCGCCGAGCGCATTGCGCTCATTGGCGACGCCGCCCACCTCATTCATCCGATCGCCGGTCAGGGGCTGAATATGGGGCTGAAGGACGTCGCCGCCCTCGCCGAGGTGATCGTCGACGCCGCTCGGCTCGGCCTCGATCCGGGCGCCCCGACTGTGCTGGAGCGTTATCAGCGCTGGCGGCGGTTCGATACAATGACCATGGGGCTTGCCACCGACGGGCTCAATCGGCTGTTCTCCAACCACTCCTCTGTGCTGCGTCTTGCCCGCGATGTCGGCCTCGGCATGGTCGATCGCGTGCCCGGCCTCAAGCGCCTGTTCATCCGCGAAGCCGCCGGTCTCGCCGGCGAGGTTCCGAAATTGCTGCGCGGCGAACTGCTATAGAGCATGTTCCCGAAAAGTGGCTCCCGGTTTTCGGAATAGATCATGCTCGAACAGAAGGCCATGCCGTTCAACCATATCGCGGTCATCGGAGCCGGCGCCTGGGGCAGCGCGCTGGCGCTGACCTGTGCGCGCGCTGGCCGGCAGGTGACGCTATGGGAGCACGACGCCGCCAATGCCGCGCAGCTGGCAAAAAACCGCGAAAGCCTGTTCCTGCCGGGCGTCCGCATCGATGACAGAATCGTCATTGCCGGCGACCTGGCCGAGGCCATGCGCGCTCAAGCGATTCTGCTCGTGGTACCCGCGCAGGCGGCGCGCGCCGTCGCGACAGCGCTGACGCCGTTGCTCGCCGCGCACACGCCCGTGATCGTCTGCGCCAAGGGCATCGAACGGGGGACGAAAAAATTCATGACCGAGGTGATCGCCGAATGCGCACCCAACGCGGTGCCGGCGATTCTGTCCGGGCCGAGTTTTGCCGCCGACGTGGCGCGCGGCATGCCGACGGCGGTGACGCTGGCGGCGAGCGACGATAAGCTCGCCGGCGACCTGGCGCGGGCGATCGGCTCGGCGAGCTTCCGTCCTTACCATTCCACTGACGTGCGCGGAGTCGAGATCGGCGGTGCCGCCAAGAACGTGCTGGCGATTGCCGCCGGTGTCGTCACCGGCCGCGGCCTCGGCGCCAGCGCCGCGGCGGCCCTGACCACGCGCGGCTTCGCGGAGCTGGTGCGCTTCGGCACAGTCTACGGGGCGAAGGCGGAAACGATGATGGGCTTGTCCGGCCTCGGCGATCTCATTCTGACCTGTTCGAGCCCGCAATCGCGCAACTTCACCTTTGGCGTCAATCTCGGCCACGGCCAAAAGCCGGACGCGATCCACGCCGGCCTCGCCGAAGGCGTGTTCACCGCTTCGGTGCTTGTTGACATGGCGCGCGAGCGCGCGGTGGACATGCCGATCTCGTTTGCGGTCGCTGCGCTGCTCGAAGGAAAAATGAGCGTGGACGCGGCGATCGAGTCACTGCTGACGCGGCCGCTGAAGGCGGAGGGATAGATCATGGCCTACTGGCTGATGAAGACCGAGCCGGAAGAATTTTCCTGGGACGACCAGGTCAAGCGCGGCGCCAAGGGCGAGCCGTGGAGCGGCGTGCGCAATTTCACCGCGCGGCGCCATCTCAAGGAGATGAAGAAGGGCGAGACGTTCTTCTTCTATCACACCGGCGCCGAGAAGCAGGTGGTCGGCATCGGCGAAATAATCCGCGAGGCCTATCCCGACCCGACGGCCGAGAAGGGCGAGCCTTGGGTCGCCGTCACCACGGCTGCGGTCGAGCCGTTGGCCAGGCCGGTGACGCTCGCCGCGATCAAGGCGGAGCCGAAGCTGAAAGACATGGCGCTGGTGAAATACGCCCGCCTCTCGGTGCAGCCGGTGATGCCGGAGGAATGGAAGCTCGTCTGCAAGATGGGCGGCGCGAAGGCGTGACCTTCTGCCGTAGGCGTGGCCCGCCCGGCCGCACTTCCCGGTCAACGACCCAGACATGGCCTTGTCGCCCGTCGCGCCGTCATCGCATAATGCCGTGGGAGAACGCTTTAGGCCGGCCCCCTTCGAGGCTCCCCCGACCAAAGTCGGGGATCGCACCTCAGGGTGACGGGCTATAGGTGGCATTAATTTCGATTGGTATTGGTCAGCCCGCGTCGGGCCGCGTGCGCCTGGAGGACGAGATGTCGGAGAAGATCTACGAGATTCCCGCCGAGTGGACGAAGCGCGCTTTCATCAACGAAGCCGAGTATAAAAAAATGTACCAGCGCTCGCTCGCCGATCCTAACGGCTTCTGGGGGGAACACGCAAAGCGCATCCATTGGTACAAGCCCTTCACCAAGGTCAAGAATTCGTCCTTCGATCCGCATCATATCTCGATCAAATGGTTCGAGGACGGCTCGACCAATGCGGCCTATAACTGCATCGACCGGCACCTGCACACCCGCGGCAACCAGACCGCCATCATCTGGGAAGGCGACGACCCCAAGGAATCCAAGAAGATCACGTACCGGGAGCTGCACGATCACGTCTGCCGCTTCGCCAATGTGCTGCGCAACCGCAACGTCGGGAAGGGCGACCGCGTCACCATCTACCTGCCGATGATCCCCGAGATGGCCTACGCCCTCCTCGCCTGCGCGCGCATCGGCGCGATTCATTCCGTGGTGTTCGGCGGCTTCTCGCCGGATTCGCTCGCCGGTCGCATCGAGGACTGCAAGTCCAACGTCGTCATTACCGCCGACGAAGGTTTGCGCGGCGGCCGCAAGGTGCCGCTCAAGGCCAATGCCGACGCGGCCATCGCCAAGGTCGGCGGCGTCGACCACGTCATCGTGGTCAGGCGCACCGGCGCGGCGGTCGACATGACCCCCGGCCGCGACGTCTGGTACCACGAGGCCGCCGATATGGTGACGGCGGAGTGTCCGTGCGCGGAGATGAATGCCGAGGATCCGCTGTTCATCCTCTACACCTCGGGCTCGACCGGAAAACCGAAGGGCGTGCTGCACACCACCGGCGGCTATCTGGTCTACGTCGCCATGACGCACCAGTACGTGTTCGATTATCACGACGGCGACATCTACTGGTGCACCGCCGACGTCGGCTGGGTCACCGGCCACAGCTACATCGTCTATGGGCCGCTGGCGAACGGCGCCACCACGCTGATGTTCGAGGGCGTGCCGAACTATCCGACCGCGTCGCGGTTCTGGGAGGTGGTCGACAAGCACAAGGTCAACACCATCTACACCGCGCCGACGGCAATCCGCGCGTTGATGCAGTCGGGCGATGCGCCGGTGAAGAAGACCTCCCGCGCATCCTTGCGGCTCCTCGGCACGGTCGGCGAACCGATCAATCCGGAAGCATGGGAATGGTATCACCGCGTGGTCGGCGACGGCCGCTGCCCGATCGTCGATACCTGGTGGCAGACGGAAACCGGCGGCATCCTGATCACGCCGCTGCCGGGCGCGATGCGGCTCAAACCCGGCTCGGCGACGCTGCCGTTCTTCGGCCTTATCCCGCAGATCGTCGATGCCGAAGGCAAGGTGCTGGAGGGGCCGGCGCGCGGCAACCTCTGCATCGCCGATTCCTGGCCCGGAATGATGCGCACGGTCTATGGCGACCATCAGCGTTTCGTCGACACCTATTTTAGCGCCTATCCCGGCAAGTATTTCACCAGCGACGGCTGCCGCCGTGACGCGGATGGCTATTATTGGATCACCGGCCGCGTCGACGACGTGATCAACGTCGCCGGTCATCGGCTCGGCACCGCCGAGGTCGAATCGGCGCTGGTCGCGCATCCCAAAGTGTCGGAGGCCGCAGTCGTCGGCTATCCGCACGACATCAAGGGCCAAGGCATTTACGCCTATGTCACGCTGATGTCCGGCGAACAGCCGACCGAAGACTTGCGCAAGGAGCTGGTCGGCTGGGTGCGCACGGAGATCGGGCCGATCGCCTCGCCGGACCTGATCCAGTTTGCGCCCAACCTGCCGAAGACGCGATCGGGCAAGATCATGCGCCGCATTCTGCGGAAGATCGCCGAAGACGAGTACGGCAACCTCGGCGACACTTCCACGCTCGCCGACCCGGCAGTGGTCGACGACCTGGTCAACAACCGGCAGAACCGCAAGAGCGCGTAAGTCTTCACCTCTCCCCGGTGGGGAGAGGTCGACTTTCGAGCGTAGCGCGAAAGTCGGGTGAGGGGGTTCGCGACGGATCCGCGCACCCGCGGCGCGCATCCCTTTCAAATTTGCGAAAACTTTACCGTGTTGATCGCGCGATGCTGAGCCGCGCGGCCGTTTCCATTAAGATCGTTCGCGGCCGTGACCCGGCGGAACTGTCACTGGGGTGTTTCGGGGTGGGGACTTCGACAATGCCAGCGAAAATTCTGGTTTGGGCCGCGCTTGCGGCCATCGCCGGCGCATTCGCGCTCGCGCCGCGACCGGCGCATGCGCACGGCGACGTGGTGACGATGAGCGGCGACTTTCAGCCGGGGACCATCGTCGTGCGCACCAGCGAGCGGCATCTCTATTATGTGCTCGGCCGCGGCGCGGCGATCCGCTATCCGGTCGGCGTCGGCCGCGCCGGCAAGCAATGGTCCGGGACGTCGCAGATCAGCGGCAAGTACCTCCGCCCGGCGTGGGCGCCGCCGCCGGAAATCAAACACGACAAGCCGTCGCTGCCGGACCTGATCCCCGGCGGCTCGCCGCATAACCCGATGGGTGTCGCCGCGATGACGCTCGCCGGCACCAATTACGCCATCCACGGCACCAACCAGCCGAGCTCGATCGGCCACTTCGTATCTTACGGCTGCATCCGCATGTTCAACGAAGACGTCAGCGACCTCATTGGCCGCGTCAGCGTCGGCGCTCCAGTTGTAGTTCAGTAATCAGTGATCAGTAATCAGAGGAGCGTGGCCGGGTGCGCCGTCTTCGCGCGTCTGTCTGATTACTGATATCTGATGACTGATCCCTGACATCAGCACCAACTCCCGCGCCTTCCGCCATCGTAGCTGCGCGCCCAGCCGCCGTTGAGCAGCGCTGCGGAAACGTCCGCCGTGTCGCGGGTGGCGACGGCGGCATCGACACGCCCGCCATATTTGTCGATCCCGACCCGCGAAATCGTCACTCCGCCCGCCGCCAGGATCGTTTCCAGCGCGGCACGCGCGGCTTGCGCCTTGGCGTACTCGTCGGCGCAGCGGGCGTGCAGCTCCGGCGCGTCGACCCCGCGCAGCCGCACCTTGGTGTCGACGCTGAGACCGGGCCACACCTGGACGCGGGCCTGAAACGTGTCGCCGTCGATGATGCGCACCACCTCGGCCGGATAGACGGTCTGCAAGTCGAACTTGTGCGAGTTCGTGCCGACCGATGCCGCTGGCTCGGCGCCGCTCGCAGTAGCAGCGCGCGCCGTGTCGAAGGATGTCGCGCTTTGCGGCAGCGACGATGGCCGCACCATCGCGCCGACTGTAACGCCAAGCGCAAAAATGACTGCGGCTGTGACTAGCGCACCGCCATGTCGCTGGCGGGCGAAAGCTGCAAAGGACGGATGCGGCATGCTTCACTCGCAATGAGTGCATCGCATCGGAAAGCAATCAACAAGCGTGGGATTATATTCACTAAATGGGGAATAAAGTCAAGATCGCGTAGGCGACCGACGCCGCTCAGGCCCTAAAAATCCGACGTCAGACCCTTGATCTCCCAGTCGCCGTAGCGGGTCGGTTCGGGACCGTCGCGGCCGCGGATTTCCTTCGGGCGATCGGATGGCCCGCGGTCACCTGCGGCGCGGCGCGCCGCCGCCTCGGCGAGCGCGCGTTCGGCTGCCGGGCTGAGCGTTCGTTGCTTGGTCTCGGGCTTCCCCGCGCCATCGCTGGCGGACGATTTTGGCGGTTTCGGATCAGGCGGCGACATGACCTTCACTTGGCGCAACCAGCGCTCGACTGCAAGGCGGCCCTCGCCCGTGGCAGGCAATCCGTGCCAAGACGGCCTCGATGGACGCCGCGCCAAACTCATCCGCTCCTCCGAGCAGCCACACCGACGCCGTGCCTGGCCTCGCCGCCCGGCGCCTCGCCGCCGACATTCTTGACGCCGTGCTGCGCCGCCGCCGCCCGCTCGACGATGAGCTCGAGGCCGCCGCCACGCGCGCCGCGCTGAACGGCCTTCCAGAGCGCGACCGCGCGCTGACGCGGGCGCTGGTCGCGGCCGTGTTGCGCCGGCTCGGCTCGCTGCGCCATCTCCTCGGTCTTTTCCTCGATCGCGGTCCGCCGAAGGAGGCGCCGCGGGTCGAGACCGCGCTCCTTCTCGGCGCGGCGCAGATCCTGTTGCTCGACGTGCCCGACCACGCCGCCGTCGATCTCGCGGTCCGGCTCACTCAGGCGGACCGCCACGCCGCCCGCTATGCCGGTCTGGTCAACGCCGTGCTGCGGCGGATCGCGCGCGAGGGCGCCGAGCGGCTGGCCGGGCTCGACGCCGCCGTGCTCGACACGCCGGAATGGCTGATGGCGCGCTGGATCGCGACTTACGGCGAGGCGACGGCGCACGCCATCGCCGCCGCCAACAGCCGGGAGCCGGCGCTCGATCTGACGGTCAAGAGCGATCCCGAACTGTGGGCGGCGCGGCTCGGCGGCCGCGTGCTGCCGACCGGCACGGTGCGTACGATCGCACATGGCGCCATCACCGCGCTGCCGGGCTTCGCCGAGGGGGCATGGTGGGTGCAGGACGCCGCGGCGGCGCTGCCGGTGCGGCTGTTCGGGAACGTGAGCGGGCTTCGCGTCGCCGACCTCTGTGCGGCGCCGGGCGGCAAAACCGCGCAGCTCGCGGCCGCCGGCGCCCGCGTCACCGCCGTCGATCGCGCGCCGGCGCGGCTTGACCGGGTGCGCGAGAACCTGACCCGCTTGTCGCTTGCAGCCGATCTCGTCATCGCCGACGTGGCGGAATGGACCGCCGAACCGTTCGATGCGGTGCTCCTTGACGCGCCCTGCTCCTCGACCGGCACCATCCGCCGCCATCCCGACGTACCGTGGCTCAAAACCCCTGCGGACATTGCCAAGCTCGCCGCCTTGCAGCGCCGATTGATCGAACGTGCGGCGGCGCTGACCAAGCCGGGCGGTACGCTGGTCTATTGCACCTGCTCGCTCGAGCCCGAGGAAGGCGAGCACATCGTCGCCGACCTGTTGGCGCACGAACCGAGCCTGCGGCACGCCCCGATCGCCGCGGCCGAGGTATTCGGCTGTGGCGAGTTCATCACCAAAGACGGCGACTTGCGTACCCTGCCCTGCCATTTTCCCGATGCCGAATCGCGGCTGGCGGGCGTCGACGGTTTCTACGCCGCGCGACTCGAAAAACGATAGGGTTTACGACAAAAAAACCGCCCGTTGGCCGCTGCTCCACCATTCCGTTATGGTGAGAATCGGCGGGAGGCTGTCGCTTCCGCCCGGAGGGGCGAGCGCGGGAATGGCGCGCGTTTCAATCGCGAACCATGCGAAACTGTCATGGCTGCTGCTGCGCGGCCGGTTGCACCAACTCACCGGGCGGCTCAACGGCCATCCGCTGCTGCGCTGGCCGCTGCCCGCTCTCAAGGCCGATCGGCTCTTGATCGCGCCACAGGATTTGCGCACCGCCGACGCCACGCTGGCGGCCGAAATCTATTCCGCCCGCTTTGCCTTCGCCGGCAAGGTCGTGGTCTGTGACGACCGCTCGGTTTTCGAGATGGCGCCGCCGTCGGAGGAATGGGCGACGGCGCTGTTGGGCTTCGGCTGGTTGCGCCACTTGCGCGCCGCCGAATCCGGCATCACCCGCGCCAATGCCCGCGCCTTGATCGACGAATGGATCACGTTGCAGGGCTCATGGCATCCGCTCGCCTGGCGCGCGGACGTGCTATCGCGCCGCGTCATTTCCTGGCTCAGCCAGGCGGCGCTCGTCTTGCAAGACGCCGACGTCCGCTTCTATCGGCGCTTCCTGCGCAGCCTGGTCCGCCAGGTGCGCTGTCTCCGCCTTACCGCCGGCGATGCCCGCCGCGGCGTGGCCCGCCTGCAGGCTGCCATCGCGCTCGCCTATGCGGCGCTCTGCATTGCCGGCCAGGCGCGCCACATCAAATCCGCGACCGAGCGGCTCAAGCGCGAACTCGAGGCGGAGATCCTTCCCGACGGCGGCCATGTCAGCCGCGATCCCGGAGCGATCATCGAGGTGCTGCTCGAGCTGTTGCCGCTGCGCCAAGTCTACGCATCGCGCAACATCGCGCCGCCGCCGGCGTTGCTCAACGCCATCGATCGCATGATGCCGATGCTGCGCTTCTTCCGCCATTCCGAGGGAACGTTTGCGCATTTCAACGGCATGGGAGCGACGCCGGCCGAGCTGTTGCTGACGCTATTGGCCTATGACGAGACCCGTGGCGCGCCGCTGTCGAACGCGCCCTATTGCGGCTACCAACGCCTCGAAGCCGGCGGCGGCGTCGTGATCATGGATAGCGGCCGCGCGCCGCCGCTCGAAATGAGTCTGGCGGCGCATGCCGGCTGCCTGTCGTTCGAATTCTCTTCGCCGCGGCAGAATCTCATCGTCGTCAATTGCGGCATGCCGGCGACCGCGCGCGAGGAGTGGCGGCCGCTGGCACGGGCGACCGCGGCGCATTCGACGGTCACGTTCAACGACGCTTCGTCCGCCGAATTCGTCGACACGCCGGCGTTCCGGCGGGTGCTGGGCGGCTCGCCGATGCTCGGCGGACCGAGCCATGTCACCGTGTCGCGCGAGGAGCGGCCCGATGCGATCGTGTTGCGCGCGGCCCACGACGGCTACGCCGCCCGTTTCGGCGTCGTGCATGAGCGCACGCTGATGCTGGCGGCCGATGGCACGCGGCTGCAAGGTGAGGATTTGTTCCTCGCAGCCGACGGTGCCTCGCAGCTGCGCACCAGCCAGGACCGATTCACGGTGCGCTTCCATCTGCACCCTTCGATCAAGGCGACGCGGCTCACGGACAGCCACGGCGTGCTGCTTATGATGCCGAACCGCGAGGTCTGGCGTTTCAGCGCTGGCGAGGATCGCGTAGATCTCGAAGACAGCGTGTATCTTGCCGGCAATGATCGCCCGCGCCGCGCCGCGCAAATGGTCATCAGCGGCCACGCGCGGTCGGCGCCGCGCGTGACCTGGAGCTTCCAGCAGGCCAATGCCGGCGCTATGGCAAGCGCCGGCGCCGCGCGCCGCGCCCGCGACGACGAACCGAGGCTGCCGTTGTGATGCCGAAAGACTGCCGCTTTCACCTCTCCCCGCTGATCTCGGGCGTAGCCGAGTGCAGCAATTCTATAGTGACCGAAGCCGGCAACATCCGACTTCGGTGGAGAGAGGTGTTACTAACTGCCTGATCGCGGCTCGGCCGGAATGACGCAATGAAATCGCTGGTGTAAAGACGGCACCATGACCGAGCATCTGCGCCGCGCAATGCGCGCCCTCATTTCCGTGTCCGACAAGTCCGGGATTGTCGAATTCGCCCGTACGCTCGCCGGCTACGGCATCGAGCTCGTTTCGACCGGCGGCACGCGCAAGGCATTGAGCGATGCCGGCCTCGCCGTCCTCGACGTCTCCGACCTGACCGGGTTTCCTGAGATGATGGACGGTCGCGTCAAGACCCTGCACCCGGCGGTGCATGGCGGCCTGCTCGCCATCCGCAACAATCCCGCGCATGCCGAAGCGATGACCGCGCACCACATCCGCCCGATCGATATTCTGGTCGTCAATCTCTACCCGTTCGAAGAAACCGTGGCGCGCCGCGCCGATTTCGCGACCTGCGTGGAGAATATCGACATCGGCGGCCCGGCGATGATCCGCGCCGCGGCCAAGAACCATGACGATGTCGCGGTCTTGGTCGATGCCGGCGATTACGCCGCGGTGCTGGAGGAACTCGCTCGCTACGGCGGGATGACGACGCTGGCGCTACGCCGCCGGCTCGCCGCCAAGGCCTACGCGCGTACCGCCGCCTACGATGCGGCGATCGCCAATTGGTTCGCCAACGAGCTTGGCGAGGTCGCCCCCGGCTACCGCACCTTCGGCGGCCGGCTGATCGAGTCATTGCGCTATGGCGAGAACCCGCACCAAACGGCGGCGTTCTATCGCACGCCGGAGCTGCGCTTTGGCGTTGCGACCGCGCGGCAGGCGCAGGGCAAGCAATTGTCCTACAACAACATCAACGACACCGACGCGGCTTATGAATGCGTTGCCGAGTTCGATGCGGCCCGCACCGCCGGTTGCGCTATCATCAAGCACGCCAATCCGTGCGGCGTCGCCGAGGGCGATGATCTGCTCGACGCCTACCGCAAGGCGCTCGCTTGCGACCCGGTCTCGGCGTACGGCGGTATTGTCGCGCTCAACCGCACGCTCGATGCGGACGCGGCCCGCGCCATCACTGAAATCTTTACCGAGGTGATCATCGCGCCGAACGCGACCGCCGAAGCCGTCGCCATCGTCGGCGCCAAGAAGAATCTGCGGCTCCTTCTCGCCGGCGGCCTGCCCGATCCGCGCGCCAAGGGACTGACGGCCAGGACCGTTGCCGGCGGCCTCCTCGTGCAGTCGCGCGACAACGCCGTCGTCGACGGCATGCAGCTGAAGCCGGTGACCAAGCGCGGGCCGAGCAATGCCGAATTGCGCGACCTGCGCTTTGCCTTCCGCGTCGCCAAGCACGTCAAGTCGAATACCATCGTCTATGCCAAGGATTCGGCGACCGTGGGCATCGGCGCCGGGCAAATGAGCCGCGTCGATTCCGCGCGCATCGCCGCGCGCAAGGCCGAAGACGCCGCCAAGGCGGCCGGCCTCTCCGAGCCCGCCACCAAAGGATCGGTGGTCGCCTCTGACGCGTTCTTTCCGTTCGCCGACGGCCTGCTCGTCGCCATCGAAGCCGGCGCCACCGCGGTGATCCAGCCCGGCGGCTCCGTGCGCGACGACGAAGTGATCAAAGCCGCCGACGAGCATGGTATCGCCATGGTGTTCACCGGCACGCGGCATTTCCGGCACTAGGACTCAAGCCCCTGCCGTCTTCAACAGGGCTTGGCGGTCGATCTTTCCAGTGCCGGTCTTGGGAAGGTCGTCCATGAACTGGACGATCCGCGGATATTTATAAGGCAGCAATGTTTGTTTCACGTAATCCTGCAACGTCCTCGTCGCCACCTCGGCGTCGCGAGCCGTGTCGTTCAACACCACGAAAGCCTTCAGCGTCATGCGCCGGTCAGGCAGTTCGATCGCAAGAACGGCGCATTCCCTGACGGCCGGATGGTCGGCAAGACAGAGTTCGACCTCCGTTGGGTAGACCCATTGGCCGGAAATCTTGACCAGTTCGTCGGCGCGGCCGCGGAAGAAATAGAAGCCGTCGGCGTCGCGCGCAAAACGATCGCCGGTATAGATCCAGCCGCCGTCGCGTATGCCCTCTGCGGTCTTGTCGGGCCGGTTCCAATAGAGCGGGGTATTGGAATCGCCACGCACCCACAAAATACCCTCGCCGCCGTCGGCAACGTCCTTGCCGTCCTGGTCCTTCAGCGCGAGCTCGTAGCCTGGAACGCGTACACCCGCTGCGCCAGGCTTTTTCTTCTCGACCGTATTGGAGAGATAAACGTGCAGCACTTCGGTTGAACCGAGGCCCTCGACGATCTCAAGCCGCGTCAATGTCTTCCACGCATTGAACACCTCGGCGGAAAGAATTTCCGCCGCGGAGATCGCCAGCCGAATCGATGAGAAGTCCGCTGCGCCGGCTTCCGGCGCTTTGGTCAGGGCGGTATAGAGCGTCGGCAGTCCGAAGAACACGGTGGGGCGATAGCGCGCGATTGCTTCGAAGATGTTTGCGGGCTTCGGCTGTCCCGGCATCAGCAGCGATGCGGCGCCCGCGCAATACGGAAACGTGATCGAGTTGCCGAAGCCGTAAGCGAAGAAGATCTTCGGCACGGAAAAGCAAATATCGTCCGGTTTGAGCTTCAGCACGCTACGGGCATAAGAGAGGTCCGTGTACGGCATGTCGTGCTGCAGATGCACGATCCCCTTCGGCCGGCCGGTCGAGCCGGAGGAGTACATCCAGAACGCCATTTCGTTGCGATGGGTGTCCGCCGCTTCCAGCCTGTCGGAGAACGCCGCAAGCCAGGAGCTCGCAGTGATCGTTCCGACCGGGCCGGCGCCGCCGGCTTCGCCGTTGACCACGATCAGCGTCTCCAGCAGCGTATTGGCGCAAGCCGTCGCGTTAAATCGATCGCAGAAAGCCGCTTCGGCGACGGCGACCCTGGCGCCGGAGTCGCCGAGATAGAACTGCAGCAGGTCAGGCGGCGTCAGCAGATTGATCAGAAGCGGCACGAGCCCGGCGCGGACCGCGCCGAAGAATGCCGCCGGATAGACCGGCGTGTCATCGAGAAACAGCAGCACCCGATCTCCGCGCACGAGGCCAAGTGACTTAAAAGCGTTGCCCCACCGCGCGGCGTCAGCGCATAGTTCGGCGAAGGTTCGCCAATCCGCCGGCCCGGTCACGGCGAGACGATCGCCGCGGCCGGCTGCGAGATTGTGAAACAGAATATCGCTCGCATTGTAGCGCTCGGCTATCTTGAAATTGATTTCCCGCGCCGCCGCCCCGTCAGGCGGCACCGCATCGGCGATCGGACGCGTGGCGGTCGGCTCGGTCATCGCCCGATCTCTGACAGTCGAAACACGAAGGGGGATGGATGTGCGGCGTCATAGTGCGCCATGAAACCGGGCGACATCGCCCGCAGCCGCGCGGGGTCGATGCGGCCGGAGCGCGTAATATAGCTGAAGGCGAAATCAAGCGGCGCTAGCGACATGTGCGCGGGAAAATGCTCGTACCACTGGGCGCTGGTCTTTGCGGCTTCCACCAGCGTAGCGACGATGGGCCGCCGCTCGGCCTCGTAACGGGCAAGACCGCGTTCAATGTCGCCTTCCGCCTCCAACGCCTTGACCAGCGAAATGACGTCTTCCATGGCGAGCCGCGTGCCCGAGCCGATGGAGAAATGCGCGGTATGCAGCGCATCGCCGATCAGCACCAGGTTGCGGAAGTGCCAACGCTCGTTCCACAGCCACGGGAAGTTGCGCCAGACCGATTTGTTGGAAATGAGCGGGTGACCGTCGAGCGTGCGGGCGAACACTTTTTCGCAGATTGCCTTCGACTCCTCGACGGTCTTTTCGGCAAAGCCGTAGCGGTCCCAGGTTTTCCGATCGCATTCGACCAAAAACGTGCTCGCATCGGGCGCATAGCGATAATGGTGGGCGTTGAACGTGCCCAGATCGGTCTCGACGAATGTCTGGCTCAATGTGTCGAAAGCCTTGGTCGTGCCGTACCAGGCAAACTTGTTGTCGGCGTAGCTCAGCGAGGTCTTGAAATCGCCTTCGCAGGCGCGGCGCACGACGGAGTTCAGGCCATCGGCGCCGACGACGAGGTCAGCATCGCCGACCTCGGCGAGGGATTCGACGAGCTTGCCGAACGTGAGCTCGACGCCGACCGAGCGGGCGCCTTGCTGCAGCAGGTGCAGAAGTTTCAGCCGGCCGATCGCCGAGAAACCGACACCATCGAGCACAACCTGCTCGCCCTTAAGATCCAGCGTCATATTCCGCCAGGTCTCCATGTGGGGGGCAATGAAGTCAGCCGTTTCTGGATCGTCGGCGCGCAGAAATTCGAGCGCCCGCTCGGAAAATACCACTCCGAAACCCCAGGTCGCGTCGGCAGGGTTCTGTTCGTACAGCTGGATGTGCGATTGCGGGTGGCGCTTCTTCCAAAGGTAGGAAAAGTAAAGGCCGGCAGGGCCGCCGCCCAAAACGGCAATGCGCATGCGAGCGTTCCCACCCAAGCGAGGATCCCGGCGAAACGATCCTCGAACAGATTTGAATTGTAGCAACCTCGAGCGCGGCCTCAAACCGGGGATGCGGCGGCCGGTGGGCTTACCGGCACGCGGCGACTTAGGCATTAGCCGGGACGCGCCCGGCCATGACGAGGTTGAGAAATAGCCGCCGGAGCGCGATCACACCGCGCCGGTGATCCACTGTTCAAGCTTCTGCTTGGGTGCAGCGCCGACCTGACGCGAAGCAAGCTGGCCGCCCTTGAACAGCATCAGCGTCGGGATCGACATGATGCCGAACTTCGCTGCGATGCCGGGGTTCTCATCGACATTGAGCTTGACGATCTTGACCTTGCCGTTGAGCGACTTGGAAATCTCTTCGAGCGCGGGAGCGATCATCCGGCACGGGCCGCACCACTCCGCCCAGAAATCCACCACGACCGGCTCGGTCGCCTTGAGCACGTCCTGCTCGAACGTCGCGTCCGTCACCTTGTCGACCATGGAAACCTCGCTTTTTCGAAGAATCGGCAGCCCGTGGGCATTGAACCTATGAATGGCCCCGGAGGGCGTCAAGACAGCTTCACTGGGGCGTGACCTGCTCCCAACGCTTAGCTCACAAGACTGGCTCACACGGCTTGGCTCATGATTGCGGCGAGCGCCGCCTCCATCGCCGCGCCGGGAACCTCCATGACGTTCGGCCCCTCGGTGAAGATCAATGCGGCGCGAATCGTTTTTTCCGGGTAAATGCGCGCCAGCACGGCGCGGTAGAGCGCGAGCTGGGCGACGTAGGCGTCCGGCACCTCGGCAAGCCGGCGCGGCGCGATCCGATCGGTCTTGTAGTCGGCGATCAGGACCGTCTCGCCTGTCACCGCCAACCGGTCCACCTGTCCGGAAACGGCGACCACGACGCCGTCGGGGCGCGCGATCCGGCCGACGATCGGCACTTCGGCCCGGCTGCCCGGCGCGAACACGTCGGCAAAGACCAAATCGTTGAGGATGGTCAGGACTTGCCGCGCGATCTCGGCCTGCTCGGCGGGCAGGAAATCGGCCGCAGCGCCCTTGAGATACCGTTCGATGGCATCTTGGCGGCCGGCCGGCGGGATGTCGGGCAGCGATTGCAGCAGCCGATGAACGATGCGGCCCCGCGCCAGCGCGTTACGGCGTTCGGCGGCGGAGGCGGTCGCGGGCACAGCAACGCGGCCGATGTCCTCCGCGAACACCGAGGAGGGCGACAGTGATACCAGACGCGGCGCTTCGACGGCAGCCGGCTGAAAGAGCCATGGCGGTATGTCGTGTCGGTCGGCGTTCGCCGCTTCGGCCGGCGGCGGCTCGGCCTCGGTGATTTGGCCGGGCATCGGCTTGCGGTAGCGCAAGACCTTTTCTCCGCATTCATCTTCCGCGACCAGGAACGGCTGCAACGGCTCATAGACAAGATTGTACCAGCAGTTTCGCGGCGGACGGTTGAGACCTTCGGCGCCGCAAATAATCAGCCGCTCAGCGGCCCGGGTCATGGCGACGTAAAGAAGCCGCCGGTATTCGTCCTCGGTTTCGGAATTCGCGCGCAGGCGCGCAGTGGCCACCTGATCAACGTCATCGGCCTTGCGGCCGGCCCAGATGATCGCACCGTCGGCCAACTGCAACAATCGCGGCGGCTTGATCACCGGCGGCGTGATGGTATCGGCCAGGATGACAATCGGCGCTTCCAGGCCCTTGGCGCCGTGAACGGTCATGACGCGCACTTCGTCGCGCGCAATCTCCATGTCGCGCTTGACCTCGGCGCGCGCGTCCCGCAGCCAGGTGAGGAAGCCTTGCAGCGAGGGCGTCTCCCGCCGCTCGTATTCGAGCGCGACATTGAGGAATTCGTCGATGGCGTCGTTGGCTTCGAGGCCAAGCCGTGCCAGGAAACGTCGCCGCGCACCGCCCTGGCCGAGCAGGCGCGCGTAGAATGAGAACGGCGGCTCGCGCCGCGCCGCCTGTTCCAGTGCATTTAGCTGCGCGGCGGCTTTGGCAAAGATCGGGTTGTCTCCCGCCTTGCGCGCGAGCGCCGCACGCAGCGAGGCGCGGCCGCGGTCCCAGGCGACCGCAAATAAATCGTCGTCAGAGAAGCCAAACAGCGGACTGCGCAGCACGGTGGCCAGCGCCAGATCGTCCTCGCCCAACAAGAGCGCGTCGGCAAGTGCCACGAGATCCATGACCGCGATGTGCTCGGTGAGCATGAGGCGGTCGGCGCCGGCGACTTCGACGCCCTGATTCTTCAGCGCGCGGATGATTGCCCCGAACAATTCGCCGCGCTGGCGCACGAGGATGAGTACGTCTCCATAGGACGCCTTCCTCTCATCGACCATGCGCCGGACATTGCGCGCAATCCGGCGAGCAAGTTTCACGCGCGAGCTCGTCTCGCTCACGGTGTCGAAGGGCGCGTCCCAGCCTTCCTTGCTGTTGTCGCGCTGATCGGGCTGTTCCAGTTCCCAAAGCTCGACCACGCTTGGCGCAGCGCCCGGCAGCGCGTTATGCGGCGGGAAGCCACCGTTATCAGAGGCAGAGACGCTGGCGGCCATGCCCGCGGGCGCGAACACTTGATCTACCGCTTCGAGGATGGCTTCGCCGGAGCGGAATGAATACTCGAACCTGCTCTCGACGAATTTCAGGCCGCTCTTGTCGTGCGCGCTTTTGAAATGGCGCCGCATATTGTCGAATTCCTTGGGTGCGGCTTGCTGGAAAGAATAGATCGATTGCTTTTCGTCGCCGACCGCAAACATGGTGCGCGTGACGCTACGCGCGCCAGCGCCGGCGGTGAATTCCGCGGTGAGGCGGCGGACGATGTCCCACTGCTTGTGGCTCGTGTCCTGCGCCTCGTCGACCAGCACGTGATCGATGCCGAGATCGAGCTTGTAATGGACCCAAGCTGCGCTGAAGTCGGACAGAAGCGCCAGCGCCTTGTCGATCAAATCGTCGTAATCGAGCAGGCCGCGCCGCTCCTTCTCGACGTGATACCGGCTCAACACCTCATGCGCGACCGTGGCGAGCGCGGCGCTGCGGTCGCGGCTGAAAACGGCGCGGCGGCGCTGGAGCAGCAGGTAGACGCGCTGCCGTTCAGCTGCAAGGCGCTCGATCAGCGCGGCGTCGTCGATAGCGCTGGTGACGACGGATGCGCGGGGCGTGCGTCCACTGCTCACGCTGGTGCAGAAAATATCGAGGTAGGTCTCGATGCGCTCTGACCCGGACAATGACGCTAGACGCCGGAAGCGCTCCGACTGCTCGCGATCGGTCTTGCGTCCGGACGCAAGAGCTTTGGCGATCGCCGGCCATTCCGACGGCGCGATGATTTCACCCGAAAAGTAGGCGGCTTCGATCGCCTCGATGCTGTCCGACCGATCGACGCCGAGCAGTTTCGACAAATTTGCAGTGGCCGCCTCGATGCTGCCCGCACCGTTCACCCAGCGCATCACTGCGTCACGCCTCCCGATCGCTTCGCGCACCACGTCACGGAAGGTCTGGTCGGCCGCCGCGGTCATGGCGGTATCGAGAGCGCGGGCAAGTTTGCTGCCGGGGCTGCGCGCGCCGTCGAGCAGCACATTGAGCGTCAGCCGCTCCAAAAGTTCCGACTGCTCGGCCTCGTCGAGCACGGAAAATCGCGCGGCGACGTCCGCCTCGAACGGAAACTGGTGCAGGAGCTGGGTGCAGAAGGCATGGATGGTCTGCACCTTGAGCCCACCCGGCGTTTCCAGCGCGTTCGCGAACAGCCTCCGCGCCAGCGCGCGGCGCTGGGCGTCGGGCGAAAAGCCAGCGCTATCGTGGATGGCCTTATCGAGCTTGCCGTCGTCATAAGTCGTCCATTCGGCGAGCGTGTCGAAGACGCGCTTCGCCATATTGGCCGCGGCAGCCTTGGTGAAGGTGATGCAGAGGATTTTCTCCGGCGCGACGCCGTTGAGCAGCAGATTGATCACGCGGCACACCAGCACAAAGGTCTTGCCGGAGCCGGCATTGGCGGCGACCCATGCCGAGATACCCGGATCGGAGGCCTCGCTCTGCTTGCGCTTCACCTCCTCCGGAATTTTGTCGGACGTTATCATTCGCTGCCCCAGATGTCGTCGAGCTCGCCGCCGCTCGCCGACCATTCCTTTACCCGCGCCAGATGGTCGTAGTCGCCGTAACGGGTGGCCCACATCGGATTGACCAGCGAGCGATAGGGCTCATTATCATCGTCGAAGCGCTGGGCCAGCGCGGCGAGCTTTTGGAGCGCGTGATCGGCTTGGCTGTCGGTTGTCCCTTTCTCGAATTCGATCAGCTTCGGCTCGCCGGGTAGCGCACCACCCTTGAGCAGCACATAGCCGACCTGCGCCACCGAGCTGCCGCCGGCGATGTTCTTGAATCCTCCCTTGCGCAGGATCGCGGCTTCGAGCGTGAGCTGCGGCGCAAGCCCCGTGCGCACCTGCCTTTCAGTGCGCGCCGAGCCGGTTTTGTAATCGAGAATGATGTAGCGGCGATCAGCGTGCCGCTCGATGCGATCGGCGCGCCCGGTAAGCTTAAACACGCCGTCCTTCAGCGGAATGTCGATCTGGCCGGAAATCTCGGCGGCGATTGCCTTGATGCCGGGACGCCGCAGCCCCTCCCAGGCGACAAACCAATGAGCAATGCGCACGAACCGCGGCCACCAGAAGGCGCTGGTTTCCGGGAAATCCTCGAGCGGCGCGAAGTGTGGCTTGCCGAGCTCGATGAGAACCGCCGCGGGGTTGTCCGGTAGGGCACTGGCGTAACGCTGCGTGAAATCGCCGACCGCGTTGTGAATGATGGTGCCGCGCTCGGCGGCGCCCGGCGACATATCGACCGGATCGAGCGGCGCTAGCCGCAAGATGTATTTGGCGTAGATCGTGTAGGGATCGCGCAGCCAATCCTCGATTGCCGTCACCGAAAGCCGCTTCGGCCGCGCTGCGCGCGGCGGTTTCGGCGCCGGCTGCGGTGCGGGCACAACCTTCTGGGGCCGGTCGAGTTCGCGCGCCCAGGCGAGATACGCGCCACCGCGATCGACCGCCGTCTGCCAACGCGCACCGGCGATAGCCGCGAGCCGCTGGACGAAACGCGACGGCACGGTGGGCGTGCCAGCGACCTTGGCCGAGAGGCTCAGGATCACTTCGCGCGCGCCGAGCATTTGTGCGAAGTCGTGGGCGCTCAGGCCGACACGCCGCTCCGGTTGATCGAGGCCGAGTTGCTGTCGCATCGGCCGACTGAGCCACGCGTCGGAGCGGCTTTCCGGCGGCCAGGTTCCTTCGACCAGGCCACCAAGCACGACGCGGTCGATGTCGGTTAGACGCGCCTCCACGGTGCCGAGGATGCGCACGCGCGCGTCGGACTGCGGCGGCGGCCTTACCTGGAGGCCAGCGAGCACCGCGGCGAAAAGCTCGGCATAGTCGGACGCATCGACCACGAGATTGGCGGCAGCTTCGCTGGTGGCGAGTTCATCGAACGCTTCGGCGAGCTTGGCGCCGTCGGCGCCGGCAAAGGCGGCCTCGTGGCCTCCCTGCCGCGACAAGGCGGCCACCACGTCGCGGTGGCGCGCGACGATCTCGCTGAGCCGATGCGATTGGTTGGCGCCGCCCTCAAGCGGCAAAAGGGCGGTGCCGAGCTTGACGACGAGATCGGCGGCGCCCGCCAGCTCGCTTTCACCGAGCGTGATGCGCGGATCGGACGGATGCAGATCTGAGGATTCCTTGCGCCGGAATTTTTCCAGTTCGGCGCGGAAGGTTTGGAGCGCGTGCGCGAGACCGTCGCTGCCGGGACGTGGGCGCGGCCCGCGCAGGACGGCGCGCTCAAGTGCGGCGGCGGCACGCCCGTTAGCGTCCATACGCAGCAGCGGATGCTTGAGCAAGGCCAGCAAGGGGACCGGGGCAAGCCGGCCGAGCGCGGTCTGGGCCGCAAGGCGTGCGAAAATCCCGGCCGGCGTGTCGGCGAGCGCTTCTCCGCCCGAATCTTCCGCCTCGATGTTCCAGCGGCGGAGTGCCGCCAGCACGCGGCGCCCAAGCGCGCGGTCAGGCGTGACCAGCGCCGCCGTCTTGCCCTCGTTCACGGCTTCGCGTAGCGCGACCGCGACGGCGAGCGATTCCTCCTCGGCATCGGCCGCCTCGATCACACTGATGCTTCGCAGGACTGCGTCGACTTGTGCGCCGAATTGTCCGTCGGTGGGCAGCTTCGACCACAGGTCCGCCGTGGACGCCGGGCGCAGCACTTCCGAAGTCAGCCGCTCGCGGCCGCTCGGCTCCGCCAGGTTTTGCACGGCGTCGCGCGCGACGCCGATGCGGGCAAGCAGCGCCTGCAAGGCGAACTGCGGATGTCCCGGCGCTGGCGCGATGTCCTTTGACGCATCGCCCGCGATCAGCCGCCAGGACGCCTCGTCGAGATCGGTATCGAGGCCGGGCAGCACCACGGCGCCGTGCGGCAAGCGGGCGATGGTCGCGATCAGTTCGGCGGTCGCCGGGATCGAGCCGGTCGAACCCGCCGCGATCACCGGCGCTTCGGTGCGACGTGCAAGCCGCGCGGCTTCGGCTTTGATCAGCGCATCGCGGCGCTTCGCCGGTTCCATCAATCCGCGCTCGCGCAGAATCTGCGGCCAGCTGTCGCGCGCGATCTCCAGGAACCGCAACGTGAGCTGCCAGTAAGGATCGAGAAAATCGGGAACCAGGCCATCGAGCTTGTCCCAAGCCACGCCGCGCGTCGTCATGTCGTCGATGAGCCGGGCCAGATCGTCGGCGAGCGCGCAGGCCGCCGCCGGCGTCTGTGCGACCAGCGGCGTGCCGCTCGCACCGTGCAATTCGGGAGAGTTCGCCCATTTGCTGATCAGCCCCGCAAGCATCAGGCGCCGTTCCAGGCCGCCGAGCGTCGGCGGCAGCGCCAGCGCGTCCGCCGCGATGTCGCCCGTTGCCGCTTCGGCAAACGCGATCTCGTCCTCGTCGATATCGCCGAGCGCGACGATGCGCGGCAGGATCGCCGCATCGCTTTTCAACACGTCGAGAAAGGCATCGCGCGCCAGCCGGCAGGCGCGCCGCGTCGGCAGGTAAAGCGTGACGGCGGCCAGCGCGAGCGGATCATCGGCGACGCGAAAGCCGAGCCCGCCGCCGGTTAAGGCGCCGATCAGCGTCGGCAGAAACGGCGCCGATGGCGGAATGGTGAAGACGCGAGCGGACATATCGATGATCGATTCGCAATCAGCCGTCATTCCCGCGAAAGCGGGAATCCATAACCACTATCAAAGCGAGATTTTGCTCGACCTGTGATTATGGGTCCCCGCGTCCGCGGGGACAACGACGAGGTGGCACTGAATAGCAGATTCTAATGCGCGGCGGCGAGCGCCGCCTCCGCGGCCGCGACCGCTTCCGGCGTGCCCACATGCATCCAAAGGCCCTCGAGGCGCAAGCCGAACAGCCGGTCCATGGCGCCGGCGCGGTCGAACAGCGGCGTCAGCGGAAACGCGCCCGCGGGCGCGGCGGCAAACAGCGCCGGGCTGAGGATGGCGGCGCCGGCATAGACGAACGGCACCACCTCGCTTTCGGCGCGGCGCCGTAAGCGGCCATCCGGCAACATGGCAAAGTCGCCGCGGCCGGTGTAGCCGATGCTCTCGGTCGTCGGCGCCAGCAACAACAAGGCATCCATCGTTGCGGGATCAAAAGCATCGGCCAGCCGCACGAAGTTGGGCTTGACGCCGTCGAGCCAGACCGTGTCGGAATTAACCAGAAAGAACGGCGCGTCGCCCAGCTGCGGCAGCGCCTTGGCGATACCGCCGCCGGTGCCGAGCAATTCCGCGCGCTCATCGGAGATGACGATGTGCGGGCGCTTCCGCGACGCCAGATGGCGTTCCACCGCGTCGGCGAGATGATGCACGTTCACCACGACGCGCTCGATGCCGGCATCGGCCAGACGATCGAGCGAGTAATCGATCAGCGACTTGCCGCCGATCTGCACCAGCGGCTTCGGGACGTGGCCGTTGTGCGGCCGCATGCGCGTGCCGAGGCCGGCCGCCAACACGATCGCACGGTTCGGCTTCATGGTTTTACCGGCCACGCCAGATCATCTCCGATTCGCGCCATCATAACCCATCTCTCGATGCACCTCTTGGCGGCAGGTTGGCGGCATACCAGGCCTTGAGCGGGGCCAGCGCCGGATGCGCCAGCGACCGCCACAAATAGGTCAACAGGCGGGGCATATGACGCAAATATTGCGGCTTGCCATCGCGCCGGTCGAGCCGGGCAAAGATACCGAGAATCTTGGTCGTCCGTTGCGCCGCGAGCGTTGCGTACAGCTTGGTGAAGGAGGAGGCGTCGAAGCGCTGATCCTCGCGGCGCGCGCGGACATAACGGCTGAGCAAAGCCACTTCCAGCGATTCGGGGACGTCGACGCGCGCGTCCTGCAACAGCGAGGCCACGTCATAGGCGGCCGGACCGAGCAAGGCGTCCTGAAAATCAAGGAGCCCGATCCGGGCGACGTCTTCGCGCTGCGGCAGCCACAGCAGGTTGGGCGAATGATAATCGCGCAGCACCCAGGTGGGGGGCGCTACGATCGCCGACGCGAGCGCCTGCCGCCACAACGCGACGAACTCTTTGTGCACGGGCTCCGCCGCCGCGGCACCGGCACTGACCAGATACCAGTCGAGCAACAGCTCGGCCTCGATCAGAAACGCCTCCATGTCGTAGCGCGGCAGGCGATAGTCCGGATGCGACGGCACCGGCAAAGTTTCCGGCAATTTTCGCCGATGCAGTGACACCAGGAGATCGATGGCGGCTTCGTAGCGCGCCTCGATCGGCGCCGGCGGATCGCCGCCGACGATGCGCTCATCGCCGAGATCCTCCATGATGAGAAGCCCGCGGTCGAGATCGGCGTGCAGGATCGTCGGCGCCGAGAGGTTGCGCGCGCGTAGCCCCGCCGCGATGGCGACGTAGGGAACAACGTCCTCGGCGAGGTGGGCGATCGCGCTGTAAGGCTTGCCGTCGCGCACCGGCGGCCCGTCGGGCCGCCGCGGCGCGTTCATCAGCACCGTCGTCCGATCGTCCAGCTTGAGGCGCTCGAAGATGCGGGTGGAGGCATCGCCAACCATGCGCTGGCGCCGCGCCTCGCCGAAACCGGATTCGTCGACGAAGGCGCGCAGCTGCGGAATGCGCTCCGCGCGCGCCGCGAACGCGCCATAACCGACGACGCGCGCGTCGCGGACTTCGGCGCCGAGTTGCGGCGCCAGCGTGAACGTGATGTCGAGGCGGTCGGGCGGCAGCAAACCGGCGGCGCGATCCGGCCATTCCACCAGCACCACGGCGCCTTCGGGCAGGTCTTCGAATCCAAGCTCCGCCAGCTCGGCCGCGCCCGAGAGCCGGTAAAAATCGGCGTGGACCAGCGCAAAGCGCGGCAGTTCGTAGCTTTGCAGCAGCGTGAAGGTCGGGCTCGGCACTTCGATCGTGGCGTCGCCGGCGAGTTGGCGGATGAGCGCGCGCGCGAACGTCGTCTTGCCGGCGCCGAGGTCGCCCGACAGCGTCACCAGATCGCCGGGCTCAAGCGCCGCGGCGATGTCGGCTGCAAAACGTTCCGTCGCCTCTTCGTTGGCTAAGGTGACGGTGAAGCTGGCGCCGCCGGGGGAAGTCGGAAACATGGCGTTATTCTTTAATAGATTTTTTGGTGGCGCATGATCTTTTCCGAAAACCGGCTCCCACTTTTCGGGATCATGCGCTCAGCTTGACAGCCGCCCGGAGCGGGAACGTGCACGTCACCGTGGTGCCTTCTCCGACCACCGAGGCGATGTTGACCGTGCCGCCGTGCAGCTCGACGAACGAGCGCACCAGCGAGAGGCCGATTCCGGTGCCGCGATGGTGCGAGCCGAGCGAATGGGTCTCGAACCAATCGAATACCTTTTCCAGGACCTCAGGCGGAATGCCCGGACCATGGTCGGTGACCGCGAAGACCAAGGCATCGTCGCGCCGCTCCGCCGACAGCGTGATGGTACCGCCGGCGGGCGAGAAGCTCACGGCGTTGGCCAGGAGATTGAAAAGGATCTGCCGCACACGACGCTCGTCGGCGGCGAAGCTGCCGATGTCGTTTGCGGCGCGGATGTCGAGCACGAGACCGGCGCTGACCAGCCGGTCCTGAACCCCTTCGGCGGCCGCCGCCATGGTGGCGCGGATGTCGACCGGTCCGAGATTGAGCTGCATTCGGCCGGCGTCGATGGTCGCCAGATCGAGGATGTTGTTGATCAGCGCCAGCAGCGTGTTGGTGGAGACCGTGATGTAGTCGAGATATTCGCGCTGCTTCGGCGCCAGCGGTCCGGTACCCGGGTCGCCGAGCAGATGGACGAAGCCGATGATGTTGGTGAGCGGAGAGCGCAACTCATAGGACACGTGGTGGACGAAATCGATCTTGATCTTGTCGGCATCCTCGAGCGCCTCGTTGCGTTCGCGCAGCGCGCGCTCGACGTTGACCGAGTCGGTGACATCGTGGAACCTCACCAGTGTGGCGCCGTCCGGCAGCGGCACGGTCCGGCAATCGACTACACTGCCGTCGCGCCGCTCCAGCCGTCCCGCTATCGCCTCGCGGCTGTCGATCGCCGTGACGACTTGGCGCAGCGCTTGCCAGATGGCGTCGTCGCCGTGCAACGGCCGGCATAGCGCCGTGAGGGTTTCGATATGCGGCCGCGCTTCCAGAGCTTGCGGCGAAAGCCGCCACATGCGGGCGAAGGCGGAATTGTACAGCCGGATGCGGCCGTCGCTGGCAAACACGGCGACGCCTTCGGCGAGGTTGTCGAGCGTTTCGCCTTGCACGCGGATCAGTTCCTCGAACCGTCGCTCCAGATCGAGCCGCTCGGTCACGTCGTTGAACAGGTAGGTGACGCCGCCGTCGGGATTGGGGGTGGTGACGACGCGCAGTGTGCGGCCGTCGGGCAGATGCCAGGTCTGCTCCTGCGCCTCGACGGCGCTGTAGGCGGTGTGCAGCTGCGCTTTCCATTGCCGGAAGTCCCGCTCTTCGGGCAGCTTGCGGGCGGCACGCAACGCGTCGAGCACCGCCGAGTCGGTCGGCTCCTGCTCGAGATACGAGGCGTCCAGATTCCACAGCGCGCGATAGGCGGCATTATAGAACGTCAGCCGGTGATCGGCGCCGAACATGGCAACGCCGGTGGAAAGCGCATCGAGCGTACGGCGGTGCGCATCGACCATGCGGGCGAGCGCGCTGCGCATGGTTTCCGCTTCAGTGGCATCGATAGCGAGCCCGGCGCTGCCGGTCTCGGTGCGAAAGTCGAGCACGTCGAAGCTGCGCCGCGTTCCGGCGACGACCGCCGGCAGCCGGCCGGCATAGGCTCCGCCGGCGGTGCGCGCCCGCGCAATGTTCTCGCGCGCCGCGCTGTCGAGCAGCTCCAAGCGCCGATCAACCGCGTCGGCGGCATTGAGCGTTTCGACCGCGCGCGCATAGGCGGCATTGACGAAGGTCAGCCGACCGGCCGCATCGCGCGTCCACACCGGCGACGGCAGCCTTTCGATCAGCGTGCGCAGCGACGCGACCTCGCTCAGCAGCGCCTCATGACGCTCGACGAGATCCAACAAATCGCGCTTGAGGCTACTGGCGTCCTTGAGCCGCAGCACGGCGCGCCCGGCGATGGCGCGGCCTTGCGCCTCGATCGGACGACCGGCGAGCGTCGCGAAGCTCATCGAGAAGGCTTCGCCACGCGTCCGCAGCGCGTCGACCGCCTGCTCCATGGCACTTGCCTTGGCGGCAGGAAGCCAACTGCCGAAGGCCAGCACGCGGTGCGGCGCCGAGACGCCGACCACGGCAGGATCGCCCTCGATGCTCGGTTCGTCGGACCCCGGCGGCCAATCCACCATCACCTGCGGCTCCGAGGCCAGCAGAGCGTTGGCGCGGTCGAGTTCGGCGCGCAGCGTCGCGATCTCGTCGTGCGATGAGGCTTCCAGCCGCGCCGACCGCGCGCGCGTGCGCACCAGCAGGATCGCGGTGACGACCGCGAACAGCAAGAGCCCGACCAGCAGCACGAACACCGCGATCTCATGGCGGTCGATGCTGCGCGAGGCGCCGACGACAAGTTCGTGCAGCGCGAGGCTGGGCTTATCGGCGGCCCGCGCCGGCGCCGCCCAAACGGCACCAATAGCTATCGGAAATCCGCCGAGCCACGGACGCGTCGTGCCCCCGCTCCTCCGGATCGTGTCCGGCATGCCCCTTCGCCTCTGCTGGCCGCCACCGCCATCGCCAGCGGGTCTATCGCGGGCGAACCCGCGAATCGCCCGACTTTACTCTCAAGCGGAATCGCGCCGAAAGAGTTCAGATCGTGAACGGCCGGCGCCGGAAGTTGCGTATGCCAGCGTCGCCGGGCACGATCATCATTTTTTCGAAGCCGTTCCGGTAGAGCCAAATCCGTCGGTGGCCCGCTCGGTCGCCTCAAGATTAGGCGCTTCGACAAATCTGGCGCGTTGGACCGGCGCGATGACCATTTGCGCGATGCGCATGCCGCGGCGAATGACGAACGGCTCGGTGCCGAGATTGACAAGAATAACTTGTAGTTCCCCGCGGTAGTCGGCGTCGACGGTGCCGGGGGAATTAAGCACGGTGACGCCGTGACGCAGCGCGAGACCCGAGCGCGGCCGGATCTGGGCCTCGTTGCCGGCAGGTAACGCAATGGCGACGCCGGTGGGGATGGCCGCGCACGCTCCGGGCGCAAGCGCAAGCGGCGCCTCGGCCGGCACGGCGGCAAGGAGATCGAGCCCGGCGGCGAGCGCGCTCTGGTATTCCGGCAACGGCAAATCGGCGCCGTGCGGCAGCCGCACAATGCGCACCTCGACGCGTTCGTCGCTGCTCACTTTTTGGTTTCCTGAAACGCCGTGGCAATCCGCTCGATCAGCGCGCGCGCCACGTCATTCTTCGACTGCGGCGGCCAGGATTCGACGCCGTCCGCGGTGACAACGTGGATGGTGTTGACGTCGCCGCCCATGATTCCGGTTTCTGGCGACACATCGTTGGCAAGAATCCAGTCGCAGCCCTTCTTGGCGAGCTTGGCCTTGGCGTTGGCGATCACGTGATCGGTCTCGGCGGCGAATCCGATGACCAGCCGCGGCCGGTCGGACTTGCGGTGGGCGATCGTCGACAGGATGTCCGGGTTCTCCACTAGTTCGATCGTCGGCGCCTTGCCCTGTTTCTTGATCTTGTTTTGGCTCGCATGCCGCGGGCGCCAGTCGGCGACGGCGGCGGCGAATATGGCGATATCGGCCGGCAGCGCCTGCTCAACCGCCGCCAGCATCTGCTGCGCGGTTTCCACGTGCACCACAGTCGGCCCCGGCGGATCGGGCACGTTCACCGGACCTGAAACCAGCACCACGTCGGCACCGGCCGCGGCCGCCGCCGCGGCGACGGCGTGGCCCTGCTTGCCCGACGAACGGTTGGCGATGACGCGCACGGGATCGATGGGCTCGGCGGTCGGTCCCGACGTCACCAGCACGCGCTTACCGGTGAGCGGCCCGGGGCGGCGCATGATCGCCTCGACCGCCGCGGCGATTTCGAGCGGCTCGGCCATGCGGCCGATGCCGGTTTCGCCGCGCTCGGCCATTTCGCCGGTATTCGGACCGACCACACGGACGCCGTCGGCCTTAAGCCGCGCAAGATTGCGCTGGGTCGCCTTGGCCGCCCACATGTGCGGATTCATCGCCGGCGCGATCAGGATCGGCTTATCGGTCGCGAGCAGGACGGCGGCGGCGAGATCGTCCGCCCGACCGGCCGCGATCCGGGCCATGAGGTCGGCGGTCGCCGGCGCCACCACGACCAGATCGGTGTCGCGCGCCATGCGAATATGGCCGACATCGAACTCGGTGCGCGGATCGAACAGATCGGTATAGGCGCGTTCTCCGCAGAGCGCGCCGACGGCAAGCGGCGTGACGAAATGCTGCGCGGCGGGCGTGAGAATGCAGCGCAGCGTGGCGCCGCGTTCCTGCAAGCGCCGAATGAGATCGAGCGATTTATAGGCGGCGATGCCGCCGCCGATGATCAGCAGAATTCGCGAAGCACGCAGGGCCGTGGCGATGGGCGACGTTCCGTCAGGGCGTTCAAGTCCGGCGCCTGGCGGGCGCGCAGCCGGCTCGTGAACGGGGGTACCGAGGTCGTCTGGCTCGCCCTCGCCGGTGGCGCCGCGCAGGATGGCGCGCACCTCGTCCTCCATCGAGCGGCCGTGTTGGGCGGCGCGGACGCGGAGCCGCTTCTTCAAGCGCTCGTCAAGTTTGCGGACGGTGAGGCTACTCATGGCTCTTGGCCGGTGGTTTCAGCTCATCCTAGTCGATGATTGCACTGCAATCAATGCAATCACATGAGCCGGAAGCCGATCCACAGCAACAGCGCCACGATCACCCACAAGGCCGCGACCATCCAGCGGTTGCGGCGGGCTTCGGCTTTGCCGATTTCGGCGACAGTCTGCGGCGACAGCACCAGACCGTCGCGGGTGATCTCGTCGAGCTGATCGAGCACGCGGGCGCCGCGGGTCAACAGGCCCGGCGCGTTGCCGATGAAGCGCCCGACCTCGGTCGCGCCGTGCGCCGCGCTTTCGAGCTGGCCGGCGGGACCGAGATTGCGCGTTATCCATTCGCGCACCACCGGTTCGGCGGTCGACCACATGTCGAGCTTGGGATCGAGCGAGCGGGCCACGCCTTCGACCACCACCATCGTCTTCTGCAACAGCAGCAGCTCCGGCCGCGCGCGCATGTCGAACAAACCGGTCACCTCGAACAACAGCGTGAGCAGCCGCGCCATCGAAATATCCTCGGCGGTGCGGCTGTGGATCGGCTCGCCGATGGCGCGGATGGCCTGCGCGAAGCTTTCGATCGAATGCGCCGGCGGCACATAGCCGGCCTCGAAATGAACCTCGGCGGTACGGTAATAATCGCGGGTGATGAAGCCGTGCAGGATCTCCGCCAGAAACAGACGCTCCTTCGCCCCGAGCCTGCCCATGATGCCGAAATCGACCGCCACGAGCCGGCCGTCGTCGTCGACGAACAGATTTCCCGGATGCATGTCGGCGTGAAAGAAGCCGTCGCGCAGCGCATGGCGAAGAAACGACTGGATCAAGGCACGGGCAAGCTTCGGCAGGTCGAAGCCTTTGGCCTCCAGCCGCGCCCGATCCGACAGCGGCGTGGCGTCGATCCATTCAAGGGTGAGGACTTCCTTGCTGGTGCGGTCCCAGTCCACCGTAGGCACGCGGAAATCCGGATCGTCCTTGGTGTTCTCGGCCATCTCCGAGAGCGCGGCCGCTTCCAGGCGGAAGTCCATCTCGACCGTGACCGAGCGCCGTAAGGTGTCGACCACTTCAATGAGCCGCAGCCGCCGCGCTTCGGCGGAAAAATCTTCGGCGTGACGCGCGACAAAGGTGAAGGCGCTTAAATCGGCGCGGAAGCGATGTTCGATGCCGGGCCGCAGCACCTTGACGGCGACGGCGCGCGTCCCCGTCGCGGTCGCGATCTCCGCCCGGTGCACTTGCGCAATCGAGGCGGCGGCGACAGGCGGGCCGAAGCTTGAGAAGACCGCGCTGACCGGCCGCCCGAACGAGGCGGCCACGGCGGCTTCCGCTTCCTGTTGCGGGAACGGCGGCATCTGGTCCTGCAGCCGCTCGAGGTCGCGGGCGAGCGCGGCGCCGACCACGTCCGGCCGCGTCGCCAGGAATTGGCCGAGCTTGACATAGCTCGGACCGAGCCGCGTCAGCGCCACAGACAGCCGCGTTTCGGCCGCTCCGCTCGACGGCCGCTCGATGAGGCGCGCCAGCCGCAGCAGTGGCCGCGCCGCGGGCGGCACGATAGCCGGATCGATGACGCCGAAAACGCCTTCGCGGGCGAACACGAAGCCGGCGCGGCCGAGGCGGACGAAATGCGCGGGAGCGGAAATCACAAACGCCAGCCGGAATGAAGCGCCACGATGCCGCCGGTCATGAGTCGGTAGGAGACGCGGGCAAAGCCCGCCGTGCGCAGCATGTCGGCGAATGGCTGCGGCTTGGGAAAGCGGCGGATCGATTCCACCAGATAGCGATAGGATTCGGCGTCGCCGGCGACGACGCGGCCGAGCTCCGGAATGACATTGAACGAATAGGCGTCGTAGAGCGTATCGAGGCCGGGGACATTCACGGCGGAGAATTCAAGGCAGAGAAATCGTCCGCCGATCTTGAGCACGCGGAATGCTTCGGCCAGCGCCCGATCGATGCGCGGCACGTTGCGGATGCCGAAGGCGATGGTCGCGGCGTCGAAGCTGCGGTCCTTGAACGGCAGCGCCTCGGCATTGGCTTCGGTGAATGTCACGGCGTCGGCGTGGGAACGCGCGGCGGCGCGCTCGCGCCCGACGGCGAGCATGTCCGGATTGATGTCGCAGACGGTGGCCCGGGTGTCCTTGCCGCCGGCTTCGATCACCCGCAACGCCACGTCACCGGTGCCGCCGGCGATGTCAAGGAGCGCAAATGGCCGGCTTTTGGGCGGATTCACCGCCGTCACCAGCGCATCTTTCCAGGCCCGGTGCAGCCCGAACGACATCAGGTCGTTCATCAGGTCGTAGCGCTGCGCCACGCTGTGAAATACGTCGTCGACCAGGGCCTGCTTGTCGGCAAGCGGCACTTGGCGCGAACCGAAATGCGCAGATTCTGCCATCGCTTCTTCTTCCTATCAGCTAAACCATAGCGCGGCGGCGGCGGCGGCGCTATGTCTGCCGAAATTAACCATGCTGCGGCCGCAACGGTCGATTGAGCAATGCCCGAACTCCCGGAAGTCGAGACGGTACGTCGCGGTCTTGCGCCAGTGATGGAGGGCGCGCGCTTCGCCAAGGTCGAGGTGCACCGCGGCGATCTGCGTTGGCCGCTGCCGAAGGATTTCGCGCAACGCCTCAAAGGCCGGACCGTGACCTCCGTCGGCCGGCGGGCGAAATATCTTCTCGTCGATCTATCGTCCGGCGACGCGCTCATCATGCACCTTGGCATGTCCGGCTCGTTCCACGTTTTCCGCGGCGGCGGCGGCGGCAAAGCGCTCGGCCGCTACCACCACGAACGGGCGCGGCACGCGACCCACGATCATGTCGTCTTTCATATGTCCTCCGGCGCCATCGTGACCTTCAACGACCCACGCCGCTTCGGCTCGATGAAAATCGTGCCGCGCCGAGAGCTCGACGCCGAGCCGCTCCTGAAAAACCTCGGCCCCGAGCCGCTCGGCAACGCCTTCGACGCGGCGATGCTGGCGAGCGCCTGCCGAGGAAAGAAGACGAGTTTGAAGGCGGCGCTGTCCGACCAGCGCGTCGTGGCCGGTCTCGGCAACATCTATGTCTGCGAGGCGCTGCATCGCGCGCGGCTGTCGCCCAAACGCATGGCCTCGACCATCGCCACGCGGACCGGCGCGCCGAACGAGCGCGCCGAGCGTCTGCTCGAAGGCATCAAGGCGGTGCTCAACGACGCCATCAAGGTCGGCGGTTCGTCGCTGCGCGATCACAAGCTGACCGATGGCGAACTCGGCATGTTCCAGCATCACTTCCGCGTCTACGACCGCGAAGGCGAAAAATGCCCGACGCCCGGCTGCCGCGGCACCGTCAAGCGCATCGTGCAGAATGGGCGCTCGACGTTTTATTGTCCGGTATGCCAAAAGTGAAAATCACCTCTCCCCATCGAACTCGGGTGTTCCCGAGTTCGGCAATATTAAGTGACCGAAGTCGGAAACATCCGATTCGGCTGCGGGGAGAAGGAGGCGGAGGCCGAGCCAGGACCGAGAGGACCCCATGAACTACGAGACCATCATCGTCGAGACGCGCGGCAAGGTCGGACTGATCCGGCTCAATCGTCCGCAGGCGCTGAACGCACTCAACAGCGCGCTGGAGCGCGAGTTGGACCAGGCCCTCGACGCGTTCGAGGCCGACGCCGCTATCGGCTGCATGGTGATCACCGGCTCGGACAAGGCGTTCGCCGCCGGCGCCGACATCAAGGAGATGGCGGACAAATCGTTCGCCGAGGCGTTCCTGGGCGAGTTTGTGTCAAGCTGGGACCGCGTCGCGCATATGCGCAAGCCGGTCATCGCCGCGGTCGCCGGCTTCGCGCTCGGCGGCGGCTGCGAGCTCGCCATGCAGTGCGATCTGATCATCGCCGCCGACAATGCCAAATTCGGTCAGCCCGAGATCAAGCTCGGCGTCATCCCCGGCATCGGCGGCACGCAGCGCTTGACCCGCGCCGTCGGCAAGGCGAAGGCGATGGACCTCATCCTCACCGGCCGCATGATGGACGCGCAGGAGGCGGAGCGCTCGGGCCTCGTGGCCCGCATCGTGCCGCTGGCGAGCCTGGTCGAGGACGCCGTCAAAATCGCTGAAACGATCGCGTCGATGTCGCTGCCCTCGGTGCTGGCGGCGAAGGAGGCGGTCAACCGCGCCTTCGAGACGTCGCTCGCCGAGGGCGTGCGCTTCGAACGCCGCGTCTTTCATTCGCTGTTCGCCACCGCCGACCAGAAAGAAGGCATGGCAGCCTTCATCGCCAAGCGGCCGCCGAAGTTCGAGAATAAGTAGCAATGAGCGTCACGCTGTGCGAAGTTTGAAAAAGTTGCGCGCTGTGAGGACGTCTGATCGACGCGACAGGTCGGTTGATGTGCATCAATGAGCCGCGGGCTTGCGCAGCTAATAATTTAAATTTTAATCACGGCGAACGAACGGCCGTTAGGTCGGCCTATCTTCCAGCTGCGGAAGAGCGTTCTGGCGACCAAAACCGCCGCTGAGGTCATCTACGTTATTTCGAACGCCCGCCAGGGACTTTTGCTATATCCCGAACTCCGGACGTATTAAGCCACTGAGAAAATCGATGTATCGTACAGGAAGGCCACACCATGCCGAACCAAAAAACATTGGATGATTTCGTGGCGCTCGTCGTCAGTGGAAAGCACGATGAAGCACTCGAACGCTTCTACACCGAAGACGCCACGATGCAGGAGAACCTGGGCGACGTCCGCAAGGGCCGCGATGGCCTCGTCGCTCGCGAACGTGCTACTATGCGCCGTTTCAAGGAAATTCGAACCACCTGCGTGAATCCGGTCTTCGTGTCTGGAGATCTTACGGTCGTCCACTGGATCTTTGAATTTGTGCGCGCCGACGGCAGCGTTATGCGGATCGAGGAACTGGCCCATCAGCGCTGGTGGAGCGAAAAAATTGCGGAAGAGCGATTCTATTATGACCCGGGCCAAATGAAGTAGTGCGTGCGCCTCCGCTAACCGTGAGAAGCGCTCACTTCCTCACGCAGATCACGCGCACCACTGATTGCTCCACGGCGGTCACGCCGGTCGCGGCGGTCGCAGGCGAAATGTGATGCTCTTGCAGGAAAGCGCGGACGGTCTCGGCCGACACCAAGGTTGCGGCCGGGCCGTCGCCGCCACTGCCGGCGACGACGGACGGGTTGAGGTTCACCATGCCGGCAAAGCGCCCGCGCGTGTCGAGCGCTGCCGCGCCGGAAAAACCGGGCTTCGGCGCCGGCGCGAGAGCCTGCGCGGTGAGGCTCGCCGCAGCGCGCGTCACCGCGCCGCCGCCCACCTGAGCCAGCGGATCGGCGACGCCGACGAGCGTGAGCTCGTTGCCTTGCGCGCTATCGCCGCTGTCGGCGCCAAGCGCCGCGGCGATGAGGTTGCGCGCGCCATAAAGGCGGATGAGCGCGAGATTGTTCGCCGGGTCCGCGGCGACGCGTTCGGCGTGCCCAAGACCGGGCACGGTGATCGCCTGGCATTCGTCGGTGAGGCGCGCCGGCGCGAGCAGATCGCCGTCGCTCGTCACCGCGATCGCGGTCCCGTACTCGACCGTTCGCCGCAGTCCCGGCAGCGGCGCAGCATTGGGGTCCGGGAATCCGGCAAACGAACTGGCGATCGCGACCGCAACGCGGCCCATGATGCCTTCCGTGGCCTGATCGTAGAGGATGCTGACGCCGCGCACCTCGCCGCCACGCGCGTCGGCGCGGACGACAAAGTTCTTCAGTCCCTGAACGCCGACAATAACGAAACTGTCGGGCTTGAGCGCGCTCGAAGTGACTTGCCGGTGTGACGCCTTTTTCTCCTCGTCGAACAGCGCCGGCAATGCCGCCTCGGTCAGGTGAAAAGTCTCGATCTGAATCTGTCCCTGCGCCGAGGTCCAGCGGCTGCCGGTGCGGGAAACACCGGCGCGGGGCACGAGTTTTTCGGGCAGGCCGAGACGCGCGCCGCTCCCCGCATCCTCGATCAACCGCCAGCCGACGGCCTCCGCCGGAAAATTCACGGCCGCTGGCGAACCGCGGTCCAGCATGGCGAGACTGCCGCTGTCCTTGTCCTTGTTCCTTTTCTGGGTCGCCTTGCCGCGCCTCTGGCGGCGGCCATGTCCGGCGGTTTCGTCAGGGGGCGCGGCAGCCGACGGCCGCGCCGCTACGCGCGATTTTCCAGCTGCCGGTTGTTTCAGCGCGGTCCGGTGTACGGCGCCCTGCGCCGCCATGGTCACGGTCGCCTTGCGCACATGGGTGACCTTGGCGAGCGCCGGCGCCCACGCCGCGCCCGCGATGAGGCCGCCAATGATGATCGCCACCCTCACGTGCATAATCACACCCGCCGTCGACCGCCGAGCGTAGCCGAACCGTACACCAACGCCAATTGCAGCGACGAAAACGCCGCGCATCCAAATACCGGCGAAACCTTGCGGTGGCCGCGGGTTCCATTCAAGCTTATGTTGACGTCATGTTGAATGCCGACGAACTCGAACGCTATGCCCGCCACATCGTGCTGCAGGAGGTGGGCGGGCCGGGGCAGGCCGCGCTGCATCGGGCGCGGGTGCTGGTGATCGGCGCCGGCGGGCTCGGCGCGCCGGTTATTCTCTACTTGGCCGCTGCCGGGGTCGGCACGCTTGGCGTGATCGACGACGATGTGGTCTCGCTGTCGAACCTGCAACGCCAGGTGATCCATGCCACGCCGGATGTGGGCAAGCCGAAGGTCGAGACCGCAGCGGCGATGATCGGCCGGCTCAATCCTCACGTCGCCGTGGAGCAGCACCAGGTCCGGCTCGATGCGGCGAACGCGCTCAGCCTGATCGGCGGCTACGACATCATCGCCGACGGCTCGGATAATTTCGCCACTCGGTATCTTGTTTCCGACGCCTGCTATTTTGCCAAGAAACCGCTGGTGACGGCGGCGCTCGGTCCGTTTGACGGCACGCTCACCACCATCCGCGCCCACGAGCGCGGCGCCGACGGCAAGCCGAACCCGACCTATCGGTGCCTGTTTCCGGAGCCGCCGCCGCCCGGCACGGTGCCGGCCTGCGCCGAGGCCGGGATTCTCGGCGCGCTTGCCGGCGTGGTCGGCTCGATGGCGGCGCTCGAAGTGATCCGCGAAATTGTCGACTTCGGCGAGGGCTTGGTCGGCCGCCTGGTCATGATCGACGCGCGCGCGATGCGGTTCGAGACCTTGCGCTACGCCTGGGACCCGGCGAACCCGCTGTCCGGCGAGCACGCGACCATCCACGATCTATCGATGCATCAGTGACCGTCATCGCCGGCGAAGCAAAGCGAGGCTACTTGCTCCAGGTCGCCAGGATGGTCGAGCCTTTGAGCACCGACCATTTGTTGTCACCGGCGGCGACGACCGTGAAGCAATTTTCCTTGGCGCCTTTCCAGGTCGTGCAGAAGCCGTCCTTCGACAGCTTCCAGGTGCCCTCGCCGCGGTGGCCGGTGCCGATTGGCACGCGCTTCATCTTGCCGTCCGCCGCGAACGTCATCTTGAATTTGACGTTGGAAGGCGTCGCGGCGGTGAACGCCTGGCCGTTGAAAAATGTCGCCTGAATATCGCTCGGCGAAAGTCTTGCCGCGGGTGGTGCAGCAAAACCCGACGTCGCGAAGAAGAGGCCCAATGCGCCGCCCGCGACCACGCCGGCAATCCCTGTACGCATCGCGCACCTCCGCAGCTCGTGATTCGAGAGAGTGAGATGATAAGCAATTTCCACGACTATGCCGATACGCTCATTCACCTTGCCTGCCCATGATAGACGCTGTTCGGCCGCATGTCGGTGGCGGAAGCGACGCGGTTCGACATGTTGAAGAAGCCGGCAACGGCGGCGATGTCCCAGAT
>Ga0208937_1000294_pt1 | contig 43842 bp, 41 predicted proteins | sample June2015DPH_11_5_FD_184705 | JGI IMG/M metagenome (GOLD analysis project Ga0208937, IMG submission 184705) | Peatland microbial communities from SPRUCE experiment site at the Marcell Experimental Forest, Minnesota, USA - June2015DPH_11_40... | ecosystem: Environmental > Terrestrial > Soil >...
GGAGTTTGGTTGGGAGCCTCGGGGCGAAAGTCAGGACCCGCTTGACGACTCCGAAAATACTCGTCACTATAGGAATGCGTTTCCATGTGGGCCTGTAGCTCAGTTGGGAGAGCACATGGTTTGCAACCATGGGGTCGGGAGTTCGAACCTCCCCAGGTCCACCAAATCTCCTTGTGGTCTGACGGATTCTGAGGTAAGATTTTCTTACCATGGAATTGAAACTTTCCACAAAGGGCCAGATCGTACTTGCGGGCGCAATTCGCCGCAGACTGGGTCTCCAGCCCGGCGATTCGCTCGACGCGAAGGTGCAGGCTGGGCGGGTAGTGTTAACTCCGCGGAAAACGCGCTTCTCAAAGGTGACCCTCCTCGTTGACCGAATTACAGGTCTTCCGGTTCTGAGCGCCGGAGTGGGGGCTCCGCATTTGAGCAGCAGGCAGGTCCGCGAGATTTTGGCTGAGTTTCCATGAAGTACCTGCTTGACGTGAATGCCCTGGTCGCGCTTGGCTTCCTTGAACACGAATTCCACGAGCGCGTTGCCCGATGGGTGCGGAGGCTGGCCGCAAAGGGAACCCCCGAACTGGCAACCTGCTCGATTACCGAGCTGGGTTTCGTCCGAGTCCTCGCGCAAGCGCCACAGTACGGATTTACCGTTGGGCAAGCTTGCAACCTGTTGCAGCGGCTTAAGGCAGCACGAACGGTGACCTTTACGTTTATTCCTGACGGCCAAGACATCTCCCATCTTCCCAGTTGGGTCAAGACCGCAAGACAAACAACGGACGGCCATCTGGCGCAACTCGCCGGAGCGAACAGCGCAGTTCTTGCGACGCTGGACAGGCGGATCCCCCAAGCATTCCTGATTCCCGTGGAAAGATGATATGCCTAATCCTCTCGCTCGGGCGAAGTACAATGCCTCGATCAATCCCCAGTTCAACCCTTCGATCAATCCCAAGGTCAGCGCCTCGATTAATCCGAAGTTCAATCCCTGGATCAACCCGGAGCGAAACAGCCGCATAAGTCCCAAATTCAATCAATCCTTGAACCCCCTCCTTACCGCTTCCCTTGATCCCACTTGCAACCCTTTGCTCGACCCTAAACAGACTCTGAAATTCTCGGGCCTTTGGCGACTGACCCCTGATTCTGAGTTGATGGGATACATCGTGCGGACCAGCAACAACGCTGTTCTGCTCCTCTTCGACACGGACCTCAATTGGACAGCCTACGCGGTTGACAACAGCCGGGAAGGCTACAACGTCTTTGATTTGGAAGGAAACTGGAAGGGGTACGCGCTTAAGAACCAAGCCGGCGGCTGGAACGAGTTCGACCTCGAAGGCGACTGGACAGGATTCATTTTTGCACAGACAGGTTGACATCACCCTACACCGCGCCGCCGTTGTCGGTCTTCCTTTCTGGGGATATAATCTGCATTGGCATTGTGTTTGCACGTCGGCCTTCTCGCTGTCCTTCCCGATGATGTATCTGATTTACAGCTTCTTGGTAACGCTGGGTGTGCTCCTGACGGCCCCTTACTACGTCTGGAAACGGCGTGACGAACTGGCCGGAAGGCGATGGCGGGAACGATTCGGACTGTTGCCGGAATCATTTCAGCAGGCGGAGCGCGGCGCTATTTGGATTCACGCCGTATCAGTTGGCGAAACGCTGGCCGTGGTGAGGCTGGCGCGCGAGTTGCAACAGGTATTCTCTGACAGGAAGATCTTTCTGAGTAGTGTCACGCCTGCAGGCCGCTCGGCTGGAGAAAGCCGCCTCCCCTCCGTGGCCGGCCGGTTCTACCTGCCCATGGATTGGCGCGGGGCGGTTGGGGCCGCGTTGAAACGAATTCAGCCGTCTTTACTGGTGATCGTGGAGACCGAGTTATGGCCCAACCTTTTGCGCGCCTCGCACGAGTTTGGAGCACGGATTATTCTTGTTAACGCGCGGCTTTCGACGCGCTCCTTTCGACGTTACCGCCTGGTCCGGCCTCTCATGCGCCGGGTGCTCGAACATGTCGATGTGATCTGCGTTCAGACGGAAGCGGATGCCGAGCGGTTCCGGCATTTGGGGGCTGCGCCGGAGCGCCTTGTTCTGTCTGGAAACTTGAAGTTCGAGGCGGAGCCGCCTCGGGTCGGCGCCTTCCCTCGCCTCCTGGAGAAAGCTGCGACTAGTACGGGGCGTGGCCCTATCATGATTGCGGCGAGCACGATGCCGGGTGAAGAGCCCATGGTCCTCGAGGCCTGGAGTAAAGTCCGGGCTCAATATCCCAAGGCCTTGTTGATTCTCGCCCCGCGGCATCCCGCGCGCTTCGACGAGGTTGCTCAGATTCTGACCAACTCCGGTTGCAGCTACACTCGCCGTACGCATCTGGCATCCCAAGAAGCGGAGGTTTCGAGCCGGGTGGCCGCGCCCGAAGTCCTCTTACTCGACAGCATCGGAGAATTGGCAGGAATCCTTGAATTGGCAGATGTGGTTTTTATGGGGGGGAGCTTGGTCCCCACAGGGGGTCACAATATTCTTGAAGCCGCGTACTGGGCGAAGCCCGTGGTTTTTGGCCCGCACATGGAGAACTTCCAGGACATTGCCCGCCTCTTCCTGGAGGCAGATGCATGTGTCCAGGTTCAGGACGCGGAAGAATTGGCCGAATCCGTGCTGAAGTTGTTTGGAGACCGCGCGGCGGGTCACCAATTGGGCAAGCGCGGCAAGCAGGTCTTGGAAAGGCAAACGGGGGCAACGGCTGGAGTGCTGGAACAGATCCAGCGATTGCTGAATGCGCGCGTCCCCCCGAAACCGGACTGAGCATGTTCCACATTTTCTGCTGAACGCTGGGACGTATAGATCTTCTGAGAATCCCCGAAGGGGATTGATAAAGTAGCCGGGGGCAACGCCCCCGGAAAAAGGCGACCTCGTCATGACCGACCCTGAAGGGGTCGAATAAAAATGATATTGCGACCAGACATAGGGCCTTTACCCGCGCCTCTGCGACCCCTTCAGGGTCGGTCGGCTTCCGGGCCAGTTTTCCGGGGGCGTTGCCCCCGGCTACTATATGGTGCCCTTGCAGGGCACGACGGCGGGTTTTGACGTTGGCCTCAACGGGACGGCTGAGCGCAAAGCCCTCGTTCATTCGGCTCAGCCGCCTCTGTGCCCAGTCAAAGATATGAGCAAGGCTCAGCAAATCGCAAGGAGTGAAGCGCGGCGAAGAGTGAACCTGTTACTTCAATCCTTATCGGCGGTCTTCCAAGCCGGAGTGGCGCTGCGCCACGTCGCCTATCGTCGCGGGTGGCTCAAAGTCCGCCGTTTGAACCGCCCGGTCGTAAGTGTGGGCAACCTGAGCGTGGGCGGAACCGGCAAGACTCCGCTGGTGATCTTGATGGCTGAGACTCTGCTTGCAGGCGGGCATCGTCCTTGCATCCTCACGCGCGGTTATGGACGGCGTGGAGGAAAAGGGCTCATCGTTCTTGAACCCGGCCCGGATCGTGTCGCCGATCCCAGGGAGGTCGGCGACGAACCTGCCGCGCTCGGCAGAGCACTGCCCAATGTACCCATCATTGTTTCTCCACACCGGCTCCGCGGGGGGATCATCGGCGAACAACGATTTCAGGCCACCGTGCACCTGCTGGACGACGGATTTCAACACCTCGCCCTTTATCGCGATCTTGATGTTGTTTTGCTCGACATCACGCGCCCGTTGTCCGACCTCGCCCTGCTTCCCGCCGGCCGCTGGCGGGAGCCGTTTTCAGCACTGCGGCGGGCTCACTGGGTAATACTCACCCGAACTGAACTGGGGGACGCGGGTGGGTGGCAGGGACGAGTTCAAGCGCTGAATCCACGGGCCCGAATCTTTCGCTGCTCCACGAAGTTTGCCGGCTTGGTGGATGCTCGGAACGGTTTGTCAGAACCCCATGCGAACCTGCTCCGCAAGAAAGTCGCTGCTTTCTGTGGAATTGGAAACCCGGCAGCGTTCTTCGCTGACTTGCGGGGTTGGGGGTTTTGGGTGGTTAAAGAGAGTATTTTTCCTGACCACCATGTGTACAGGCACCATGAGCTGGACAATATTTTCGCGCTTTCGCGGAGTGCGGGGGCGGAGGCCATTCTGACCACCCAGAAGGACGTCATGAACCTGCCGCGGGATTGGAATGCCCCGTGGCCGTTGTTTGCTTGTTGCACTCACCCTGAAATCGAGGAGAAGATGGAATTCGAGCAAGCGTTGCTGGCCGAGGTGGAAGCAGCGCGGAGGGCGATTTGACGAAAGACGAAATTCGCTCGTGCAATCCGAAAAAGATCATGGTGCGGGCCACGAACTGGATTGGCGACGCCGTGATGTCCCTCCCGGCGATTGAGGCGCTGCACGCGCGCTTCCCCAATTCCGAAATCGTTCTCGTTTCGAAACCCTGGGTCAGCGAAATCTACTTGAACCATCCCGCTGTCAGCCGGCAAATCGTTTACGACGCGGAGGGCGAGCATCGTGGGGCTCGAGGGTTCTGGAAATTAGTCTGGAAACTCCGCTCGGAGCGCTTCGACGCTGCCATTCTTCTTCAGAATGCCTTACAGGCTGCCTGGATGGCTTGGTGCGCGCGCATTCCCCTCCGTATCGGCTACGCGCGGGACGGGCGGAGTTCACTGCTGAGCGAGGCTGTCGAGGTTCCGCCACCGGCAGCTTATGGGCACCAAGCTTACTACTACCTGCAATTACTGTTTCGTTCTGGGATAATTGAAAGGCCCAAAACGCTCCAAGAGGTTCGCCTCCACCTTGCGGAATCCGAACAAAGGTGGGCCGTGAAGCAGCTTCAAAACGTGGGCCTGGGCGGTCGGCGGTTCTTGGCAGGGGTCTGTCCGGGCGCATCTTTTGGAGGGGCAAAGCGTTGGTTGCCGGACCGTTACGCCAACCTGGCCGACCGCCTAATTGATGCCTTGGGTGCGGATGTGCTAATCTTCGGCTCCCCTGCCGAGAGGCCCTTGGCTGAGGCCGTGGCGCGGGCAATGGCCCATACACCCGTCATTGTAGCGGGGGAGACCACCTTGCGAGAGTTCATGGCGTTGCTGGCGAAGTGCCGCCTGGTCATTACGAACGACTCCGGCCCGATGCATCTGGCAGCAGCGCTGGGGTTGCCGCTTGTGGCCGTCTTCGGTTCCACAGACGAGCGTGCCACTGGGCCGGTGGCTCTTCGGGCGCGCATCATTAAGCATCCCGTGGAATGCAGCCCCTGCGGCCTCCGTGAATGCCCGATTGATTTCCGATGTATGAACGGTATTTCCGTGGATGACGTTTACATGGCAGCTCTGGAGTCGGTAAAAAAATGGGGAATCACCCCCTAACAGGATGCTGAAAGACCCGTCCAGCCTGTCATTCCGAGGAGTCCCGCCTTGCGGGACGACGAGGAATCTCGCCCCGATCAGATCGGGGTTTCCAGAGCGAGATTCCTCGCTTCGCTCGGAATGACAGTGTTCAGAAGGGTTTTTCAGCATCCTGTTAAGTCACAATTATGAAGATCACCGCTCAAGATCGCGCAACTCTGCTGTCGATCATGGAAAGATTTCCTCGCCAGCGTGTCCTCCTGCTGGGCGACTTGGTGGCAGACGAATACGTTTATGGGGAAATCGCTCGGGTCTCCCGTGAGGCCCCAGTCCTGATTTTGAAACAGCGCGAGAAGCACGTAGCGCCTGGCGGCGGAGCTAACGCCGCCAATAACTTGGCCGACCTTGGCGCCCAGGTTATTCCGGTGGGCGTAGTGGGTGAGGACGAGACGGGCGAGGCGCTGCTCCGTTATTTCCAAGAGAAGAGTGTTTCCACGCGATACGTGGTGCGGCTGGGCGGTTACCTGACCCCAACGAAATCGCGCATCCTGGGAGGGCTTAGCCACTGGCAACGGCAGCAGATCGTTCGCATCGATCGTGAACCTGCTCAATTATTGGCCAGGGAAGTTCGAAGACGGTTATCCCGCAGTGTTGTTCCTCTGCTACGCACCTCTTCTGCCCTTCTGGTGTCCGACTATGGCTACGGCTCGACGGACGCGCGCGAGGTGGAATTTATCAGCGACCGAAGAGGAAGTGCTCTACTGCCGATTACGGTTGACTCCCGCTATGACCTGCTGACGTATAAGAACATCACCACGGCAACACCCAATGAGCCGGAAATCGAGGCGGCTTTCGGGGAGACGATCGGCAACGACCTTGCACGGCTTCATTCCCTGGGGAGAAAACTGATGCGCCGCCAAGGTCTTCAGGCGCTCCTGATCACCAGAGGGCGCGACGGCATGGTGCTTTTTGAGCCGCGCCGGGAACCCCGTCATTTACCCATCTTTGGTTCTGACCAGGCGGTGGATGTGACCGGGGCGGGAGACACCGTAATTGCCGCCTACACGCTGGCGTTAGGGGCGGGCGCAAGCTTCCTGCATGCGGCCATGATCGCGAACTGCGCCGGCGGTCTGGTGGTTATGAAACGAGGTACGGCTTCCGTCACGGGCAGCGAGATAATGGAAGCCGTCCGAAACGCATGAGCGCCCAAATCGTAGCGCGAGAAAGAACCGCTGAACTCGGTGTTCAGTTGCGCCGAGCGGGTCGTCGTGTCTCTTTCGCCAACGGGTGTTTTGATCTTTTGCACGCCGGGCATGTGCGCTATCTTCAGGCTGCCAAGCAACAAGGGGACGTGCTCGTGGTGGGGATTAACAGCGACCGCTCGGTCTCGGCTCTCAAGGGCCCCGGGAGGCCGCTGCTCCCCGCTGAAGCGCGGGCAGAACTGGTCGCCGCGCTCGAGCCGGTCGATTACGTTATCATCTTCGAGGAACTCACTGCGGAGGCCATGCTGAGCGAGCTTCGCCCGGATGTGCATTGCAAGGGTCCCGACTACACCACTGAGTCGGTTCCCGAGAGGGCCCTGGCGGAAAGCCTGGGGATTGCCGTGGCGATCGTCGGCGACCCCAAAGACCACTCGACCCGTAACTTGCTGGCGGAGATCGCCCGGCGGTATCGAAAAGACTAACTTCCGCTCATTCGTTTGGGGGATTCTGATTTGTTGGAACCCGTTGGGGAGCAATCCGGTTCTCCACTCCGTTTTCTGGTGATTCGCCTGAGTTCCATCGGCGATATCGTGCATGCCCTTCCCGCGGTGGCGGCGCTGGGGCAATCTTTTCCGAAAGCTGAAATCCATTGGCTCATCGAAAATCGCTATGCTTCCCTTTTGGCGGGAAACCCTTACGTGCACCGCATAATTCCGCTCGATACGCTCAGTTGGCGTGGAAGTCTTCCTCCGGCTTCCATTGTGGAGGAAATAGTGAGAACGTTGATGGGACTGCGGGGGGGCGCCTACGCGGCCGCGGTGGATTTTCAAGGCCTCTGGAAGTCGGCCATGATCGCGCTTTTGAGTGGCGCGAAGGAGAGAGTGGGCTTGGCTGAGCACTGGCTGCGCGAACCGAGCGCGGCCGTTCTCTACACAGAACGGGTTTCAGCGGCGGGACGGCAACACGTCGTCGAAGAGAGCCTCGCCCTGGTCGAATATCTGGGGGCGCGCGTCGGCCTCTGGCAGTTCCCCTTGCCGCACACTCCCGAGGCCGACCAGTATGTCGACGGCCAACTTGCTCGCCTTGAGGCGCGGGACTTCATGCTCATTAATCCTGGAGGGGGCTGGAAGGCTAAGCGCTGGGCGCCCGAGAACTACGCATTGCTTCTCCGCCATCTCGAGTCGCGGTTTGCCGGCAAGATTCTGCTCACCGGGTCGCCAGAAGAAAAAGAACTGATTTCAGGAATTCTGGACAGCGCGGGAACAAAGCGAGCCGTTTACTTTCCATGCAGCGTCGTGCAATTCATTGCGCTAGCGCGGCGAGCGAAATTGTTCCTGGGAGGTGACACGGGACCATTGCATCTGGCGGCCGCAGTGGGAACACCGCTGGTGGCCATTCACGGACCCACTGACCCGGCGCGCAATGGGCCTTTCAATAAGGCAGACATCGCCCTTTACAATCAGGCTCCTGTTAATCACACACGCCGGGATTCGAACGCCACTTACATCGAGGGTATTTCGGTCGAGTCCGTGCAAGCGGCCATCGAGGCACGCCTCGCGAGGGTCAATGCCTAAGGACTATGCCACTTGGGCCTCCCGATGGCGGGTACGGTTGGGGTTTGCCCTTGCCGCTGCCTACCTGATCCTTGCGCAGCCATCCGTGGTACTGCTGCTTTCCGGCGCGGCAATCATGCTAGCCGGTCTCCTGCTGCGGGCGTGGTCGGCAGGTTACCTTGCCAAGAACCAGCGGCTCGCCACAGGCGGCCCGTATTCCTACACACGCAATCCCCTTTACCTTGGAAGTGCGGTGATGGGGCTGGGGGGCGCGGTGGCCGGCCGCTCGTGGATCATGGGTGTAGCTTTCGCAGCCTTCTTCGTCTTGGTGTACTGGCCGGTGATGAAGCGTGAAGCGCAATTCCTGCGACGGGAGTTCCCGGAGGCTTTTGAGCCGTACGCGAAGCAAGTCCCGCTGTTCTTCCCCAAGTTGCCCCGGATTCCCGCTGGCCGCGAGAAGTTTCAGTGGCCGCTTTACCTCAAGAACCGTGAGTACGAGGCGGCGACGGGATATGTGTCGGCCATGCTTTTTCTGGCATTAAAGATGTGGTTGCGATAAATTTGAGCGGGTTACCTTTGCCCGGTCATGAGCGTCCAAGTTAAAAACGTGCGCTATTCTCTACTCAAAGTCGGAGGGTTGACGCTTGCCGTTTTGGCGCTGGCGAATCCCCTCCTTCCGGCTGCACCAGAAAAATCCTTGCCTTTCGAGCCGGGAGAGCGCTTGAACTATGACGTTACCTGGTCTATCTTCCCTGCCGGGACGGTCTCCGCAACTTTGGGGAGTGAAGGTCAAGAATCAAAGGACAATTACACTGTCACCACCACCGCTCAGTCTCAAGGTTTTGTCTCCCTCCTCTTTAACGTCCAGAACGAATTCCGCTCTTTCTTTAATCCCCGGACCTTGTGCTCCGAACGGATTTCAAAAAAAATCAACGAAGGGCGGCGGCATAAGGAAACTGAGATCGTCTTTGATTCCGAGCGAAAGCGGGCGATTCTTGAGGAACGCGACTTGACCAAACCCAACGAACCTCTCAAGCACGCGGAGAACGAGATTCCAAACTGTGTCGAAGATGTGGTAACAGCCTTCTATTATCTGCGTAGGCAGGATTTCCAAATCGGCAAGCCCCTTCACCTGCCGGTTAACGACGGCTCGAAGACCTACGATGTGACTCTTGATGTTCAGGCGCGTGAAGGGATTCAAACCCCCCTTGGGAACCGCTCTGCCATCCGCGTGGAGCCCAAAGTCTTCAGCGGCTTGTTCAAAAGGAAAGGACGGATGCTGGTCTGGTTCAGCGACGACGATCAACATCTGCCTTTGCGCATTAAATTCATGATTGCCGTCGGGAATATTACCGCCACTCTGAAGTCCGTTACCCGCGTCGCAGAAAAGTCTTCCCCAGAAAAGCAGTCAGGCGTCGTCACAAAATAACCATTGCATTGGTCTCTGAACAACCCCCTCACCCCGGCCCCCCCGAAGGAGCGGGGGTTCCATCCGTCCCGTGCATCTCATTTTTCTTGAGGTGTCGTGCCTCCGCGGCGGCTTATCCAAATGTTTTCAATGGATTAGAATAATCTCAGGCCATTCGGTGCAGATGCATGAGTGTGGCATTTTGCCACACTCGGGGCCTCGTGCGCTTCCAGATAGGCCACAACAGTAGCCTATAAGCCGCGCCACTGGCGCCTTCACCCGCCGGAGGGGGCCGCGGGTTCCGACTCGAGAATGGAACGGTTATTACGTGGGGACACCTAAGGCGGTCGAGGAAATTTCGCCGCTCAGACCATTCGGTATTTTTCAGCCAGTAAGCGCTTGAACTTGGGCTGGTAGATGATGTCGTAGACCTGCGCTTTGTCCGGGAAAAGGTTGAGGGCGAAGCGGCGGGTTTGGGCAACGAGTTCCGAGGCCTCCTCCACGGGAATGTCGGATTGAGCAACCAGGTTCAGGACCAGGTCCACGGCGATTTGCAGGCGCCTTACCTTTCGGTTTTCCTCGAGGATTTCCTCTTTGCTGGCCAAGGCGGTGGCCTCCTCTCTCCCGCGAGTTGAACACAACTCGCCCTGCTTGAGACAATTCTAGTATAAGCTAATAGAGGCTGGCGGGTGCGGATTGCGTAGGCCGCAGGTGAATGCAGGACTGCAAGCGGAGACCATGGCGACTGAGATTACGGCGGAAAGAAAGACCCTGCTCCCCGGGCGCTGGGGGCGAGTGCGTGAGGTGCTCCGCGACTCGCTGGTGAACTTCTTGCGCGAGAATTCCCTAATGGTCTCAGCCTCGATCGCCTACTACAGTCTGCTCGCCCTCTTCCCCTTGCTGCTCCTTCTTCTGGCTGTGAGCGGATTGTTTATCCGCCGCTATGAGCTCTACGGCCGGCTGGCCCTGGTGGTGGGACACTACCTGCCCGTCAAGGCGGATTTCATCATGAGGGAATTGGTCGGCATTTCGCGAGCTTATGGGAGGGTCAGCATCCTGTCAATCCTGCTCCTGTTATGGAGCTCTTCGGGCGTCTTTCTTCCCATCGAGCGGGCCCTGAACCGGGCGTGGGAGGTGGAGAAGCAGCGAAGTTGGTGGCGACGGCGGCTTCTCGCCCTGGAGATGGCGGGGATTTTCGGCTTCCTCGCCCTGTTCTCGACGCTCCTCGTGGGAACGCGCAGGTACACCCACGCCTGGCTCAGGGCCTGGGTTGCAAGCTCTGTGCTCCCCCTCGTGGAATTCTCCTATCGCGCCCTCTTCGTGGCCGCCACTTTCGGCATTACGCTCTGCTTGTTCTTGGTCCTGTTTGAGCGGCTGCCCAACCGCCCTATGGCTTTTCGCCAGGCTTTTCCCGGGGCGTTACTGACCGCTCTTTTGTGGGAAGCGACGCGCGCGCTGTTTACTCATCTCCTTCCTTTTCTCAATTACCGCCAGGTTTATGGCTCGATCGGGGTGGTGGTGGCCCTGATGACCTGGGTCTACATTTCCTCGGCCATCATGCTTTTTGGCGCCCAGGTGTCCCGCTCGCTCTATCGCACATGGAAAGTCAAGGCGCCCGCCGCAGAGGCTCCGGCTGAGGGCGTGGTTGAATCTGCGGGCAAGGCGCCATAGCCGGAGTTTCTCGCTACGATTCGGGAAGGGCGGGGTTTTAACCCCGCCGTTACCGGTGCTTCTGATTTTTCCCACGTCTCGCGCCCCGCGCAGTCCCGCAGGCGCGGGACTGCGCGGGGCGCGAAAGGAACAGAAGGTTGAGAGCCGTTTTACGGCGGGGTTAAAACCCCGCCCTTCCGGTCGCCCGACTCAAAACGGCAGAGGGTGGTGAGAAATCCGGGATAGCAGCGGACCGCCAAAGAACTGTCCCTCATCTGCACCGTCGTCGCTCCATCAATGTCTGAACGGAAAACCCGAATCCCCCGCCCGCGCAAGCGCTCCAGAGTTTCCGGGCTGGGCAGGTTTCCAAAGCCGCCTGCGCCTCCCGTGACGATGGCCAGGCGAGGGTTAACCCGGGCGAGGAATTCCGGACTGGTGGATGAATTCGAACCGTGTCGGGCCACTTTCAGAACTTGACTCTCCAAGGGTTCTCCAGAAGCCAGCAGTGCTTGCTCGACTTCGGTGCTGACGTCGCCCGGCAGAAGCACGCTCGCTCCATGGTAGCTGAGGCGGAGAACCAGCGAGTCATCATGGGAAGGAAGACCGGACGGGCGCCACGACCGCGCGGGCCACAACGCTCGAACGATGGCGCCACCACGCTCCAGCTCGTCTCCCGCCGCCAACGTCCGCTCAGCAACACCCTTTTGCCGCACCCTCTCCAGCAAACCCGAGTAGGCGGGGGTAGCAGAATTTGCTGCGTGCCAGAACTCGCCGATCGGGAAGTTTCGGACGACCGCAAAAAGGCCTCCGAGATGTTCCTCGTGGGGATGAGAAAGCACGACGACATCAATCCTCTTGACCCCCCGCGACCACAAGTAAGGCGACACGATATCTTCTCCTGGGTCCCAAAGCCGGCCTTGGAACGCGCCTTCGCTCGTGCTGCGGTTGCGGGTTCCTGACGCATCAACCAGCATCGTGGTTTTGTCAGGAAGCACCAGAAAGAGTGAATCACCCTGGCCGCAATCAAGCGCTGTGATCTCCAAGATTCCGGACGGAAGTCGCGGGGAGAAAGGGTGGATGGCGACCAGCGCCGTCATCAGTCCAAGAGCCGCCATGGAAAGCCCGAGGGCCATTGCGCTTGCAACGCACCATGTGCCCGGACTAGGTGGGTTCGAATCCGACCCTCTCCGGCAAACTATCGCCTTTGAGAGTCAGCTAGTTAGGGGCCTTCAATTTTTCGTGTACGCATGGCGTCCCCATCGCATCACTTGATGGTGTCCAATTTGGCTTTTGCCTTCACGATCAGGTCTCGCAAGCCGTCTAACTTGGATAGCGGGAAGTACGTACTCACCTCGCCGTAGGCTCCGCTCGACACCGCCGCCATGATCGCTCCTTTGCGCGCGCTAAACGTGGAGATCTGAAAGTCGCCCTTCGTGCGGTAGTCAGCCTGAAAGTCTTCGAGGTTGGTGACCGAGCTCTTCACCTTGGAGATGTAATCGATGCCCTTAAGGAGCGATTCAATCTCATCATAGTCGATGTAGGAGGTATTTTCTCTCTCTATCTCGCCTCCCTTCGCTACATGGATGGTTATTCCATACTCTCTCTTGCCGGTGCTTGCATCCAAGAACTCCCTACTCTCAACGGAGACGCTGCCACTGTATTGCCCGGAAACCGAACCGATCACTGAAAAGCCCCTGATGATGACGACCCCTGTCTTAGCTTGAAACGCTTCGAGCTTTGTCTTAGCCTCGTGGGAGGGCTCCGGCTTGGTTTGTGGGCTTGTTCGGCCGCACGCAACGATGCCAATGGATAACATGCACAACACAATCCGCTGAACGTACTTCATTCAATGGCCTCCTTCTTGGTCAGCGATGCTCACTGCTGAGCCCACGGGACGGCAAGGGGAAACACGCCATCCCCACGTACGTCGTGGGCGCTTTCGGTTAATTGCATGCTCCACGTTCCCTTTTCTCTTTGGCCTTGGCCCCTCTGGCCGCCCTGCCGGCCCATGTTTGAACGGCCGCCTGCCCTGCGGAGGCAAGCGGCACGATGTGGTCAACGACGTGGCCGGATTTGCGTCCAAGCAGCGAACCAATCACGGGCTATGGCTTTCTGAGCGTCTTGAATGGACACCATGCCGCTGCACACCTGCCCATGGAGCCAGTCCTCCAATTCGTCCTTCTCGCGGGCTTCCGCGAGTGGTTGCGGCCACAAGTTCTTGATGTCGTTTGACCCTCCAAGTTCTAGCGGGATTAAATGGTCGATCTCGAAGTTTCTCCCATTGCACCTTGACACAGGAATAGCATATTCGGCGCAAACCAGCCTCTTTACGGACAGCGGAACCCTGCGGACTCGCCTCGCGTAGTCCGGGGCGCAGATCACCGCTGTGGTAGCGGTCATGGCAACGCCCGGCGTGGCGTTCAAGTCGTTCAGGTAGACCTTGCCGTGTCTGCGGTATTGGGCGGCGTCGGCGGCGAGCGCGAACACCTGGGCAGCCAAGATCAGGGGGACGCCTGCCCTTTTACTGTTTCTTCTGTTGGTCTTCTGCCGGTTGGCCTGCAAGCCAAGCATCGACCCCACGGTGATGACTGCAGGCTCCTCTGCCGCTGGCCGAGCTGTAAGTTCCATCGCCGCACCTTGCCTTTGCCCCCTTCGGAGCGCTGCTGTCGGTGCTCAGAACATGACCTTTCTTGCTGGGATGGCTTGACTTCTTGGTGCCCGTGGTTGCGGTGGATTTCTTGCTGTGCCCCGTGCTCGACGAGCTTTTTGTGGAAAGTCCCGGGCCTGGGGACATCAGTACTAGCGCAAGCAGAATAGCCGTGAGTGACTTTCTCATAGCCTTAGTCTCCTTTCGGCGCTTTTTGAAGGACCGGCCCTGCGCGGCTGCTCGATCGGACGCGGGGCACACGGGGTAGGGCGAAGGCGGGGTATGCCATAATCGTCAGAGACAGCACAACGGCGGACACAGGATTGAAGCCGAGCACGAACAGTAGCCGCATGGCCTTCCCCCGACCGCAAACGCATCCGGAGCCAGCGCACGGGTGGCATTGATAGCAGTCAGCCTACCACCGAAGCAGCCCAGACGCAAGGCCGCGTGAAATTTGCCGCGAGGGATTCGCGCGGTTGGTGTGCCCGGAACCAACCAGAAATATTCCCAGCCCAAAACTGGCCGCCATTAGGAGCAGGGGGCTTCTCATGGATAGTGGCTGAAATTGTGTTGCTTCGGTGCAATCCAAGAAAGGCAGGTTTCCGGGCACGTCAATCGATGTTCTTCCGTCTAACTCGCAATCACAGTCGACAGAATCGCAGGTAGTGGGCCCGTTTGAAAATCAGGGCTTCGTTCCGATATTAACATGTCGAGCGCCCCAATCTCACGCTCCGAATGCACCTTCGTCGATTCACCCGCTTGGTGAATGCCTTGGGCAAGAGCCTTGACCATCTAAAAGCCGCTGTTGCTCTTTACATGGCGTGGTACAATTTGTGTCGCGTGCATCAGACTGTGCCCGTCACTCCAGCTACGGAAGCGGGAATGACAGATCATATCTGGCCGATTGGGGAGCTTTTAGGATGGCATCGTTGACTCGATGGGCTTGTCAAGTCCCTTGTTGCTATTTAAGATAAGCGTTATCAATAACTTATGTTGATCCTTGGGCTCACAAGGTTGCAAGCAGCTTATAATCGTAGCAGCGCTGGGCAATGGAGCTTCGGCCTTATTGTCTTGCGCTGCCCACGGCCTACCCACTTGAGGTAGGCCGTAGTCGTTTAATACCTTTTGCGCTGAAATCCAAACTGTACCCACCGATCCACTGGAAAAACCATCCTGATTGCTCAGCAACACAATTTCAGCCGGTATCTTCTCATGCGCGCTGTTGCCTTTGTTATGGCCTGGTGGTAGCCTAACTGACAATAACATAGTCAGATCGTCACGGCGCTAAGAGATTACGGGAGAAGCGCCAGCGCTGACAAGAGATGTGCCCCATGCCGCCCCAAACGGTCGGCCACTACACGATCGAGCATGAACTCGGCCACGGGCAAAGCGGCACCGTGTACCTCGCTCGAGATATGCGGCTGGATCGCCGAGTAGCCATCAAGGTGTTGAACAGGGCCGACAAGGACGCCTGGGCAGAGATGCTTCAGGAAGCGCGGCTGGCGAGCTGCCTCGACCACCGCTATATCTGCACCATCTATGATGTCGGCGAGGTTGAGGCGGAGGGGGGCAATCTCCCCTACATTGCGATGGAGTATGTTGACGGTCCATCGCTCGTCGAGAAGTTAGAGGATGGCCCGCTTGAGCCCACCCTGCTCCTGCGATTCGCCGTTCAGCTCTGCGAAGCTTTAGCCTATGCGCATGAACACGGGGTAAACCACCGGGACGTCAAAGCCTCCAACGTTCTTATCAGCCCGGACGCCGAGGCCAAGTTCGTCGATTTTGGCTCAGCCGCGCGATCTCCGCGCGGTCAACTTGTCTCCGCGCAGGGTGACCTGTGGGCATTTGGAACCCTTCTCTACCAAATGGCAACGGGGGAAGACCCACCCTCTCGAACTGTAGCGGGTTCGCGGGGGAAGCTGAAGCTGCCTCGCTCAGTCCCGAGCGGCCTCGCCGCCATTATTGAACGATGCATGGATACTGACCTTGCCCGGGGCTACCACAGCGCAAGCGAGGTCTTGCGCGACCTGCAGATCGAATCCGACCACCCGGACTCACCCCCTGCCAAGAGCAAGTACTCTCCCAAGCCTCAGCACCTTCTCTTTCTGGCTCTCGTGCTGGTAGTTACGGCCGCATTTTTTATCTTTGGCGTAGGAATTGCGCGGCACTTGCGGCCCTCAGAAGCTCCATCGTCACCCAACGCGCAGCCATACTCGCCACCCAGGGCTGCGACGCCCGGCGCTAAAACCCAGATGCGGGAGGGAGGCAGGCCCGATGTTAAGGTTTGGGTTAACAGTCGCACGATGAAATACCATTGCCCTGATTCACCTTGGTATGGTCGCACCTTAACGGGACAATACTTGACGCAGAAAGAGGCGCAGAAAGCGGGGTATGCGCCAGCCTACGGTGCGGTGTGTCAGTGAACCCGGCGGGTGTCAGTCGCCTTTCATGTTCCGGTCCGCGCGCGGGCGGCGAGCTTCAAATGCCCTTTGAGGAGATCGAGATCAGAACTCGTTTTTCTCTTTCTCTTTTTGGTCTCGCGCGAAGATAGGACCAAGGAGTTTACTGGTGTACTCCGCGAAGAGATGTATTTCGTAGTTGTCGCCAAACAGTTGGAGCTCGATGTCGGTAGTTTTGGTTTCCCATGCGGCGTCATAGACGAGGTGGCCAAGTGAAACCGCAAACCCATGTTGGGCTTCATCGTCTTTGTAAAGATCATTCTTCCAAACAACAGTGTCCGATTTAGGATCGCCGTACTTGTCAACCAAGTTTCCTTTCATACTCATATAGTCTTCGATGAAGTCATTCTTGTTTGTGTGCTCTTCGAGCACAGCATAGCGGGCCTTGGCGAGTCGCCCAGAAGCGGTGAAGTAGTATGCGATCAACATTTTCCTTTGCGCGACGGTGGTCGTATAGGCGACCAGCGAAGCATCCTCTTTAATTGGCTTTTGGTCCTCTGTTTTTTTCACTTCATCTTTGAGCATTCCCCAGTAGGTTTTTCGAAAATGGAACGGCGTCGGCGTGGACGTCTGGGCTACGAAGGATGGGCACACAAGGCAGCCGAACAGAGGAAGAAGTAGAAACAGGGATCGTCTCATGGGTTTACCTCACTTTTCGGATTTTGATTGCGTATAGACTGCTGCGCAGCGATGGATTTGGCGCACTAAGTGAGCCACGATCTCATCGGGCGCGCGAGTGCAGCTTCATCTGCCCCGGCCTGCGGGCACGTCTGCCCGCGCAAAGACGGACAGCCGGCGGAGCATGTGTCCAGTCTACCTTCCTCAGTACCCGCTACTGCATATATTCCGACTTGACGTAATCCTTGTCCTTCCACGGTTTGTGGCAGTCAAAACATGGCTTCATATCCTTCAAAGTGGGTGTTTGGTCGTTGGCCTTGAAAACCTCAAACCCCCAGCCACCGGTGTCCGGATAAAGCTTGGCATTCTTCTTCATCACATAGAGGGCCTTCAGTCCCCGAGGCTCGATCGCTCCCCCGTGGCTGCTGATGTCATAGAGTTCGAGGGCGAGCATGGAACCGTCCGGGTAGAGTTTGCCGTTCCTTAACGCGGGCCAGCCGATGTCATTCACGTAAACGTTGTGGAGGCCTCCAAACCTGTCAAATAATTTGTTCTCTGAGCTGAAAATCACCATGGTCTTGACGTGCCTCCAATGACGGGGATCGTTGGGAAAAGCGGGATAAGCAATGGCGGGTTTCTTCTGAGCCTGAGCAACTAAAGCCCCCAGGCTCGCCACCACCGCCACGAAAACTAGCGACAGAATCCTGGTACGGGTTGTCATGGAGAGATACCTCCTGATGCTAAGCTCGCATGAATTGTCGACTACTGCACAATTCAAACCGTTCCTGGTCCCACATTCTAGCGCAACTACTCTCCACCTCCAAGCGCTCCACAAACTAAATTCTCATCCCGCCGGAAGCTCCGGACTGGAAGCAAGATGCTGCCAACCGTGAATCCAGCTTTTTCAGCCGCCTGTCAACCCGGATTTCGCACCACGTTTGGACGCTTTTAGGGGGCTGCCGGAAGGGCGGCTCCCGCCCTCTGTTGGTCCCGCGCCCCGCGCAGCTTGCGGCCGGTCGCCGCGGCGACCGCGGGGCGCGGGACACAGGAATAATCAGGAAGGCCTTGTAACGGCGGGGCTGAAGCCCCGCCCTTCCAGGCCCGTGGTGAGAAATGCGCGTTAAGGCCGGGCGTGGTGGTTGCGAGTGAGCTTGGCGAGGGACTCAATGTGGTAAGTCTGCGGGAAGGAGTCAAACATTTCGATGGAGTCCAATTGATAGGCGTGGCCCACAAGAAAGTTGAGGTCGCGGGCCAGGGTGGGCGGGCTGCAGGAGAGGTAATGAATCTTGCGCGGCCTCAGAGCGGCCAGGAGCTTTAACGAGCCGGCGTCGACGCCGCCGCGCGGCGGGTCCATCACTACCAGGTCCGGCTCTGCCTGCGCAAAGCGGCGCAAAAAATCGTAGGTTGTTTCGCCAGCCGCGCGGAGGTTCGCAAGTCCGTTCGCTTCCGCATTGGCCTTCAAGTCCGAGGCGGAGGTGAGGTTCGCTTCCGCTGCCACAACCCGATTGAAGCGCCGGGCCAACGGCAATGAGAACAACCCGACTCCCGCGAAGAGGTCCAGGGCAAGTTCACCCCGCTCCTCGCCTGTTACCGAAGTCACGAGTTCGAGCCTAAGAAAGCGCGAGGCCTGAAAGAAGGAGCCTGGGCTGACTCGATAGTTGAATCCACCCACGGAATAATTCAGCGCCGGCTTGCCGAGTACGAGGAATCTGTTGCTGAATGCAAGGGCAACACACACCGCACCCGGAATTCTCTCCAGCAGGCCACGGCCCGTTTGTTCGCCTTCAACGCTCGCGGCTTCGCCCCGCAGGGTGAGCATGACTTCCTCATCGCGCTGGTCAGCGAACAGCTCGATTTCCAGGAAATCCGCGAGCCCTTGCGCCCACTCCGGCCGCCGCAATTCAGCCAGGACGGAATTGAGGCAGGGCGAAAGAATGAGGCAGCACTCGATGGGAAGGACTCGGTGCGACTGGGGCTCGAAAAAGCCCAGCGCGACTCCACCGTCGGTTTGCCGGCCGATCTTGAATTGGGCCTGGTTCCGGTAGTTCCACGCAGGGCCGGCGTGCAACGGGATTTCTCCCTTCCAGTCGATTCTCCCTAGCCTGCGCAGCGTCTCGAGCAGAATTTCCCGCTTGGTTGTGGACTGTGATTCCGGGCTGAGGTGCTGGTAGTGACAGCCTCCGCAGCGGCCGAAATAAGGGCAAGGTGGGTCTATGCGCTCCGGGGCAGCTTGCAGAATCCGCAGAGGTCGAGCATGGACCACTCCTTTGGCGGTACGAACTTCCTCCACCTCCGCCCGCTCCCCAGGCAGGACACGAGGAACCAAAACGGTGCGGCCCGCATGGTGGCCCAGAGCCTCGCCGCCGTAAATCAGCTTGGTAGGAGTAAGTTCAAAGGGCATCGGGGAGCACCATCGGGAGATCTGGAGATCGGGAGATCGGGTGAACTGTCGAAAACCCAAAATCGAAGACCGAAAATCGAGACTCGCGGCGATTTTCGAATTTCGAGTTTCCTGCTCACCCGATCACCCGATCTCCCGATCACCCGATCTTTAGACGGGGCAAACGGCTCTTGCGCCTCACATGTAAAACAAACTCAAGCGCGGAAGCTGGTAATGCTCCAGCAAGCGCCTCTTCAGGAACTGCCGCTGCAACGATTCGATCTGCGGTCCGGACATTTTCCGGCGGTAAGGCCCCAGCCCGCGTTCCACTTGTCCCTGGATCTCGGCCAGGAGTTCGACGGAAGAGGCGCGAGTGAGTGAAGCAGTCAGCTTTTCTTCCAAAGCAGTCAGGCGTATCTCCAATTCTTCCAGGTTGGCGAGAAGTTTGGCGGGCTCCTGCGAGGCGGTTTCGCGGAGTGATGCCGCCGCTGAGACCAGGTCGTCCGCCAGAACTTGCCGGCCTTGCTCCCTTGCTTTGCGGGAGGCGATTTCCACAGTCTCCGCGTTGCGATTCAGAAAGCGCAGGATTTCCTCCAAGGTAAAAGGAGGAGGCGAATCCTTCCGCGTGCCACCCTGAGCTTCACCGCCGCGCGCCTCCTCGGCGGCACGCAGGACCTCTTGCGTGCAATACGCCAGAGCGTTGACCATCTTGTATTTTCGCTGGCGTGCCTTGAACTTCTCGAAAGCGCGCACGATACCCGCCAGAACCGCTTCGAGCGGAATGCCGGAGTCCTTCCAGGATTCGATGAGAGCCCAATCAAGAGGTGAGAGGAGCGTCTTCGTCCCACGGCATTGCTGGTAGCGTTCTTCGATTTCGGTGAAGTAATTGAAATAGTTTTCCACCGCCGCCAACTTATCAGTTATCAGTTTTCAGTTACCAGTATTCAGTTACCAGTGTGATGCTGTCATTCTGAGCCCCGACTTGTCGGGGCGAACCCGCCGCGGCGGGTCTGCAGTTGTTCTTTCAGCCCCCGGCCACTTACAAGCCGCCGAGATTCCTCGTCCGCCGCGGCGGACTCGGAATGACAGAAGTCTTTAACTGACGACTGACAACTGATAACTGATTACTTCTTACGATTGCGTTCGTAGATTATCCGCAAGCCTTCGAGGGTGAGCGACGACTCGACGGGGGGCTTATATTTTGAGGCGCCGGCCACCAGCGACGCCTGCCCGCCGGTGGCAATCACCTTGGTCTTCTTGCCCAGCACATGGCAGAGGCGGTCCAGGATGCCATCCACCAGACCCACGGCTCCGTAGAAGAGTCCGGATTGCATGCTGGCCACCGTATTGGTGCCGATCACGCGCTGCGGCTCGCGTATCTCGACGCGCGGCAATTTCGCCGCGTGCTCGAAGAGCGCTTCTGCGGATATACCCAGACCCGGCGCGATGGCCCCACCCAAATACTCGCCTTTCTCGGAGACCACGTCGAAAGTTATCGCCGTGCCGAAGTCCACAATGATGCAGGGGCCGCCGTACTTCTCAAAGGCGGCCACGCTGTCGGCGATGCGGTCTGCGCCCACTTCTTGCGGGTTATCGTAATGGATGGCCATTCCCGTGCGCGTGCCCGGGGTCAGGTAGAGCGGCTTCAGGTGAAAATATTTCCAGGCCATTTCCTCCAGAACCGGGTTGAGCGTCGGCACCACGCTGGCCACCATGATGCCATTGATCTGGTTCGCCTGGACACTGTCCAGCGTGAAGAGGTTACGGGTCAGGATGCCATATTCATCGGCGGTCTGCGACTTGTCAGTTTTCAGCCGCCATTGGGCGCGCAGCTCCTTGCCCTCGAAAACTCCCAGAACCGTGTTGCTGTTTCCTACGTCGATGACGAGTAGCATGATTTGCCGTCAGTTGTCCGTGGTCCGTGGTCCGTTGCAGGTTATCAGTTTGTGGCAACCTCGCGTATGGTTGACCCTGAGCGACTGACCACGGACAACGAACAACGGACAATCCACTCTTTCACTTCACCTCCCCAACCTCTCCGGCCACCAAGGTCTCTTCGTGCCCGTCGTCATACCGCACCCGGAGCGCGCCGCTCGGATCGACGCCGGCCGTGGTGGCAATTGATTCAGCCTCAGCGGTCATGATGCGGATGCGCTTGCCATTGGCATAAGTGGATGCGGCCGCCCAGTGCTCGGCGATGGCGGCACTACCCTTTTCCAAGAGCAGGTGGTAGAACCTTTCCAGTTCTTTCAGCAAGGCAATGAAAATCTGCACGCGCGACCAGGTCCTTTGGCTCTCGATTCGTAAGGAAGTGGCAAAGGGCTTCAGCTCGGCGGGCATCTCGCTATGATTGACGTTGATGCCGATCCCCAGCACGACGGCATGCAGCCGGCCCAGCTCCGCATTCATTTCCGTGAGGATGCCGCAGACTTTCTTCCCATTCACCAGCAAGTCGTTGGGCCAGCGAATATCCACGCCAAGTCCCGTGACCGAACTCAGGGCGTGTTGGGTGGCCACGCCGGCCATGAGGGTGAGAATCGGGGCCGCGGTCGGAGAGAATGGTGGACGAAGTATGACCGACCCATAGATCCCGCTGGATTTTTCCGAGTACCAGGTACGGCCCAAACGCCCGCGGCCAGCCGTTTGTTCCTCGGCCACCACTACCGTCCCGTGCTCCGCCCCCTGTTGGGCAAGATTCAAGGCGGCCGTATTCGTCGAGACTGCCCGGAAGTGGTGGATGATGCTGTGTCCAATCTCATTTTCACCCAATTCCGCCTGGATCAAGCTGGGTACGAGGACGTCCGGCATCTTCAAGAGTTGATAGCCGGTGGCGTGATGGCCCTTGATCTCCACGCCCACTTCCCGCAACTCCCTGACCCAGCTCCACACCGCAGAACGCGTTACCCCGATTTCGGAGGCAATCTTCGGCCCCGGAACGACTACCATGGCGTTCTTCACCAATAGGTGGATCATCTTATCGATCTTGCGTCCGGTGCTTCCGGCAGCCATGAGTCCCAGCTCTCTCCCTGCGCTCTGGAGTGCGGCAGCTTGCTGCCGCTTTCGCCCAGGCCAGCTTGCTGGCCGTGTGCTTAGGCGCCGTACCTGGTCCAGCCAGGCGCGAGCAAGCTCGCCGGATGAAAGCGGCAGCCCGCCGCGGCGGACCGCACTCCAAATCGCTCCGTCCTACACGGGTTCGATACGAAAGTTGATGTCCACGGCGGGAGCCGAATGCGTCAGTGCTCCCACGGAAATATAATCCACACCCGTCTCGGCATAAGCGCGGATGTTCGTGGCGTCGATTCCACCTGAGACTTCCAACCGTATGTGTCCCGCTGCGCGCACCACGCACTGCCGGACCTCCAGGGGAGTCATGTTATCCAGCAGCACGCCGTCGGCGCCGCATTCGAGCGCTTCTTCCAATTCGGCGAGGCTGGTCACTTCCACCTCGATGTGATATCCAGCGGGGCGATGGCGCTTGGCATTTTCCACTGTGGCACGAATTCCGCCCACCAGTTGCAGGTGATTATTCTTGATCAAGATTCCATCGTCCAGCCGCAAACGGTGGTTCTGGCCACCCCCCAGTCGGACGGCGTATTTCTGAAGGTTGCGAAGTCCCGGGGTGGTCTTCCGCGTGTCAAGGAATTCCGCTCGAGTTCCCGCCAGCTCTTCTTTGAGGCGCCGCGCATAGGTTGCAATCCCGCTTAAATGTTGGAGGAAGTTCAACGCCACACGTTCGCCGGCGAGCAAAGCGGCGGCGGGGCCGCAGGCATTCGCCAGTACGGTTCCCGCCACAACATCCGTGCCGTCTTCGAGGGCGGGATTCCACTTGACGGAAGGATCGAGGACTTGAAACACCATAGCCGCCACGGGGAGCCCGGCAACCACCAGGTTCTGCTTGCTGCGGAAGGTCCCGCGAGCTTTCATTCCCGCCGGCACGGTAACCGAGGTCGTCAGGTCGCCTTGGCCGAGGTCTTCTGCCAGCGCCATTTCGACAAGAGCACGCAGCTCTCCTGAAGAGAGGTCCGGTGGTCCAGAGAGATCGCCAATGGTCAAAGGACTGAGGTATCCCACGGTTCAGCCAAGCCTTTCCAAAGATTCGACCACTTTCTTGTAGCGGTCGTTCATCTCGGAGTGACGGTGTTCCACCCCCCGCACGACCTCCCGCGGCGCCCGCTCCGCAAACTCCTGATTCTCAAGTTGCGCCTTCGCTTGCGCAAGCGCCCGCTCCAGCTTCTCTTTCTCTTTTCTTAGACGCGACCGTTCCGCTTCGTGGTCCGCTGGCTCTTCATGGAAAATGCGTAGATCGAATACCGGGCCGCCGCGCACACCTTGAGCCGTCGCTTCCAACCGCTCGCGCGTGAAGCTCAGAGCCTGGAAGGCCGAAAGGCGCAGGATGGTCTCCAGGTGCGAGCGGAACAGTTCCAGCCAGCGCAAGTCTTCGCACCCCACCTGCGCGCTGGGCTTCACCTTTTGCAGGCCCATTTCCGCCTTGGCGTTGCGCAGAGAAACAATCAAATCCTGGATCAACTCGAATTGCCTTTCCGAGATCGGGTCCGCGGCACGCTCGCTGACCAGGTTGAAACCCGTCGAGGATATGGAACTCTCGCGCCCGGCGCGCGGAAGCCGGCGCCAAAGTTCTTCCGTAATGAACGGCATGAAGGGATGGAGCAAGTGGAGCGCGGATTCAAACACTCGCGCCAGGTTGATCCAGGCCGGCGAAACTTTGGCACCATCGTCACGGCGCGTGATTTCCGGCTTGACCCATTCCAGGTACCAGTCGCAAATGTCGTGCCAGAAAAAGTGATAGACCTCGTAAGCCGCCTCGTGGAAGCGGTAATCGGCCAGGGCTTCGTCCACTTTCCGGGTGACAGCCTGCAAACGCGAGAAGACCCAGCAGTCTGCCAGCGCCAAAGATTCAATTGAAGTGACTGCACTGAAACCCAGTTCCGGAACCGGCCGCAATGCCTCGGCAAGCTGGTCGTGCCAAGCTTCCGGCAGCTTTTGCAGGTTCATAAGGATGAAGCGCCCGGCATTCCAAATCTTGTTGGCAAAACGCCGGTAAGACTCAATCTTTTCTTCGCTGAAAGCAATGTCGGTACCAGGAGCGGCGCTAATGGCCAAGGCAAAGCGCACCGCGTCCGTGCCGTATTTTTCAGTTACCTCGAGGGGGTCAATCACGTTGCCCTTGGTTTTGGACATCTTCTGCTTTTCCGCGTCGCGCACCAAGGCATGAATGTAAAGCTCGCGGAAGGGTACGTCGTTCATGAACTTCATGCCCATCATGATCATGCGCGCGCCCCAGAAAAACAGGATGTCGAAACCCATGATCATGAGGTCGTTGGCGTAGAAGCGGCGCAGGTCCGAAGTGTCGTCCGGCCAGCCGAGGGTGACGAAAGGCCAGAGCGCGGAGCTGAACCAGGTGTCCAGCACATCCATTTCGGGCCGCAGGCTCGCGGCCTCGCAATTGGGGCATGCCAGTGGCGCAACGTGCCCCGCGATCACTTCGCCGCAAGCGTCACAGTACCAGACCGGTATGCGATGGCCCCACCAGAGCTGCCGCGAAATGCACCAATCGTGGATATTGCGCATCCAGTCGAGGTAGATCTTCCGGTAGTTTTCCGGGGTGATGCGGATGCGCCCTTCTTCCACCACCCGGATGGCAGGCTCGGCCAATTCCTTCATCTTCATGAACCACTGCGCGGAGAGCAGAGGCTCGAGCACCGTCTTGCACCGCTGGCAGGTCCCGACGCTCAGGGGATAATCCTCGATCTTTTCAAGCAGGCCCTGCTGGCGAAGATCCTGGACAACCTTCTCCCGCGCCTCGTAACGGTCCAAACCCAGGTAAGGGCCGGCGTCTTCCGTCATGGTTGCGGACGTATTGATCACCTCGACGCGCTGCAAGTTGTGGCGCAGCGACATGTCATAGTCGTTGGGGTCATGAGCCGGCGTCACCTTTACCGCACCGGTACCGAACCGTGGGTCCACGAAATCATCCGCAATGACGGGGATCACGCGCTTGAGAAGCGGCAAGATTAATTTGCGGCCCACGGCGGAGCGGTATCGCTCGTCGGCGGGGTTTACCGCTACGGCGGTATCGCCCAGCATGGTCTCGGGCCGAGTGGTAGCCACCGTGATAGAACCGGAACCATCTTCAAAGGGATACCGGATGTACCACAAGTGCCCCGGGCGCTCTTCGTGAACTACTTCCAGGTCGGAGACGGCGGTGCCGCAGCGGGGACACCAATTCACAATGTACTTGCCGCGATAGATCAACCCTTCGTTGTAAAGCCGGACGAAGACTTCCTGGACGGCACGCGAATAAGCCGGGTCCAGGGTGAAGCGGTCGCGCGTCCAGTCACAGGAGGCGCCGAGGCGCTCCATCTGGCGGCGGATGGTCCCACCGTTCTGCTCCTTCCACTTCCAACAGAGTTCCAGGAACTTCTCGCGGCCCATCTCGACGCGCCGTCGCTGGCCTTCGCGGCGCCAGGCCGCGCGGGCTGAGGAACCGGGCTCGAGATCGGGCAATGCCTGCCGGCCGAGTTCCTGCTCGACGATCAGTTGGGTGGCGATGGAGGCGTGATCGGTGCCCGGCAACCAGAGGACGTCCTGGCCGCTCATGCGATGCCAGCGCATCAGGATGTCAATCTCCGTATGCTCCAGCATGTGGCCCATATGGAGCATGCCGGTGATGTTGGGCGGAGGGATCACCAAGCAGAAACGCGGGCGAGCAGGGTCGTCAGAGGGGCGGTAGAGCTTCTGCGCCACCCAGGATCGCGCCCAGTGAGGCTCAATAGTTTCGGGGGAATAAACCTTGGGAATCTCTTTGTCCAACTCCGCCCTCTCCTAACCAGGCCCGCAAAAGTTTCGAGGTCGAATTACTATAACGGCTCGGCGGGAGTGAGTCAAACTTTCCGGCCCGGCCGGGTGCGCGACAAACGAGAGAAACCAGAAAGTAGAAACTGGAAACTAGAAACTGGAAGCTGGCAGCCCTAATTTCCAATTCCCATTTTCCAGTTTCTATTTTCCAATTTCCATTTTCTCGTTCCACTCAATGCCCCACAACTCGCGGATTCCTGGCCCCATTCTTCGGTTTGATTGGCGTTTATTGCACTCAGGAAACAGTTCGTTTTTGGGCTCTGAAAACGCTAACCCCTGCGTTTTCAGCAGATCCTTAGGTTCGTTCCCTCTATTTAGTATCTTTTTTGCATTTTTGCCGACTTTCTCCCTCCGCCGGGCCGATTCTGAACCTCCTTCCCCGCCTCGCTTGCAAGCTTGCTCATGCGACAACTCGCATAGGCTACCTCCACTCGAGCCTCTTGTCAAGAGCAAAATGAAAGACAGGATTCAGGTTTCAGGATTCGGGATTCAACAAAACAGAGGGTGGGCGCTCAGCAGGACATCGATGCACTGCTTTGGCACGCTGTCATTCTGGTCCCGCCTTGCGGGAGAAGAATCTCGCACTGCACTTTTCCGCGGAGAAACAGCAGAGCGAGATGCTTCGCTGCGCTCAGCATGACAGTGAGGGGGCGATCTCCCGGTCGTTCCGCTGCAGGCGAATAGCGCGGATGCGCTGGGCCATAGGATCTGATCAGGTCAAGAAAACATCAGTTGTGTGGCCACGCCTGGTAAAGTGCAAACACTGCGCCCTGAGGGTCTGCCAGGATTGCCATGCGGCCAACTTTCTCCATGGTCATGGGAGCCAAATGGGTCTTGGCGCCCAGTTCCTGGGCCTTGGCAGCCGTCTCATCGCAATTCGAGACCAGAAAATACAACAGCCAGTGAGGGGGAACATTCGGACCCAGAAAATTCGCAGGCGGAATTCCGCCGATGAATTTTTCCCCGTTGGCGATGTGCAGGTAGCCGGAGGGATCATTTTCGCCCTTGACAATCCTCCAACCGAACAGGCCTGTGTAAAACTCCTTGGTGCGCGCGGGGTCCGTCGTCACTAGATCCGCCCAGCAGAGGGTGCCAGGCACGCCGGCGATTCCCGTCCCGGTGTGGCTTTTGGGTTGCCAGAGGGCGAAAACAGCTCCCGTCGGGTCTTGCACGACGGCCATCCGTCCCACGTCGTAAACGTCGCACGGCGGCGCAAGCAACTTCCCTCCAAGCTGCGCAACGCGGCCTGCGGCGTCGTCTGCGCCTTCGACCGCAATGTAAATCATCCAGTGCGGCGGCACGCCCTGGGACCGCTGCTCAGGACGCATGGTGTACGCAGCGCCGGTGTCCCTCCCCTCGAGTTGAAACATGGTGTAGAAGTCGTTTGGACCCATGGGAAAATCCTGGCTGGCCCAACCAAACAACGAACTGTAAAAGCTCTTGGCGGCATTCTGATCGGTGGTCGAAAGTTCAATCCAGCAAAAAGCCCCGGATGGATGCTTGTCAATATGCGGCATGGCGCTCGATTACCTCCCTTTGTTGTGTGGATCACTGAAAGCCCGTCATTATTCTAACGCATTTTCCCAATTTCTTCCTGGCAGAACGGCTGGGGACCCAGTGAAGTTCTTGCAAGGCTCGCAAGAGCAGGTAGTGCAGGACCCGCTTTTCGGTCCTGCGGCTTTTCGACGGCCTTTGAAAGCGCACCATGAAGAACCGCAGGTCCGGAGAACGGGACCTGCGCTACATCCTGGCGTAAATGTTCAAGAAAGTCAGCGTGAGCGCCCACGCCTGCCTGGCGGCGGAGGGGTTATAGCTCGACCGCGCGTCGCAGAAGAATCCGTGGTCGGCGTCCGAGAACTCGACATTCACGAAAGGTTTACCCGCCGCACGAAGAGATTCGGTCACCGCATGGGTCTGTTCCGGGCCGATGTGCTTATCCAAGCCACCCCAAAAGAACATCTGCGGAGCGTGCAAATCGCCCGCGCGGCTGAGCAGGCCAGGGCCGAAGGGGTTTGGGGCGATTCCACCCCCATAAAACGAAATGGCTGCCTTCACGGGAAGCACGGCATTGGTAAGAAACGTCACGCGCCCACCCATACAAAAGCCAATGCACGCGATCGGCTGCCCTTGGGTCCCAGTGTCAGCGCGCAGCCATTCATAGGCGGAGCCGACGTCGGCTTCAAGGTTTCGATCGGTCAAAGCCCTTATGTGGGGCATGACCGCCTCGAAATTGGTGTACGCGCCCTCGAAGCCCGGCGCGGTGCGGTGAAATAATTCGGGGGCAACCGCAACGCAGCCCTCGCGCGCAAAACGCTCGGTCACGTCCCGGATGTGCCCATTGACGCCGAAGGCTTCCTGAAAGACCAGCAGGCCCGTGTGCCGGGCGCTGTCTTGGGGGCGGGCCACATAACCGCGCAAGGTGGTTCCGTCCGCCACATTCAAGGTGATCCACTCAGTCTTGATTTCTGCCATTGAATTCTCCTCCCTCCTGCGAGGCTGTAAGGAAGTCAGTTGTCCCGGCGCGGCGGGTCAGTCGTCAGTCGTCAGTAGATGTACCTGCTGACTCGTCGCGCTCGAGAGAAATCGCCTGCCCGGTCATTTCCTCGGCCGGCTCACCTCCTGCCATCGACTGTGCCAGGATGAGCTGGCGCGCTTCGCCACGCAGGGCCGGCCATGTCAGTGCGAAAACCGCGCCTCCAGCCAAGCAGATGATCCCCCCCAGCCTGACGGTAAGCGGCGCTCCCACATGCTGCGCAATCGCTCCTGAAAGCAACGCCCCAATTGGCGCCATGCCCATAAACATCATGGAGTAGACCGCCATGACGCGGCCGCGCAATTCGTCGGGGACCATGGTTTGGATGAGAGTGTTGGAGGAAGCCATTTGCAGAATCATCGCGAATCCGGCCGGCATAACCAGGAGTATGGAGAGCCAGAACCAATGCGACATCGAAAAAAGGACCAGGGAGGTCCCGAACCCCATGGCGGCGAACATCACCCATCTTCCCAGTCCACGCACGCCTTGGCGCGCCGCCAACGCCAGCGTCCCTATAATCGCCCCCACTCCCGCAGCGCCCATCAGCAGACCAAGACCCCGCGCTCCGCTATGCAAAACCCTGTCAGCAAAAATCGGCATCAGCACCATGTAAGGCATCCCCGTCAGGCTGACAAGACCCAGCAGGAGCAGCAGGGCGCGGATCGGCCCCGTGCGCGCGACCCAGTGAAAGCCTTCCACAAGGCTCTCGAATCCGGAACGGCCGCTGCCTCGCGCGCGTGGCGTCACGGTCATCAGCAAGAGCCCGACAAGCACCGCAATGTAGCTCACCCCGTTGGCAAAGAAGCACCAGCCTTCGCCGATCGCGGCCACCGTCACGCCGGCCACGGCAGGCCCCAGGATGCGCGCGCCGTTCACCATGGCGGAGTTGAGAGCAATGGCGTTAATCAAGTCCTGCTGGCCCACCATCTCGACCACAAAGGACTGCCGCGCGGGAATGTCGAAGGCGTTCACCAAGCCCAGTGACGAGGCCACCACCATGATTTCCCACACCTTGATGTGGCCCAGCAGAGTCAGCGCCGACAGGACAAACGCCAACAACATTGCAGAGGTCTGGGTGGCGATGATAATGCGATAGCGGCTCGTTCGGTCCGCCACCATGCCGCCAATCGACGCCAGGAGGAAAACCGGGATTTGCCCGGCAAAGCCCACCAAGCCGAGGAGCAGCGACGAGCCCGTAAGCCGGTAAACCAGCCAAGCCTGCGCCACGGATTGCATCCAGGTGCCGACCAGGGAAATCATCTGGCCGCTGAAAAACAGGCGATAATTCCGGGACCGGAGGGCCCGGAACATCGCCGGGACGCGGCTCTTTGTCTCCCCCGGCGCTCTTTCATTTTTTTGCGGCAGGGAGATCGCAGACCGTCCCCGGCCCGATTCAGTTGCCATGGTCATTGTACCGGGCAGCCCTGAGTGAGCAAGAATGCCCTCGTCACCACCCCATGAAAAAAGTCGGCACAGGCAGCCACTTCATCATGATACTGGAGCCTGCGGAAATTCACCAAAATTAGTTCGCTTGCAGGAAGAGTATGACATAGAATCTTGTGCTCTATTCTTGAGCGGGTGGCAAGAGACATGCCGCAGGAATCACCGCAATTCAATCGGAGGAATACTATGCGCCCGAGGACCGACCCCGCTCTCCGACAGGTGTGCGGGGGAGCGGAAGCGGAAACTGGACAATCGAAAAGCTTGGATCTCGACAGGAGAGACAAAGCCCAGGAGGAATATCCATGCTGAAAGAGTTCAAAGAATTTGCAATGCGTGGGAATGTGGTCGATATGGCGGTTGGCATCGTGGTGGGCGCGGCCTTTGGCGGGATAGTGACCTCGCTGGTCAACGACGTCCTGATGCCACCCATCGGATTGCTGCTGGGAAAAGTGGATTTCTCGAACCTCTTCATCACCCTTACGGGTCGGCACTTCGATAGCGTGGCGCAGGCCAAGGCCGCGGGAGCGGCGACGCTCAACTACGGCCTGTTCATGAACACGGTGATCAACTTTGTGATCGTGGCGTTTGCGATTTTCCTGCTTGTGCATCAAGTCAGCAAACTGAGACCTAAGCCCGCCCCGGCACCCGCCGGGCCTGCCTTGAAGGAATGCAAGTTCTGCTGTTCGTCGATTCCTCTTCAGGCGACGCGCTGCCCGCATTGCACTTCGGAGCTGAAGATCGCGTAGCGGCGAGTTTATCTCGCCAAATGGCGGCGTAAAGCCGCCTCTACTTTAGAGCTGTAGCGGCCAGTTTACCTCGCCAAATGGCGGCGTAAAGCCGCCTCTACATCAAACTGACAGGTGAATCCGCGAAGGCGGCGCAAGCTTCATGCTATAATTCCAGCAACTGCGCCATTAAAGCAGTGAAACATAACCGCGCAGGATCCGGCAGTTCGCGCGCTTACGAATACGGGCTAGGGAGGAAGGCATGGCGGTAAGGAATTTCCAAAAAGTGTGGCACAACGGGGAATTCATCCCCTGGAACGAAGCCACGATACACGTGGCGTCGCATGTGGTCAGTTATGCTTCGTGCCTTTTTGAAGGCATTCGCTGCTATGATACCCCGCAGGGGCCCGGCATCTTCCGCCTTAAAGAGCATACCGACCGATTGGTGAACTCCTGCAAGATTTATCGCATGGAACTGAAGTTCAGCCGCGATCAACTGGCCCAGGCGATGGTGGAACTGGTGCGGGTGAATAACGTCAAGCACTGTTACCTGCGCCCGGTGATTTTCCGGGGCTTCGGTGAGGCCGGGGTGAACCCGCTCAATAACCCGATTGAAATTTACTTGCTGGCCTGGGAGTGGGGGAAATACCTCGGCGAGGAAGCTCTGCGGCAGGGCGTGGACGTGTGCGTTTCCTCCTGGCAGCGCATTGCACCCAACACCCTGCCGGCGATTGCCAAGTCGGCCGCGAATTATATGAACTCCCAACTGGTGAAGATGGAGGCGCTGACCAACGGTTATGTGGAAGGCATATCGCTCGACGCCTCCGGCCACGTCAGCGAAGGGAGCGGTGAGAACCTCTTTATTGTGCACGACGGCAAGATCATCACACCGCCGCTCTCCTCGTCCATCCTTCCCGGCATCACGCGCGATTCCGTCATCACGCTCGCCCAAGAGCTTGGTTACACGGTCATCGAGCAGGCCATCTCTCGCGAGATGCTTTATATCGCCGACGAAGTCTTTTTCACCGGCACGGCTGCGGAGATCACCCCCATCCGCTCCGTGGACCGCATTGTGGTAGGCAAGGGCCAGCCGGGTCCGATTACCCTGAGCTTGCAGGAACGCTTCCTTTCCATCGTGCAGGGGCAGTCGGAGGACAAGTATGGCTGGCTTACCCTCTGCAGCCAGCCCGTCGCCGTGGCGCGGTAAGAGTCTTTGGTCCAGAGGTTCAGGGAGGGAATTGGATCTTCGCCCTCTCCCGAGAGGAGAGGGCTACAGTTCCGAATCAGGAATGCTTGGCAGCGAGGATCAGCCATGAGCAGCCAAAGCGTGACCATCGATACCTTGCTTCGGACCGCCTGCGAGAATAAGGCTTCCGACCTGCACCTGAAGGTGGGGAATTGTCCTTACATCCGGGTGGATGGCGAGCTCCAGGCGCTCACCCAATATCCCCGCATTTCCCCCGAACAGATGCTGGATTTTGCTTTCAGCATTATGACCAACCGGCAGAAGCAGAAGTTTAAGGAAAACACCGAGCTGGATATGCCCTATGGCGTCCCCGGGCTGGCCCGCTTCCGCGTCAACGTCTTCCAGCAGCGCGGAAACGTCGGCATGGTCATCCGCGTGATTCCGAGCAAGATCCAGACATTCGAGGAGCTTTCCCTTCCCAGGGTGATGGAGAAGATTTGCGAGGAAAAGCGCGGGTTGGTGCTGGTGGCTGGTACCACCAGTTGCGGCAAGTCCACAACCCTGGCGGCTATGGTGGACCGCATCAACTCCACTCGCACCGACCACATCATCACCATCGAAGACCCCATCGAATTCTTGCACCGCGATAAGAAGGGATTTGTAAACCAGCGGGAAGTGGACGTGGATACACCCACCTTCGCCTCCGCCTTGCGCGCCGCCCTTCGCCAGGACCCCGACGTCATTCTGGTGGGCGAAATGCGCGACCTGGAAACCATCCAGATTGCCCTGCTGGCCGCCGAAACCGGCCACCTGGTTCTTTCCACCTTGCACACCACGGACGCCACCGAGACTGTGCAGCGCATCATCGCCGTGTTCCAGCCATCTGAGCAAAAGCAGGTCCGCCTGCAACTGGCGAGCACGCTGAAGGCCGTTGTTTGCCAACGTCTGGTCAGGAAATCCGACGGCATCGGGCGAGTGCCGGCGGTGGAAGTCCTGCTCACCACCGAGTACATCCGGGATTGCATCGTCAATCCCGAAAAAACCCGGCTGGTCACGGAGGCCCTGGCTTCGGGCGTTTCCCAGTACGGCATGCAAACCTTCGACCAGTCACTCTACGACCTCCACTCGCAGGGCCTGATCACGCTCGAAGAAGCTCTGACCAACTCCTCCAACCCCGACGAGTTCAAGCTGCGTATTGCCGGCATCCGAACTGAGACGGACGCCACTCGCGACGAGATGGAAAGGGCCAGCGAGGTGGAAAGGTTTGCAAAGAGATAAAGAAGCGCCACCAGACCCGCTCACCGCAGCCCTGCGGATGCTCGCTCGCCGCCCCTATTCCGTGGCCGAAATGCGCCGGGCGCTGGCGAAGAAATATCCGGACTCAAGCCAGGTCCCCAAGGCGATTGCCCGTCTCCGCGAACTCCACTACCTGGACGATAAGAAGTTTGCCGAGCACTATGCTTCCTCGCTGGTCCGCAATCGCGCTTACGGCCGCCACCGCATCCGCCGCGAGCTGAAAGCCAAACTCGTTGATTACCGCCAGATTGAACCTGCCCTGCAACAAGTCTACGGGGAGACCAGCGAGTGGGAATTGCTGGAGCAGACCCTCGAAAAGAAAGTCCGCACCTTGCGGCTGCCCTTGACCCACGCCAAGCTGGCCTCGCTTTGCCAGAGCTTGCTGCGCCGCGGATTCCGCAGCGATGATATTATCAAAGCGGTGCGCGCCAAGCCTGAACTCCGGCCCGTCGCGGAGGCAGTGGAGGCCGCAGACCTTGAAAGCGGGGAGAGGGGAAGTTCTGAATAGTGAATTGTGAATTGTGAATCGAACATGAAATCCAGCGAAATCAGAACCCGGTTCTTGAAGTTTTTCGAAGGACGCGGCCACCGCGTGCTGCCCTCGTCGTCGCTCGTCCCGGCCCATGACCCCACGTTGCTCTTCTCGAACGCGGGCATGAACCAGTTCAAGGATGTTTTCCTGGGCCGTGAAAAGCGCGACTATTCGCGCGCCGCGACTTCCCAAAAATGTGTCCGCGCGGGCGGCAAGCACAATGATCTCGAGCAGGTCGGCCGCACCACGCGCCATAACACCTTTTTCGAAATGCTGGGGAATTTTTCCTTCGGCGATTACTTCAAAAAGGAAGCCATCCCCTGGGCTTGGGAGTTGGTCACCAAGGACTACGCCATTCCGGCGGAAAAGCTTTACGTCACGGTTTTTCGCGAGGACGACGAAGCGGAGGAAATCTGGGCGAAGGACGTTGGCGTGCCGCGTGACCGCATCTTTCGCCTGGATGAGAAGGATAACTTTTGGGCCATGGGCGATACCGGCCCCTGCGGGCCGTGCTCCGAGATTTACTATGATTTTGGTCCCGCTGCCAGCACGCTCGGACACCCCGATTGTCCCTTTCCTTGTCCCCAGGACTGCGGGCGCTACGTCGAGATCTGGAACCTCGTCTTCATGCAGTTCAATCGCGACGAGCAGGGCAACATGATTCCCCTGCCCCGTCCTAGCATTGATACCGGCGCCGGCCTCGAACGGCTGGCGGCGGTTTTGCAGGGCAAAATTTCGAACTATGATACCGACCTTTTCCGACCGGTGATCGACGAAGCCGCCAGCCTGGCAAACGTCGAGTATGACTCGAACCATGACACAGATGTGTCTTTGCGCATCATCGCCGACCACGCCCGCGCGGCGACGTTTTTGATTTCTGACGGCGTCCTGCCCTCAAACGAAGGCCGCGGTTACGTCCTGCGCCTCATCATGCGCCGCGCCCTCTATCACGGCCAGCGGATCAGTGTTACCGAGCCGTTCTTGCATAAACTGTCCGCCCATGTGGTGTTGATGATGAAGAGCGCCTACCCAGAGCTCCTCGGCATGGCTCACCACGTCATTAAGGCGATCAAGAAAGAAGAGGAAAGCTACGCGCGTTCGACCCGTGTCGGCCTTCAGCGCCTTGACGACACCTATGTGACCCTCAAGACTGGAAAAGAGGTGAAGTTTGGGGACTGGAAATCCCAATTTTCCATCAGCAAAGGTAGTCTTTCAGATCTTATTGGGGCTGTTTCTGCATCGGCTTCCATAAATCGCGCAGGAGTGGTCGTCCCAGAGGGCTATGCGGGATGCATTGACGGGGGTAGGGTATTTGAGCTGCACGACACTTTTGGCCTTCGCCCCGACTTCATCGAAGACATCGCCAGGAACTTCGCCGTCACGATCAATCGGTCGGAGTATGAACACGCCATGAGTCACCAGCGAGAGCGCGCTCGGGCCAGTTGGAAAGCCACAGAAAAGAAGGCTGCCCCCGCAGTTTATCAAGAACTCGGCGAAGGGCAAGAGACCGCTTTTGATGGATACACGCAAACCATCTCTCCCAATTGCAGGATTGTCGCGATAGTGAAGGATGGGCAGCCGCTGACTCAAGCAAACCTTGACGACCGTGTCGAAATCGTCCTGGACCACACTCCGTTCTATGCCGAGGCTGGAGGTCAGGTCGGTGATACCGGTTGGCTGCTGGAACGCGGCACAGATAACCATCGGCTTGCTCACGTTGCAGATACCTATTGCGCGGTTTCAGGGCTGACCGTGCACCGGACCTGGATCAGGGAAACCTTGCGCGTGGGTGACGTAGTAACCGCAGTAGTCGACGCTGAACGCCGTGATGCCATCCGCCGCAACCACACGGCAACACACTTGCTGCACGCGGCGCTGCGGAAAACGCTCGGCACGCACGTGAAGCAGGCCGGGTCGCTCGTCGCGCCCGATCGGCTGCGGTTTGACTTCACGCATTACGCCGCGCTCGATGAGCAGGATTTGCTCGACATCGAGGATCTGGTGAACGAGTACATCCTGAAGAACGAAGTTGTTGCGACGGAAGAGAAAGACCTGGACTCAGCCGTCGCTGGCGGCGCGATGGCGCTTTTCGGCGAGAAATACGCGGATAAGGTGCGCGTGCTCTCGATTGACGACTTCTCAAAAGAACTCTGCGGCGGCACGCACATGCGACGCACGGGCGACATCGGCCTTTTCAAGATTGTCTCCGAATCGAGCGTGGCGGCGGGAACGCGGCGAATCGAAGCGGTGACCGGTGAAGGCGTACTGAAATACCTGCGGCAAGCCAGCGAGACGCTGGCGCTACTCGCCGACTCATTGCACGCCAAGCCCGAGGAGTTGCTCCAGGCAGTCGAGAAGCTAAGTGATTCCGAGAAAAAGCTCCGCAAAGAACTCGAAGCACAGCAGATGAAGCGCGCCACCTCCCAGGCCAGTGACCTTGTGAAAGAAGCGCGCGAAGTGAAAGGGGTGCGCGTGGTGGCAGCGCGCGTGGAAGTCACGGACCGCTCTGCCATGCGGCAGATGGTTGACGATCTGAGAGCAAAGCTCCAATCCGGCGTGATCGTGCTGGGCAGTGTTTCAGACGGCAAGGTCAGCCTTGTCGCAGCGGTCACCAAGGACCTTACCCACAAGCTCGACGCTGGAAAAATCGTGAAGCAGGCTGCCGCGATTGTTGAGGGCAGCGGCGGCGGCCGCAAAGACTTGGCAGAAGCCGGCGGCAAGAACCCCGCGAAACTCGATGAATCCCTCCAAGCCGTCCCCGCGATCATCGAAGCAATGCTTTAGGGGCGAAAGAACTGGCGTAGTTATGGCACGCCAACCCAAAAATGCGTGTGAGCAAAGATACTGTCTACATCCTTGGCTTCATCCACGGCGCGCGTGACCTCAGAGCCTTGTGGCAGCGCCAAGGACGACCGAGCGCATAAGTCTCTGGCGACCTCGTCCAATCCCGTTATAATGGGAAGTTCGATTAGGCGTGGCCAAGATCTCTGATGATGGAGGAGACGCATTCATGTACAAGCTGGTCTTATTGAGGCACGGAGAGAGTACCTGGAACAAAGAGAACCTGTTTACGGGTTGGACGGACGTTGGGCTGAGTGAGAAGGGCATGCAGGAGGCGATTGACGGGGGCCGCGAAATGAACAAAGAAGGCTACGTCTTCGACGTCGCTTTCACCTCGGTTTTGAAGCGCGCCATCAAGACGCTCTGGTTGGCGCTCGAGGAGATGGACCAGATGTGGATTCCGGTGCACAATTCCTGGCGGCTCAATGAGCGCCATTACGGCGCGCTGCAGGGTTTGAACAAGGCCCAGACCGCAGAAAAGTATGGCGAGCAACAAGTCAAAATCTGGCGGCGTAGCTACGATATCCGGCCGCCCGCGCTGACGCCGGACGATGACCGCTATCCTGGCAAAGACCCGCGGTACGCGAGCCTGAAGCCCGAAGAACTCCCCCTGACCGAGTGCCTCAAGGATACTGTAGCACGCACCCTCCCTTACTGGCACGAGACCATCGGCCCTACAGTGCGGTCCGGCAAGCGAGTGATTGTCGCCGCGCACGGCAACAGCCTGCGAGGGCTCGTGAAGTACCTCGACAACGTTTCGGACCAGGACATCGTGGGCCTGAACATCCCGACCGGGATTCCGCTGGTTTATGAGCTTGATGACCAGCTCAAGCCGCTCCAGCATTACTACCTCGGCGATCCCGAAGCCGTGGCCAAGGCCGCCCGGGCGGTGGCCGACCAAGCGAAACGGAAAGCCTAAGAAGGATTCAGCATTCAGGATTCGGGATTCAGGACAGAAATGCAAGATTCGCGACCCAGTCGCGCACACCGGGAAGGAGTCAGAGAAAAACCACGAGCAAACTTTCCTGCTGGGTAATGAGTCTAGTACGTTGGTAGTATACGGGATGTAGGGCTGGGGCTGGCCCCGGCCAAGCCGGGCCGAGGGGCGGCCCTACAGTCGAATTGGGACACAGTACTTTCGTTCAATTGGCTTTTGCACGCTTTGGCGGGAATGTTATAATCATAAGAACGCTCGGCGCTCGGAGTGCGCCGAGGTGCTGGGGGACGCGGAAGCCAGCGATCCCTTGGACAGGGTAAGGAGCGTGGGTCGCCAAATTCGGTTACGGACCCGCGAGTAAGTTGGAAGGGATGAATTCTAAAGAGCCGCAGGAGCGGCTTCGGAGCCGGATGCATAATCGGACCCAGTGCTGCCTGATGGTCTTCGCTTGCTTGGTGGTGTGGGGTTTGTCGCTTTCTCGGCCGGCGCGCGCTGGCGAGATTGTCAGTATCACAGACGAGCAAGGGCGCAAGGTCTTTATCAACACGAGTGATGCTCGCGCCAAAGGCGAGATGGCCACGCGCGCCATCCAGCCGGTTAAGGCCGACAACGCCCCCCTTCCGCCGCCAGAGATCAACGACCTGGTCGAGCAGACTGCCAGCCGCCACCAAATTGACCCACAACTTGTACACGCCATTATCAAAGTCGAATCGGAATACGATCCGAAGGCCGTCTCGCGCAAAGGCGCGATGGGGCTGATGCAACTCATTCCGGAGACCGCTCAGCGATTCGGGGTCGCAAACCCCTTCAATCCCAAAGAGAACATCGAAGGCGGGGTCAGCTATTTGAAGCACCTTTTGAACCTTTTTGGAGGCGACCTTTCTCTATCCCTGGCGGCCTATAACGCCGGAGAAGGTGCCGTGCAGCGATTCGGCGGAATCCCTTCCTTTGCCGAAACGCGGGACTACGTGCGGAAGGTGACCGACATTTACCAATCGGTATCACCGCAGTCTGGCACGAATGCTGCCGGGAACAAACCGCAGGCTTCGGCCATTGTCCGCTATGTGGACGAACGAGGCGGGGTGCACTATTCCAATGTGGAATGATTCGGGTTAATGCAACATGGCCATCCACCTTTCGGTGAACAGAGTTTTGCTGGGGGGTGGTCGGTGATTTGAATGCCACGGAACGGTCTACATTGATCGAACTGCACAAACGAATCTGCTTCGCATTTCTTTTAGCCGGGTTTCTGGCCTTCCCCAAAGTTTCTTTCCCAGCCCTCCCTGCCTCCCGCCAGGCAAAAGCCGTGACGACATTCGAGCGTGCGGTCCGCATGAGGACGACGCTTGAGTCTCTGCCCGAGAACGAGCGCACCAAGGCGGATTATCAGAAGGTCATCGAGACTTTCCAGGAAGTCGCGCGGCTCGACCCGGCGTATGCCAAGACTCCCACGGCGCTCGCTTTTGTGGCGGAACTTTACGAAGAGATGGGGCGCGCTTTTTCTGCCGACCGCTATTACCTTAAGTCCGTCAAAACCTACCAGTTCCTCGTCTCCGAGTACCCTCACAGCCAAATCGCCCGGGATGCTTTGTTTACGCTCGGGGAGATATACAGCACCGACCTTGAGAACCCCGAAGAAGCTCGCAAGACCTTCCAGAATTTCCTCGACAAATATCCCAAGTCCTCCAGAGCGGAGGAAGCGCAGGCAAAGATCGAAGCGATCGATGAGTTGCACGCCGAGCGCCCCGCCACGCAGTCAGCTCCCCACCGCGAAACCGCCGAAAGCCACCGCGGCAGCGGGCTGCCGGAGGTGACAGAAGTACGCCGCTGGGTGGGCCCGAACTACTCCCGCATCGTCATTGGAGTGGACGAGGAAGTGAAATTTGAGACCAGCCGGCTCTCCAAACCAGATCGCATCGTGCTGGACATTGAAAACGCCCGCCTAAGCCCGGCCCTGGTCGGAAAGACTTTTCCTGTAGAAGACGGCTTTCTGCGCCAGATCCGCGTGGGACAGTTCACCTCAACCGTTACGCGGGTTGTGCTGGATGTAGAAAAGATCGAAGATTATTCAGTATTACCCCTGCCTAATCCCTTCCGCTTGGTGGTTGACATCCACGGTGGCAGCACGCTCATCCGGGAGACCGAACGGGCTGCGAAAGAGTCCACCGCTCGCGCGCCCACGGCGCGCCCGCAGCGGCTGGAGGAAAGCTCGACCGCAACCGAGCAGCCCGCCAGCAGCAGCGAGTCGGCCCAGAAACCCGAAGTCGCCACGCGCAGCACCAAGCCCAAGCCTGAGCGCGAGACAACTGGAAAGGCAAGAGCGTCGGAGGAGACACAGGAGGTCGAGACGGCCTCCCTCAAACCCCCCAAAACACCGCCAGCGTCCGGCGAGACGGGGACGCCATCGCCTGAACCCTCGCCGGCGAAGGGAGCGCCTGTTCTGCCGAAAGCCGCTGCGCCCACTGAATCCGGCTCCCGGACCCTGACGAGGGTGCTGGGACTCAAGATCGGCCGCATCGTGATCGACCCGGGACACGGCGGCCACGACACAGGCACAATCGGACCAACGGGGCTGCGGGAAAAGGACGTCGTACTGGACGTGGGGTTGCGGCTGAAAAAGCTGCTCGAGCACCAGGTTGGCTGCGAAGTTGTCATGACCCGCAGCAACGACACTTTCATCCCACTTGAGGAAAGGACCGCAATTGCCAACGAGAAGGCTGCCGACTTATTCATCTCCATCCATGCCAACGCCAGCCGCGACCGCAGCGCGCGGGGAATCGAGACCTACTATTTGAATTTCACCTCTAGTCCCGAAGCTCTGGAGGCGGCGGCAAGAGAAAACGCGACGTCCCAGGAGTCGGTGCACGAACTCCAGGACCTCATAAAGAAGATCGCGATGACGGAAAAAATCGAAGAGTCCGAGGAGTTTGCCCGGCAGTTGCAAAAGGAATTCTACCGGCGCACTTCTCAATTGAGCGGCAACCAACGCGACCGGGGTGTGAAGAAGGCGCCGTTCGTGGTGTTGATCGGCGCCAACATGCCCTCCGTCCTGGCAGAAATCTCCTTCCTCACAAACCCCCGCGATGAAAAGTCGCTGCGACGCCCTGACTACCGGCAGAAGATCGCGGAAGCGCTCTACGAGGGAATCCTGGATTATGTGAACAATCTTGGCGGGGTCAAGGTCGTCCAGCGTGCAGCCTCCGACAGATCTGCATCGAAGACCGGGGCGGAATTCTGATATCCTTGAGGATGATGAAGCGTGTTGTCTCAGCCTTCGCGCTCTTGCTGCTAACCCTCAGTGCAGCCCGTCCGCTGTCTTGTGCCCAGGATGTTTCCGTCATCCCTCTTGTCCCTGCGGCCAATTGGCGGTTCGCAGCCAGTCAAGGCCTGGGGGTTGATGAAATCCAAAAATACGGCGGAGACCCGACGGTCGAACGCGAGTACGGAGTAAAATCGTTCGAGCTGCGCACGTACCAGCTTGATAGGGTGCGTGTGGAAGTCATCCTGGAACCCGCTGCCGATGCAAGCGCCGCCTACGGCCTGCTCACCTACTATCAGAACGAGTCCATGCATCCGGAAAAAGCCATCCAGCTTGCCATGACGGGCCCGGAGGTCAGCTTAATGGCGCGCGGACGTAGCTTCATCCGTTTCCTTCGCCCCAAAGACTCACAGCTTTCCGCGAACGAATTCCGCGCTTTGCTGATTTTTGTGGGGGGAACTCGGCCGGCGGGCGATTCCGTGGCCAACTTGCCTTCGCCTCTCCCTTTCTCGGGTCTGATTCCTGGCAGTGAGAAATACATCATCGGCCCCGAAGTAGCCCGGCGCGTTCTGCCCAATTTCCGCACCGACCTGTTAGGATTCGACCAGGGCGCAGAGATTCAGGTCGGTGAATACCTTGTCGGCAGTTCCCGATCTACCATGATGGAGGTGAGCTACCCCACTCCGCAGATCGCCCGCCTCCGCTTCGGGGCGATGAGTGATCTGCTCGGCTTAAATCAGGATCGTGGAGCGAATACTCTATATGCACGAAGAGAAGGGTCGTTTATTTTTTTGGCTCTTAAGGCTAACAACAAAGCCGCCGCGATGAAGTTGTTGGACCAATTCAAAGTGACGCAGCAGTTGAGCTGGGACGAGAAATACCCTGGGGACAAAACGATAGGCATGCAGTTGTTCGAACTCATTATGGGAAACGTCTTCCTGACCTTGCTTCTTGCCGGAGGAGGGATCGCTGGTGGTGTGTTAATCGTTGTTTCCCAACGAATTACAGCCAGATACCTCCCCGCTTGGGAGTGGGGGCACCCGGAAGCGGACCGGCTGATTCGGTTAAACCTTCAGTAGAGCTAACATCAATAGTTTCAGCAGCATAAAGCAAAAAAACAGGGATAAATTCCTTAATTCGGGTTTTTCTTCGAATTCTCTCTTTTGTCCGCGAATTGCACGTGTAAGTTACTTAGAATTAAAGACTTATATCACAAAAAAATTCCTGAAATTTATCTTGACATCGCTTGGAAGTTTTTCTTAGACTCGTTCCGAGTTTAGATGGCGGGGCGCGTCCGCCATTCTATTCTCCTCCGAAAATGCTCACCCGCAGGTCCGGCGGGAATTTCCGCTGACGCGGGTGAGCATTTTTCTATCTGTCGTGCCGGCGTAGCTCAGTCGGTAGAGCATCGGTTTCGTAAACCGAGGGTCACCAGTTCAAGTCTGGTCGCCGGCTCCAGTCCCTCAATGACTTACCGGAGCAGGTAATTCTTGAGTCACAGTTTGGGTCACAGATAAGGGCGGAGGCACGGGCTGAAACACCGCCTTCCGCTTCTCTTCCAGTTCCTTCCGAGCAGCTTCCAACCTCAGCCAGATGACCTCTGAAGCTGCTAGCTGAGTCTCATCTCCGACGTGGGAGTAAATCATGTTCGTGTTCTCAGAGACGTGACCCAACCGATCCATGCGAGTCTTGACATCAACTCCTTCGTTGAGCATTACGGAATTGTTGAGGTGGCGAAGGGCATGCCAGTGAATTCTTTCAATTCCAAGCGACTTGGCGACAGGTTTGATGTGCTTGCTCATGAGGAGTCCCAAGTCGAGTGGGCGGTTGCGCGTGCCAGGGAATATCCAATCCTCCGGCCCGGCATCGGGGAAGCAACTATCCTTGTATTTCTTTAACTCGGCCATTTGGTTTGATGTGAGCACGAGCTTGCGATTACCCTTTTTGGTCTTCGGCGGAGTTGAGTTCCCTTCCCACACTGACTCCGTTACAATGATGGTGTTGTGCTCCCACACCACACTCTGCCATCGCAGCCCGCGAACCTCGCCACATCTGTTGCCCGCCCAGAGGAAGAGTTTCCAGGCCATGCGGTGACGAGGATCAGTGAGCTTCTCCTCAATAGTGACGGCCTCTTCCGGGGTCAGGTGCGTGCGCGCTCTCTCCGGTCCCTGCGAGGGTAGTTTCACCGCGCGAACAGGATTGTAACTAACACCATACTCCAGTCGCATTGCGGCAGTGTAGACGCTGGACAGGTAGGTCTTATACTTTAGCGCCGTCTGTCTACTGATCTTCCCATCCAGTGTGGCCCCGATTGTACTTACCAGGAACTGCTGGATCTCCCCTGTCTTGATCGAGTCCATCTGGCGAGGGCCGAATCGGGGCAACATGATCTGCATCATTACCGACTTCATATCCCGTCTCGTGCTGGGACGTTTGCACTGCAATTCGTCCCCGTACAGATGTTGTTCTTGGTCCCAGTAGTGCAGATTCCAGAAGCCTTCAAGCGTAACCGAACTACCGGCGATATCGCGTTGCCGGTTGACCTTCTCCATCCACTGGCGCCTCGCTCGCTCGGCCTGCGATACGGTCATCTCATCGCGCCAACCAAGCTTGTGCGAGGGCCTCCTGTCACCCTCCGGCCATTGGACCAGCCAGAACTTGCGGCTGCGTCCACGTACCAGGAGGGAACCTTTCCTGTCTCGGTTCCGGGTCATTTCAATGCCTCCCCGGACCGACGAGCCCGACATAGGAACCCTAACCTGTTTGTCAGGCGATTTCAAGTATCCAACAAGCTCCTCCTGTTCAAATCGTGCGTCTCCGGAGGGCAGGCGCTTATGTGGGATAAATTGCCGGTGACTAGGGTTCAGACGACGATAGACATAGTCCCTGCGGATTCCGGGGCAAGGTGGGCACGATTCCGAAATCATCCCGGGCAGCATTCCGAAATGAACTCGGGCACGATTCCGGGATGAAGCCGGGCGCGGATTCCGATTTCAAGCCGGTCACTTTTTGGC
>Ga0208937_1000302_pt1 | contig 43412 bp, 33 predicted proteins | sample June2015DPH_11_5_FD_184705 | JGI IMG/M metagenome (GOLD analysis project Ga0208937, IMG submission 184705) | Peatland microbial communities from SPRUCE experiment site at the Marcell Experimental Forest, Minnesota, USA - June2015DPH_11_40... | ecosystem: Environmental > Terrestrial > Soil >...
GCGTGCTCCATCCTTATCCCGAGGTTCGCTTTGCCGCTCGGTATCTACGATAAGAGCCGTATGCGCTAATGAGCGCCTGTACGGATCCGTGCGGGGGGTATCAGGTAACTGGTATCCCTACCGCGACCCGATAAATACTGGGAGAACTAAATGGCGCAATCGGAACTAAAGCAGGTTATTGATGCCGGAACGGCAGAGTCCGGCTGGAAAGGTCTCTACAAACTCGGTGGAATCACTGCCCTGATTGTGCTAGTGGGGCCGCTAGCCGAAGTCCTCATCGGTTTCCTCCCGGGAGTGGCACGCCTGACGCAGCGGACCGTAACCGTCATCGACTGGTTCACACTCTTTCAGACCCATTGGTTTCTTGGACTCCGCAACCTCGGTCTCTTGAATATCATTGGAGCAGCCCTATTAGCCCCGACTTTTTTGGCTATCTACTCCGCCCTCAGGCGAGACAACAAAGCTTACGGGGCGTTCGGCACGATCCTTTTCTTCGTGGGGATGGCGGTCTACATCGCAAGCAATAGGGCCTTCGCGATGCTTTCCCTGAGCGGCCAATACGCAAGTGCTACTACCGATGCGCAGAGATCTCTATTGATTGCAGCAGGGCAGGCGATGCTTGCTGAGGGACAAACCCGTGCTGGCATTCCCCTCATAGAATTTGCAAGCTTGGTAATCTCCGTAGTCATGCTGAGAGGCAAGGTCTTCAGCAAAGCGACCGCTTACGCAGGAATTCTGGGAAATGTGCTGCTCATGGTCTTTGAAGCCATTCTAGCCTTCGTGCCCGCGTTCCTTAACGTGGGGTTGGTCATTGCCGGCGGTGGTGGGCTTGCGATCATGATCTGGTACCTCCTGGTTGGCCGAAGGCTACTCCAGCTAGGGCGCCTCTAAGGGACCAGGCAAGCATCCCGTCCTCTGAAACAGCTTACTCAGGGCAAGGCGGACACGATTCCCGCCATATCGCCGGATGGCCAGTGGGTGGTTTTCACCCGGCTCCAGGGCGGCAAGTACACTCTGATGAAGGTTCCGAGTGGAGGCGGCCCAGCGTCCCAGTTGAGGGACTACGGCTCACGTTGGCCATCCGTCTCTCCGGACGGCAAGTGGATCGCTTGCAAGTACTTTCCCGGCCAGAATCAGCCAACCAGCCTGGCGATAGTTCCTTTCGCGGGCGGCCAACCGGCCAAGGTTTTCCCGATGGCCGGTACTTACGGCCCTGCTCTTCTTTGGACCCCCGATGGCCGCGCCATCTCTTTCATCAACAGTGTGAATGGTGTGGATAACGTCTGGGAACAGCCGCTGGCGGGTGGCCTGCCAAAGCAGGTGACGCATTTCACATCGGACAGGATTTTCTATTTCGACTGGTCTCGCGATGGCCGCTTGGCCCTCTCACGTGGCACGGACCAGACCGACGCGGTGTTGATCAAGAATTTCCGATGACTGGCAAGACGACTTCGCGCTAACGGATCCTGAAGAAGCTGGGCGGCGGCATGGGTGTGGTCTATCGGGCCGAGCAAATCCCGCGCTTGCAGAAAGCGAAAACAGCCCCTAAGCACAGCCCAAGCGCGGATTCTGCCCGAAAAACGCGGTCTAGCCGACCCTCGCCAGACGTTGGTACTCGGCCTCAGCGTGCTCGGGGATCAGGACCCAAAGGGTGTAGATGCCGAGCGCCGTCCCGAAGGGAAAGTGGATGAGGCTAATGCAGCCGAGGACGATGGCGAGCATGCGCGCCCAGGGGTAGTGGGACAAGAGGCCCCATCCAGCGATCACTCCTGCAATGGCGAAGCCTGAAATGACCAGGCCGATCATGCCCAGGAAGGGAGCCAAGAACAACCGCATGGGCTGGGGAATCGGCATAAACATGAACGGGAAACGCATATGGCCGAAGACCATCAGGGCCACGCCTGGGATCAGCCGCAACACGGAAAGGGCGATCCAGAGGGCGCCAAGCACGCTGACGTGTCTCGCCACGCGCGAGGGTCGGGCGAATCCCGCGCTCGGGCTGGTTTGCGCCGGCAGGCTGGTTGGGCTAATCGAGGATTGAGGCGGTGGCGCGGGCGTGGCCATCGACGCGGGAGTCGGTGCGCCGGAGATGGCCTGGCCGCATTTGTTGCAGAAGATCTGCCCCGGCATGACCTGGGCGCCACAATGAGCGCAGTACATAAGATCCTCCTTGCTTGTCTGCACTATTATACGCTCAACGCCACATAAGAGTTCCCGACGGGCGCGTCCATTGTCCCGCCTTGGTGGGTCAGTTCTCAGTTCTCAATCCCTCGGTTCCGACCGGCACATTCGACCTTGTGTTTTGCTTGAAGAGTTGCCCGCTCTGGTTCTAACTGAAAACTGATAACTGAAAACTGACGACTTCATTCGTACCTCAGCGCCACCATGGGGTCCACCTTCGTCGCCCGGCGCGCGGGAATGAAACTCGCCAGGAGCGCGACGGAGAGCAAGAGGAGCGATACACCGATGAAGGTTCCGGGATCACCTGGCTTGACGCCCACCAGCATGCTACGCAGCAGCCGGCTGAGCGCGAACGCCCCCATCAATCCTGACGCGATCCCAATCAGGGCAAGCTGCAAGCCCTGCCGTACGATCGCTACCAGGATGCCACGACGCGTAGCGCCGAGGGCCATGCGAATCCCGATCTCGCGCGTGCGCTGCGCCGCGCCGAACGAAACCACGCCATAAACACCGACGGTGGCAAGCGTCAGACCCAGGATTCCCATGACTCCGGCGAGAGCGGCTGCCAGACGAAAGATGAACAAGCCGCCGAGTCCATGAATCCCCTGCTGCATCGTGCGGGCATCGAAGATCGGCAGATCGGGGGCGAGGTCACGGATCTGCCCTTGCACTCCCAGGATCAGCGATTCCGGAGGGACCGTGGTCCGAACCTGTAGCGACAGAAACGAAGTGAAGTTTTGCGCGAGTGGGAGATAGAAATAGGGCTGAGGCTCCGGTGAAAAATGCCACATACTCTGCCCGTCCCGGGCCAGGCCCACCACCTCGATGAAAGGCCCGGTGGCGCTCTTCATGCTGAAGCGCTTGCCGATGGGATCCTGATTCGGCCAAAACTTCTTCGCCATCGTCTGACTCACAATTGCCACTGGCCGCGCTGTTTCGTTGTCGAAGTCCCGGAAGGTGCGGCCCTCGAGCAGCGGAAGCCGCATCGTTTCAAAGTACGCCGGGTCAATGCTGTTGAAAGAGACCTCCGGGGCTACCTGACCAGGCGCGAGCGGATGACCTTCGATATAAATGGGGCTCGCAGGGCTGGGCATTCCCAGGGGCACGGTGAAGGCGAGGCTGGCGGATTGGACGCCCGGCATGGCGCGGACCCGGCTCTTAAGGTCCCGACAGAAGCCCTTCGCGCGCGTCTCGTCGTAACCGATTTGGTGCACGTCCAGCATGACACTCAGGACACGATCAGGATCGAAGCCCAGATACATATGCTCAGCTCGCTCGAGGCTGTGAACGAAAAGGCCGGCGACAATCAACAACATCAGCGAGCCCGCCACTTGCGCCACCAGCAGGACACCGCGGACTCCATGACGGCCCACGCCAGCAGAATCGCTCCGCCCACCTTCGTGCAACACGGTATTTACATCCACTCGACCGGCACGAAAGGCGGGCCAGACGCCGAGGAAGATTCCGGATAAAATCACTGCTCCCAAGGTGTAGGCAAAGACCCTCCAATCAAAGCTGTAGTCCAGCCGAAAAGCAACATTTGATGTGGTTGACGTTACCGAATGAAGCATTGATCCGCTGGCGCTGGTCGCCCATTCTCCGAGGAGCACGCCTCCGATACCCCCCAGGAGCGCCAGGAGGAGGCTTTCAGTGAGCATCTGCCGGACGAGTCGCCCGCGGCCCGCGCCCAGAGCCGCGCGAATGGCCATCTCGCGCTGCCGCGCCGTCGCCCGTGCTAGCAGAATATTCGCCACGTTCAGGCACGCCAGCAGCAAGACGAGGGCGGGCAGAACCAGGAATAGACCGGCGATGACGGGAACGAAGTTGGTGACGAAAGGGGCCGGCCGGGCCAATCTCTCCGGAATAACACGCACGGTGGCTCCCTGGTTCGTTGCGGGATACTGGGCGGCCAGGCGCTGCGCAATGACGGCTAGCGAACTCTGCGTCTCTGCCATGCTGACGCCGGGCTTCAGCCTTCCGAGCACCATCAACCCTCGGTCGCGGCGATCGGTCCAGAACCTGCTCGAATCCTGGACCAGCGGCAGCGCATTGAGCGACAGATAGCCATCCATATCAAAAGCAAACAAGGTGCCGTGGAACTCCTTGGGCGTGACGCCAATAATCGTGGCCGGTTGCCCATTGACAAGAACCCGCTTGCCGACGATGGCGGCATCGCCACCGAATCTCTTTTGCCAGAAGGAGTAGCCAAGCACCACCAGCAGCTCCTCGCCCGGCTTTTCGCCCTCGCTAGGAAGCAATAGCCGGCCGAGCAGCGGCTTCACCCCAAGAGCCGAGAAATAATTGCCTGTTACCGCGCTGTAGGCAAATTCACTCGCTTCGCCGCGGACACTGAACCCCGCGCCGCCGGGCGCGTAAGCAAACAGATTGGAGAACGCGTCTGCCTGCTTCTGGAAATCCAGAAGGTCAGGATAAGAAAACTTCGATTCAGACGTTCCCTTCGGTTGAAAAGCAAGAACCATGATTTGCTCCGGCGCTCGCACGGGGAGCGGACGGAGCAGCCACCCATTCAACACGCTGAAAATGGCCGTATTCACGCCAATGCCCAACGCCAGGGTGAGCGCCAGAATCGCGGTCAGCCCCCGCGACTTCCCGACCATCCGAAGGCCGTAACGGACATCCTGAAGGAAATTCTCGATCCAGTTCACCCGGCGCATATCTCGGCACTCCTCCTTGATTTGCTCCACCCCGCCCAGCTCGCGAAGGGCCGCGTAACGGGCTTCCTCTGGCGTCATCCCTTTTGCGGCCTGTTCCTCAATTAGCTTCTCCAGGTGAAAGCGGAGTTCGTCGCTGAGGTCCGCCTCGGCGCGGCTCTTCCGAAACAGTGACCGGAATCGAAGCGGCAGCTTGTGTATCCAACGCATCGGAAGCTCTCAGTTTTCAGTTCTCAGGCGCAAGCGACTTCTTGTTTTCACAACTGACCCGCCGCGGGGGGACCACTGACAACGGACAACGGACAACGGACGACTCCTCCCACTGAATCCTGAATCCTCGCCTTCACGTCGTCTCCAGCACCAGCCCAATGGCGTCAGAGAGCCTCTGCCAGTTGGCTTGCTCTTGCTGCAAATACTTGCGCCCTGCCGTTGTCAGCGAATAGAACTTGGCGCGGCGATTGTTGTCCGACTCGCCCCACTTCGCCTTGATCCATGCGCTTTGCTCAAGGCGATGGAGAGCGGGATATAGCGCTCCTTGATTCACCTGGAGCACGTCCTTCGACACCTGCCGGATGCGCTGGGCGATACCCCAGCCGTGCATGGGTTCAAGAGCAAGGGTCTTGAGGATCAGGAGGTCCAACGTGCCTTGGACCAAATCGGTTGGTTTGCTCATTCACACTCCCCTCAGTTATCGACAATGAATCCTACCTCACCTCTTGTCAATAATCAAGGGGAGATTTTGCGGTCAAGAACGACTGATTCGGTTTCTCGTTCGTCCGGCAGAGCCGGTTGGAGGAGTTGCTTTGTGGGACACGCGCCGGCTGAGCCTGAATCACATCCTGGCGCGGCCAGTTACGTCTTATGCGTTTGCGGAGCGCTGGAAGGCTTGGACAGACCGCACAGTCCGCATGGCGCGACGGTGGTCTGCCAAAAGCGCCAACAGCGATGCCCGTCCGATCTTTTCGCAATGCACGGTGCAAAGTGAAATGGCATTGAGGGGACGAACAAAGTCATGAAGTCGGCGTTGGTAATCGCGAATGACGTTGAGCCCGTCGCCTTTGGATAAGGCCCACGACCAGTCGGTAACCCATCGCATGACTGTTCCGTGGAGGTGCAACGGACTTCTCTGGAGTGGATCGCCTGCTCTTAAAAGTTCGTTGAGGCACTCCGGAGCGGTCAGAAACACCAAACGCCCGCTATGCAAAGATACGTCCGGCCTTAACCCATTCTCACTCAGGCCGCGCGCAACATCGTTTAAGCAGGTCGGGCCGGCTACGATCACAACCTGCTGGCCGATTTCCAACCCTGCGATTACGAATTGTAAGATTTCAGATGAGCCCTTTTCCTTCCGGACTACCAAACGACATGCAGTGGCCTGGGCTGCACGCCCCGCATGGTTGCTTAGTTCTACTCCCATATATCTTATCTTCATCGAAATTTGATGGGCCTGTCAACAAGACTTACTGGCGCAGTGTCGAATTGTCCCATGTCTATTTTATACACTTTCGCCATATCTTCGTGTTTACAAGTGAATGATCTCTGCCAGAGCCTATCCTCCGGGCGACGTGGGCTTACGGGCTCCCGAGTTGGACATTGAAACTCGCATGGCAATCAGTGGCGGGATCTTGCATGACAGACTTTCGTAAATCGCCGCCCCGGATCTTGAACTCCAGCGGCGGCTTCTTGAGTTTGTCAGGCAACCCCTCGATGCGCGCCTTGCCGTCGCTATTGGTGCCGATTTCAAGGTCGGATTTTCGTTTGTTCATGAAGCCGTAAAGAATTGTAACGTGGATCTTGGCGTCATAAAGAGGTTTGTTATTGCTGTCCAGGACCGTGAAGTCTGCCGAACAGGGCCCCAGGTCGCCTCTGATGACTGGGACGTCAACCGGTGAAACGCACAAAGCGTGGTCGGGGGCTGCTCCGGCCAAAAGCACGATCGCTACCAGGAGCAGCTTTCCAAGTCGCGGCGTCCCTATGCGGCTATCCGAGCCGCCAGTGTGACAATGAAGGAATCCGTAACACATCATTTGCTCTCCTTTCCTTTCTTAGTGCAGGCCAGGCACATATTATAAGTGATTTTGAGTAACCAGCGGCGCGATGCTCCCTCGCCCCAAGTTTCGCCTGCGCACTCGAAATAATTCGCGGCCTTGCAGTGCCTGATCCTTGGGGATCATCAAGGTGAGGTCCCGTCAGGAGGTCACAGAGCCGAATCAAAGGCTCTCTCGTTGCCGTCCGGCAAATCCAGAACCGTTTCGCTCGAGTTGGCTGAAAGCTGGACTTGGGTTTTCCCGTTTGCTCGGATTGGAGGGCCAGGGACTCCCGAGGTGGAGCTAACCTTCTGGTAAACACAGTGTGTCGATTGGAGTAACCCCATCATTTTCCACTTGCAACCATTCGAAGCAATCTCCTAATCTGAATTGTACCCCGAATGTTGCAGAAGGCGTGCCCAGTGGTCATGGTCTGGCGAATTTCCTGCCCCCGAATAAGTCATCTGGAATTCAAGCTTGGAAGTCATTGGTTCATGGTGGGAAGTGCATCGTGAGCATGGCAGGTGTGTGCGCTGGTGAAGCTGTGGAAGACAGGGTGTTAGACGACAACAAGGAGACCTCGGCGAGCTCCCAAAGACCTTTGCCAAGGGCTGGAGAGGTTCGGAATGAAGAAGCCCTTATGGCCATCGACTTCGAGGGAAGCTCGGAGTATTTGCTGGAACTGATTGTTGACAACTTGAGGCAGCTTGGCCCGGGCGCCCAAGGGGCCTTCTTGCAGACACTCCTGAAGGGCCTTACCAGCGTGGAGGTAACCGAGAAGGAGAGCATCGTCCATTGGGAAAAGATCTTAGCCCACCGAAGCGAGTTGACGGAAAAACTCGGCCGCCCATCCTCGCTGAGGACAGCGGCGGTGGACTACTTTGGCGAATTACACCTGCTGCGGAAACCCATTTTGTTGGAATACGAAGAGCTTGAGAAGTTGCGTCACAACGCCGCCACGGACCCGCTTACCGGGCTCAAGAACCGCCGCATGTTTGAAGAACACCTGGGTCGGGAGATCAATCGCTCCAGTCGTTACGGGACCTCGTTCGCATTGCTCTTGTTGGACCTTCGCAGGTTCAAGATTGCGAATGACACTTACGGACATGCCACGGGAGACGAGATTCTGCGCAGTGTGGCTCGTGCCAGCGATGAAACCATTCGCGGCTCTGACGTTTCTTGCAGGATTGGCGGCGATGAGTTCGCCATCCTTCTTCCTCAAGCGGAGAAGTCTAGTGCCGAGGCGTTGGCTGAACGAATCGCGGGGAAGTTCGAAACATATGCCAAGCCCCTTGCTCCCAACACACCGGTTGGAATGGATTATGGGATCGCCATTTTTCCTCAAGATGGTGAGGATGCAACACACTTGTTCCAATTTGCGGACAAGAACCTTTACGAGAGCAAACAAAGGGCAGCTCGTCTACAAGAGGAGGCCGTCGTCACAGCTCGGGCTTCTGCGTCCGAAGTCGAAGGACTCGCGCGGGAATCTGAGGCTGCGACAGACCGCGACGACCAGCGTAGCCCTGCCCAGTCCGTTTCTTCTCCAGGCGTTGGCCTGGCAGGAGAGAGAATCCGACCCTCAGATCACGCCCATGAGCGGCGCAAGGATGAACGAATTCCGCTCCAAGGAGCGCGCGGGCTGGGCGTAGTTCGTCTTGGGGCGAAGAGCAAGTTCGTAAGGGTTCTGGACCTAAGCTTTGGGGGCGTTTGCTTGCGGACGGACGATTATGACCTGCCGGACAGTTTTCCAACTCGACTAGCTGTCCCATTCCTGCTCGACGCTGAACTAACCTTGCATCGAATTTACTGCCGTCAACTTCCGGAGGGGAAAAGGCGTGTGGGCTGCTCGTTCACACCCAAATCCCAGCCGGCGCAGGCGTAGCGCCCGGCGGCCGGAAGCCTGTCACTTGTTGTAGGCGCCAAGACTCACCGTTTGACCTCAGGAACTGTTAGGCGCAGGGGAGTTGGCGGACTCACTGAGGTGTCGTTTTCCATTGGGCAAGCCTGGAAATCTGAAGGTGAAATAGCGTATCGTTTGCAGGGCGGGTTACGGCTTCACACTCTTGCGGAACCAATCCACCGTGCGTTCCAGCCCCTCTTTGAAACTCACTCTTGGTTCGAACCTCAAGAAGCGCCGGGCCTTTTCAATCTCAGCTTGAGAATGGCGTACATCTCCCCGCCGGGCGTTTGAGTACTCGGGTTCCAACTGGTGTCCCACGATGGCGGAAAGAGAAGAGAGGAGGTCGTTGAGAGTGTGTCGCTCGCCTGTGCCGACGTTGAAGACCATGCCACCCACGCCATCCGCTAGGCAAGCGAGCATGTTGGCCTCAACCACGTCATCCACATAAGTAAAGTCGCGCGACTGTTCCCCATCGCCGTAGACGATGGGGCGAATGCCCCGAAGCGCCGCTTCGACAAAGCGCGAAACAACTGCCGAGTACGTGGAGTGGGGATCCTGACGTGGGCCGAAGACGTTGAAGTACCGGAGGGAAACAGCCGGGAAGCCGTAAATCCGATGGAAGACGACGCAGTACTTCTCGCCCGCGAGTTTCGTAAGAGCGTAAGGGGAAAGGGGATTCTCGGGCATGGTTTCTACCTTCGGCAACGTCTCCGTGTCACCATATACGGAGGAGGAACTGGCAAATACGAACCGCTTCACTTGGGCGTCCCGCGCCGCCACCAGCAGGTTCAGGGTGGCAGTGACATTCGCACTATGGCTTCTGATCGGGTCTTGCACGGAGCGCTGGACCGAAGGAATTGCAGCTTGATGGAGCACGTATTCCACGCCCTGCACGGAGGCCTTGCAAACCGCAAGCTCCGCCAGGTCACCTTCAACCAGTTCGATGCGGTCGAGACAATGGTCGAGATTTCGTCTAAACCCGGTGCTGAAATTATCCACCACTCGAACCGCGTGACCCAACTCAACTAGTCGATTGACCAACACCGACCCGATGAACCCGGCGCCCCCGGTCACAAGAAAACTTGCCATGGCACCTCCGTTGCCAGGGTTTTTGGCAGGATGCTGAATTTCGACAACGCACATAGGCTACCAAAGCTCGGGCCTCGTGTCAAGAGGAAAAACCAGGATTCAGAGTTCGGGATTCGGGAAACGCGCTTGTATCTCTGAAATCCGGATTCTGCCATCCCGAATTACCTGCCGCCATCAGAAATAATGACACGAGTATCAAAGAAATCTGGTAACAAAAAACAGCCCAGCCGTCGCTCTCGCACTCGGGTCTTCATCATTGGGCGGGACTTTCTGTGGCCTGCGGCGTCACAGTCGCAAACCAAATCCTACGCGAAGCCGTTCTTAGGATGGAGAGCCGCCTGGCTGGTTAGGAACCTTGGAGCCGAGCGATAATCAGTCGCACGCCTGTGTAGCGATAACTTGACGAGGCGCAGAGCCCTGTTCGACGCGTGCCCGGCTCCCCAGGCGCAAGACAATAACCAGCGCCGCCACATAGAGCAGGCCGCCGATGAACAGTGTCTGTATCAATCCGAGGTAAATGGCGCACAGCAAGGCTCCTACCGAGCCCAGCACGCTGGATGCGGCATTGAGCGCCCACGCCCACCGAACCGACGGCTTGTGCCACTCCTCCAGCCGCTTCAGTCCGGTAGGAAAAGGCATCCCCATGGCAAATCCAGCAGGAGAGATCATCAGGACCGTGATAGCAATCTTCAGCCACAGCGGCAGTCCTACACCTATGGGCAACACAGACCTGGCGATGATCCCCAGCAGCGCAACCAGGACCGCGATCGTGCCCAGGGCTGTCACCCAGCGCACCTCACTCTGGTTCAGCACCCGCCGACTGAAGTAGCTGCCCAGCCCACTCGAGGTCAGCATCGAGAAGATCACAACCGTCAGGGCATAAGTGGGGTGGCCAAGGAACAGAACGAATTTCTGGATCAGCGCCACCTCAATCAGAATGTAGCCGGCGCCGATGAATAGAAAATACAGGAGGAACACCAACAAGCCCTTCTGGCGAGGCAGGCGTGTGCCCAGCACTATCGGGGGCAGCAGCAGGATCACAAGGGTCGCTACCACGCTGATTCCCATCAGCCTGAACAGCAACGGCACAGCCTTGTTCATATAGAAGTCCATCGCCTCGTTCGATCCGGTTGTCAGGAACAACCAGATGTCGCGCGGCTGGACCGTGTAGAAGAAGAACGGCCGGTTGTCAGTCACTGGGGTGATGTCGAACGGATAGCGGCGCTCATAGGCCAGCGCATCCGGGCTGCGAAGCAACTCCGCGAACTCGAAACCGCGCCCATGGCCCACGGCCCCAGGCAGGTAAACTGCCAAGAGGTTGGCGGCAGCCAAGGCGGAGCGGGCGCGAGCCATGTCGGCCTCCGAGAAGGGCTTGCGCGAGATCAGCACCGTGTCTATAAGTCCCTGGCGCGCCACGATGACGTGCCGCCACGGCTCCGGCTCGCCCGTCTGGGTCAGCGCCTCCATCGCCAGGGACACTAACCGCAGCGATTCACGCGGCGGATTGAAGGCCCATCGCGTGAAGGCTATCAGCCCATCATCGGTCAGGTGGCCCAGGTAGTCGCGAAACGCATCGACGGTGTAGAGGTTGTTTTCTGCCAGCGCGAATGCGCCGGCCGCCGTCGATGCCCAGGTGTCCACCAAGGTGGCCTGCAACACCTGGTACTTCTCGTGGCTGCGGCGCACGAAACTCCGCCCGTCTTCCACAACGATGTGAACCTCCGGACGCAAGTAAATCCCTTGGCTCCAGTCAAGGAACTTCTCCCGCATGATGGTGGTGGCAATGATGGGGTTGATCTCGACACCCGTGACGTCTTTGCTGCCAGAGGCGAGGCAGCGCGCAACATCGTATCCGCCGCCTGGCCCGATGATCAAGGTCTTCGCCCCGGGCCGCAGTACATAAGGCAGCCCTGGCCCAGCCGTTAGAAGATCGTGGCGGTCGCGCGCGGCGAGATGGTCGAAATTATATCCCGCAATCCACGTGGCTGCATCCGCGTCAATGAGGATGCATCCGTGCGTGGTCACCCCAACGCGCGAAAAGCTGTTCCACTTTACGAAGCTCTCGCTCTCAAGCTTATGTTGTTTGGCGTACTTGACGTCGATCAGGTTATGGGTGGTGTTGTAGACAAGGAACGCGATCAGCCCGAGTGCCAGCGCCAAGCAGGTCGCGCGCCCCGAGACGGAACTCGCCATGCTATGCCAGACGGCCGCCGCCGCAGCGAACAGTACCGCCGCCGCGATCACAGTGTTCGGCCCGCCCAGATGGTTCAGCAGCGGGACCAGCACCAAACACCCAGCCGCCGCGCCCATCAGATCGAAGAAGTACACCCGATCCACCCTCTGGATAGTCTCGGAAATGGCCAGAGAAACAATCGTCCCGGCCAGAAAGAAGGGCAGGGCAGCGACGAAATACACCAGGGCCAGTTGCAAGTTGGTGCGATCCTTGGCCAGCACCAAAGCTAGCATCAAGACCACCAGCAGGCTGTTGATGGCGCTGAGCCATCCTAGCCGGCTGAAAAGATGGCCTCGCCACCCGGCGACCACGTACGAAAACACACCGCCGGCTCCGAGCCCGAACAGGGCGATCGAGATCGCCAGAAAGGCGAAGTGGTAGAAGAAAACCACCGAAAAGATGCGAGTGAGGGAGAGTTCCAACAGGAGTGTGGCAAGCGTCGTCAGGGCCACTGACAAGTAGATTTGAGACCAGTGCAGCGGAGGTTGTCTCACGGGGTTCAAGCTGTCCGACATCATATCAATCTCCACTTCCCTTTAGTTTAGGACACAGTGCCCAAGAAGGACAGGGCCAAAAGGCCGGGCGCCTTGAGAGTTTCACCACCAACATGAAGTAGCTGCTCCGTGTCCGCGATACGCGCGCTTTTCGACCATAGGCTGTGAGATAATCCGTGAGCGGCGACTCTTTTGCGCCGTAATCCATGGAATAACCGTATGCCCCATGGCGCTCTTCATAATCGCTTGACAGCGTTAAAGCGGCAGGTAATCGCCACCCGCGGGCAAAACTCAGGGAGGGAAAATGCGCAATATTCTGAAACCGAGGACACTTCTTCCGATGTGTCTGATCGTTCTCGTGACAGGGCTCACACCGGCCGTGGCTCAGACCACCCCACAAGCTGGCGTGCCCTCCGTGGACCAGATTCTCGATAAGTACGTCAAAGCCATAGGAGGCAAAGCCGCCCTCGAGAAGCTAACCAGCCGGGTTTCCAAAGGAACCTTCGAGATGGACCAGACGCCCGGACCGGCGGCCGAGGAAATCTATGAGAAGGCTCCAAACAAGCAGTATATGGTCACCGACGCTCCCAATTTTGGCCAGGCTAGGCGGGGTTTCAATGGCTCCGTGGGCTGGGAGGACAACCCGCAAAGCGGCCTGCGAGATATTACAGGACCTGAACTAGCGGCGATGAAGCGCGACGCCGACTTCTATTGGGCGATCAAGCTCAAAGGGCTTTATCCCACAATGACGCTTAAAGGAAAGGAAAGCGTTAATGGCCACGACGCTTACGCAATCGAAGCGACTCCCCCGGATGGAGCCGCGGAGACGATGTGGTTCGACGCCGACTCGGGATTCCTGGTGCGCACGCAAAGGGAAGGCGAAGGGCCCAACGGCAAGGTCACATTCGGCATAACCTTCGACGACTACCGCGAGGTTGATGGTATCAAACTACCCTTCGTCATGCACTTTTCGATGGGGGACTTCGCCTTCGTCATCAAGTTGAGCGAGGTGAAACATAACGTGCCCATCGATGACGCGAAGTTTGACAAGCCCGCATCGCACTAGTGCCGTTCGAACTATTCCGGGCCATTTCGTCCCAGCCTTACGGCGGGCCGTCGGCGTAAGGCTCGCAATACCACAGGCGTGGCGCATAGGCTCACTGGGTTGGAACGCCACAAGCCTCCACGGCACGGGCGCACTCGTCGCCGTGGCCAGCTTCGCGTCAAGGACGGGGCGGAAAAGACGGGGAATCAGGCCTGGCGGGATGACGACCCGCGTTCTTGCGAACACGACGCCGATTATCCGCCCTCGCTTTTGGCCCTCAGCCGGAACATACCGATGCTGTAACTGAAAGCTGAGGGCTGATAGCTGATGGCTTCTTAATGTGTGGCCTTGAGCCGTCAGCCTTCAGCAATCAGCAGGAACACGACAATGTGGTAACTGAAGGCTGATAGCTGACGGTTTCTTCTTTCCGCCACGAATAACTGAACAAATCTGCCGCACACAGTAAGCTATAATGATAACGGAAGTGCATGCGGGCTGGTGTCCGTCCGGGACTTCAAATCCTGCGGGTCTGCCTATGGTGGACCGGTCGGTTCGATTCCGACACACTTCCGCCAGTCTAATCGCCGAAGGTTAGGATAAGCTAGCGGGTGGTTCTGGATGAGTCCACGAAAGCAGAAGCCTTTCCGAGCCGCAAAGGAAGTCAAGCGGCGAGCGCGCAGAGAGATCGGGTCGCCTCCGCCGACCCAGCGCCATGAAAGCCGCAAGCACAAGCCCCCCAAGCACAAGAAACAAGAATTGCCGACAGCCGAAGAGGGTACGTAATGGCCCTGTCCATGATGGACCCTACAATTGGGACAATCAGGAGGTGACCTTGGTCAACACCACCTCCTACCCCCTCCTCAACTGAGGAGGGGAGTCCGAATTCCCCTTCTTGGTTAAGAAGTGGGCCAAGGGCTGGTTGGGTGCCGCCCACTGTTCGGGAGGGTGGGCATATCACCCACCTCTTGACCAAACGAATTAGGAACAGCAGCACTGGCAGCAGCCCCAGTGAAGCATCAAGCGATTTGTGCGCCGGGTCTAAGGCCGCGGGCCGAGTTGCCAATGGTTCTTGACTTGCAATCCGCTTGGCTGATCATGTGGCAGGGCGGGATCACACCTCGGATCCAGGATGGATAGCAAAGGCTCGAGTGATTTGGGGGTTACTGCATTGCCGGAGGGCAATTGTTCGTCGAGTGAAGCGCGGATCTGCAGCCACACTCCCTGCGGCGTTTTGAGGAACAGGTCTGCGATCTGCGGATCGAATTGCATGCCTCGCCCGCGGGAGACCTCCGCATAAACCTCTAGCAACCCCCTTGCTTTCCTGTAGGCCCGGTCGGAGGTCACGGCATCCAGCGTATCAGCCAGCGAGAATAAGCGCGCTCCGAGCGGAATTTGCTCCCCGGCCACCCCATTGGGGTATCCCTTTCCATCGTATCGTTCGTGATGATGCCGGACGACAGGTGCGGAGGGTCTGAGGAAGGGAATTCGGTTTAATATTTCCTCTCCCGCCGAAACATGCCGGCGCATTTGGACCCATTCCTCTTCAGTGAGCTTTCCTGGTTTAAGCAGGATGGAGTCCGCCACCGCAATTTTGCCAATATCGTGCAAAAGTGCAGCATGAGCGAGCGGAGGCATGAGTGCCGGCGGGTAACTGACCAGGCGGGCCAGATAGAGCGTGTAGGCACGTACACGCAGAGAATGTGCGTAGGTTTCGTGCTCGCGCGCGTCCAGGGCATGGACGAGAGCTTCCAGTGTGGTTTGGTAGTTTTCCTCCAATTCACGCAAGGCCTGCATCAAACTCCGCGTGCGTCGCCCAATGCTGGCTTCCAGCGAGGTGCGATAAGCGCGTGATTCGCGCTCCATTTGGAGCAGGCGGAAGGTTCGTGCAACAGACTGCTCCAAGGTCCCAATGGTAAAGGGCTTTAAGAGGAAATCTGACACCCCTAGGTGTAGGGCCTCGATGATTTGCTGGATGTGGACTTGGCCGGTGGCCAGAATGAATCCCACATCCCATTTCGACTGCCGCGCCAGGGACAAGAGCTCCATGCCGGAACATCCAGGCATCCAGATGTCGCACAAAATGATGTCGAAATTCCCTCTTTCAATGGCTTCCAGCGCGGTCGCGGCGTTTTCGGCAACACTCACTCCCGAAGCCATCGGCGCGATGGCTAGCTTTAAGAACTCGCAAACAGAGGGGTCATCGTCAACCACTAAGACTTTTGGTAGGAAAGGTTCAAGCATGGGCTGGTTCCATGAGAGTGCCCCCATAAGGGCAAGCAGCCGCGCTCTCCAAGTAGGTGCCGACGAACTGCATTAAGTTCCCTCATAGTGAGAATCGGATTTCCCTCCACCGACTTTAGCATGTCGCTGAAGCAGCCGCTTCCGGTGTGATTCTGAGTGCAGCCAAGAATCCCGGCAATTTGGGCGGTTGACAGTTAACAGTTCACAGCCAACAGTGAGGGCCGACCAAACTCCCTTAGCCCGGATTTCCCACCACGGGTCTGGAAGGGCGGGGCTTCAGCCCCGCCGCTACAAGCCTTTCATGATTATTCCCATGTCCCGCGCCCCGCGGTCGCCACGGCTGAAAGTCCGCCGATCTTAAGGGCGGGCGACCGCGGGGCGCGGGACGAACAGAGGGTGGGAGCCGCGATTTCGGCGGGTCCCGCCCTGCGGGACCCGCCCTTTCGGCAGGCTAAGAGCGTCCGAGGATAGTGAGTAATGCGGGTTCGTGGTCTTTGCAAGCATGTCATACCGAGCGGAGCGAAGAATCTGGCCATTTAAGTGCCGCCATGTGCCGCGGAGGGAGGATTTCTTAGAATGACATGGGCCGTTGCGGCGGGCAGGTCCTCGCCAGGAAACAAAAGTCCAGTTCATTTTGCTAATCTCCCCCGCCCTTTCCGCCGATGTGAGAGATGGCTAATGAGAACGGGCAGTGGAGAGGAGTGATGAGTTGTGGAAGAGCGATCAGTCCCGAGGGGAGAAACCATGCGCATTCTGGTGGTAGAGGATGACAAACCCGTCGCCAGCTTTGTAAAGAAAGGTCTGGAATCGCAACAGTATGCGGTGGATTTGGCGTGGGATGGGGAGGATGCTCAGTCGTTAGTTGGTGAGGCCAACTTTGACTTAGTCATCCTGGATTTAGTACTTCCCAAGATTGATGGGCTGGAAGTGCTGAAACATATACGTAGCCGAAAGCCCTCCCCTCCGGTGCTAATTCTTTCCGGTCGCGCAGGGGTGGAGGATCGGGTGAAAGGGCTGGACCTCGGGGCGGACGATTACCTGACGAAGCCGTTCTCGTTTAGCGAGCTGTCAGCTCGAGTGCGAGCCTTACTGAGGCGACCTCCTAATCCGCTTGGTGTGGTGCTGCGAGTGGAGGAGTTAGAACTGGATCGGGCCGAGAGGGTGGTCAGGCGGGCGGGCCGCCGTATCGACCTAACGCCACGCGAATTTGCCTTGCTCGAATATCTCATGCGTAATGCGGGACGGTGTGTGACGCGCGCCATGATTATCGAGCATGTCTGGAATTTTTCCTTCGACACCATGACGAATGTGGTGGATGTTTACATCAACTACTTGCGGAAGAAAATCGATCAGGATTTTGAAAGCAAACTCATTCACACGGTTCGGAACGTTGGCTATGAGTTGGGGAAAGAGGGATAACGGGATGAAAAGCAGCGAACCACCCACGGAACCTCCCGAGGGGAAACGGAGGCCTTCCCAAGTCGTGGATGCATTTCCTGTCTCATCCGCCCGCGGACCGATCCCTCGGCAAAGCGGCGGGAGTGATTCCCTGGGCAACTCGCTGCCGTTCAAGGATCTGACGCGCGTCTTTCTCCATCAATTAAGCCAGACCTTGACGTCTTTGCGCGGAACCCTTGAATTGGCTCTGCTTGTTGACTCCGACGCGCAAGATTACCGGAGGGCCATCCAGCAGTCACTTGCACAGGCGGAGGGCTTAGTCCAATTGTTTAAGTCGTACCGGGCATTGACCGAGGGGGGGACAAGCGATCTTGTGAATGACGAGGCTGGGTTCGGCGAGCTGGTCCGGGTGGCGCTGGAACAATTGCGTCCACTCTCGGATTCTCGTCGGCTCGCTGTCCATGTGGAGTTTGGGGACAACTGCCTCGTTCAAACCGATCCGGCGCAGTTACTCGTGGCTCTGCGTCTGGGATTGCTCCACGCTATCCAGCAGAGCCCATCAGGAGGGAAGTTGGAAGTGAGCCTATCAACCAAGGAGGGCAGCGCTTGTCTCACCATCTCGGCGAGTGCGCAACGGGCCGAGGTGTACTCCCCGCCGGAGTGCGCCGAAATCCCTGAACGTGAATCCCAGAGGGCATTAGCCCCGGACAGTGAAGAGGGGGATTGGGCCCCGGTGCGCAGAGCGGTCGAGGCGCTGGGAGGCAGCGTCCTGATTATATCTGCTGAGACTCCCCCCCTCATCTGCAAGATTTGCCTCCCCCTTTCACCGCACGAAGGGCAATGAACGGGCTTCTCAGCAGGCTATGGCTATGGTGAAGCAGGGCAAAGTTAGTTCTTTTGCCTGAAGGATCCCACATCTTACTCGCCCTTTAATCTTAGAGAATTCTAATACAAGGTTTATTAGTCTCTAATGATGCTATCTCTATAATAAGTATCATTGGAATGTAAGATGAGCTCATCGGATTTAAAACCGGCGTGCGAGGCTCGCAGCGCCGCTGTTGTTGCGAGCGCAAACAAAGAGTTTCGGGAGCGCATTCTCAAACGGTTGGGGTCTCGCAGTTGGACCGTGGAAGAGGCGCTGGGCGGAGCCGAGGCGTTATCACTGGTGGAGGAAGGAGCGTTCAAAGCACTCCTTCTTGATCGTTGGTTGCCAGACCTTGATGTGTCGGAGTTGGTTGACATTATCAAGGCCCGCCATCCTCAGGTGCAGGTCCTGGTCGTTGGCTCCGAAGTTGAGGAACGCCGCCTGGTTGAGAGGCTTTCCCCACAAAAGGACCTGCCACTGGATTTTCCCGATGCGCAGGAGTCGAGGGAGTGCGAAACAGGAGCGGAAGGGTTGAGGGAGCGCCCGGGCGGCACGGCTGGGATCGTGACGGAGGTGAAGGGGGAAGAGCCATTGCCCGGGATGATGGGATCGAGCCGGGCGATGCAACGGGCCTATCGTCTGGCGAGACTGGTGATCCCGCGTGATACGACGGTTCTCATCATGGGGGAGACGGGGACTGGGAAAGAACTGATGGCGCGAGCCATCCACAATCTCGGCTCGCGGGCCCGGCAGCCTTTTGTCATTGTGAACTCTGCCGCGATTCCTGAGACTCTCCTGGAGTCTGAGTTGTTCGGCTATAGTCGGGGGGCTTTCACGGGAGCATTCCAGTCGCGGTTGGGAAGGATCCATTCTGCGCATGGTGGCACGCTTTTCCTGGACGAAGTGGGAGGACTGCCTCTGGGCATGCAGGGCAAGTTACTGCGCTTCCTGCAAGAGGGGGAAGTCCAACGGTTGGGAAGCCCGGACGTATTCCGGGTGGATGTGCGGGTGATCGCAGCCACGAACGTCGATCTGGCGCGTGCCATGGCCGAAGGGCGCTTCAACGACGCGCTCTACTATCGGCTATGCGTTTTTCCGATCGAACTTGCGCCGCTCCGAGAGAGGAGAGAAGACATACTCCCCTTGGCAGCTCACTTTCTGGACTCGTTCTGTCGCGAGGCTGCGGTTCCGTGCAAGTCAATAGCCTTCGAGGTGGCCAGGACTTTGGAGGCCTACTCGTGGCCTGGGAACGTTCGTGAGCTGCAACACATCATCGAGCGGGCATTCATCCTGTCCGAAGACATGCCAGTGCTTCGCTCTGAATACCTGAGCCTGCCAATTTGAAGTGGTCGGGTGAGAAGAAACTTAGATTGGGGGCTGGAAAATGGCATGTTTCCTGCTGTTACCCATCGAGCCATGCAGATTTTTCCTGGGAGGCAGCCAAGAAGGACCGCGCCTACCCTCACATGTCAGTTGCGCCAACGCTCTGCGAAGCAATCTCGCTTGAAGGCGTTCCGCTCGTTTGCGCACGCGGCATTATCGCTTGAGAACTCTTATTCTCAGCATCGGGCAGAAGTCAGGCGGCTGCGTCGCGAGCTTGAGAAAGCAAATCAAGATCTGACTCAGAGTCTTGAAGACTACAAGAGAATGCGGGCCCACCTGTTCGATTGGGGTTGGAGCTCTTGCCGCATTCCGTGGGGGTAGTGCGATGAGCACCTTTGTAACAACCCAACCCCAGAGAGACCATAGCGTCCAGGCGTTGCGGGAGGTGAAACCTGCTTATGCCTCCTTTGGCAATCTGAACCAAGCCGAGCGTGAGCGTCTGTTAGTTGATCAGCTTCCTCAGGTCAAATACATCGCAAAGCGAATTCATGATCGGCTTCCACCGCATGTTCTGCTTGAAGACCTGATCCATGCGGGCATTCTTGGACTGATCGAGGCCATTCAGAGGTTTGACCCCGAGCGCCATGTTGACCTCAAGGCGTACGCCAAATACCGCATACACGGGGCGATATTGGATAGCTTGCGTGATCTTGACTGGAGCCCCCGCCCGCTGCGCAGGAAGGCCCGCCAAATCGCGGAGGCCCATCAGAAATTAAGCGCGCGCTTGGGATACTCCCCGTCGGAGTCTCAACTGGCTGAAGAGCTGGGCATGAGTCTCGACAAATTCCAGCACTTACTGGGAGAACTACGGGGGCTCGACTTGAGAAGCTTGCAGGCAGAAACAATGGAAGAGGGGTCTGATCGCGCGGTCAGTTCCCTCGGCTCATCCACGCCTGCCGAAGATCCGTTTTTCCTTTGTTTGCGCTCCGAAATGACGGGATTTCTAGCAGAGGCCATTGGCGAACTCCCTGAGCGGGAGTGCCAACTGCTGGCGCTTTACTATCACGAGGAACTCACGATGAGGGAAGTGGGGGCGGTTCTGGGTATCGGGGAGGCTCGAGTCTCACAGTTGCACTCCGCAGTGGTTATCCGCCTGCGAGCGCGAATGGAGGAACTGCTCAATGCGCGGGGGACTGCGCGAGCGCCCTTGGAAAGGACGAGTGAGCTGGCGGGCGGGAAATATTTGACAAGATCTTTAACCACGACGAAATCGACGCGCTCTTCCACGCAGCGCGAGACCGGGTTCGCGATTTCGGACAGCCGGGGGGCAGGAACGAGAACGTGACCGCCTGCAACTTCCGCCGCGCCGCCGATGACCCAGCACGCACTCTGGAGGACTCAAAGATCCTCCGCGCGTAACCTCTCGTGTCTTCCTTTGGGCGTTGGGAAGAACAGTTGGCAGTAAGCAGTAGACAGTGAGTAATTCACAATTCAGAATTCATAATTTATAAAACCCCCGCCCCTAGCTCCTGCCACTTGCTACCTGTCGCCTGTCGTTCTCCCCCCCCGCCTACCACCTACCTTTTTGTCATCACCTAAAGACCTGCTCTCGCGTGCCGATGGAGCTTTGGGAGAGAGACAAGGCATGCCATCACAACTCAACCGACCGGGTGGAGCGGGTGGGGAGAGCGCAAGTTCGGATGAATCAGACCGTTTGGAAAAGGAACAGAGCCAAGAAGCCAAGATCAGGGCTCTGCTCGTAGACGGCATCCCCACACTCCCAGCTTATGTTTTTGAGCTTAGCGCCTTGTTAAACACCATACCAGTGGACTTGAGGCGCGTCTGCGGGGTAATTCGAACTGACCCCAGCCTTGCCGCACAGGTCCTTCGCTTGTGCAACTCGCCTTTGTTGGGTTTGCGGGAAAGAGTTTCCAACATCGAACACGCGGTGATCCTCTTGGGGACGGAACGGCTGAGGACATTGGTACTGAACTGTTCGCTAGTGGAGTGCGTCGGAAGCCGTTTTTCTCCCACCGAATTGCAGTCCTTCTGGCAGCACAGCCTGTTAACCGCGACTTTGAGTGCGCGCAGCGCCCTCTGTCTCCGCTACCCGGAGGTGGAGCAGGCATATTTGGCAGGACTCCTGCACGATGTAGGAGTTCTTCCTCTTCTCATTCTTGCCCTGCGGTCAACGGAACCCAATGTTACGCCCGGCGCCATCCTTTGGGGAGAGTCACTTGAATCGGAGCAGAAACAATTTGGAGTTGACCACTGTTCGGTCGGCAAATGCATTGGCCTCAGTTGGAACTTTTCCGCCGAGCTCATTGAGGTGCTCGAACACCACCACCGACCTCAGGAAGCGCGGCAAAACGTAGTTTTGGTGGAGATCGTCCGGGCAGCGGATCTTGTTTGCTTGATGCACGGGGTGAGAGTTGGAGGAGAGCCTCCCCGCATCACGCTGGGTGATCAGAACAAGTACAAGGAGCTGCTCGATAGCTGCGCTCTCAGTCAGAGCGATGAGGAGAGAACCAAGTGGGCGAAGACTCTAGAAGTCGAAATGCCAAACATTATCCAGTTGCTTGAAATGCGAGTCTCTGCCGGACAAGGGAGCGCGGTCCTTCACTGGCCGGGCATATGGGGCTAAGACAGGAAAGTAGTTCAGAATTCAACATCGGCATCATGCCTGGCGCCTGCACTACGGAGATCCTTCGTCTGCTAAAACACACGGCCGGCTCAGGATGACAGCGCCGGTCGCGCGATTCGTCACTGTCTTTCCAGCTCCCGGTCCTTGGCCCCGCTTTTTGAACCAACCGCTGACAGCCTCCCTCGCACGCTCCCTCCTCACCCCCGCGTTCTGCCCGCGCCTTCTGCTAACTGCCCACTTCAAGACAGTGCGCCTCAGGTCGAGGGTGAGTTCAGGGGACACATCGGAAGTGGACTTCATGTCTCTTGACATGCCGCAGCGATAGGCTAGGATTGTAAGTGGGGTTGGGGAAGAAACAGGATTCAGGATTCAGGTGTCAGGTGGCAGGCGCTCGGGCTGGGGCAATGCTGAACTGTGAATTATGGATTGTGAGTTGCCTTCTCACTTCTCGCCACCGCCTACTGCCTACTGCATTCGAGGAGTTGGCGGCACGCTTCGGCCGTTCCGCACCCCAGGACAAGATGTCACACCATGCGTGGAGAAAAAATCGTAGTAAGTTTAAAAAGTGAACGAACGAATCGGGAATGTTATTGAAAACAAAGGACCGCTGTGGAAAACTTGGCGGTGAAGCGGGAATGTCTATGAAAAGAAAGATAGTTAGCTGTTTAAAGCGGGAATGTTGTTGAAAGGAAAGGACGTAGGTCGTAGGCCGTTTGTGGTAGGTGGGGAAAGAACAGGGTTCGGGAACCACGATCGGAAGACGGTAGGTGGGCAGTAAGGGGTATGCAGATGGCAGTAGGTAGAGGGCAATTCAGTTCATAATTCCGAATCAGACTTCAGACTTCCGTAGCCCCTTCTTATCAGCTTTGCCTACCTACCCCGGCCTTATCGCGTTCCGAGAAAGCGCCTGGAATTTGCAGTAATTGACGAAAGCCTAAAGGTTCTGGCCATGGTGCCGATAGATTGCACATAGATGAGACAGCGGATAAAGGTTGATGTTTCCTTGGCCTTTCCGGAAATCGTTGGGCCACAAAGGGTTGGGGCGTTGTAGTCCTCCCCAACCCAAAATCAAGGGAGAGAAGGTGGGCCTTTTTCCAGATGAGGTCCAGTTTTCGGTTGACCGTGAGAAGGTTCAACAATTGAAGGCGGACCTCGACGGTTTGCCGGACCTGCGCCAGGAACGTGTTGCCGTCCTCAGACAAGCGATCGAGGCGGGTAGCTACGAGGTGCCCATCCACCAGATTGCGCAGGCGATGTCTTCTGATCTGCTGGGGCAAGGAGTAACGGGGACGATGAAAGCTAGGAGGCCGCGCCCATGGATGAGTTCTCAACCCCTTCCATTCCTGAGCCCATTCGCGCCGCAGACTCGCGAGAACAGCGGGCACATGCGGCCTCGTACCACGTGGAGAAAAGGCTCCGAACCCAGAACCGTGAAATAGAAATGAATGAAGGGGAGGAGCCGATTGACGACAACGAGCAAGAGCATCACGTTGACATTTCGGTCTGAGCCATGAAGAGGTCACAAACTGGGCAGTACATTGGGCTTCTTAAGAGGCGAGTGGCAAGTCTGCGGCTGACGGCCAGGGAACTTCGCGAATGCCGAAAGTCCTTCACCGGCATGGACTTGGAAGCGATTCGTGAGCATATCTCGTATCAAAAAAGCCTCTGTTCCGGAATCAGCGCCCTGGACGACGAGTTGAGGGTTCTGCGGGGCCAAATGGCTGTGGCATCCGGCCTGCAACCTGAGGGGATGAGTCCGGCCGCGTTCCAAGGGCTGTGTGATGCTGGCTCCTCATTGCAGTTGCGACAAGTCATGGACGATCTCGAAGTGGTCCAGAAGCGCGTGCGGCGGCTGAACCGAGTCTACGCCGGGCAGTTGAGGCGCTCGCGCCGCTCGATCAATGTTCTGATCAACGTGATGGCCAACTACATTGGAACTTACAGTCCATCGCCGGGCGGGAGCGCGCGGTCATTTCCATCGTAGGTAGGGGTCTGAGCTGTGTCGAATCTATTCGGAAGTCTTTCGCTTGCGGTGCGGTCTCTTCTTGCGCAGCAAGGCGCGCTTGACACTACTGCGAATAACCTCTCCAACGTCAACACGCCCGGTTACTCCCGGCAGCTTCCCATTCTGACTGAGGCCCCCCCTCTGGACACAGGGCAGATTTCGATTGGCAATGGGGTGAATTTCGAGGGAGTCCAAAGTGTCCGCGACCATATCCTGGAACTTCTGATCGACGAAGAAATCCAGCAGCAGAACCGTCTCAAATTTTTTGTGAGCTCCATGAATCCGGTGCTGTCGCTTTTCCATGAAACGGAGGGCACCGGGCTCGACGACGCCATCAACCGGTTGTTCAACAGCTTCCAGGAGCTTTCTGCAAATCCCACCCATGTCCCCGCGCGTCAAGTCGTAATCTCGGCAGGACAAAACGTGGCTTCGGCCTTCCGCGAGACCGGGCAGCAACTGCGTACCATTCAGGAGAGGGTTGACCAGGAGGTGAGGCAGACGGTCGAAGAGATCGACTCGCACACGGCACAGTTGGCCAGCCTGAATCAACCCGTCGCAAGTCTACAGGGCGACAGCGAGCAGGCCGGGAGGCTCGATCATCAGCGGCACTCGGTGCTTGACCGTCTTTCGAAACTTGTGGACGTGGTGGTGACGGACTCGGGCGACGGAAGCCTCACAGTCACGACGAGCAACGGAGTGCCGCTGGTCGCTGCCGCCCAAAGTTTTTCCCTAAGCACGGCGGCGGACCCAGACACCGGATTCCTGCACATCTTCTCTCCAGGCACCGATGTGACTTTGAAGTTTACCGGTGGCCAACTGGCAGGACTGCTGGAAGCGCGGGACCAGGCGATTCCGTCCGTACTTTCCAATACAGATAACCTCGCATCGGGTATCATCACATCTATTAACAGCCAGAACCAGAAAGGGTACGATTTGAACGGCGACCCTGGGGGCAACTTCTTCCAACCGGTTGTCCAGCCTTTGCCGGGATCGAAGGGCGGCGCGGCTGACAACATGGCCACGGCCATCACCGACCCCTCCAGGATCGCCGCCAGCGCCGACGGCACACAAGGGGACAACGCTAATGCTCTGGCCATGGCGAACATTCGGAAGCAGGCGGTTGTAAAGGGTGAGACAGCAACGCACTTTTACTCGAACCTTGTTTGCAGGGTCGGCAATAAGGTATCAAGCGCCACGGACGAGCAAGAAGCCGTGGGCCTGGTTCTCATGCAACTGCAAAAGCAACGCGCGGATATCGCGCGTGTGTCTTGGGATGAGGAGGCTGCGAACCTGATCCGCTATCAGCGCGCTTACGAAGCCGCAACGAAAGTTGTGGCCGCTATTAATGAAATAACAAGCGAGGTAATCCCGACCTTGTAGAGGAAACGGCGCGGGCATCGGGATCAATCCTGACCTGATTAGCTCCATGCGGGTACCCTGGAGTATCCTCAGCGCCAAATCAGCCAAGCGAGCCCGACTCGGTCCAGCGCCCCGGGTCGGTGAGCTGAGGGCTCAACTGAGGCAAGCGCGAGGACACGTCCAACAATCTTCGAGGGTTAATCAGGCAATCTTCTTTCCAGCCGCATCTTCTACACGCTTCGTGGTCCCAACCTGGGGGAGTTGGCTGGCCGTGGCACGTTCCCACCTTCCCGCCTATTTAAGATTGTGTTCGTTTCTGCCGAAAGACAGGTTGAGGGCCCGAATGTCGGAGCGAACCGCCAGAGTGTCGCGTGAGGAGTCTTGTGTTGAGATTTCCTCTTCCACGGTTCCAACTGGCGCTGAGGTTTGCCCGGCCAACGAATCAGTTGAGGCTTTGAAAGGGCCACAACAGGCGTGTCCTCAGCTCGCAATTGACCTCAGTTTATCGAAGGGAGGGCTATTACCAAAAGGTGATGTTCTTCGCTCCCTTTTTGCCTGTGAAACCATCGGCGCCGCGCTGTGTACTGCCGAAGGGAAACTTGTCGCCATAAGTCCCGCCTTCGCACGGATGCTGAATTACCAGGCTGGGGAGCTTCTGGGCACCGGGTACGCGAACTTGACCCACCTCCAAAATCGTGCCGACGTTGGTCAGGTGGTTGGAGAAATTCAGAGCGGGGCGTTGCTGGTTCACAGCACGGAAAGACTCTATGTGCAAAAGTCCGGTGCGCCCAAATGGTGCTTGGAGAATTTCTCTCTTATCCAAGACACTCCGGGCCTACCCGTCCAGGTGTTAGCCCTCATTCAGGACATTCAGCCGCACAAGGACACGGAGGAAGAGCGTGGCAGGCTACAAGAAAGACTCTTCCAGGCACAGAAGATGGAAGCTCTTGGGACCTTGGCGGGAGGCATCGCGCATGATTTCAATAACCTGCTGGGCGTCATCCTGGGGTTTGCCTCCATCGTGCGGCTGCGCTTAGCCCATTCCGACCCACTTCTTGAGTTTGTGAAGATGATTGAGCAGTCTGCCGAGCGTGGCGCAGACCTCGCTCGGCAATTACTTGGCCTTGGCCGGCAAGGAAAGCGTGAATCAGTACCCAATCGAGTCGGCGATGTCCTCGGTCGCGTGGTAAGGATCATCACCAGCACATTCGACCGGCGCATCCAAGTACAAACTCACACCGAGTCCGCACCGTTATGGGTGGACGCGAACCCGGGCCAGCTCGAACAGGCAATTCTTAACCTGTGCATTAACGCGCGAGATGCCATGCCCGAGGGGGGAGTTCTGGCGCTTGAAAGTTCACGGGTCACACTCGGTGAAGGCGATTCGACTCGGCCCAGCCATTGTCTCCCCGGCAATTATGCGCGCATAACAGTTCGGGATACGGGTGTGGGTATTGCCCCGCATGTGTTGGGCAGGCTCTTCGATCCATTCTTCACCACCAAGGAACCAGGGAAGGGCTCAGGGCTTGGGCTCTCCATGGTTTATGGAATGGCGAACGGGGCCGGCGGGTTTGTGCAGGTGGAAAGTGAAGTCGGGCTTGGGTCTGCCTTTTCAATCCATTTGCCGCTGAAGGGCCCGGCCGTGGAGCGGGGGGTTGCAGCTAGAAGCTCCGTGCTCGAAGCCGGGACCGGGACAGTTCTTGTGGTGGACGACGAGCCCATGGTTCTAGCCTTTATTGAGGAGGCGTTGAAGAAGCTCGGCTATAAGGTGCTTACGGTTGTGGATGGCCAGCAGGCCTGCGAGGTTTATTCCTCCCACGCCGACCAGATCGACATGGTGTTGCTCGATATGGTGATGCCGGGCAGTACAGGTCTGGAGGTTTGCCGCCGGCTGCGGGGGATCAATCCCAAGGTGAAGGTGATTCTTTCCTCAGGCTACAGCTCAGGTGATGTTGCACGTGAAGCGCGGTTGGCAGGCGCTCTGGGCTTCATCGGCAAGCCGTACTCGCTCGAGGAACTCTCCAGTGCGTTGCATCGGCCTGAATCGTTAAGCGCGAGGTCAAGTACTGAAGATCCAGATTCTGGGCCGTCCAGACCCCAAGCCTGGGGTTGAAAGGCTGGTGGGGGAGGAGCGACATGCGAGTTCTGATTGCCGATGATGAGGCTACGTCGCGACACCTGATCCAGGCAACCCTCGGAGGTTGGGGATTTGAGGTTCTGGTCGCTGTGGATGGGTGGGAGGCCTTGCGTGTCTTGCAAGGGTCGAAGGGGCCCGAGATCGCCATGCTGGATTGGATGATGCCGGGGATCGACGGCTTGGACGTCTGCCGTCGGATGCGCGCCACGATGCCGAATGCGGCGACCTATATCATCCTTGTTACGGCTCGCGGGGGACTCGAAAACGTTGTCCGGGGGCTCGAGGCCGGGGCTGACGACTACATTACCAAACCGTTTGATCCCCGTGAACTGCGCGCGCGTTTGCATGTGGGCGTGCGCATCGTCCAGTTACAGAAAGCCCTCATGGAACGCTTTCAAGAGCTTGAAGACGCTTTGAAGCGCGTGAAGCAACTTCAAGGACTCCTCCCCATCTGCTCCTACTGCAAGAAGATTCGTAACGACCGGAACTACTGGGAACAGGTTGACGCCTACATTACCAGCCACTCGGAAGCCCAATTCAGCCATGGAGTTTGTCCTGACTGCTACGAGATACATCTAAAGCCCCAGTTGGCGAGGCTGCCTAATTGCGAGGAAGAGGAATGATGAAGCCCACGGGGTCACTCATGGTGCTGGCAGGGGCGCTCCATGCTGGCCGGACTCTCCGGGTACAGGCCCTGTGTTTGGCTCCCCTCAGCGGTTTGTGGACGCTTTGCACACACGGGCGTCTCCGGCATGAAAGCGCGTTGGTCGTATGGTCCCTGAACCAAGATCTCTGGGTGATGGTCGTCATGGGTGCGATTCTGCTGGGGGGAATCGTATGGGTGGCGATTCTCAGGAACCGGCTGCGACTTCATACAGGAACCATGCGCGAATTCCTACGCCGTGAAGCCGCGCTGAGGAGACAGTTCTTCGATCTCTTTGAGAATTCCACCGACGCCATTTTTACGCTCGACCTGGACGCCAGATTTGCCTCGTGCAACCGGGCGACCGAACTCCTCACCGGCTACACACGCGAGGAAATCTTGACGAAAAATGTCTCAGACCTGCTTGCTCCCGGGTCAGTTGAGCGGGCGACTGAAATGTTGAACCTGAAACTTCAGAGCCGTGCGAGTACCACTTACGAAATAGAATTCGTCGCCGAGGATGGTCGCCGGATTCCTGTCGAAGTCAGCACCCGCTTGATCGAGAAAGAGGGCAAGGTTGTGGGAATACAAGGAGCGGCCCGCGACATGAGCGAGCGCAAGCGAGCGCAAGAGGCGCTCCGGCGGCGTGACGCCATTCTGGAGGCGGTTAGTTTCGCCGCCCAGCGGCTGTTGCTGGCGCCGGACTGGAAGGAGGCCATCGAAAGCGTGCTAGCCAGGTTGGGGCAGGCAACGGGGGTTAGCCGAGTGCATATCTTCGAGAATCATCGCGGCCGGAACGGGGAGTTGTTGGCAAGCCAACGATTTGAATGGGTGGCGCCGGGAATCGCCTCTGATATCAACAACCCAAAACTCCAAGGATTTCCCTGGGAAGACGGTGGCTTAGGGAGCTGGGCGACGGCTTTTCGCCAGGGGGAGGTAATTCAGTTCCGCGTCTCGGATCTGCCTCAACAACAACGTGCGCTGCTCCCGCAGGGCATACGCTCTTTAATCGAGGTCCCTCTCTTTGCAGGAAGCCAGTGGTGGGGAAGCATCGGATTCCACGATTGTATAGACGAACGCCAATGGTCTTCACCCGAGATGGAAGCGCTGCGCGCGGCGGGGGGAACTCTAGGCGCCGCCATCCACCGGCAACTCTCACAGGAAGCTCTGCGACTTGATGAGGCAAGTCTCGAGGCTCTCCTGAAGCTCAGCCACATGTCAGAATTTTCTCCCCAGCAAATCGCCGACTTTGCGCTCGAGCAGGGAATCTTGCTCACCAAAAGCAAGCACGGCTTGCTGACTCTCATCAACGAAGATGGATCGCTGCTGACCGTGCGCTCCTGCTCCAGAGGGGCCATGGAGGAGTGCGCCCTGGACGAGAAGCAGAGACCGCACTCCCCGCCCAGTGTCGGGTTGTGGGGAGAGGCGGTACAGCAGCGCAGGCCGATCATTGTCAATGACTACTCGGCAGCAAACTCTCTCAAGCAAGGGTATCCGGAAGGTAACATCGACATCCTCCGCTTTATGAGCATCCCGGTGCTTGACCATGAGAACGTTGTGGCCATTGCGGGTGTCGCCAACAAGGACGATGGGTACGACGAGTCGGACATACGGCAGTTGACATTGCTGATGGATGGGGTGTGGAAACTGATCCGGCAGAAGCGGGCCGAGGAAGCTGTCCGCGCGAGTGAGCAACGCTACCGCTTGTTGTTTGAGCGGAACATGGCGGGAGTTTTCCGCTCCACGCTGGACGGCCGGTTCATCGACTGCAACGAATCATTTGCGCAGATTCTTGGCTATTCCTCCCCGGCGGAAGTGCTCTGCCTTCGAGTGCAGGACTGTTATGCGGACGATGGAATGCGCGAAATGCTCCTTTCACGGCTGAAGGAGCACAAGGCCGTCGCTTCCTATGAGCTTTGCTTGCGTCGCAAAGACGGTAGCCGCGCCTGGCTATTGCAGAACTCCAGCCTGGTAGAGAATGGCAACGGTGCGAGTCCTGAGATCGATGGCACCGTGATCGACATAACGGAAAGGAAACGCGCAGAAGAAGAATGGCGGCAGGCCAAAGAGGCCGCAGAAGCAGCCAGTCGCGCCAAAAGCGAGTTCGTGGCCAATATGAGCCACGAAATCCGCACCCCCTTGAATGGCGTGATGGGCATGACCGAACTCGCCCTCGATACTCCTCTGAGCCCTGAACAACGTGAATACTTGGAAGCCATCAAGTCGTCCGGCGGTTCTTTGCTCAACGTAATCGATGACATCCTCGACTTCTCCAAGATCGAGGCCCGAAAGCTTGATTTGGATTCCGTCGAGTTTCGCTTGCTCGACACGCTGGGAGAGGCCTTCGAGCCGCTGGCGCTTCCTGCCCAGCAGAAGGGACTGGAGCTCTGTCTGGAGGTCTCTCCCGCCGTTCCGGGCATACTCCAAGGTGATCCCGGGCGATTGCGACAGGTCATCGTCAACCTTCTGGGTAATGCCACCAAGTTTACGGAACAGGGGGAGGTTGTATTAACAGTCGAAAGGGAAACCGAGGAGCTGGGAAATCTGTGTTTGCATTTCTCCGTCCGAGACACTGGCATTGGGATTCCCCCTGGGAAGCACCAGGTGATATTTGAGGCCTTTGCCCAAGCCGATGGCTCGACAAGGCGGCGATTCGGCGGGACGGGGTTAGGGTTGACCATCTGCTCGAGACTGGTCGAGATGATGGGCGGGAAGATCTGGCTGGAGAGCGAAGTAGGCAAGGGAAGCACGTTTCACTTTACCGCCTGCTTTCGCTCTGCCGTGCCCCGCCTGGAAGAAGCGCCGGCACCCAACCTTCGTGGCCTGCAAGTACTTGCCGTGGACGACAACCCCACCTGCCTTCGAATCCTGGGAAGTCTGCTCCGGCAATGGAACGCCCAGCCGGCTCTATGCGGAAGCGGCCGGGAGGCGCTCATCAAACTCGACCAGGCAAAACACCAGGAGAGACCTTTCGGCGTAGTCCTGCTGGATGCGCGCCTGCCCGACCCGGATGGCTTTACCGTTGCCGAACGAATAAAGAACGACCCGGAGTTGGCTAAGGCTTCAGTGTTGCTGTTGAGCGGCTCCACCCAGGGTGGAGCCGCCGTGCTGTGCCAAGAATCGGGGATTGCGGCCTGTCTGACAAAACCGGTATTTGCGCAGGACCTTCTGAAGGCAATCCTGCGTGCCTCCGGCACGGTACAGGGGCAGCCAGCGGAGGCGACAGGACCTATGGGACCTCCGCAGCCGAAAGCAACCCGCAAGTTGCGGATACTCCTGGTGGAGGATAACCAGGTGAACCGCAATCTTGTGACCCGCTTGCTCGGCAAGCAGGAACACAAAGTGGTGGTGGCACGCAACGGCCGGGAAGCAGTGGCGGCGGTGCAGCAAGGCCCTGGGGGTGTATTTGACCTGATCCTAATGGATGTGCAGATGCCGGACATGGACGGTTTCGAGACCACGGCGGCCATCCGAGCGCACGAATTGTTGACGGGCGGACGTGTGCCGATCATTGCGTTCACCGCCTATGCGATGAAGGGCGACCGGGAACGCTGCCTTGCGGCCGGGATGGATGGGTACCTGTCGAAACCCATACGGGTGAAGGAACTGCTCGATCTCTTGCGCGAATATGAGGCGCTACCCGCCCAGACCTCAGAGGTCTCTCATCCACCTGAGCAAGAGGAATGTCGGTGTGTGGGCGACGATGGTGAACATGTGGATAGGCGCGCCCTTTTGGATCGCCTCGGTGGCGACTCGCAGCTTTTGAGCGAACTCATCGAAATCTACTTGAGCGAGAGCCCTTCCTTGCTGGCGGCGGCCCAACGAGCCCTTCAAGAGAAGAATGGGCAAGATCTGGCGCGGGCGGCTCACACCATTAAGGGCTCAGCCGGGAATTTCATTGCGCGAGCCACCCTCGAGACGGCGGAGCAGTTGGAGGCATTTGCCGAGCAGGAAGATTTCTCGCGCGCCCAGGAAGCGATGAGTGGGTTGGAGCGGGAAATGGAGCGTCTTGGCCGTGCCCTCAATGCGTTACGTTGAGTAACTGTACCATGAGAATACTGGGCGATGCGGAAAGGAGATAAGACGACGAGAATACTTGTTGCTGAAGATGACCCTGTTAATCTCCGCCTCCTCCGGGCTTGCCTGGTCGAGTGGGGGTACAAAGTGACGAGTGTAACGGATGGTCAAAAGGCCTTGGAAATCCTTCAAGGCCGTGAAGCGCCACGGCTCGCCATCCTTGAGTGGATAATGCCGGGCATGAACGGCATCGACATTTGCCGCGAGATTAGGAAGCAGACTAGAAAGCCCTACACCTACATCTCGATGTCAACTGCGAAGGTAAAGAAGCAAGACATGGTTGAGGGTTTGCAATCCGGCGCGGACGACTACCTGATCAGGCCCTACAAGCCTCAGGAACTGCGCGCGCGCTTGCGCGCGGGAAGGCGAATCCTGGACCTGCGGGAGCAGCTTCTCTCGGCCTATCGTCTGATCGAAGCTCAAAGGACCGTCGATCCGCTGACCGGCGTCTGGAGCCGCAATGTGATTCTGGATATCCTGAAGCGCCAGCTCACCCTTTCATCTCGAAGCCATTCCCCTATGAGTCTGGTGATCGCGCATATTGACCACTTCCGGGACATCAATGCCAGCTTCGGCCCATTCGCCGGGGATACGGTCTTGCGGGAGGTTGGGAGAAGGTTTCGCGCCGCTCTGCGCCCGCCGGATTCGATCGGCCGATCTGAAGCGGATGAGTTTGTGATAGTCCTGCCGGGATGCGACGCGCCCACGGCTGCAAGCTTGGCGGAAAAGTTCCGGGCCCGAGTTGACCGGCGTGCTGTGGACACCTCCGAGGGCGTGGTCGCGGTGACGATAAGCCTTGGTGTTATGGTGACTCCGTCGGAGAAGGCGCTGAGTTTGGATGCGGCCTGGCGCTTGGCCACTGAGGCCCTCTCGCGCGCCAAAGCAAAGGGGCGTAATCGCGTGGAGTTCGCGACGCTCTGAAGTCAGGAGGCTGCCGGCTTGGGGAGCTCCAGTGTTATCTGCTGCCTTATTTCACTCGACCGGCGTCAGAAGCTTCTTTGCGGAACACGGGCCTGCACGATGATGAAAGGCGCCAGCACGCTATGGCGCCCCGTGCTCCGAGGGGTGCGGCTGCTCCTCTGGCTTGGGGCGACCCTCAATTGAGTCCATCTGAAAGGTCCACGTTTTCTAAGGGCCATAGTCTGCCTGCTGGGGGTGCACGGCAGGCTCAGGCATCGCTATCTGCTGTTGAAGCAGCCTCGTCGTTATGGAATTCCAACTGCCGTCACAGGAACGAATCGTGACGGGAAGCGGATGCCCACCGTTCAGATCGGCACGGAGGCATCGGCTGCCGTGAGGAATCTGGGGTGAAAACTCGACGAGGCGCAGTTCCGAATCACGGTTCCCAGGCAGCAGATGACTGGGTTTCTCACGCCAAAGGTCGCATTCCAGCCTGGACTCGCTTCGAAGCTTGGTAGTAGAATTGCCCCCGTTGTCCTGGCCTCAGAGTTTTCATTCGGTTCTGGATGAGGCATTTTGTTAGGAGGAGGGCAAATCATGATGGGCAGATTTGTTTCAATTATGGTTCGAGGATGCATTGTTCTGGCCGGGCTTGGTTTGCTTGGCGCGCCTGTATTTGCCCAGGGAAATGGGCTGGCTCGGACGCCGCCCATGGGATGGAATAGCTGGAACCATTTTGCCTGCAAGGTGACGGAGGCTGACGTGCGGTCGGCGGCGGACGCGATAGTCTCGACCGGGATGAAGAGCGCCGGCTACATTTACGTGAATATTGATGACTGCTGGCAAGGCGCGCGCGACGAGAAGGGCGTCCTTCATCCTAACGAGAAGTTCCCGGACATGAAGGGGCTGTCCGATTATGTTCACGCTAAGGGCTTGAAGCTGGGAATCTACTCGTCGCCCGGTCCGAAAACCTGCGCGGACCACGAAGGCAGTCTTGGGCACGAAGAATTGGATGCGCAGGCTTACGCCCGTTGGGGTATCGATTATTTGAAATACGACTATTGCAGTTTCCAGGGCGACTTTGCTGCGCAGATGGCGGCCTACAAGAAGATGCACGAGGCGCTGGAAAAGACCGGCCGAGCCATTGTTTTCAGTCTCTGCCAATACGGCATGGACAGGGTGTGGCGTTGGGGACCTTCGGTGGGAGGCAACCTGTGGCGGACCACCGACGATATTTCCGATGACTACGGCAGCATGGCGTACATTGGCTTCGGCCAGAACGGGCTGGAGCGCTTTGCCGCACCCGGGCACTGGAACGATCCCGACATGCTGGAAGTCGGAAACGGCAAAATGAACAAGGATGAGTATCACACCCATATGAGCCTCTGGTGCCTCCTCGCGGCGCCGTTGCTGGCGGGCAACGACCTTTCCAAGATGACGCCCGACACTCTGGCCATCTTGACGAACCCGGAAGTGATCGCTGTGGACCAGGATGCTCTCGGCATGCAGGGCCATCGCGTGGCACAGGAAGGCCAACTCGAGGTTTGGGTAAAGCTACTGGCCGACGGCTCGAGGGCGGTGGGCCTTTTTAACCGCGGCGAATCCGTGATGCCGGTGACGGCACATTTCCGGGATGTCGGTGCAGGGGACACGGCTTCGGTCCGCGACCTCTGGGAGAAAAGAGACCTAGGCGTGTTCAATTCGAGCTTCACAGCCCAGGTGCCGAAGCACGGTGTAGTGCTGCTTAAAGTCAAGTGATGGATGCCGCTGGAACAGCCCGCATCCACGACTCTTGTGTTGGAAGGGCGGCCGTACTACCCTATTAGGCTATGAGCAAGGCTGTGGACACACCTGCGGTGAAACCGCTGGCTGGATCCTGCCAGCACAAATGGCAAAACCAGGAAAGTCCCTTCATCCTGGCGCAGGTCTGCGCCCTTTGTAGATTGTTCCGGTACAAGGCAGGCTTGACGGCAGATTGGGAATATAGGGCTCCCATTCCCATCGGGGAGCTTCCCCCCGAAGAGCAAACGCAAGTCTGAAGCTCGTTTTGCTGGACACTACACTAGTCTAGTAACCACGCTTCTTATCCACCACGTTGAGCAGCGGCAGACCGCTCACATAACGGCGAACATTCTCACAGAGCAGATCGTAGGCACGCTGCGTCGAGCCCTCCGAGACCGCGGAAGAATGCGAGGTGATGATCAGGTTGCCCGCCGTCCACAAGGGATCATGGGGCGGGAGCGGTTCTTGGTAGGCCACATCGAGGCCGGCCCCGGCGATCCATCCTTCCTCCAGCGCGCGAATGAGCGCGGGCGTGTCCACCAGCTTGCCGCGCGAGACGTTGATGAAATAGGCGGTCGGCTTCATGGCGCGGAAAATGGCCTCGTTAAACATGCCTTCGGACACCGGTGTGTGCGGCGCTGCACTCATCAGCACATCCACCTGAGGCACCATCTTCGGAAGCCACTCGAGGGAATGCAGTTCGGCAACGAAGGATGGCTTGGGCAAGGGCTTGGGGTCTACGGCCAGGATCCTCATGTTGAAACCATAGTGCGCGCGGTAGGCGGTGTCCGTGCCGATGCCGCCCAATCCTACGATGCCCATTGTGAGTCCACTGACTTCTGTGAGCCCATCCAAGGGCTTCCAAACGTGCTCGCGAGTCTGTAGCGCGAAGTGATTCAGCTTTCGCGTGAGAGTCAGGAGCAGCCCGATGGCCGTCTCTGAAATGGTAGGCGAAAACATGCGCTGCATGTTGGTGAGCACAATGGGACTGTCCACCAATTCCGGGTAAAGGATGTGTTCAACGCCCGCGGCGGTGTATTGAATCCAGCGCAGATGCCGCGCGGCCTGAAGATCTTCACGGGAGAAACCGCCGAGAATCACGTGCGCGTCAGCAACCTCACTTCGGAACTGCTCCTGGTTTCGACACAGCGTTAGATCGAGGTTGGGAGCATAGGCGCGCAGTTTCTCTTGATAGGACGCCGGAATCCCATCCTTCGTCGCTAGCTTGACGCGCGCCAGACTGGCGGCTTTACCGGGTTCGAGCAGTGGATAGGATTCAACGGTCACCGGCCACGGTGGCTCGGGGGCCGCTTCGCCCGTCACGGCGTGGGCCAGCGCCGGCAGGGAAACCAGAGCTGCTCCTGTGGAGCCTGCGGCGACGTTGCGAAGAAAGCTCCGTCGCGAAAAACCATTTTCATGCATGGGAAACCTCCTGGGTGCGATACCACTTACTATACCATCGGCAGAGCCTTTCCGCGCCTGTTCGCCGGATGTACTTGTGTGCGGAGCCTCGCTGCTCACCCGCGACGCCCACGCTGCGTTGGAGCAAGCAGAGCGACGCCGCGGCCTTCGGCAACTAGCTATCATGCCCGCGCTTAAGACCGTGAATCCCTGGGGTCGCTGTGATATACTGTAAGCAAACGTAATTGAAGGGTGCTAAATGAAAACCTGCCCCACATGCCAGGGAAGCTACCCCAACGACTACGCACTGTGCCCGCAGGATGGCTCGGCGCTTGAGGATGTGGGTATCTGGACCGAAGGGAGCGTAATCCGCGGGAAGTATCGCATTCTGAGCAAAGTGGGCCAGGGAGGAATGGGAGCGGTTTATAAGGCCTTGCACCTGGCATTCGACGAATTGCGCGCCCTCAAAGTGATCGCTCCGGGGATCCTGCACGACCAACTTTTCGTGAGGCGGTTTAGACAGGAGGCCGTAATCACTCGCAAGCTCCAGCATCCCAATGCCGTGCGGGTGGACGATATTGACGAAGCCGAGGACGGCCGGCCTTTCATCGTCATGGAGTTCATCCAGGGCAAGAGCCTGAAGAAACTCATTGAGGAAGAGGGACCACTGCGCGTACCCCGCGTTTGCTCGATTATCAAGCAGGTTGCCTCGGCCCTGGACGCTGCCCACCGCCTTGGGATGGTGCATCGGGATATCAAGCCGGATAACATCGCGCTGATTGAAAGGCCGGAAGGTGAGCTAGTGAAGGTGCTTGATTTCGGTATTGCCAAGATGAAGGAGGCAAGCCTTGGCGAGGCGTCAGGCATGACGCTAACAGGGACGGGAATGGTGATCGGCACGCCGCAATATATTTCCCCCGAGCAGGCGATGGGGAAGCGCGGAGACGAGCTCGATGGGCGCTCGGACCTTTATTCGCTCGGTGTGGTCATGTATGAGATGCTGACAGCCGATCTTCCCTTTAAAGTCGAAACTACCATGGGAATGCTGCTGGCCCACCTGCAGCAGCCGCCGAGGCCTATCCCCACACTCCGCCCGGAGCTGCAAATACCCGAGCCAATTGTCCGCTTGGCAATGCGCCTGCTCGAAAAGGACCCTGCCCAGCGCCCCCCGAGTGCCAAGGCTCTGATCGAAGAGGTCGAAGCAGCGGAGAAGGGAAATGCTCCTTCGGGCGCGATGTGGGCCCTGCAACCGAGCGAAGTCATATCGCGGGAGGAAATTCGAGCCGCGCCCGAGGCGGTCCCTCCAGTCCCCGCTCAAGGCGAGGCCGCTGCTAGCAGTCTTGTTCCGGCCCCGCCTCCTCTTGTTCAACCTCAGGTTGTTACCCCTGGCACACCGGTGCCGGTCGTATTACCGGCGCCGCAGCCAGAGAAACAATCCCGCTGGGGAATCTGGGTTGGGATTGCAATCCTGCTAGTAGGCCTGGGCGGAGGGGGCTGGTATATCCTGTCTCGGCATTCATCCTCAATTAGCACAACTCCTGTTTCCACAACATCCGGCCAAGGAGGGGGGACATCGCAACAGGCCTCGAGTCAGCCGCCCGCCATTGAGCAAAATCCGCCCGTTCCTGAGTCCCCAGAGGGGAAAACTCCCGGTGGCCAGGGGATTCAATCCGAAGCGGCGCGCACGGCTTCTGAAACTCCAGCGAGTAATGTCAATATAGCCCCTACGGGGACAGCCGCTACGGCAGTGGCGAAGCCCCCTGCGCCGCCGAAGTCTTCAGGCCCGCCCATTCTACTGATTGAGGCCACTCCGGGCGACGCGCGCGTCTATATCGATGATGAGACGGTGGGGACCACAAGCCCCGAGGGACGACTGAAAATCACCACCCTCTCGCCCGGCGCGCATCGCGTCCGGCTTGCGCACAGGAGCTTCCAGGATCATGAAGAAACGGTGCGATTGACTTCGGGAGAAACTACACGAGTTGCCTGGAATCTACAAGCACCGGCCGCAACAGTTACTAATCCAACGGCCACTGTCTCGGTTGCCCTGGGTTATTTGGGCGTTCGTCCCGTCGAACATCAGCCAGCCGGGAGCAGGGGGGTTGTAATCTTAGATATCGCACCTGGGGGACCTGCCGACAGGGCCGGGCTGAAGCCTAGCGATACAATTCTCAGCATGGGCGGCCGGAGAATAAGGACGCCGCAAGACCTTCAGGCCGCTATGGCTAGCCACAAGGCAGGAGAGACGGTAGAGGTCATCTGGTCCAGCGGCAACAGCGTGGTGACGAAGTCCATCCGGTTATCCGCCCGCGTAGCCGGCCCTCCTAGGTAGGAGAATGTCAGCCGCCAGCCTGTGCCGCCCGCAGAGACATCCGGTCGTATGACCTTGGAGCGGCAAACGCGTCATTATTCCGCAATCTTTGGGAACAAACGCACAGGGGAAAGATGCTTGAACTCGATTCCGATCGCGCACTGCTGGTGGACCTCTACGAACTGACCATGGCGGCAGCGTACTTCGAGCAACATGTGGACTGCCGCGCAACTTTTGAACTCTTCGTCCGCCAGTTGCCCCCCGAGCGCGCTTACCTCGTGGCCGGCGGCATCGAAGACGCCGTGGATTACCTCGCGGCCTTGCGATTCACTCGAGAGCATGTGAACTTCGTTCGCAGTCTGCCTGTGTTTCGCAATGTTTCTTCCGAATTCTTCGAGTATCTTAGTGAGTTCCGCTTTGCCGGCGACGTTGAGGCGGTGGAAGAAGGCACACTCATCTTTGCGGAAGAGCCGCTCCTTCAGGTGACCGCGCCGATTCTGGAAGCACAAATTGTTGAGACCTACCTGCTCTCAATCACCAATTTTGAGACGCTGGTTGCCTCCAAGGCGGCTCGCGTAGTGCGGGCGGCGCGTGGCCGGGGCGTGCTCGAGTTCGGCACGCGGCGGGCGCAGGGGCCTGAAGCCGGCGTTCGCGCCGCGCGCGCCGCGTACCTCGGCGGGTGTGTTGCGACCTCGAATGTTCTGGCGGGCTTTCGATACGGCATCCCGCTTGCAGGCACGGCAGCCCATTCTTGGACCCAGGCTTTCCCAACCGAACGCCAAAGCTTCGAGGCGCTCCTGGACACGTTCCCGGAGGATGCCATCCTGTTGGTTGACACCTATGACCCCATTGCAGGAGCGGAGACCGCGGCCACCCTCGGGCGGAAGATTGCCGGCGTACGCATCGATAGTGGTGACCTCCTCGCAACGAGTCGCCGGGTTCGGGAAATCCTGGACCGTCACGGCCTGCGTGAGGCGAAGATCGTGGCCAGCGGGGATTTGAACGAGTACAAGGTGGAAGCTTTGCTTTCCCAAGGAGCGCCCATCGACCTCTTCGGCGTGGGGACCGATCTCGCCACCTCGCGCGACGTGCCTGCGCTCAGCGTGGTGTACAAGCTGGTTGAGATCGAACACAACGGGCAGGTGGATTACAAAAGCAAATTCAGCGAAGAGAAAGTCTATTCGCCGGGTCGGAAGCAGGTCTTCCGGTTCTCGGCTGGCGCTCATTATCATCACGATCTGATCACACGCTCCCGCGAAGAACCTTCGGAAGGCACACCGCTGCTCCACCCTGTGATGCGCCATGGCAGGAGGCTCAGGTCCCGGCCATGCCTCCAAGACGCGAGGACTAATGTCCTTGCGAATCTTGACCGCTTGCCGGAACCTTACCACGCTCTGCGGAACGCGCCTGGTTATCCCGTAGCCAAGAGCGAGGCGCTCCAGCGCCTCCTGGAGGAGGTTCGCGAGTAGACCTTCGGGGCGAGCAGTAGGCAGTGAGCAGAAGGCAGAAGGCAAAAGGCAAAAGTCAAAAGGGAAAGGGAAAGAGTCAAAAGGCACAAAGGCAAAAGTCAAAAGGCGAGCGGGAGGTGTTGTGTTTGAGGTTCCAGTTTCAAATTTCCAGTTTCTAGTTTCTGGTTTGGTTTTTTGCTCGTCCCGCCACGGCGGGTCACTCGTCGCTGCTCAAGGGGTGAGAGAATGAGTGAACCGACCAAGTCTGGCCGCTTGGTATTCCTTGATGTCGATACGCAGGTGGACTTCATGTCTCCGAGGGGAAGGCTTTATGTGCCCCATGCGGAGGAGATCATCCCTAACCTGGCGAAATTGATGTTGTGGGCGCGCGACCACAGAATCCCCATCATTTCCTCGGCCGACACGCACGCGCCGGATGACCCGGAGTTCGCCCAATGGCCTCCTCACTGCGTGGTGGGGACACCCGGCCAACGCCGCATTGCTGAGACGTTCTTCCCTGACGCCGTGGTGGTGGAAGACCGTCCGGGCGCCTTTCAGGCCTCCCAAGAATGGGTCGGACAGCTCATCGTGGAGAAGCCCGTGTACGACGTCTCCACGAACGTCAATTTCGATGCCATCTTGGCTTCCCTTGGCCAGCCGCACTTCGTCGTGTTTGGCGTGGCCACCGAATACTGTGTGCTGTCGGATGTCCTGGCACTGCGCAAGCGCAACCTGCCCGTGGCTCTCGTTCGGGACGCCATCAAACCCATCACCGAAGAGGGGGGGCGGAAGGCCATTGAGAAGATGGTCGCTGAAGGGGTCCAGTTAGTCACGACCGCGGCCGTTTGTAGTCCAGGGTTTCAAGGTTTCTGCTTGCAGTAAGGCAGCATGAGCGCCGCTTTCGACATGTCATTAAATAAACTGGAGGCAAATGTGGTCAAAGCAAAACTGATGGTGGCTCTGCGAGACCCGGAGTCGGTCGAGAGTCTCATGACGCTGGCGGTCCATCTAGCGCACGGCATGGATGCCGAACTTGTTGTTCTGCACGTGGTTGAAGTGCCGCCAGCAACGCCCCTCGAGGCAGAGGATGAGGTCTTGGACCACGAGGGAAAAGAGATCCTAGCGGCTGCAAGACGGGTTGCGGAGAGATCTTCCAAGGAGATATCCACTGAACTGCTGCGGGCACGTGAGGCGGGAGAAGCCATAGCGGGCGAGGCCAAGGACCGGGGCACGGAATTGCTCATCATGGGATATCACCGACCCCATCCACATGCCTTGGGCGAACTTCTGCTGGGGAGCACCGTGCAATATGTTGCCCATCACGCACCGTGCCGAGTGCTCATTCAGATTCCACCACCCAAGCCGCGCTAGGTGAATCTCAACTCAGATGAGCAATGGTATGTCGCCATCGACGATACAAGCTTCGGTTTCCAGTGGTGGCTCGGCGATGGTCTGTTGGTTCACGTCCTGTTTGCACGCCAGCATCGTCCCCACGGCGAGGGAACTGAGTAACAAGACTCCCGGTTGGCACATTGCCCACTGCAGCACTTGCTGCGGGCTAAGGGGCTCATCCTGAATCTTCGATGGCTCCGGTTGGTCATTCGACATAGCACACCACCTTCTCGATTCCTTTATCGGCAGATCCCGCCCAAGCTTGAGCGCTGAATCGCCTGAAATCGACAGGGCTGGACCGTCGGTTTGTGGCTTGACTCTACGAGCCGGAGATGGCGTAGAATAGCTGACGGTTCTTAGTGTTAACGGACTCTTGTGGTGGCTCTTTGCCATCGCTGCGCCGCGCCCGAGCGGCCCGTAACTGCCCGCCTTCGAGGTTCCTATGGTGATCGCATCCCAGCTCCGTCCAGGAACGGTTCTAAAGATCAATGATGACCTCTTCAAGGTGATCGACTCGCAGTATCACATCGGACAAGGCAAGATGCCCGGCAGCGTCCATACGAAACTGCGCCATGTTCTAAAGGGCACGTTCAAAGAGTTGCGCTTCCGGCCGGAGGAGCGGCTGGAGGAAACCCAACTTGAGAAGCACGAGATGGAATTCCTTTATAGCGACACTGATTCGGCGACCTTCATGAACCCAAGAACTTATGACCAGGTTTCCATCCCGCTCGAGGCCATCGGCGCGGCGGCGGCATTTCTCCAGCCCGAGGTGAGAGTGCCGGTGGAGTTCTACGAAGGGCAGCCGGTCAGCATCGTCTTCCCGGAGATCGTCGAGGTGAAGATCCAGACGACCGCGCAGCCAGTCCACCAGCAACAGGACAACACCTACAAATCCGCTACCCTGGAAAATGGCATGGAACTGATGGTTCCACACTTCATCAAACCTGGGGAGACGATACGCGTCGAAGTGGCTACGGGCAAGTACGTGGACCGCGTGCGAGCCGATACGAAGAGGTTCTAATAAAATCATGGATACGCCAGCCCTGAACGTCTCCGCCAGACCGCACTTCCAGCTCAAAGTGCGTCCGGCCGAATTGCGGGACGCATCCGACATTGCCCGCATCTATCTACAGGCGACGCAAGACAACCTTGCTACCTTTGAGAACTTTCTCGCTACGCCCGAGGAGCGAACGCGCTGGGTGAATGAACATGGGGGGAAGTATCCTCTCCTGGTGGCGGAGTTGAATGATTGGATTCTCGGCTGGGCAGCGCTCAGTCCATACCTCGTCCGTCCCCGCATGGACGGAATCGCTGAACTCCTGATCTACATTGACCGCGACTACCGGCGGCATGGCGTGGGGCGGGAAATAATGCGCGCGGTCCTGGCACTCGCCGAGGCCGTCGGCCACTTCAAGCTGGTGGGCCGATTCCTGGCGCACAATGATGCCGGGCGGACGCTCTGCCGCATGACGGGCTGGCGCGAGGTGGGAGTGCACTTGAAACACACCAAGCTGGAGGGGCGCTGGCACGACGTGGTGGTGGTTGAGTATCTAATCCCCGCGAACCTGAAGTGACGGCAGTAGGTGGTAGGCCGTATTTCGTAGGTCGTAGGGCGTACGTGGTAGGTGAGGAAAAACTAAGATACCAGTCTCTATTTTCCAGTTTCTGCCTTCTTGCTTGTCCTCGAAAAGATGGCAGGCGTGGAGGGACTCGAACCCTGCGGATTCCGGGGCAAGGTGGGCACGATTCCGAAATCATCCCGGGCAGCATTCCGAAATGAACTCGGGCACGATTCCGGGATGAAGCCGGGCGCGGATTCCGATTTCAAGCCGGTCACTTTTTGGC
>Ga0208937_1000307_pt1 | contig 42742 bp, 37 predicted proteins | sample June2015DPH_11_5_FD_184705 | JGI IMG/M metagenome (GOLD analysis project Ga0208937, IMG submission 184705) | Peatland microbial communities from SPRUCE experiment site at the Marcell Experimental Forest, Minnesota, USA - June2015DPH_11_40... | ecosystem: Environmental > Terrestrial > Soil >...
ATCCGGCATCTCCTTGCGGCATGGCGGACACCAAGTCGCCCAGAAATTCACCAGCACAACCTTGCCTCGCAATTCCGAAAACGTCCAGGTCTTGCCCGAAAGATCCTTCAGCGTAAACTCCGGATGCAATGATGACTGCCTTTCCGCCTCCCAGCTGTAAACCCGCGATCGCGCACTTATAGGTCATACTGCGCGAAAGCCGCAGCACATCTTGGAGTGCCTCGCTGGCCGATAGGTATGGCCAGACACGGGTACCGCCAACAGCGGGGCCGAGAGCGGTATTATGAATGGCAATGATTCCGTGATATCCGTTGTTGCGGTCGATACATTCGACTACCTGTTCATGCTCGGTTCCGGGGTTCAATGTTTGGAGCTGCAACGCGCTTTTCCTCTCTTGAGGTGGTCACATGTATGAAAACACATTACTTTACTCCTAATTACCAGTTGGCACATCGGGACAACTGTCTGTGCTTACTGAAGCAGTTTCGAGTAGCTCGGCTTCTTTACGGAATCCCTGCACGCTTGCAAGCTTAATTCCTTCATATCCGCGGATGAGCTCAGGCAGACTTGCCGCCTTTACGGACCGCGAATGTGTGATAGGGGACAGTGAGGCGAGTTGCTTTTCGACCAGAGACCTGTATTCACCGACAAGACGTCTCTCGAGCCGTCGTATCTCTGTATAGCCAAAGGGATCAAGCCAGGTCCCACGCAGCCTCTTGAGTCGTGTCAGAATCCAAAACACCCAGTTAAACCAGCCACCGACGGAAATCTTCTTGTTCACCCCCAATACGCGAAGAACAGGGGGCGAAATGAGATAACGAAATCGCATTGCCCCAGAAAACTGAGCTGTGTCAGCACGCAGGACGGGACCCTGTAGGTGCAACCGTGCCACTTCGTACTCATCCTTGTAGGCCATAAGTTTGAACAAGTAGCGAGCAACGGCCTCGCGTAGTGCCGTAGCACCTGGGACTGCACGATCTTCAGCTTTAGCCACTCGAGCAACAAAATCCACGTAAAGGCGCGCATAAGTAGCACTCTGATACGCAATGAGTTCCGGTACGCGAATCTCAAGCAAACGTCGCAATTCGCCGGCCGCATTGATCCCGTCAATTATTGCTTGCGCTTCGTTCAAGGACAATATTGTTGCGGATGTAAGCGCTGTCTTTCGTGTTTCACGCGGCGTGAAGCAGATCGGATCAGCAACGACAAGCCTTCCGACTCTAAAAGCATTAATGTTCATTTCAATTGCGACACCATTCAGGGTAATGGCCTTTTCAATGGAGTCCGCTGCGATAGGCAGAGCACCGGCTTGGTATGCGGCTCCCAGTGTGATCATATTGGCGGCGATATGGTCGCCAAACAGGGAGTCGGCCAGATGAGCCGCATCGAATCGAACGAGTTTATCTGCGCGCGTGCGACTTCGGATTGTATCGATGAACGGTTCAATCGGGGGGAAGTTCACAGCCGTTGAACGCACCATATCGCCCGTTGGCTGCTTGCTTGTCGAGACGATGGCGATCGTGCGCTCGGGTGTCAAGCGGCTCAGGGCAGCAGAGGTGCAGGCAGTCAGGAGATCGAAAGCGAGGAAGCAATCGCAGTTTGCAATGGAGACCTTTGCGGACTCGTGTGTCGGCGCGGAGAGAATCTTGACATGCGATAAAACCGATCCCGCTTTTTGGCTCAGCCCTGTTTGATCGAGGCCTGCGACATATTTTCCATCGAATAGTGCCGCTGTCCCGATAATTTGGCTGATGGTCACGACACCCGTGCCGCCGATGCCCGCCAGGAGAATATTTGCATGAGGTGGGACATTACGCGAGGGCTCCGGAATCGTTTGCTCAACCCGAAAGGGTAACCCTCTTGTCATTGAGGGCTCACACGCTTCAAAGGTGACAAAGGACGGGCAGTCACCTAGTACACATGAGTAATCTTTGTTGCACGAGCTCTGGTGAATCTGCGTCTTACGCCCAAATTCTGTCTCAATCGGCTGAACACTCAAACAGTTCGATTTTTCTCCACAGTCACCGCACCCTTCACAAACCCGTTCGTTAATCCAGATGCGCGTCGCACGGTCCGCGATCCGTCCACGCTTTCTCATGCGTCGCAATTCGGCAGCACACGTTTGGTCATGAATTATTACGGTCACGCCGTGAATCTCGCGCAGAAGACGCTGCGCTTCATCAAGCCGTGTACGATCCCATATTGCGACGCCTGGTGCCCACCTCGCGCGCTTGGAATATTTGTTAGGCTCGTCTGATGTGACGATGATACGTTTCACCCCTTCCGCTTCGAGCATGCGCGTGAGGTCTGGCACACTTGATTGTCCCTCTACTTTTTGACCCCCTGTCATTCCGACGGCTGAATTGTAGAGAATCTTGAACGTGATGTTTGTGCCGGCTGCGACTGCCTGACGAACAGCTAGCGAACCAGAGTGATAGAAAGTTCCATCTCCGACATTCTGAAAAATGTGGGGTACGTTTGTGAATGGCGCCATGCCTACCCATTGAGCGCCTTCTCCACCCATGTGGGTAATTCCGGCAGTTCTGCGCTCCGGAAGTCTAAGCGCCATGCCGTGACAGCCAATACCGCCGGCTGCAATCGATCCTGCGGGCACATTCGTCGAAGTGTTGTGTGGACATCCTGAGCAAAAGAACGCCTGCCGTGTCTGGACTGCAAGACCTTCCTGCTCGCTTATAGATTCCAAGCTACGCAGGCCTAGTGCCATGGATTGGTCCAAGAATCGCGCACTAAGACGGAAGATCAGTATTTTGGCAATGCGGTCCGCGTCGAGAGCGCCCCATCCTGGCACGAGAATTTCGGCGAATTCGTTTCTTTTGCCGATAATGCAAGGTGGGTTAGCCGTGCCGTAGAGCAGGTCTCGAAGCATAAGCTCTAGGAAGCCCCGCTTTTCCTCGATCACGAGAATTTGTTCGAGGCCTAATGCAAATTCCCGGACAATTTCGCGATCCATTGGGTAAAGCAACCCCACTCTGAACAGACGGATTCCCCGATGGCGTATTGCTTCGTCATCTTTGAGACCAATTTGTGATAACGCTTCTCTGACGTCATAGTAGGTCTTTCCGGGGGCGACGATGCCAAGCCAAGCTTTCGGAGTAGGGAGGGTGATGGTATTAAGGCCGTTTGCTGCCCCAAAGGCACGGGCTGCTTCAATGCGTCCTTCAAACATCTGACGCTCGAGTTCTAGCGAATATGGAGAAAAAAGAGCCGCATTCTGTTTGGCAGCCCAAGGTTTCCCAGAGACGCTGAAAACTGGAGGGTTTGCACGTACGCGATCTGGAGACACCTCTGCGGTTCCAAAGCCATCCGCAAGATCTGTAGTGATCTTGAAACCGACCCACAGACCGCTGTAGCGGGACATTTCAAAACCAATGCGGCCAAAATCCAACAGCTCTTGAATGTTGCCTGGATACACCACCGGCATTAGAGCATCGAAAAGAGCTATTTCTGAATGCGACGGCAAGGTTGAGGAGCTGCACCCCGGATCATCGCCAGCCAGCGCCAGTACGCCGCCATTACGACCAACACCTGCGAAATTCGCGTGTTTGAAGATGTCGCCGCTGCGGTCAACACCGGGAGATTTCCCGTACCAAACGCCAAGAACGCCGTCGTACTTCGGATATGGATACAAATTGGCAAGCTGGCTGCCGAAAATTGCTGTAGCGCCAAGGTCCTCATTCAAACCTGGTATGAAAGTAATCTGGTGTTGTTCCAAGAGCTTTCGAGTGCTTTGCAACGCCAAGTCGTAACCCGCGAGGGGTGAGCCACGGTATCCGGAAATCAGCGTGGCAGTCTTCAGTCCGCGCCTCGCATCAGCACGATGCTGATCGATGGGCAATCGAACGAGGGCCTGAATGCCAGAGAGTAAAATGACACCTTCTTCCTGACAGTACCGCGCGTCGAGCGTGAGAACATTGCGTTCTTGCACAGGCAATCACCCGGATTTCAGATAAAGTGAGTGGCTCGCATTGGCCGCCGTACAATTCGTATCTTTTGCTTGCTTCGTGACTGCCTTCATCAGCAGATCATGGTCGATGTTGTCGAAAAAAGCCCTTGAGGAACCCGTCGAAGGTCCAACATCGCTGCCCGGCCAACCCACTGCACCCAGCCCTGACTTCCGCGGCGAATATCCGAAGGAGTCGGAGGGGAACAGTGGATCACGACCAGTGGCTCTGATCGGCTTTTCACAAGCATTTGTGTAATGTTCACTCTCGTGTCTCCCTTGGTTGTTTTGTGGCAATCGTTCAAATGCAATTCACCGACATCGCGCCAGCCAGATTCTCCCTGACTTCCTGACCTCCATTGCATGCTCCTCGATTGGGGAAGCCACCCCGTCTCACCTAGGTTGTGGCAGAACCACTCGGTAGCCCCGCCGAAGCCAAGAGTGCCGCGCCGAGGGTTTTGAAGAGGTAATGACGCATGATTGTAGGCATTCCTTTCTCGAAGTCAGAAGTCTAGTGTTCCGTGTAAAGCAAGATGATGCGTTCGATTGCTTGTTGGCACACCCGGCAGAAGAAATCAGTGCGGGTGAACATGATACAGTTGGTCTGCGGCCGGTAGTAGCCCCTCGCTTCGAGGTTCGCTCCCTTAGGGGGCTACGGGCTCGCGCGGAACCCCTCCGAACGTGTAGCAGCTCGAGCAGTCGCTGCCTGCCCGTCTGACCTGCTGATGTCTTGAACAACAGCCAGTGCCTCGCGGGCGCATCACCGGTTGCTTCCCAGTTAAAAGCTGTAACGCAAGGAGAACTGCATCAACCGTGGATCCTTCGCTGCCGTTACAACACCGAAGTCCGGAGTGCCTGTCAAGCGGCCGGGCAAGAAGAAATTCGGATGATTGGATATGTTGAAGACTTCCCAGCGAAAGTCAACGCGCTGCGTCTCCCTGAACAGAAACCCCTTTTGTATGTCGAAGTCGAAGTTTTTGACGCCTGGCCCGATCAGCACATCGCGGCCCGAGTTGCCGGGGATACTGTACGGACCCTCCGCATCGTAAAAGAGAGGCGGGCTGACGAAGCAGCTCGTGTCGATCCACTGCTGTGGAGTGCGCTTACTCGGCGGAAGGTTTCCGTTGCAGACGCGATCCGGCCGCGCCGCACCGGATAACGTCCCATCGAGCGAGCTTGCCTGTTGCGGCGTGAACGGCTGGCCGGACTGGAATGTGAGAATCCCGGCGGTCTGCCAGTTCGCCAGGATCGTTCCCTTAACTCCATCTGCGAAATGATGTGTTCCTTTGCCAATCGGAACGTCCCAGATGTAATTGGAGACCCAGCGGTTCCGCATGTCAAAGGAAGAAAGCCCCTTTTCCGCCCGCTCATTATAGGAGTCCGCTGCAAAGGTGTTTGAGCCAGCAGTCTCGGCCAGACTGGACGCATTATCGATGGCTCTCGAAAACGTATAGAAGGAACTGAAACTCAGCCCTCCTCCCACTCTTTTCGCCACTCGGATCGTTCCGCTGTGATAAGTGCCCACGCCGTCGTCGACCTCCGACAGAATCAGCCCAGCGGTGGACCAGGGACGATAGCCCCGGCGCTCGCCCGGGAGATTGGGAAGGGCTTGGTTCTCTATCTGCGAGAAGTGATTTATGTGAATCGAGGTCGAACCGGCATACAGGAGCTGTACAACGAAACCTCCGCCTAGGTTCTGCTGCACATCCATGGTGTAGTTCTGGACGTAACCGTCAATCGAGTGCGGAGTCGGAGTATCGCCGCCCGCAGCTTCATTGCCGCCTAGAAAAGCCGCCTCCATCGTCGCTGGGGGAACAGGTACACCCAGCCGCGCAAAGTCGAGTTCGGTGGCCGCAGAATAGAACGGTGGAGCCGCGCCGAGCATGCCACCCGTAGTATAAAGTTCGCGCAACGCAGTGTAGACCCCGTAGGCTGCGCGCACCACCGTCTTCCCGGTTCCAAAGACGTCGTAAGCTATTCCGAGGCGTGGCGCGAGGTTCTTCCAATCAATCGGGGTCAAATAGTTCGGGTACCCCTCTTGACCGGGCGGAACGAACTTGGTTCCGAAGTTGTTTTCATAGAATTGCATCAAAGGACTGTTTACATCGGCCGGCAACTGCCCGTGATTCGTCATAACCAGGAAATCCCCAGTAGCGGGGTTAAACATCTGTGCCCGACCGTCAAGAGCCCTAGGAGGCTGCAGGATGTCATAGCGCAAACCGTAGCTGACGGTGAGCCTCCTGGTTACACGGTATGAATCGGAGAAATACAGTCCGAAGCCGATGGAGGATTCGTCGGCGTGGTCAATGCCTAGGCCGGTGAAACCCACAAAGGGCCGGTCAAGCAAGAAGTCAGACCAGGCCGAACCGGTTGCGGAGGCTATCCCATCATCATACTCGAACATACCCTGAGAAAAAATATTCGTGCCATATCGGAGGTGAAGCAGCTGGTAGTCGCCGCCGAACTGAAAAGTGTGTTTTCCTCGTGTCCACGTTAGGCCTTCCCCCGCAAAAAGGAGCGTTTCCAGGCGCGAAATTGGGAGGATGTCTGGGTCGCCCATGCTGGCGAAGCCGGGGATGCTGATGTTCGGAACACCGAGGTTCAATGTCGGTCCTAGGCGCTGAACCCCAAGGCTGTTCAGAAAGCCTAGATTCGAATTCTGTTGATTCCTCGTACTATCGAGGTGATTGACGCCAACGCGAAGATCGCTGATGAACGTCGGGGTGAAGATAGTCGTTAGACCAACGCCGCCATTCTGACTGGAATCGTCGTCGTTGCTCCCGAAGCCCGGCGGGGCCTGTGGGTTGAAGGCAATCGTATTGCTGGTGAAGGGAACGTAATCGTCATTCCGAAAACTGATGAAGCGGCCAAACAGGCGATTCTTGGAATTGATCTGATGATCGATTCGGAGGGTTCCCTGATCAGCGTCAACCTTTCGCGGGGCTTCGTTCACATTATTGTTTTGGCCCGGCGCAGCATTAAGAATATTCGGCAACGGAGTAAGAGCGAGGATCGCCTTCGTGATCGGACTGATCCGCCCGGGCGGAATCTTATTTCCGGGGAATGGCATTCCTGTTGAATCATCAATGATTGTGGGGAAGGGTTGTCCCGTTCCAGGATCGATACCACTCAGATCGCCATTCCGGATGGCCTCTGTGGGTAGCAATGTCAGGTTGGAGAGACCTTGGCGTATCCGGATGCCTTCATAGTTTACGAAAAAGAATGTCCGATCGTGCCAAATCGGGCCGCCTAACGCCCCTCCGAACTGATTCTGCCGGTATGGTTGCTTCTGCTCTTCGAAGAAGCTTCTTGCATCGAAGATGTCATTGCGAAAGAATTCGTAGAGCGTTCCGCGCCATTTATTGCCTCCGGACTTCGTCGTCAAGTTTACTGACGCCCCTGGGGGACCGCCCACGTCCACTGTATACGTTTCATGAACAACCTGAAACTCTTGCACTGCGTCCACCGAGGGCTGCACGGTGACAGTGCGGAGAGAAGGATCAACGATCGGAAACCCGTCCAGTATGAAGTTGTTCCAGGAATCTCGCCCGCCGATTGAAAAGCCCACAGATCCCGCGGCGGTTCCATACGTCGCGGATAGTCCGCCCTCTGCAGCAGGAGCGCTGCCGGCCGTCAACAAACCGAGCTGCATGAAGTTTCGGCCATTCAGCGGGATATCCACCATCCGGCGGCTGTCCACCACGTCGCCGATTGTACTTGAAGTGGAATCAACCAGAGGTGCCGATCCCTGGACGTTGACTTCCTGTTGCAACTGTCCTACCGAGAGGCTAAAATTCAGTTCTGTTATAGATCCAACTAAGACTTGGACTTGCGTAGTCGTTTTCTTTTGGAAGCCGGAGGCCTCCACTGACACGTCATAAACTCCCACTAGGAGCGCGTCGAAACGGTAGTAGCCCTGGTTATTCGTGGTGACGGACCGAACCAAGTTTGTCGTCACTTGCCGGGCCGTTACATTCGCTCCGAGCAGGATACTCCCCTGGGGATCGGTGGCAGTTCCTTCGATGGTTCCCGTGCTCGTCTGAGCGAATGCGGCAGCACTTCCGAAGAGTAAAACCAAACACGCTACCACGAACACTCTTGCGATGGACGATTGCAACGGTTCCATGAGTGACCTCCCGTGTAAGCTTTCAGACCTCGCCGACAACGGCGACATTTTAAACTGCCCTAACTGGGCAACAGATGACAACAGTTTCAGTATGAGTTTTAGGCTAGTTTGAGTCGAGTGTCCAAACAGCTTGAAGCTCGATACTTGAAAAGTTTTTCGAGTGAGCATCTGCCGACTCCACTGAGGCGCTCCCTTGGGCGGATCTCAATTTGTACCGGAGGCGGTCCAAAATACTCATGCTTGGACTCCACTGACATAGAAATCGAAATGCGGACGAATGAGGAACGCCCGGCGCTTGTTTGGGCTCCCAGTCGAGCGTTGGCAACGTAACTTCCCACGATTGCAATTTCACCGAAGCGGCCCGCCGTATCCAGCCGAGAATCCTTGCCGGACCGACCTCTTCAGTCGAATTCTTCGACGGCGTCAGTCTTTACACAAACTATCAATAAACTAGCTTTGCCCGGGTTGACCCGCAAATCTTGCATGGTTAGACTGTATGCGCGTCTAAGGGAACCCTTCGATGACTATCATGCGCGCCTTGCCGCCAATGACAACGGAGAACACCGCGCTCGTTATTGTGGACATGCAACACGATTTCCTCGACGATGGCGCTCCCTGCCAAATCCGGCAGGGACGACAAATTCTCCCGGCACTTGCGAGCCTTTTGCAGGAATGCCGCGCCCTCAAACTCCGCATCATTCACGTTCACACGGTCTGGCGAAAAGATGGTGCGGACATACCACCCTTTACGACCTCGGAGGAGTTCAAAGTGCGGGGATTGCGTGAAGGCGAGCCTGGAACTTCCATCATTCCAGAGCTGAGCCCCAAGGGGAACGAATACGTTGTCGTCAAGAAGAGGTACAGTGGGTTTTACCAAACAGATTTGGAACTTCTGCTTCGCAATTTGGGTGTTACGTTCGTGATCGTTTCCGGAGTGGCCACCGCTTTCTGCGTTCGCGCTACGGTCCAAGACGCCTGCTACCGGGACTTCGTTGCGGTCGTTCCACGGGACTGCACAATCTCGGACACCGAGCAGGAACACGAGCAATCCCTCAAGGACATCCAGAAGGGTTTTGGACAAGTCAAAAGCGCCTCAGAGATCGTCGCTGAGTTAAAGCGTTAGTGCGCCGTGATTACTCACTGATTCAACTACGCGCCGTTTTGACGGAATATTAGATAAGAATTACGACCTGAGCACGCAATGCCGAGCACCGTGCCAAGAAGCGCAGTGGCGGAGGACCAATTCAGGTATGAGTAGAATTGCAATCTTGGGAGCTGGAAATGGAGGCTGCGCTGCCGCTGCCGATTTGGTGCGACGTGGTTTTGAGATCAGTTTGTTCACACGGTCCGCTGAGACTCTGAAGCCGATCCGTGATCGTGGAGGTGTTGAATACTCTGGAGCGATTGGAGAGGGATTTGCTCCAATCAAGACAATTACGAACAACATTCAAGAAGCATTGGAGGGAGCCGAGTTCATTGTCATCAGCACACCGACAAACGCGCATGGCTGGTACGCTCGGTTGCTCTCCCCTCTTCTACGAAGCCAACATTTCATTTTGCTAAACCCGGGGCACACCGGCGGTGGCCTCCATTTTGTCAATAGTTTGCGCCTAGCAGGTTTCAACGACGAAGTGCGGACGTGCGAGACGATTACGCTCACTCACGGCTCCAGGATGTCCGGACCGGATAAGGTCAGCATCATGATAGTTATGACCAACCTAAAACTATCGGCTTTTCCGGGCCGGTATCTCCAAGAGTTGCTGCCGAAGGTGAAAGAAGCGTTTCCGAATGTCGTTCCCGCAACAAACGTGCTCGATACTGGCTTGCTCAACCTAAACGCGATGGAGCACCCGCCTGGCACACTGCTGAATGCTGGCTGGATCGAGTTCTCAAAAGGGGACTTCCGATTCTACTCGCAGGGAATCAGTCCATCAGTAGCTCGAATTATTCAAGACCTAGATAATGAGCGCCTCGCCGTCGTCCGCGCACTTAATCGCCTCGCGGGGTTACAAATGAAGGAACAGACCTTCATCGAGTATTTCCACCAAGCGGGATTTACGTCTGAGCGTGCCGTGAAAGCCAATGACATGTTCCTGGCCCTGCAAGACAGTGAACCGAATCAGTTCGTCAAAGCTCCGAGCACATTGGACCACCGTTATGTCAATGAAGACGTCGGGTTCGGTCTGGTTCCGATCTACAGCTTCGGACAAATGGCCAACGTACGGATGCCTGTGACGCACCTGATGATAGACCTGGCGTGCCGTTTGCGCGCCGTGGACTACTGGAAAGAGGGGCTGGATCTTGAAAAGATGGGACTTGCTGCGGTCCCGGTCCAATCGCTGCGCCAGTTCCTCGATTTAGGCCACCTCTAGTGTCGGTGGTGCTGGAGAAGTGCGAGCATCTCGATGAGAAGAAACCAGCGTTGAACTGGTCGGCTTTCTTTGCTGTCGTGCAGGAATTCTAATGCAACGTCACGGCTTTGACTTCGCTTTTATCCCAGCTGGATTGGTTTCCGAAACGGTCGAGTTCGTTCAATTGGGTGAGAGGCTAGGATACCGTTGCGCATGGATCCCGGATCAAACGTTTCATCGTGATCCCTTCGTGCTGCTCGCCATGTGCGCGCACGCCACCAACACGATTGGCCTCGGGCTGGGAATCACGAGCCCGTTCACTCGTCTGCCTGTTCAAATCGCGCGAGCGGCCGGGGTAGTAGACGAAATCGCAGGGGGCCGATTTCGTCTGGGGTTGGGTACCGCGAACGTGAACACGGTTTTGACACCTCTCGGAATTGAATTGAAGAATCCGGTCAAGCGACTGAGGAACGCTGCGACGATTATTCGACGCCTAATCGCCGGTGAAACGGTCGAGTTCCAGGATGGAGTGGATTTGGTACGTGGAGTGAAGCTGGATTTCGCTCTCTCGCGGCCATCCATTCCAATATACATTGGCACTCGCGGTCCAAAGACGCTGGAGTTGGCTGGCGAAATCGCAGACGGAGTCTTGGTTGAGTCCCTCTTCAATGCTGGCGGTATGCCTCACGTGCTCGATCAGCTACAGTCCGGCGCGAACCGCGGCCGCCGCTTTCTAGGAGACATTGACATCGTCGCTTGGCAGCTCATCCAAGTCACAGATGATGCGATCAGTGCAATCCAGAACCAGAAGGCGTGGGTAACACGGTCTATTCAGGTAGGACCGCCCGAGGCCATGCGTCGGATCGGTATCGAAGAAAGCGTAATCTCGGGAGTTTTGGAGGCCATTCAGCGAGGCGATACACCGGGAGCTGTCGCTCGCGTAACGGACGATACGGTACGATGTCTTATGATGATCGGCGACCCAGAGACAATCGCGGAACGGGTTGCTCGCGTGTTCGAGATGGGAGCGAACACGGTTACTTTGCTGCTGCTCGGCCCGATGGATGCCCTGCGGAACACACTCATTCGGTTCGCGAATGAAGTGATGCCTGCATTTGACTAATTACATTTCGCGAATGTCGTTCAGTGACCCGATCTGGAGTCTATAATGGACCGGGAATCTGTGCGGCGCCGGACCGATATAGCCGGGAATTGCTACGCTTCAGGGCGCCGTTTTCAGCCGTTGCCGGAAATCATGAAACGCCGGATTGGAACGCAGATGATCGAATCTGGGTTCTACGTAGACATAAACGAGCCAACCCGATCTTTCCTCAAGGGCCTTCTGGAGTGCCTCGATAGCCTGCCTTTCTTCGCCCAAGCCCACTAGAATCAGGGCCTGTGCGAAGGAGGAACAAGCCTGCGTTCGTTTGGATAGATCCAGGACGCCGTCAAGGCTCCTCTGCGCGTCGGCTTTTCGTCCGGACAATCCGTAGACATGCCCGAGAGCAGCTTCGACCATCAGGTTCTTTTTCGAATGCATGGAGGCCTTCTGAAATTCAGTGATGGCCTCGGCAAAGTTCCCCTGCTGCTCGTAGGCCAGTCCCAAAGCGGTGTGCGCCATCATGTAACCTGGCTCGATCTCGAGTGCCTTGCGAGCGTGTTCAATCGCATCGTTATAGTGACGGGCTAAATAGCAACAGAACGCCACACTCGTATTAATGCTCAACGACAAAGGATCGAGCGAGCGAGCCCGCTTGATCTCCGAGAGTGCCGTGGGCAGATTCTTCATCGACGCGAGAAATAGCGAATACCAGTGTCGCGCCGTCGCGTAATTGGCATTCAGCGCTAGGGCGCGTTGGAAATGACGGTCCGCGTCCAACCAGTCCCAATCATAGACCCAGCGCACGACGCCCAATGACGTGTGGGCTTCGGCCAGACCTTCGTCCAGTTGGATAGCCTTTGCGGCCGCAATCTTCGCCTTGGAAAAGAATTCCTGCGGTGCCCGGGCAGGATCCTCATAAAAACCGAGCGTCGAGTAGGCGTCCGCCAAGCCCGCGTAGGCCACGGCGCAATCGGCATCGATTTGAATGGCTTGTTCGAAGTACTCGATGCTCTTGCGCATCCCTCGATCTGTGCGCTTGTTCCAATGGTACCGTCCCTTCAGGTACGTCTCATACGCCTCCGGATTTACGACCCTGTGGTTTGACAGTCGTTTCTGTTCTTCGGGCGTGAGCTGGACCTGGATCCGGGAGGCGATAGCCCGGGCCACAGCACTCTGCAATCCCAAGATATCCCGAAACTCGCGCTCGTAGCTGTCGGCCCAGAGAAGCCTGTTGGTCGCCGCATCGATCAGCTGTGCCGTGATTCTCACGTGTCGTCCGGATCGCAGAACGACACCCTCGACGAGCGCATTCACTTTCAAATCCCTCGCAATTTGGGAGACCGATCGCTTGAGATTTTTGTATCTCATGACAGAAGTACGGGAAATCACCCGAATGGTACTAATTTGCGCCAACTGCGTTATAAGAGCCTCGGTCATTCCGTCGGAGAAGTAATCTTGTTCAGGATCGGTGCTTATATTTCCGAACGGAAGCACAGCCAGGATGCTCTCGCGGGATACTTCAGTCTCGTTCTTCTCGACCGCTCGCGGCTCAGTCAGCCCATGTCTATCGACTGGGGCGATGAAGCGGTACCCGCGGCGAGGCAGCGTTTCGATGAAATGCGGAGTCTTTGCGTTGTCACGTAGGGCCGACCGCGCCTGTCTGATACAGAAACTCGTCCCCTTTTCGACGTCGACGAACGTATCGTTACCCCACAGGTGGCAGCGAATCTCTTCTTTTGAGACAAGTTGGCCCGCTCGGCTCACGAGTAGCGCCAACACTTTGAATGGCTGCGGCTGCACTCGGATCGGCATGCCACCTTTTCGGAGTTCGCCATTGATTGAGTCAAGCTCGTAAAGCCCGAAGTGGACAGATGAAATCGCGGATACGTCGTGTCCCATGGAACCAACCTCATTTGGGAGGCTGCACCATCCGTCTCACGTCAAATCGGATGAGGGCTGCTGCGCCTCGCCAACCCAACTAGGTCATGAGTTTTCAGCCCTTTACCTGCGCACCACAAACTAGCCAAAAACTCACGGGCCCTCTGTTGTCTAACTGATGGGGACGAAGTATACCATAACGTCGACGGGCGAAGTACCGCCAAAGGGAGGCGAAAAAGCCGGGTTCAATTTCTGCAGGCCGGCGGACTCTGGTTTTTGGGGACTATAGAGGCCGAAAGTGCCAAATCGTGAGGAGCTCTAAGACATGAATAGCGCAATCCTTGAAAAGCAGAGGAAATCTTTGTCGGCCGACAAGCTCGACGCTCTCGTGGCCGTCGCGCCCGAGAGCGTTATGTACACATGTGGGTTCGTGATTCCCTCATTGCGAATTCAGGGCTTGCACCGGCGGCTCGCGATGACCGTAGTGACTCCTGATAAACACGCATTGATCGTTGTCGACATGGAAACGTCTACAGCAAAGAGGGGATCGAAATGGTTTTCCGACATTCGTACTTATCGCGAGTTTGAAGAAGAGGCGTCCGGACTGTTTATCGCTGCCGCAAACGAATTCGGCCTGGCGAATGGCCGGATCGGTATTGAGCTCGACTACCTGCCCGCCATGGACTTCGCGGTCATTCAGAACGGTCTGCCGAAGGCAAATTTTGTCAATGCAGACCAAATTTTCTTAGAGCTGCGGAGCGTCAAGACGCAGGAAGAAATCGATCGGCTACGCAGAGCCGGACGCGCGGCCGATCAAGCTCATTATCAAGTGCAGAAGCGTGCCCGCGCAGGAATGACCGAGATGGAGGTGGCTAGCATCATCACCGATACCCTGTACAAGGGAGGGATCGAAGACATCACGGTGCTGGTCGTTGCCTCCGGCGATCGCAGTGCATTGCCCAACGTCGGTCCCACAGAGCGCGTTCTGAAACCGGGGGACCTCATGCGCATCGATTTGCTCGGAAACATTGGAGCGTATTGCTCGGATGTCGCGAGAACCTATGTAGTCGGCGACCCAACTGCGGCGCAGGCGGCGATGTGGAAAAAGCTGGTCGACACCCTGAATGCACTGAAGGCAAAGATTCGGGCTGGTGTGACGACGAAAGAGATTTATCAGACGTTCGCCGAGAAATATACATCCCTTGGACTTAAGCCGACAACTTTCGTAGGACATGGCTTGGGCTTGAGCGTCCACGAACACCCCTGGATCGCAAAATACGACCGGTTCGAGCGGCCGCTTGAGGAAGATATGGTCCTCTGCATCGAGCCTTACTACGTCGGTGAGACAGAAGGCTACCAACTCGAAGATGAAATCCTCGTCAAGAAAGACGGGTTCGAACTAATCACAGACCAGGTTGACACGAGCCGATTGCTTCAGATCAGCGCATGAGGCTCTGGAGAACTCTGAGCCAGAAAGTCCAATCATGAAAATTACGCAGATCGAAGTTCTACGAGTTGCTCTGCCCTTGCGTCGGCCTCATCGGATGGCAACTGGACGCGCGGACGTCGCATTGGGAAAGTACGTGCTCGTGAAGGTGAAGACTGACGAAGGCATCGTCGGACTAGGTGAGGCACCAGCGCTCAAAGAATGGGGCGGCGATTACGGTATGTACTTCGGCGAATCAGCCGAGACCGTGATGCACATGATCCGCGACAATTTTGCACCCGTCCTTGAGGGCGCGGACCCGTTCCGCATCGAATACATCCACACGCTGCTGGATCAGTGCGCCAAAGGACATTTCTACGCCAAGGCGGCAATCGACTTCGCTCTCTACGATATAGTCGGGAAAGCGCTAGATACTCCCGTCTATAACCTTCTTGGCGGCCTTTACCGGGAGAAGATTCCGATGGCTCACAGCCTAGGGATCATGCCCGTGAAGGACGCTGTGGACGAAGCCCTTCAGGCTGTGGACGATGGGATCAAGACGATTAAGCTGAAAATCGGTAAGGACCCGGAACGCGACGTAGCGCTCGTTCGTGAGATGCGCGCCGCTGTCGGACCAAAAATCGCGATCACGGTGGACGGCAACGAAGGCTACGTACATGCGAGCGACGCGATTCGCCACCTGAAGAAGATCGAGCAGTACGACGTTCTCTTCTGCGAGCAGCCCGTCGCGGGCCTCGAAGCTATGGCTCGCGTGGCGAGAGGAGTGAGCATTCCTCTGATGGCGGATGAGTCTGCTTGGACACCGCAGGACATTCTGCGAATTCTGGAGAAACGTGCGGCCGAGGTAATTTCTCTGTACCCAACGAAACCCGGAGGTCTCTTTCGAGCCAAACAGGTCGCCGCTGTCATCGAAGCGGGCGGGCTGACCTGCAACGTAAATGGTTCGGCGGAATTGGGAGTTGCCAACGCCGTGAATCTCCATCTGTCAGCTTCCACCAAAATTGTCTCTCAGGCTTGCGTATACCCCGTCACGTCTTTGAGTGGTCGCGAACAGACTAAAGTCGCTGGTCGCTTCTATCTGGACGACATCATCACCGAACCATTCAAGTACGAAGATGGATACCTCTACGTCCCACACGGTCCAGGCCTAGGCGTCGAGCTAGATGAAGAGAAGGTCTCCCGGTACCGCATTGCATGATGTACGCAGAAAACCAAGCAGGCGGCTGCTGTTTCGCCGGCGCAGCACACGGGACTGGGGGCGGATCAATTGCGGCGGGAGTCGCTTCGCGACAACGCAGAAGGTGGGTCTGGGCGGGGTCAGATTGGTGCTTTCAATAACTGAAGTACTTGCGGGACCCGGCGTAAGCATTGTGCGCGCACAGAGCTCCGCCGTCGCTGGGATACGCCTGACGCCCTGAAACGGAGGCCCCAATGTTCGCGCCGCACAGCTTCACGACGGCTTTTCTGATGATGTTGGTGAGTACCGTCTGCTACGGCTCCTGGGGGAACACATACAAACTCACGAAGGGATTCCGGTTCGAACTGTTCTACTGGGACTACCTTGTCGGCATTTTCGCTGGTGCGCTCGCTCTAGCTCTGACAATTGGCAGCAGCCCTTTTAACGCCTCCAGCTTTCTGCCTAACGTCCGCTCCGCAGGGCTCAGCAACATCGTTTGTGCGATGACTGGAGGCGTCATCTTCAGTCTGGCGATCCTGTTACTTCTCGCGGGTATTCATTTGGCAGGTCTGTCAGTGTCTTTTCCCGTTTCGACGGGAATTGCGGTGGCACTCGGCGTGATTCTGGGTTACGTGTTTGAGCCGAAAGGCAATCCTGCATTGCTCGCGCTCGGAGTTGTGTCGACGCTGATAGCAGTCGTCTTGGCTGGCAAGGCCTATGCTGGCCTGGGTCATGTGCAAACTAATGTCTCCCGGAAGGGCCTGTTTGTATGCGCCGCCTCAGGGATTGTCATGGGATTGTTTCCGCCGTTCGTGGCACGGGCTTTGACGTCGGGAAAAGTCCTCGGACCCTACGGTATCTCGGTGTTTTTCTCGCTGGGCGCGCTTGTCGGCAGCTTTGTCACGAACGTCTATTTCATGAAGCAACCCATAGTCGGTGAGCCCGTCGGCTTCGCCGATTTCGTGACGGCGCCTCGCAAGTATCACCTCTTAGGATTTCTAGGCGGTTTGATCGTGGGTCTCGGCATGGTGTTCAATTTCGTCGCCGCAGGCTTTGCGGGAGTTGCCATTTCCTATGCCGTCGGACAGGCGGCACCGATGGTCGCCGCGATGTGGGGAATCTTTCTGTGGAAGGAGTTCTCCGGCAGCGGTACGAAGACAAAGACGTATCTCGCTTTAACGTTCCTCTTCTACTTTCTCGCCCTCGCCTTGATTGCACACGCTCGTTCAGCCGCGAGTGTGTGACCGAGGCGTGGGCGCAACAACGACGATGAAATCCATAGTTTCGGGCCAGGGCTCGTTAGATGTATTCGTGGGAGCATTCTACGCAGCGTCCGGTGAACGCTGCTCCCCAGTATTTTTCCGCCTCTGGAGGTCGCATCCATGATCCCACCCACTCGAGTCACAGTCTTGGGTGGAGGCAGCGGAGCCTTTGCGGTGGCCGCCGACCTGCAGCTCAAGGGCTGTCAAGTCAGGCTGCTTGAAGCTCCGGAGTTGGAAGCAAATATCGCACCAGCCCAGAAGAAGGGTGGCATTGAACTCGTCAATACGAATGTATCGGGCGTTGCTTCCGGTTTTGCGCATCTGGAGATGGTGACGACAAGCCCGAAGGAGGCGTTGCGTGGGGCCGACGTCGTTCTGTACGTGGTTCCCGCCTTCGCGGAGAAACACTTCACCGAGTTATGCGCACACCACTTCGCGCGCGGACAATTGGTCGTGCTATTCTGTGGTAATTTTGGCGGCGCTCTGGAATTGGCTCATCTCATGCGCTTGCGAGGTGGGTTATCTCTTCCCTTGATCGCGGAGACAGAGGGTCTGATCTATGGAGCTTCCAAGCTCGACTCAACCACGGTGAAAGTGGTTGGTCTCAAAGACGGAGTCGCCTGCGCGGCGTTGCCCGCCCGCGAGACGGGAAAAGTGCTCTCCAGACTTCGTACTCTGTTTCCAGCGCTACTACCGGCGACCAACGTCCTTGAGACGAGCTTTCGCAACTTGAATCCCGTGATTCATCCGCCAGTGTCTGTTCTCAACGCTGGCCGGACGGCTGAAGATCGACCCCAATGGCGTTATTACTGGGAAGGCGTTACGGAACCTGTTGGCCGTGTGACGGAGCGTGTAGATCGGGAGAGGCTGGGTACCGCCATGGCTTTTGGGCTCCGCCTGCCACCTGCTCGGGAAGTCCTGCGCTCTTGGTACGTCCGCGAGGCCTTACGTGGCACTACTCTCGCCGAGTTGTTAAGTTCGAACCCCGTCTATGAAGGAGTCTTGGCTCCCCGCACGTTGACTCACAGATTTCTGCTTGAAGACGTTCCCTTCGGTCTGGTTCCGGTGGAGGCCCTTGCTCTGAGCGTGAACGTCGCGACGCCGATAATTACTGCTCTAATTGATCTTTCGTCTGAACTCCTGAATCGGGATTTTCGTGCGGAAGGGAGAGATCTCATTCGACTCGGTCTTATCGGGTTAGAAGCGAAGGAGGTGAAGCAACTACTAGATGGTGGAGGGTGTCCCAGCGGTAGTTGAAGGTTAGCAGCGATGGCTGATTCATCTTATGCTACTTTCTCCTTCAAAGGTTGAGGGCTCGACCTGTCTGAGAATCGCAGCAGTTTTACTTCCCTGATTTCCGGCCGGTTGGAGGCGGCGGCAGCCTCCTCGTTGCGCATCAGGGCCAAACGCTCAAGGTGCGTAGCGCTGTGAAACACAGTCACCCACTGGTACCCGACAACGCTGGAGTTCTCGTGCAGGCAGGCCCGAACAAAGGGATCGGAATCATGCCGCAGCCTTTTGGTTAAGTCCCTCTCGCTCGCCTTCGGCCAGCCGTCCGTCTCATACGGCCAGCCGTCCGTGTCCGGCGATTCCGTTGGCGGCTTAAAGTTCAAATATTGCGCGTTCTGAGCGACCCATTGGCGAACCTCAAGATTTGAATCTTCAACAGCCATAACTGCTATATCAAAGGGCATATCCGGAGTGCTGCGTCGGGAATCATTCCGCCGATGCCAGAATTGCTTCAAAAGGGCGATGCGGCGCTTGCCGTCTGAAATCTTGTATTTGCGACAGAGTTCTTCAAGAGTGTAGGCGTCAATAACGCCGTATCGTGAAAGGCGCTTCATCTCCTCACTCCAAGGCATTAGAGCAGGATACGGTTTAGCCCGACGATCATCCTACTCAATGAAGCTGGCGGTACCAGTTGGAGTGGACCCCAATTTTGAGACAACCAGTTAAGCCCTAAAATGCAGCGAAAGGGGAAACTGGATGAGATTTCGAAGGAAGTTCACCAGGGAGTTCAAGCTGGATGCGGTGCAACGATTGCGGGCGGGAGAGCCGGCGGGCTTGGTGGTGCACCAGTCTGGAAGTGAGCCGCGATGTAGATAAGATTGGGGAGCGGGCGTTTCCCGGCGTGGGGCAGAAACGGGCGGAGGAGACGCGGATCGCGGAATTGGAACGTAAGATCGGGCAGCAGGTCCTGGAGATCGATTTCTTGAAGCGAGCCTTGCAGCATGTGGAACAACAGCGCCAGCTGCGGGCCGCGAGTGGCGGCGCACCGTTTACCAACAAGTCGAGCGCGAAGTGAACGCCGGAACTCAACTCGCCATTCGCCGGATGTGTGCGCTGACGGGAGTCAGCCGGGCGGGGTTTTACCGGCGCGGAGTCCGGTTCCGGTCTGCGCCCGTGGAATTCCGCGATCAAGTGCAGCGCGTGGCGCTGGAGTGGCCGACCTACGGCAGCCGGCGGATCAGCGGAGTTGCGCCGTTGCGGCCTGCCCGTCAATCGCAAACGGGTGCAGCGGGTGATGCGGGAAGACAACCTGCTCGGTTTGCGGCAGCGTAAGTTTGTGGCAACCACCGACTCCGCCCACGCGATGAGGGCACGATCTCACGACCGTGCCCCCGCTCATCGCCGTGGATGAGTCTCCAGCTGGTTATTCCTGGCAGGGTGCTCTCCAGCAGAGCCCGCTTCCGCTTCACCAGCCGGAGCTATACTGCCAACTATCAACCTCGCCCTACAATGCTTCGGCAGCGAACGGCGAAATCGCGTCCGATTGGGGCGACGGCCTGGTCCGCGGTCGAAGGGCGCGAGTACGACGACGTGGCGGAAAAAGATGCGGCGAAGAAAAAAGATGTGGCGGAGGTAAGCGATGCCGAGCTCGCGCCGGACTCGATGTTGATGTACCTGTACGAGACCCGGAAGACGCATGAGCCGGGGTTTCGGGACGAGAGGATCGAGAATGCGTTGGCGCGCCAGAAAAGAATAGTCGACAACTGAACGGCGGGCGACGAGCGGAGAACGGTCGGTCGCGCCACAAAAGTTCGGCCTTGAGCCTCCAGGCAACTTGTGTTCTCATTAGGCAACGACGTGCCCGTGGGGGGCTCGTCTGCGCGCCTTAACTTCAACCCTCAACCGCATCCTCGAGGAGAAGAATTATGAGCAAAGTCCACTACATTCCCAAGGGATACAATTCGGTTACGCCGTACCTCATCATCAAGGGTGCCGCGAAAGCGATCGACTACTACAAGAATGTTTTCGGGGCAACTGAAGTCGTGCGCATGGCTGGTCCCGACGGCCGGGTCGGCCACGCCGAGCTGCAGATCGGCGACTCGCACATCATGCTGGCCGATGAATTTCCGGAGATGGGCCACCGCAGCGCCGAGAGCATCGGCGCGTCTCCGGTGAGTCTGCTCGTGTACATCCCCGATTGCGATAAAGTCGTCGCCAAGGCGGTCGCGGGAGGGGCGAAAGTCCTGAAGCCGGTCGAGGACCAGTTCTATGGAGATCGCTCAGGCTTCATCCAGGACCCGTTCGGACATCTCTGGGGCATCGCGACTCACATTGAAGACGTATCGCCCAAAGAGATGGAAGAACGAGCCAAGAAGGCGATGCAGGCAGCTTGAAAACGGCTCTTGGCTGTTGGCTCTTAGCTCTTGGCTCGACCGAAGCTAGATTTGGCTAACGGCTAAGAGCTAACGGCTAAGAGCCTAGCGATGGTATCCGCGTTTGCCGTAGGCACTCGTACAATTGCAACACAACCTTAGAAAGGACTCTCCCAATGCTCTCCGCTGGCAATCCCTTTCCGAATTTCTCTCTTCCCAACCAGGACGGCAAGATCACCAAGCTCTCCGATTTCGCCGGACACTGGCTCGTCGTTTACTTCTATCCGAAAGACGACACGCCCGGCTGCACCATCCAGGGCAAGTCGTTTACGGCGACCAAGGCTGATTTCGATGCTGCCGGGATCAAGGTCATTGGCGTGAGCGCCGACGATGTTGCCTCGCATAAGAACTTCTGCAACAAGTTCGCCTTTACCATCGACTTGCTCGCCGACACCGACTCCAGCCTGATGAAGTCGCTCGGCATCGGCCAGGCGGAACGGAAAGGGATGAAGTTCTGGGAGCGCTCCAGTTTCGTGGTTGATCCCAAGGGTGTGATCCGCAAGGTGTACGAAAAGGTGAACCCGGAAGGCCACGAGAAAGTGCTGCTCGACGACATCGGGAATCTACAGAAGAAGGCGGCCTGACGGACAGGGCAGACGCCGGCTGTCAGAGGCGGTGCCTCGTCGGAATTACCGTAGAGACGCGGCAAGCCGCGTCTCTACGATTCACGATCAGGACACCGCCTATTCCGCAAACGGGTCCGTGGCGTACTCCGATCCGCCGCTGCTTCTGCTACTGCTGTTGAATGGCCGGCGCAGCGTTCCAGCCAGTCCCTCCGCCATCACCGAGGGCAGGATGCGGTACAGCCGTGAGCGCAAATCGCGGTAGCCTTGAATTCCGGCAAAAAGGTCGCTCATCAGGTCGCGGAAGCTCGCGCTTTGCGCGGTTAGAGAAACCATCCGCTCCAGAACGCTGTCCCCGAAAATCTGGCCGCTGTAGAAACGCTGCGAGACGCGCGCCGCCAGCTTCAACTCGGCCAGCACCTCTTTTTCCAGGAGCAAGCGGTACTCGTCAGGTCGTCCGGCCAACAACGCGCCGGCGCACAACTCCGCGGATCGAAGCGCGTAGTAGAGGCCCTCTCCGGTAATCGGGTCGACCAGCCCCGCACTGTCGCCGATCATGGCCCAACCTTCCCCGCAGACTTCGAGCGTTTCGAAAGTCTGGGCGCGAAAGGACGGAAGACGGAAGAATGTGCGAATAAAAGCGGGCACCGTCCAAATGGAAGCCGTTCTCTTCGAGCCAATGTTCCAGTATGCGGCGCAACTCGGCGGTGGAGGTTTCACCCATCTTGCCCGCGATTCCGGCGGAAACATGATCCGCGCGAGGGAAGACCCAGATGTAGCCGGTGATCCCTTTCAGAAACTGAATCCGCATCAGAGAACTGCTGCCGGGGATGAAGTAGCCCGCAGTAACCATCAGATCGCTCGGGGCAATTGGCGAGAGGAACTGGGAGCGGAAGGGATTGCGCGCGCCCGCCGCCAGCATCAGGTAGGACGCTCGGTATTCACGCTGGGGCGTGACCAGTTGCCAGTCTCCGCCGGTTCGCGCAATCTGCGTGACGCGTTCCTGGTGTATATCAACGCGCACGTCGACGCCAGTGCCGGCGCGCCGGGCTCGCTCCAGCAACAATCCATTGAGCGCCAGGCGCGAGAAGATCGCGACCGGGTACTGCATGTGGAAGCGTACTCGCTGCCCTGACGGACTGATCAACTCGCAGTGTTCAACCGGATTGCTTTCGTTCCCAGCATCGGCCAGAAACGGATACTGCTGCAAAGCTTTGTGCGTGAGTCCGCCGCCGCAGGGCTTCTCCCACGCAAGCTTTTGGTCAAAGAGAAGGACGTCCCTGCCTCCCGCCGCCAGCAGCGCACCTGCCAGAGATCCCGCTGGACCGCCTCCGACAATCGCAATGGGGTGTTGCGTACGCATGTTCCGGTCGCGGATTTTGCCGCATAGAAAAAGAGCTCGCCAGCGGGCAGCAAAACTCCGGCGCCGCTCTTGCGAGCTCCCTCCGAGGCGGGGTTGGCCAGGACTTCCGCGAACCCGCGAGTTTCCCGGTTACTGCAGCCTGGTGGCGCCGTTCAATCCCTGATAGATGAACAATCCCGCAATGACCAGGATCATAGCCCCCGACAAGGCGCCGAGCACCTTGACGATCGGTGTGATCCTTCTCATCTTGGCTATAACTTCCGTTTGATCCTTGTGCATCTGGGATTCGGTTTCATGGAGGAAGATTGAATCGTCCTCGTGCATGGTGAGGGTGCTGCGATAGATCAGGAGGATAATAAGGATCCCCGTCAGAATACCCCACGCGACAAGCAGCCCGAACATAGGAGACATACGCCACCTCGGAGCTTAGATCGAGCCGATGCCCGAAGTTGCCATCTTAGGCCCCAGCGAAAACTCTCCTGCCGTCCGCTGGCGTCCGGGTACAGGCCCCTGCTGTGCACGATTATAGACCCGTTGGCAAGAGGGGCCGCGACTTCTTGTCTGCCCGAAGCATCTAAACAGCAGATGCAGGTAGAAGTACCGGCTTCCGAAAAGCCTTGCCGAGCCGGTGGCAACGTTTGTTATAATAAGCAATTACAAGGAGATGAACAAATGGCGACTACCACCGCACCCGAAGTGCAGCCCAAAACCGCGGCACCAGTCCTGACCCCCAGCGCGATTGCCAAGGTCAAAGAAATCATGGCCACGCAGACGCCGATCCCGGCGGGGTTGCGGCTGTCCGTGGTCGGCGGCGGTTGCTCCGGCTTTCAATACTCCATGGCCTTCGAGAACGGCGCCGGCATGATGGACAAGGTTTTCGACTTTGACGGTTTGAAGGTTTACGTGGACGCCACTTCCCTGATGTATCTTGGCGGAGCGCATGTCGATTACGTCGAGACCCTGGAAGGCGCCGGTTTCAAGTTCGAGAACCCGAACGTGAAGAGCACCTGCGGCTGCGGCTCCTCGTTTAACGTTTAAGCTTTAACGTTTAATGCTCAATGTTTAAGTGTCTCTGGTTTCACGTCAAGCCCCGCTTTCGATGCGGGGCTTTTCTGTTGCTGGGATTGTGGAATCTACTATTGGGGTGGCGTCTGTCCTGAGTTTTGCGGAGATTGCGTGGGAGGGCTTTGGGTTTGGCCGGAGTTCGGCGTGAGTCCTTGCCCCGGCGTACCACCAGCCAGTCCGGGAGCGGCGCCGTTTAGGTTCGGAGTGGGGAGACCAGGATTCACCGGCCCGGTTAGCGTGCCGCCGCGGTCGGCCAGCGGCAGGTAAATGAAGAGCCAGTCGTTGTAATGGTTCTTGTCGTAGAACACGCGAATGGTCTTCGCTTTGCTCGTGCTGGCGACCCCGAGGATCGGTCCTCCGCCGAACACCGGCCCGTTGAAGCCGGAGCCGGAATTGGAACCTGTATTGGAATTCGAAGAGGACGATCCCGAATTGCCCTGCGCATCCGAAGCATTGCCGGAAGATGGATTACCGGAATCGCCACTCGGTGGAGTCTGCAGACCACCCGTTTGTTGAAGTCCACCCGGTTGCGCTCCCAAGCCGCCAAGCCCGCCTTGCAGCCCGCCTAACCCTCCCTGCGCTCCGCCGAATCCGCCTTGTCCCTGCAGTCCACCTTGTCCCGGCATCAAACTCTGCCCAGGTGTTTGTCCCAATACCGGACCGACGTTTAAGTTGATGTCAGTCTGATGCAGGAATTTGAAGTCCCTCTCCTTGCCCGTGGCCCGGTCAATGTTGATCGGATCTGTATAGCGCTTGCGAATGAAACGGATGTTGTTGGTATTCTCCAGTTCCTCGATACGCATTGGATAACGCCCAAACTTCTTGTAGAAGTGTTGAATCGCGCGCATGTACGCCGTGCCCCGATGTCTCATCTCCTCTTCGCGGTCGCGGCGGATCTGCTGGCCTATCTGGGGCAGCACGGTGAGCAGCGCTATCGTGATGAGCGCAAGCGCTAGCACCAGCGTGATCAGCATGTAGCCGCGCGAGCGATTTTGTAATTTTGTAATTTTGTAATTTCGTAATTTCAACCCACCCTGCATAACCGCTCACTCGCCTTCAAATTACCAAATTACAGATTACAAAATTACAAAATCCAAATCAGCTGTGGCCTTCATCCTTGAGTTAACGGGAGGCTCTGCCGGTTGTTGTTGAGCACATCTTCCACCTCCACCGCGGTCGGCGAAATGTGCAAGACGCGATAGCGCCGGTCGACGATGTCGCCCTCAGCGGCGATAAAAACGTCTTCGCCCTGGGACAAAAACACCTTCTTCATCTCGCCGGGCCGGTTGGCAAAGCCAAAAAACTTGAGCGTGATTGGCGGCGGCTGCGGAATTGGCGGAGGCGTGTGAAGGCCGCCAATCTGTGTATCCGTGGTACCGTTTTTCTTAGGCGGTTCGATCGGCAAAGACCCCGCGACGAAAATATTTCTTCCGTTGCCCGCGTACTTGATTTCCTCGCTTTGGCTGAGCAGGTTCAGGTCAAGCGTAGGATCCAGCCGCGGCTCAACCATAGGCACAATTTTGCCTGAAGCCGTGCGTCGTACGCCGGGCCGGACCGCGGTCGAAGTCGAAGTCGTCCTCGGCGCCACCGGCGCCGCTTCCGGCAGCGAGGGCCAGAACTCGCGGCCCAGCAGGACCAGTGCGATCACACCCAACACTGCCAGCGCGATGACTTGCTTCCGGTTTTCGATTCCCAGTTTCACTCAGACACCCGACCGCAGATAACTGTGTATCGTGATTTCCAGCCGGACCTGTCCCGTGCTTTCGCCCGCGAGGTCCACGCTATCCACCGCAAAAAACAGCTTCGACCGTTCCAGCGTATTGATGAACCGCACCAGTTGCAGGTAGTCTCCGGAGAAGCTTCCTTCGATTTCGACCGGAATCACGCCGGAGCTTTCCGCTTCCTCTTGCTTGTAGTGCGCCTGCTGGATCCGGATCCCATTCTCCGACGCCAACTTCCCCAGTTCATTGGCCAGATCGGAATCCTTGGCGGCAAAGCGGTCCTTGCAAAACCCGCCGATCTGATCCTTCGCCAGCACGATCTTCTTGTCCATGCCGCGCAGCGGTTCCACCTCGCGCGTTTTCTTTTGCAATTCCACCGACAACTGGTGCAACTGCATCTGCCGCGAATCCGCCGAACCCACCAGCGGCGAGAACAGAACTGCCACCGCCACCACATCGGCAACCAGCATCGCCCCAATCGCAATTTTCAACTTGCGCCGCGAATTCCCCAAGTCCGGCATTACTTCCCGCTCCTGTCCGTCGAGTCAGGAACATAAATCGAGACCACCGAAGCGACTACGCCCGATCCAGCCTCCGTACTCAGCCCCTCCTGCACCAGTTGCGCTCCCTGAAAATGCGTGGAGCCTTCCATGCGATGGACCAGTTCCACGGCCGCGGCGCGCGTGTCGCCCGCCACCTTCATGTCCAGTTGCATCTGATTCTGTTCATTCAATTCCGGCCGCAGCGAGACCACATGCAGGTTCGGGGGCATGACCCGCTCCAGATCTTCGAACACGCGCGTCCACGAGAATGCCTTGCGTTGAATCAGTCCATTCAAGAACTGCGACTGGTCCCGCGTGCTGCGGTTGGCGGTCATGTCGAGGAAGGCCTGCGCCTTCGCCCGTTCCTTGTCGCGTTCCGCGATCTGTTCCTGCAGGCGCGCGATCTCGTGGCGATCCCGGCCGGCGTGGGTCCAGCCTTGTACCGCCAAGCCCAGCAGAACCAGGGTTAATATGCCCAGCAGCCCCACTCCCAATCCCCAGCGCGCCCAGAATTCACGGGCATCTTCATACGGCCGGGTCGCGAGATTGATATCCAGACGCATATTTGTGAAATCCAGAGTTTATAAAATCAAAGTTTATGAAATTAAAGCTCCCACTACTCCCGCCATGCGCCAGCGCGGAACCGTCCCTGTAGTGGACCCGATCTGCGATGCCGTTATCAGTTCCTCAACTTGCGCGCCGGACTGGTTCTTCAGCGCCGGCGCGGCGCCTCCCGCTTCCGGCAGGCCGGCCACATACACGCGCGCAATGTTCAGGTTGTAGGTGTCCTGGAAAAACACCACCGAGGGATAGACTTCCTCCGCCAGTTGATCGCCGGTGATAGTCACGCCCCGCACATTTTCGAGTGTCCGGAACAGCAGCAGTTGCTCCTGATCGAGAATCGCAATGCTGATCGTGCGCGCGTCCACCTTGACCACCAGGGTTGGCCGTTCCGCATCCGCGGCTCCAAGCGCCGCCAGCATCGACGGCATCACCATCCCCGGGTTGTAGCCCGCGTCGCGAAATGCCGATTCGTATTCCTCGAGGACCGTGTTCAGCACCACCGCTGCCACCACCTGCATACCTTTTGCCGTCGACTGGGCGTGATACGAGATGCGAGCATTGTCGGGATCGAAGGGCAGCGACTTCTTCAGCCGGAAGCGCACCACCGCTTCGGCTTCATCTCGCTTCGCTGGGAGCGTTTCGAAATCGAGAAACGCGACGCGCACCGAGCTATCGGGCAGAATCGCGATCACGTCGCGGGACCGCCCGCCGACGCCGCCCAGCGCACTTTCAATCGCTTGACGGACCGCCGCGCCGTCCCGCAGATTCGCTTCCATCAAATCGGGCACGACCGTGCCGGGCGCCAGTTCCCGCGCCGACGCCATCTCCACCATCCGCCCCGCATCGGCGGCGCGGCCCGCTAAGACGCGGTCCGCCGCGATTTCGCAGGCGAGCGTCGGACGGCGGGCGTGTTTGGAAGAACTCATCATTATTATTCACCTTTTATTGCCTGGCCGAATTTTTCTTGGACGGTGGAGCGCCGGACTTCCCCGTCCGGCAGGACGAGCGATATGCCATTCCCTCGATCCCCCTCCAGCAACTTAATGATATCCCGTACTTTCATGAAGAGAATAGTTACCTCTGGGGATGCCGGGACTGGACTAGCGGCCCCGCAGATGGTAACTAGAAGCCATCTCACAGTGAACCGGGGGGAGACTGCAGCGGCCCTCAGGGGCTAAAGCCCACCCTTTTATTGGCTCTGTGCGGCACGGCTAAAGCCGTGCCCTACCCCCAAACCCACATGAATCAAAGTCTCTCAGCATCTGGCAGCGGCTAAAGCCGGCACCACTTACAGCGAATTGCGTTATGCCTGAAGGCCTATCCTGATACGAATCGCCTCAGCGCATGGTCTCGATAAAGGTGACCTTGTTGATCTCTTTCAGAGTGGTGAATCCGCCGCGCACCTTGTCCAGCGCCGATTCGCGCAGGAACCGCATGCCTTCTTCGCGGGCGACGCGCCGGATCTCCGATGACGGCTTCCGATCCAGAATCATCTCGCGGATCCGGTCGGTTAAATCCAGAAGTTCATGAATCGCCGTCCGGCCCCGGAATCCTGTCCCCGCGCACTCGATACAGCCCTGCCCCTCGTACAAAGGAACCTGCGACCACTGTAGCGGGTCCAGACCGCTCGCCTCGAGCACGTCATTCGGATAATGCACGGCCGTCCGGCAGGAATCGCAGATGACCCTCACCAGCCGCTGCGCCAGAATACAGTTCAGCGCCGACACAAAGTTGTAAGGCTCGACGCCCATGTTCAGGAAGCGCCCCAGCACGTCCACCACGTTATTGGCGTGGACGGTCGTGAACACGAGGTGGCCCGTCAGCGCCGATTGGATCGCGATCTGGGCCGTTTCGTTGTCGCGAATTTCGCCCACCATGATCTTGTCCGGGTCGTGACGCAAGATGGAACGCAGACCGCGGGCGAAGGTCAAACCCTTTTTTTCATTGACCGGAATCTGGGTAATGCCGCGTATTTGATACTCGACCGGGTCTTCAATGGTTATGATCTTGTCTTCGTCGGTCTTGATCTCATTGACGGCGGCGTAGAGCGTCGTCGTTTTGCCGCTGCCCGTCGGCCCAGTGACCAGCACCATGCCGTACGGCTCCTTGATGTAGCGGCGAAAGCGGCGCAGGTCGTCTTCGTCGAACCCGACCACGTCGAGCGTGAGCTTCTTGAACTTCTCGCTCATCGACTCCTTGTCGAGCACGCGGAGCACGGCGTCTTCGCCGTGGATCGACGGCATGATCGAAACGCGAAAGTCGATGGCGCGCCCGTTGTACTTCACCCGGAAGCGGCCGTCCTGGGGCACGCGGCGCTCGGAAATGTCGAGCTCGCTCATGACCTTGACGCGCGAAATGATGGTCGAGTGGTGCTCTTTGCCGATCGGCGGCATGGCGTTGGTCAGCACGCCGTCAATACGAAACTTGATGACCACCGAGTCGTCCCGCGTCTCGATGTGTATGTCGCTCGCCCGCCGCTGCAACGCCGTGAAAATCGTGGTGTCGACCAGACGGATGATGGGACTCATGTCGCTGCCCGCGGTCGCCGTCAACTTGTCGATCGAAATGGTCTCGTCGTTCCCGGCTTCGTCCTCGCGGATCACGTCGAGCGTGAATCCTTCGCTCGCGTCTTCCAGTACGCGCTTGGACTGCTCGGTCTTCTTCAGAATGTCGGAGATCTGCTTGAGCGTCGAAACTTTGGTGACGATCCGCTTGCCGAGCAGCAGGCTGATTTCGTCGATCATCATCAACTGGCTGGGATCGGCAATCGCAATCGCCAGCCGGCCGTCCGCCGTCTCGTCCAGGGGCACGAAGTTATAGCGGAACATCAAGTGCACGGGGATCTTCTCGAACAGATCGTGGTGTAATTGGAAATCGCTCAGATCGATGAATTCGCAACGGTAGCGCCGCGCGATATCCCGCGCGCGTTCCAGTTCGTCGGGAACTGTCGCCGGTTCCGGCACCAGCTTCCCGCCATTCCCACCGCTTACCAGTACTGTTTTCTTGTCCGCCATGCCCATTCCAGTTTACAGTCTTGTCCGGCAGCCCGGCGCCTCAGTGTATGTTCGCTCCCAAAGTAAAGATCGGCATATACAGAGAGATCAGGATCCCGCCGACAAAAACCGCCATGATGACCAGGATCATCGGCTCAATCAGCGCCATGGCTGCGCTCAGAGCCGTTTGCACGTCCTCTTCGTAAAACTCCGCCACTGAAGCGAGCATCGCCGGTAGCGCGCCGGTCGCTTCGCCGACCTCCAGCATTTCCACCGCGAGATCGGGAAACAACTTTTGTGTCTCCAGGCTATGCGCCAGGCTCTGTCCTTCTTTCACCCGCTCCGCCGCGGCGGTGACCCCGTTCAACATCTGCCGGCTGCTCATCGATTCGCCGGCCGTTTCCATTGCCGGCACCAACGGCAGCCCGCCCTGCAGCAGCGTCCCCAGAATGCGCGAAAAATTCGCCACCTGGTACTTCAACCGGATTTCCCCGATCAGCGGCAGCGACAGCAGAAACCGGTCAATGCGCTCCGCCCCGCGATCACTCTGCTTCCACCGCCACAACAGAAAAATCGCCGCTGCCCCAACCAGCAGCACCACCCACCCGTATTTCTGCGCGTTCAAACCGAGCGACAGCATGAACACCGTGATCGCCGGCAGTTGCGCTCCCAGGTTGTTGAACAGGTCGGCAAACTTTGGCACGACATAGGTGATCAGAAAAATCAGCATCACCGTCACCACCGAGACCAGCAGCGCCGGATACACCAGTGACACCAGAAGCTTCTTACGGAAAGTCTGTGCCATCCGCTGATAGGCGATGTAGCGGCCGAGCACTTCTTCCATGTTTCCGCTCTTTTCCCCGGCCAACAGCGTGGTCGTGTACATCTTCGGAAACGCCTGCTGGGCGGCGAACGCATCTGACAGCAACTCGCCCCCTCTTACCCGCTCGCGTACGTTTTCGAGCAGCCGCAACAGAGATTTGTCCCGCTGCCGCTTGATCAAAAGATCCAGCGCCGTCAGGACCGGCAGTCCCGCCTTGATCAGCGTCAGAAACTGCTGGTTGAAGATCAGAAACGTCGACTGTCGCAGCTTGCCGCTGCGCTGCCCGAACTGGCCCCCGCCCCTGCTGAGTATGGTCCGGGGCTTGACCCAGTACACCAGGTATCCCTGCTGCGTGAACCGGTCGTGGATCTCCGCTTCGGAATACCCATTCTCCACCTGCTGCCGCAGATGGCCCTGTTCGTCGGCGACTTTGACCAGGAATTGTGCCATTCGCTATCGTCCGATCCCGTTTCTATTGTCGAGCGTCTCAGGCCAAGTGTAACATTCTGTTCCCAAAGCGCTTACCGCAACCTGTCCATCTGTGCGGTACGCAAGTAACCCGGTCAGAAGCCGCCTTTCTATCGTCCAAAACTAGGATCCGAGCTAGGCCCCGAACCAGGTTCCGAGCTAGGGTCCCAATTCTCCTTCCACCGTCTCCACTCCCGGGGGAGGGGTGAATTGAAACCGGCTGTCGCTCAACCCCAGATTTTCTTTCCAGCCCGCAAAGCGGAACTCCGTCGTCGACCCGCCCGCCTCCAGTAATACGATGCGGACAATCTGGTCCGAGGGAGTGATCTCCAGTTGCACCTCGCTCGCTTGCCCCGCCATCACCTGCGGAACCCCTCGCAACAGGGTGTTACCGGCGCCCAGAGGAGATTGATCCACAACCTTCGAAAGTCCTCGTAATTCATTCTCCAGCTTGGTCTTACCGAGCAAAAATGCCAGTGGTGACCGCCAATCGTCCAACTTCCGAAGAGACGTCTTTCTGAGTTGCCGTTCCGCCGGCAGGTAGAACCACACCGCCTGGCCGTCGCTGATAAACAGCTTCTCTTTCGGAGAACGGTATTCCCACCGCATCTTGCGCGGCTTTTTCAACCAGAGCGTGCCCGATTCCACTCGCTCCGCACCATCGCCCCGGTAGATCTCCGTAAAGTCCGATTGCAGACTGCGCAGGTGGTTGTAATGCTCATCGACCGCCCGTGCGAACTGACGCACATCCTGTGCACGAGCTAATCGGGTGAAGCATGACAGCGTCACTGCCACCATCACCAGCCAGCAAAGTAGTCCACTCTTCACGTCGGATAGATTCCCCAATTTGTTGATTTTACCTTCACTCCACTCCCGGAGAAGAATTTGTAATTTGAAACCGATCCCACGCCCCGATCTGGGTTTCAATTGCCAAATTACCCGATTACCAAATTACAAATTCTTCCCCGTGAACACCGAGTATTGCCCCGTTCCGCCAGCTCTCACCAGTGCCCGCGACGCCGCCAGGACATTGTCCATCGCCGGGTTGTGATACATCATCCAAACCGGCCTCGGCGATTGCTCCAAAGACTGCTCAAGATTTCGAATCACCCGTCGCAATCCCGCCTCCGGCAGCGGATTGAACAAATACAACACCAGCGGCGTTTCCGGAAGGACAAACTCGCAAGCGTCCGCGAGCATGGATTCGACCTGCACACAGCGCTGCGTCGGGCTCCGATAATCGCGAATGTTCTGCTCCGCCGCGCGATGCAGTTCCGCAATCAACTCCACTCCCACAATCCTCCTGAACGGATACTCCGAAGCCATCAGCAGCGTCCGCTTTTTGCCTGAACCGAGATCGACGAAGGTAAATTTATCGAACTCGATGGGCAGGCTCGCCATCATCTCTCGAAACAGAGCCGGCTCGGTCGGTTGATAAGGGGAATGAAACAATCCCAGCAGCCGCGCGCGCCAGCCCACCGTGCCGCTGGTCGTGTTGACGCGATTCTCCCAGTCGTACCCCATGTCGCCATAGCGCCGCCGCCGGCGCTCGGGCGTCGACTCGCGCACAAAGCTCCACAGATTCCGGGCCAGCAGGGAACTCGTGCTCGCAGCACCCTTCTCTTTCGCCTGTTCGCGCCACCAGCCGCGTAACACTCTCCACAATTGTTGGGAGGAACTTGAGGACACGCCTGCATGCTAACAAAATGGAGAAACCGCTGTTAACTCTTAGCCTTTGGCCTTTAGCTAAAAGCCAAGAGCTAAAAGCCAAAAGCGCTTACTTTGAATCCGGCTTGTCAACCCGAGGCGGTTGCGGCGGCGCCGCGCCCGGCGGAAGGCCCTTAGTGATGAAGAAAATGCTATCCGGATCCTGCACTTCGATCCGCCCGTCCGGCATCAGTCTGTACGGCCGCCCCTTTGGATCGGCAGGCGTTCCATGGATGAACCCCGCGCGCTCCAGATCGCCCATGCTGGCCGGCAATCGTCCGGTCTGTTCGCGGTACTTTTCGACCACCTGCTCCAGCCGTGTCACGTCTTCATCCACGCGCAGAGCGAGCAAGTGCTCGACCGCGTTCTCCTGGATCAGTGCATCTTTGGTGCTGTGGTATGTGGTGAACCACAACATGCGCGCGGTGTCGAATTCGCCCGCATGCTGCGCCATCCGTGCCGCCAGGATGGGCATGAATGCGTTGGTCACCGGGAGCTTCGCCCCCCGCGCAAACGCATCCGCCGCCTTGTCGTAGTCCTTCAACTCGGTGTAGTACAGAAATCCGAGGTTGTAGTAGAGCCGCCACTGCTCGGGATTGTGCTCGATTCCGTACTTCATCAGCGCCAGCGCCGCCCCCGGCAATCCCGCGCCGTTGGGCGGTTTCGGAGCCAGAAAGTTGGCCCCAAACTGGTACGCCGGCAATAAGCTTGGATCCAGTTCCGTAGTGACTTCGAGCAGAGGCGCCAGCAAGCGGAAATCGTGGGAATGGTTGTGATGCTGTTCCCCGAAATACTGCACCGCGCGCGTCCAGTAAATGTCGGCCAGCAGGCCGGTGTAGCCGAGGCTCAACCGCCGCAGCACCTTTGAAGAGCGCAGATAAAGCGCTTCCTGCGCTACCGATCCCCGCCGCAGGTGGTCGATGGCATAGAGCGTCGCCATTCCGCCTGCCATCGAAAAAAGCAACACACCGATTGCCACCAGGTTCACGCGTCGCGTGGCACTCATTTCAGATTTCGGCGCTGGAAGATCAGCACCGCTCCCGAGATGGCCATCGCCGAATACAACAGCGCGTACCCGCTGTTGTACAGAATCAGGCGTCCGGGTACCGGTTCCCCGTGCGCCACCTGGCTGATCGCGTTCAAAGCGGAAAAATTCGGCACCAGATAGGCGATGGCGGTCGCGATCCAGCCCCCGGCCCCCTGCGTGATTCTGGCAAAGCCTCGCAGATCCTCCGCCAGACTTCCGATCACGAATAGCGCGAAGGTGAAGACCGCCGACATCAGCGGCGTCGAAAAGGACGAGAAAAACAGCGCCAGCGCGCACACGATCAGAAACTGCAGCACGATGAAGTACAACGCGACCAGTACCCACACGTCCATCTTCTCGAATTTGTGCGCTACATAGAGCAGCGCCAGAAACACGCCGATCGCCATGAGGAACGTGTTCACCACCAGTGTTCCCGTGAGCCCAAAGAACTTGCCCACCACAAACTCCCATCGGCGAACCGGTCGCGATAGCACCGTGTACAGCGTGCGTTTGTCGATCTCTTTCGAAACCAGGCCAATCCCAATGAAGATGGCGATCACCACTCCGAACAGCGAGACCGCCGTCAGCCCCAGGTTCACCACCACCAGGCGCTCGATGTCGATCGAAATTTCGCCCACCAGAATCGCCGCCCCTGAAAGCAGCAGCGCAAACGCGATCAGGTTATACAGAACCCGGTCGCGCACCGCCTCGCGAAAGGTGTTGAAGGCGATATAACCGATCCGCGAGTTCATACGCCCACCCCTTTGCGGTTTTCTGTGGGCCGCAGTTTCTGGACATAGTATTCCTCGAGCGAACTGCGCACCGGCGTCAGGGAAATCAGTTTGAGGCGCTCGCGCCGCAGCACTTCCAATGCCACGTCCTGCTGCTCTTCCGGCAATACCGCGTTCACCATGTCGCCACTGACCCGCGCCTCAGCCCCGAGGCTCGTCAAACCCGCCGGCACCGTTTGTGCACAAAAAATAATCTCGACTTTGCCTTTCGTCTGCGAAGTCAATTCCGCTACCGCCCCCACCCCGCGCAACTCACCCTGGTGGATGATCCCCACCCGGTCGCAAAGCGCCTCCGCATCCGACAGAATGTGCGTCGAAAAGAAAACCGTCTTGCCTTCGTGCCGCAGTTGCTGGATCAGATCCCGAACCTCGCGCCGCCCCATCGGGTCCAGTCCCGACATCGGCTCATCCAGAAACACCAGCTTCGGATCGTGCAAGATCGCCTGCGCCAGCCCCACCCGCTGCAACATGCCTTTGGAGAACTTCCGCAACTGCATCCCCGCCGAATCGCTCAATCCAACCCGCGCCAGCATCTGCTCCACCCGTGCCGAGCGCACTTTTGCAGGAACTCCAGAAAGCTGCCCATAATAGTTGAGCAGTTCTCTTGCGCTCAGATGGTCGTAGAAGTGAGGCTGCTCGGGCAGAAATCCAATCTGCGATTTCACCCGCGGATCATCCATGTCCATCCCCAGAATCCGCGCGCTTCCCGCCGTCGGGAACACCAGCCCCATCAGGAGCTTGAGGGTAGTGGTCTTGCCCGCGCCGTTGGGACCGAGGAAGCCGAACACCTCTCCCTCTTCGATCGTCAGGCGGAGCGGACGCAGCGCAAGTTTCGGCCGCTTGCGCCAGAATCCAACTAGGTAGCTTTTTTCCAGGTCGAGAATTTCAATCGCTGCCATGGCTATGCGCGCAATGCCAAGCCCCTTGCGTGGAATTTTATATGGAATCCGATGAAGAGAATTATAAGCAATGCTGGCGCGATTGGGGGTGTCTGGCTGCCCCGGCGGTTACGAAGGTAAACCGCCCGCTGGGGCCAAGGCTGGTACTCGAAACCTTCCGCCGCCCTCTGCGCTACGGCAGCGGTGTGACCGTGCCATCGCAGGTCGTGATCGCCGTCATGCTGAAGCGTATCACCCCGGGTTCGTCGGAACAGAAATAGCGGACTCCCGAATAGTTCGGCCATGTCGGCCCAGCGATAACATTGTAGCTCGTGGCCGGTGTGCCGCTTACATTGGCCACCGTGAAGTTGTACCCGCTTTTCTGGCCCCCAGCCAGCACCGAATCGATCAAGCAAGCGCCAGTTGAGCTGGGCGGACTGCTGCTGCAGTCGCCACCCAGAGCCGACAGGCTGCTCGCATAGCCCACCGTCGGATACGCAATCGAGTACGAGACCAGCGCCGTGTTCACGGTCCGGAGCGACCCCACTGCTGTCGATTCGTTGGCCGCCATGCGCGAACGCAGAAAACTGGGCATCGCAATTGCTGCGATGACCAGAATGATGGCCACCACAATCAACAGTTCAATGAGAGAAAATCCTTTGGCCCTTCGCATCGCATCTCCCTGATCCCGGATGACGATCCCGGAAGAGCACATCCGATCCAGTTTCAGACAGAACTCCTGCACTTTTCATGCCGGACTCGGTTCCATCCCCACCAACCCTAAGCCCTTGGGAATGCAATGCAACTCGCAACCCCGTTCCCTCGTTCGCCGCTTTCGTCATACCTCCGCATCGGAAAATGACATTTTGTGTCAGTGGATTTCTTGGCCGGGAACGAGCCATCATTTAAAACGCCCACAAGAAAACGCCCGCGGTAAAAAAGCGGAGGATTTCGCCTCTGCTTTCTCTGGCTTGTACCCTCCCCCAGGCACTTTGCCAAATCCAAACCCTATTGCAACGGCGTCACGCTGGTAGTGCAGGACGTCAGCGATGGAGTGCCGTATCGAAGGACGGCGTCGTCGATCGTGCAGAAATAATGCACTCCGGTTTGGTTAGCAGATAGCGGGTCGGCCCGAATCTGGTACGTGGGCCACCCCTGCATTTCTGGGAGCAGCCTGCATTTCTGGGATCATGGCGGGCAGCGTCATCGCCCATACGATCGACACCGTGGAAGACGCCGCTACCAGTAACCAGGGCATCGTGCGGCCGATCATCATCAGGTGAAAGCCGAATCGCCCTATCACAAGCCAAGCCAGGAACAGCGCGCACCCGCATACCGCCGGAAGCCATCTTCGCCGGTCCCGGATGCTCACCGTACGTGCCATCCATGCTTGCATCCACAGCGTAAACGGCAAAGCAACGACCAGGTCAAAGAGGTAGTGTTCTCCACTGGCCAGGGTATCGAACACGGTGGCCAATACGAGCGCCAGAGCCGCCAGTCGAGCCCACTGCGGCAGGCTTCGAGTGTTTAGCCAGATCAACAGCGCCCAAGTCATGTGCAGGGACGGCACGCCATTGCGCGGAAAAAGCCATGACACTGGGACCTTCGCCAAGGCCAACTGATGAAACGCGGCGTAGGGAACGACCATGTCCGGGAAGTCCGGCCCAAAGGCGTATCGCGGGCCGCACACTGGAAAAATACTGAAGAAGGCATAGCCAACGATCGCCGAGGCAAACAGCACTTCGATGATTTCCCAGATCGGCCGGTCCCGGCGCCGCATGAAGCCAGCATACAGCGCCGCCATGGCCAAGAGAATGCCCTCATAGCTCATCTTCAACAACGGAAACAGCCAGGGTTCGGAATTCAGCAACCGTCCCAGGACAAAGCTGGGTTCAAAGCCAAGACTGCCATCGAATGCGAAAGCGTAAAGATCAAAAGTCTTGTGGTGCAGGAACGAAGCCATGTTCAGCGAGTACTGCGCCGCAAGAACAAAGAACGCCAGCACGATCGCTGGCAAGAGCACCCGGTAAGCGGCGGGTTCGCGATCGCGTCCGTTCCAAAGAACCGTGCAACTCAACAGGAGCAAGCTGGCGAGGCCGAACGCGCCCATGACTTGCACCAGGAGCGTCGCCAGATCCTCGTAGCGTCCCCATATCCATGCCGTGAGCAGCGCGCCCACGGCCCCCAGCATCGTCATGCGTTTTGGGATGCGTTCAGCGGCAACATAAAGGAGGAAGGCGCCCCCGAACCCGTATCCGATAAAAGGCTGCCTGAAATCCAGGTGCGTGGCCGCGGTCAGGGCGAGCACGCCGAGCAGAGCGCACAAGGGGGCCCGAATCACAAGGGGCAGATGTGTTTCGCGGATTGGGTTCGCACTGGACATAGCTCGGGGGAAATTCCAACCTATCATGTTGAACTCGCGTTCCAGAAGTGCCCGACAGGGTGAAGGAATAGCCTCTCTTGTGTCTGAAAGCTCGGCCAATCTTCAAGAAACAAAAAAAAGCAGAGGATTTCTCCTCTGCTTCCTTCCGGCTTGTACCCTCCCCCAGGTACTTTGCCAAATCCAAACTTACTGCAGCGGGGTTTCGGTTCCGTTGCAGGTGGACTGCGCACTGGCCACGTAGCGCACTACTCCATCCGTGGCCGCGCAGAAGGTGCGCACGCCCGTAGTGTTCTGACTCAGCGGGTTGGCATAAATGTAGAAGCTAGTGGACGGGGGGCCACCCGCGCTCGACGAGCCGAACGTATAGCCGCTCTTGGTGCCCATTGCCAGCAAGCCGTCGATCAAGCAGGCAGTATTCGTTGCGGCACCAGGGCAGGCCGCGGTGGCCGAGCCGGTCCCCAGGTAAGACAGTGCGCTTGCAAAGCCCGTCGTCGGGTAGGCGGTGTTGTATGAAATCTGTGCTGTAACGATTGTGCGAGTCGATCCGACTGCGGACGCTTCATTCGCCGCAATGCGCGCGCGCAGCAGGTTCGGGATAGCAATCGCGGCGATGATCAGGATGATCGCCACCACGATCAGCAGTTCGATCAGTGAGAAGCCCTTTTGTTTCCGCATTTAAATTGTCCTCGTCTCCGTTTGACTGTTCTTGGTTGGATGACCAACTCGCTTGTACTATCGCACTCTGAGGGCCAGAGATCCAAGTGACGGAAGTCAGATGTCCTTCTGGACGAAACCTCAGTGTTTTCAGCGGCCTTCTGCGGGATAGTCACCTCCCCAGTCACCCTCGATTCTCCCAGTATGACACTTTCAGGGACCCAGATTGACAAATTTTGCCAGTCGCCCCCAGTCTCCATCTTCCTTTCAAACCGCCCGTCAGAGGCCGCGACTGCCATTTTGGGAACGCTCGCCTCGGCTTTTCTTGCGTCAGCCTTCGCTTGCACTTTTCCGATGGCCTGGCAGCCTGTGGCGCAAGTGCGATTCGTATCAGGGCACGCCTTCACAGGCTGCGGAAACACTTGGGGCTCGTATCGGGGCATCGCTTTAGCGATGCCGCAAGTTCTTCGAAATCAGATGCGCCTTTTAGGGGCTGGGCATCGAAATCGGCCTTCTCACCGGCCTGTAAAGCCGTCCCTTTCCGCAGCCATTTGATAACCGCGCTTTACTTCCCGGAGAGGAACGACTCCGCTGTTTTCTGCGCTTCCGCAAGATTTGGCGAGAATCGCGCCACGCGCTCGTAAATCGCATTGGCCTCGTTCAAGCGTCCCTCCTGCTGCAAAGCCTGCGCCAGCAGCAAGTACCCAACGTCGGTGGGCTCCGCCGCGATCGCGCGCGAGTATTGGCGAATGGCTTCGGGCAGGTCGCCATTTTCCTGGGCGATCAAGCCGAGTCCGGTCATTGCCCGGGCCCAATCGGGCTCCAACTGCAGCGCCGTTTCGAAACACTGCTTCGCCTTCATCGACTGCCCCATTCCGCGATAGGCAAATCCCAGACTGCTATAGGCGCTAGCGCGCAGGCCCCCGTCGACCGCATGGCGAGCCACCATCTGATAGCGCTCGACGGCCGCTGGCAGATTGCCGCGGCTATCCTCATAGGCGCCGAAACCCAGGTTGGCGTTCAGACCGTCCGGCTTGATGGCAAGCGCGGCGCGGAAACGCGCGGCTGCCTCTTCGGTCCGGCCATGGCTGAACAGGAACTCCCCCAGGTTGACCTGTGCGGCGTAGTTGTCTTGAGTGAGCGCCAGCGTGCGCAGCCAGAATGACTCAGTATCGTGCCAGTAGCCAACCTGACGGTAGGTGACGGTCCCCAGCACCAGCAGGCAGGAAACAGCGGGAACGGCAAGCCATCTGGCGGAAATTTGATGCGCCTTGGCCCAGTCGCCTACCAGCCAAGTCAACATCAGAAACAAGCCCAGGAATGAGATGTAGGCGTAGCGATCCGCCATCGCCTGAGAGCCCACCTGTACCAGCCCTATCATCGGCACCAGGCTTCCCAGGAACCACAGCCATCCGACGGCAAGATACCGTTGCTCGCGCGCGCGGAGGACCAAAGCGGTGGCGAGCATCAATACGAGCACGGCCGCGCCTACTTGCCAGGCAGGATAGAGCCTGGTGGGGTGCGGATACAGCGCCACCAGCTTCGATGGCCAGAGCGCCTTCCCCAGGTAGCGCACATACGAGATCAGGGCAGTCTCCAAACGCAAGAGCAGGCTGTACTGGGAAAAAGTCTGGACGGCGTTTCCGGCCTTCTGGGCCTTCATCGTCACCACCGCGCTCGCGGCGGAGAGCGCCAGGAGCGGCGCCTTTTCCAATACCAGCCATCGGCTCGATAATCTGGGCACGTTCCCGCCTTGCGCCGCAGGGCCGGGCACAACCGGAACGCCAATCCTGCAGAGCGGCCAGTAGTCCCACAACAAGAGCAGAAATGGAAACGTGATCGCCTGCGGCTTGCAGAGCAGCGCAAGCGCAAAGAAGCACGCCACCGCGGCGTATCGGCGGAGCCCAGGTCTGTGCGCGTACCAGACGTAGGCATACAGCGCGAACAGAAAAAACAGCATGCTCAACACGTTCTTCCGCTCGGCCGCCCACGCCACGGACTCGACGTTGATCGGATGAAGCGCAAACAGGGCCGCAACCATCAGGCTGCGCCAGCAGAATCCCGTAGCGCTCTGGAGCAATAGAAAGAGAAGGACCACGTTGACCGCGTGCAGCAAGATATTCATGTAGTGATGTCCGGCTGGGTTCAGGCCGAAAAGTTGGCAGTCGAGCGCGTGGGAAAGCCAGGTCAGGGGATGCCAGTTCGCCACATCGTAAGTGGTGAAAGCCCATTTCACGGCCGCCCACGTCAGGCCCGCCCGGACGTGAGGATTCTCCGTAATGTACTGATCGTCGTCATAGCTGAGGAAACCGTTGTGAATCACGGGGTTGTACGACACAAGCACAACGGCGGTCAGCAGCAGACACAACAGCAGCGTGCGTTTCGCCGGCGACTGAAACAGCTTGGAGGAAGCCGAGACTCCCGGTCGTTCGAGGCGTTTCGCTACCGCGGCAGAGGAAGACGAACTCATGGATTCAACGATTCTGAACCAGACACGAAGGATTCGCGAGGAAGAACTGCGAAGCGTGAATTCCCTTGGTAACTGCTGGACGGTCATTGCTGGATGGCAAGAGGAAGCCATCGGCTCCAGCGCCGCATTTGGCGGAACGCTCGCCTCGGCTTTTCTTGCGTCAGCCTTCGCTTGCACTTTTCCGATGGCCTGGCAGCCTGTGGCGCAAGTGCGATTCGTATCAGGGCACGCCTTCACAGGCTGCGGAAACACTTGGGGTTCGTATCAGGGCATCGCTTTAGCGATGCCGCAAGTTCTTCGAAATCAGACGCGCCTTTTAGGGGCTGGGCATGGAATTCGGCCTTCTCAGCGGCCTGGATAGCCGTCCGTTTTCGCAGCCATATGATAACCGCGCTTTACTTCCCTGCGAGGTACTGCTCCGCCGCTTTCTGCGCCTCCGCAAGATTTGGCGAGAAACGCGCCACGCGCTCGTAAATCGCATTGGCCTCGTCCAAGCGTCCCTCCTGCTGCAAAGCCTGCGCCAGCAGCAAGTACCCAACGTCGGTGGGCTCCGCCGCGATCGCGCGCGAGTATTGGCGAATGGCCTCGGGCAGGTCGCCATTTTCCTGGGCGATCAAGCCGAGTCCCGTCATTGCCCTGGCCCGGTCGGGCGCCAGCTGCAGCGCCGTTTCGAAACACTGCTTCGCCTTCATCGACTCTCCCATTTGGCGATAGGCAAATCCCAAACGGTTGTAGCCTGTAGCGCGCGTGCCCACGTCGGCCGCGCGGCGAGCCACCATCTGATATCGCTCGATGGCCGCTGGCAGATTGCCGCGGCGGTCCTCACAGTCGCCAAGACCCAGGTTGGCGGTCGGACCGTCGCTGATGGCGAGTGCGGCGCGGTAGTGCGCGCCGGCCTCTTCGACCCGGTCCTGACTGAGCAGGAGACCTCCCAAGTTGATTTGTGCGCGGTAGTTGTCCTCAGTGAACGCCAAGGTGTGCAGCCAGAGTGACTCAGAATCGTGCCAATAGCCAACCTGCCGGTACGTGAGGGTTCCCAGCACCAGCAGGCAGGAAACAGCGGGAACGGCAAGCCATGCAGCGGAGAGTCGATGAGTTCGTGCCCAGTCGACTGCCAGCCAGGTCAACATCAGAAACAACCCAACAAACGGGACGTAAGCGTAGCGATCCGCCATAGCCTGAGCGCCCACTTGTACCAGCCCGATCATCGGCACCAGGCTTCCCAGGAACCAAAACCATCCGACGGCAAGATATCGTTGCTCGCGCGCACGGAGGACTAATGCGGTGACGAGCATCAATAAGACCACGGCCGCGCCCACTTGCCAGGCAGGATGGAGCTTGGTGGGGTGCGGGTATAGTGCCACGAGCTTCGATGGCCAGAGCGCCTTCCCCAGATAGCGCACATACGAGATCACCGCATTCTCCAAACGCAAGAGCAGGCTGTACTGGGAAAAAGACTGAATGGCTTCCTTCTGCGCCTTCATCGTTACAACCGCGCTCGCAGCGGAGAGCAGCAGGAGCGGCACTTTTTCCAGTACCAGCCATCCGATCCGGAATTTGGGCACATCGGCATCTTGCGCCGTCGGCCTAGTCACGGCCGGAGCACCAATCCTGCAGAGCGGCCAGTAGTCCCACAGCAAGAGCAGAAATGGAAACGTGATCGCCTGCGGCTTGCAGAGCAGCGCAAGCGCAAAGAAGCACGCCACCGCGGCGTATCGGCGGAGCCCAGGTCTGTGCGCGTACCAGACGTAGGCATACAGCGCG
>Ga0208937_1000308_pt1 | contig 42709 bp, 42 predicted proteins | sample June2015DPH_11_5_FD_184705 | JGI IMG/M metagenome (GOLD analysis project Ga0208937, IMG submission 184705) | Peatland microbial communities from SPRUCE experiment site at the Marcell Experimental Forest, Minnesota, USA - June2015DPH_11_40... | ecosystem: Environmental > Terrestrial > Soil >...
AATCCTATGATGATCTCGTCGATCATTGTTGCGCTGCCTGGAATAAGCTCGTTGATCAACCCTGGCGCATCATGTCCATTGGATTGCGGTCGTGGGCTCACGGGTTTTGATCAATGAGATTTGGTATTACTTGGATTTTTCGGCGGAAGAACGTGCGCCACGGTTTCAAGCGCAATGTGTGCTGATTACGTTCGATGGCGCACTGCGCAGGCTGACGGCAGGGCAAAACATGACGGCAGGCGCGTGAAGGCATCCACGGCTCGACGGGAACTTGTGGTACTCGCCGCAGCTCTTCGATGGTGCTGGAAAGAAGGAAAACTTGATCGGTCGATTCCAGTTTCCTTGCCGCCGCAGGCGGGGCCACGCGAGCGCCATTTGTCTCGGACAGAGGCTGCCTCACTATTGGCCGGAGCCTTGGGTTGGGATCGCTCGGGCAAACGCCACCCGGCGAGGATCAATCGTCATCTCGCCCGCTTCATCCTCGTCGCGATCTACACGGGAACGCGGCACGACGCGATTCTTCGGTTGCAATGGACGCGTAATGTGGCCGGAGGCTGGGTCGATCTTGAATCGGGCGTGCTCTACAGGCGCCCCGTCGAGTCCGTGGACACACTGAAGCGGCGCCCGCCCTCCCTATACCGCCTCGCCTAATGCCTCACCTGCGTCGCTGGCGCCGGCTTACGACCCGGTACGTAATTGAGTGGGCCGGAAAGCCGATCAGCTCCCAGGAACGCCGGGCGTGGCGGACAGCTCGCGAGCTTGCAGGGCTGGGTCCGGAAGTTACCCCTCATATCCTGAGGCATACCTGCGCAACCATGCTCTTGCAGCTTGGGGTATCGGTCTATGACGTTGCCGGCGTGCTAGGGACCACCGAGGACGTGGTCCGCCGAACCTATGGCCACCATGCCCACGATCAATTGCGACAGGCTGTTGCCGCGTTCTCCCGCCGTTCCCGCGCCCATGAATAGCCCATGAAATGGGTGAACAAAACAAGGAAATCCTGGGCAAATCGAACCGATCATAGCTTGAAAAGATTGGCTTTTTTGGGAGAGCGTTCCCTTCACACGGGAGAGGTCGTAGGTTCAATCCCTACAGCGCCCACCACTGCCCTGGCGGTCGAATTGGTAATCACGATCAACCGGAGATCAGCTTCCAAGCCGCCGTGCCGAAATCCCGGATGTGCTCGGTTTTACAATGCGTGCAGCGATAGGTCCGCATATCGTCGCCAGTCATGGAGCTTCGCTCCACCAGAACCATCTCTCGGCCGCAGGTCGGGCATTCGGTCAGGTGCGCTTTCGATTTCGGCGTGCGCAGATATCGCACGGTGATCCAGGACGGCAGTTTCATCGCAACGTTTCCCAATGGCGACAGTCGATCTGCGGTCTCGACTGATTGAAGTCTACCTGAAATCACAGAAGTTGGGAAAGTTAACGTCACAACTTGCAATGCCGCAGCTAGGTCTGCGGCTGACGACGCTTAGCGCAACGCCGCCGCCAATTCCTTCGCGCCGGGTTTGCTGATTTCCTGGTCCATGCGCGCGTCGGTCGCCGCAATCAATTTCCCGACGACATTGTTGCGCTGGGCGACGGGATTGTCCGCATAGCCGTGACGCTGGAAGAAGTTCGTGGTCGGCACCTGATCGCGCCAGGCGAGCGGCATCACGATCATATCGAAGCCGTTGCCGTCGCCGGTCAGATTCATCATTTCCAGCTCGGCGGCGCTGAGCATCTTGCCGTAGCCCTTGCGGCGGGCGAACACGATCGAGTCCAGAAGCTTCTGGGTTTGCAGCAAGGGTCCGACGTCGAGGTCCAAATTCAGTGCATGAACGCCGAGACCCTTCGGCGTGTTCGCCAGCATCTGGTGCTCGTTCCAATCGTCCGGAACGCTTTTGCTGAAATCGATCATCCGGCGGACGATCGCAAGCTTGCTCTGCAAAACCTGTTTCTCGGCCGCCGCCAATTGCGCGGCGCGCGCTTCCAGGCTGCGGACGAACTGCGCACCCTTCTCGGCGACGATCTCCACGGTATTCGTCGCCAGCAACTGGTTGTAGCCAAGCGCCGTGGTGATGGCGCGCGCCCGCTTGCTGTATTCAAGCCCGGCCTGGACGTCGTAATCGCCGTTGCCGCCGGCCTCGAAGCCGTAGATGCGGACGATCTGCTCTTTGGTCAGCCCGGCCGCCAGCGCGACCCTGGCGTAGGCGCGTTTGAATTCGCCGTCGCTTTGCGGCCGGCGCGGCATGAATTTGAATTCGCGTTGTGCCGCGGCGAGAAAATCGGCGACCACAGGCACGTAAATCGCCGGCGCCGGCGGCGCTTCTTCATGGGGTTTCGAAGGATCGCGCGGCTTCGGCGGCCCGCTGTAAACCGGCGGCTGCGTCAGCACATAATCGTCGAGCGCAATCGGCTCGTGGCTCGCGCGCTTGGCGGCGCGCAGATGCCGCTTTTCCGCGATCGCGCTCCAGTAAGCTTCGGCCGCGGCGGCGTAGCTTGCCTGCGCCTGCATGTAGGCGGCCAAATCGCGGCGGTACCGCGCCATCGCGGCGGCCAGCGCCGACGGCGCGAGCACCGGTTGATTGCTTTCACGGGCGGGCTGCGCGCGGCCTGCCGCGGGCGACAAAAGGAGCGCGGCGGCCAGCAGATATCCCAGGCGCCGGTAGCTTCGAGGAAAACCCAATCCGCTCGTCCTCCGAGTCGAGGCGCTAACGCCGGAACAACCGCCCGCCGCGGCGCGGCTGCGGCCGCCCGGGCATGCGCGGATTGCGGTTCGGCGATTGCGGACCGCCCGGCCGCCGCAGGTTGTTCGGCCCGCGCTGCCCGCCGCGCGAGCCACGCCGCTGGATCGTCATCTGCCGTCCGATCCGGTGCGAGACAAACAACCGCTGCAGCACGCCGCGGTCGCGGGCCGCTTCCTGCGGTGGAATCTGAAACGGCACGGCCTCCAATCGGCCGCCGGGGCCGGACCGGAGGGCAAAGGCGCTGGCGCCTTCAGTCAGAGCGCCGAGGCGCCCGCCCTGCCGGTTGAACACCTCGATCCGGCCGACATACCCGTCGGCGTCCGGATAAAGCTTGATCCTGGGTTCGGCCGCGCCGCCTGCCGCCGGCACATCGACCACGCCGGTAGTGCCGCGAATACCGAGGGTCGCGGTCGGCGTCGTGATCTTCATGTCGCCGGTCTTGGCCACCAGGCTCGCCACGAAGGCGGCGGTACCGAGCGCGACGTTGATCAAGGCGGCATTGGCTTTGCCGCCTTCCTGATAGACGAATTCACTGACGACGATGCGGGTATTCGCGGAGAGGCTAAAGGTCGTCTCGTCGTCGAAGGTGACGCCGAGCGAGGAATTGGCGCCGGTCTCTAGCGTATCGTTCTTAAAGATCGGGTCGTTGACTTGCAGCGCGATGGCCGCGGCGGCATTGGCGCGGCTCACCGTCGCGCTGCCTTGCAGGGTGGCGACCTGACCGACCTGATCGGCGGCGGCAGGGTTTAATTTTGGTGGATTTTGCGCGCGCGCCGCGAACGGCCAGGGCCAAGGGAGCGGCAACGGCAACGCCGCGGCGCTGCCACCGAGAAGCATCATGAACTTGCGCCGCGTCATGCGCTCCCCCTTTTTACGTCCCCGAGGATAAGACCAATCCCGGTAAAACCCGGCGGCGATACCGATGCAGTATCCGGCTCGCCGCCGTGCTGCTCACTTATTGATCGTGGCCGCGCCCGCCGTGCACACCACCTCGTCTTGAGAGCCGGTGCCGCCGGAGCAGCCGATCGCGCCGATCAGCTTGCCGTCCTCGACCAAGGGGATGCCGCCGCGCGAAGCGATGATGCCGTCGATCGTTTCGAGGTAGTTGAAGCCTTTTTGCATCGCCTCTTCAAAAACCTTCGTCGGCCGGCGGAATTTTGCCGCAGCGCGCGCCTTGTGCTGAGCGACCGCAATCGAGGCCAGCTGCGCGCCGTCCATGCGCGCAAAGGTGACGAGACTGCCGCCGGAATCAACGACGGCGATGTTCAACGGCCAGCCGCGCTTGTTGGCTTCGGCGACGGCCGCCTGTATGGCGGCTTGCGCCTTTTCCAACGAGATCGGTGCGCCATAGGGCGTACTGAAGGGCATCTTCTCGGGCACGGCGTCCAGCGGGTTCGGCGCGGGCACCGCAGGCTGTTGGGCTTGCGCCGCGCCGGCCATGAGGCAGCCGCTCGCCACCAGCACGACGGTCCAAGTGCAAATCTTCATCGGATTTCCTCCCTTGCATGGCGACGTGGTCGCCATCGCTTCCCGCCGGAGATGTTAGTCGAAAAGCCGCCGTATGCGCTACATGCTCGAAGCCCGGCTGATCGCCTGGGCTGCGGCAACGCTCCGTCAACCATGCGCACTAAAATTCGTCGCCATGCGAGACCGCCCAGGATTTTACGGCATTCACCGCGCCTGCAGGAAGGCGGCTGCCCCCGACAAGGGCAGAGCATGCGGCCGGTTTATCGCTCAACGGTTGTCATAACCGGCGGGCGATTTCGCCGGCTATTTTGACAGCCGAAAGCGGCAAAGTACGGCTTAAAAGCGAACGGCCTCGGCCCTGAGGGAAAGGGCCAAGGCCGTCCTGATGTCGGCAGGCGCCCCATCGTACGCCCCTCCCCGACACTCCGCGATCATGCCGAACCCAGGTTGACTGATCGTTACAGATGAACGGCCGCGGCAGCGGATGCCGGGGGTGCGACGCTCTTCATGGCGCGTCTTTTTGTCGCCGCAATTGCCGACGGGCGGCCAAGACGGGGAACTTTCCGTAACATAATCGGTTGTGTCGGAAAGCGAATTCTCTTGCCTCGCCGATCATGCCGGATTCTCGTGAACCAAAGCTGCCCTTCCGCAAATTGCTGTGGCATGGGATGATGGGAATGACGCTGGGCGTTATCTTCGCCGGACTATTGCTGCACAGCAGCGCGTTGCAAGCCGACGGTTTTGTCGATGCTCCGGTTGGCTTGTTGGCTCGGCTTGGCATTCTGCTCACGATCGCGTGTGTTTTCGGTATTGGCGCGACACTGACCGGCGTATTATTTCTGGTGGACGAGTATTTCTGAGTTTCGCAACCGCGTTGCAGACCGTGAAGCGTGAACCACAATCACGGAGACAGCGATGCCCGATGACAGGCCGCCGAGGCCATCCGGAACAGACGCGGGCTGGGGTTTCGCCATTTTGGCCGCGGTCATTGCGGTGATTCTGGTCGGCTGGGGTTGGGCGGGCCAGGGGCGCGGCTGGGGCCGCAGCAATCAAATGGCGCATATGATGCCGCCCGCGGTCAGCTCCACGAACGGGCCGGCCACACGGGCGGAAACAGCCCGCATGCCGTCAAACGGACGCTGACCAACGCCTCCCGGCGGGGGCTTCACCGTCCCGGCGGTATGCGCGACAGATTTTTTTGCTGCAGCTCGTCGAGATAGTCGCGCCAATATTGCTCGCGATTCCGACCGAGCTCGAACAAATAATCCCAGCTGAAAATCCCGGTGGAGTGCAGATCATCAAAAACCGGCCGCACCGCATAATTGCCAACCGGATGCAGCTCCAGTATTTGCACGTCGCGCTTGCCGGCGACGACACGGCGCTCGGCCGGCGAATGGCCCTGCACTTCGGCGCTCGGGCTGCGGACGCGCAGATACTCCGCCGGCAGCTCGAAGCTCTCGCCGTTATCGAACGCGACCGCGAGTGTTTTGCGATCCTTGTGCAGCCGCAGTTCGGTCGGCCAGGGATTATTCATCGACGAGTGCTCATGCTCGTTTCGCCCCCGCCATGGTCGCGCCGACGACGATCACGTCCGCGACTTGGTCGGGCGGCATCTACTCTGCCGCCTGGGCGGCGCCGCCATGCGCTTTCGACCAGGCGGCCGGGTCCTTCATGAATTTTTCCGCTTCCCGCAGCCTTCCCTTGTCGAACCGGCTGCTTTTCTTTGCCACTTCGAGGACGTCCCACCAGGTCGCCAGCGAATGCAGCGTGACGCCGAGATCGGCCAGGATTTTTTTGCCCTCGGGAAAGATGTCGTAGAAGAAGAACACGAAACAGTGCTCGACCGTGGCGCCAGCGCCGCGCAGCGCGTTGCAGAAATTGACCTTGCTGCGGCCGTCGGTGGTCATGTCCTCGACCAGCAGCACGCGGGCGCCCGGCTCGATATGGCCCTCGATCTGCGCATTGCGGCCGAAGCCCTTCGGCTTCTTGCGCACGTATTGCATCGGCAGCATCAGGCGATCGGCCATCCAGGCCGCAAACGCAATGCCGGCGGTCTCGCCGCCGGCCACGGCGTCGAACTGCTCGAAGCCGACGTCGCGCTCGACGGTCGCCACGCCGAAGTCGATCAGCGCCCGCCGCACGCGCGGAAACGAGATCAGCCTGCGGCAATCGGTGTAGACCGGGCTCGCCCAACCGGAGGTGAAGATAAACGGCTTGTCGGTCATGAAGCGGACAGCCTCGACCTCGATGAGCATCTTTGCCGTCAGTTCGGCGATCGCGTCTTTGTCGGGGAAGCCGGTCATTTCTTGTCTCTCCATTCCCCTTCCCCTCGTGGGGAGGGGCCAGGGGTGGGGGTCGTGAGGTTCTCGCGCGTCGTCGCTTCGCCTCTCTACCCGTCTCCCTACACTCCCCCACAAGGGGGGAGGGAAAATTAGCTCACCACCTTCCACGCGATGGTCTCGCCGCCACGATAGACCAGGGCGCGCTCGTCCGGACCGGGCACCTTGACCTCCGGCGGCGCCGTCCAAGGCGACTTTTCCAGAACGATCTTATCCTCATTTGGCGGCAGACGATAATGCTTGGGTCCGTTGAGTGAAGCAAAGGCCTCGAGCTTGTCCAGCGCGCCTTCCTCCTCGAACACCTGGGCGTAAGTCGCAAGCGCCACCGGGGCATTGAAGATGCCGGGGACGCCGTTGACCGCGACTTTCCGCGCCAACGGATGCGGCGCGGAATCGGTGCCGAGGAAATAGCACGCTGCGCCCGAGGTCGCGGCTTTGCGCAGCGCCGCGCGGTCGCGGGCGGTCTTGATAACCGGCATGGCGTACATCATCGGCTTCAGACCCGCGCCGAGCCAATCGGTGCGCGTCAGGTTCAAATGGTAGGGCGTGATGGTGGCGCCGATCTGCGGCGCGGCGGCCTTGATGAATTCGGCGCCGGCTTGCGTGGAGATATGCTCCAGGATCATGCGCAGGCCGGGAAATTGCTTCACCCATTGCGACAGCCGGCGATCGATGAACACCGCCTCGCGGTCGAAAATGTCGATGTCGGGACCGACCTCCTCGCCGTGCATGAGAAACGGCATGTCGATCTTCTCCATGCGCTCCAGCACGCGGGCGATATTCCGATAGTCGGTAACGCCGGCCGCCGAATTGGTCGTGGCGTTCGCCGGATAGAGCTTGACCCCGACGAACACGCCGTCGCGGAAACCGCGCTCGACGTCGTCGGCATCGGTGTCGTCGGTGAGATAGCAGGTCAGCAGCGGCGTAAAGCGCGAGCCCGGCGGCAGCGCCGCCTTGACCCGCTCGCGATAGGCCATCGCGTCGCGCGTGGTGCGCACCGGCGGCGTCAAGTTCGGCATCAGAATGGCGCGGCCGAAATCCTGGGCGGTGTACGGCAGCACGGCCTTGAGCATTTCGCCGTCGCGGACGTGCAGGTGCCAATCGTCGGGCCGGCGGATGGTGATGCGCGTAGTCATCGCGGCGCCAGTAATCACCGATTGCACCGCCATGCAATGCCGACAGCCGAACGTGCTCTACGTGCGTGACGCGCTCGGCGAAACGACCGCGCTGATCCGCAAATTGCGGTGAAATACGAAGGGTGAATGGGTTCAAAGGTCTGGTCGGAGTGGCAGGATTTGAACCTGCGACCCCCACGTCCCGAACGTGGTGCGCTACCAGACTGCGCTACACTCCGACATTGGCGGCGCTTATACAGTCCGCGTTCCGGCCCTGCAAGCGCCGGCCGGTTCCGCTATCTAGTGCCCGTCCGGCAGACAAGGAATCCATGACAGCTCCGCTGGTCACCCGCGTAGCAAAGGCCGATGCCGCAGCGGTTGCCGACGCGGCGCGCGTGCTCGCCGCCGGCGGCCTGGTCGCCTTCCCGACCGAGACCGTCTATGGCCTCGGCGCCGACGCGACCGAGGGGCGAGCCGTCGCGCGGGTCTACCAGGCGAAAGGCCGTCCGGCCTTCAACCCGCTCATCGTCCATGTCGCGGATCTGAACGCCGCGCAGGCGCTCGGCCGGTTTGATGCCGATGCCCTGCGGCTCGCCGCCGCGTTCTGGCCGGGACCGCTCACGCTCGTTCTCGCCAAAGCCGCCAACTGTCCAGTCGCCGACCTGGCGACGGCCGGGCTCGACACCGTCGCGGTACGGATGCCCGACCACCACGTGGCGCGCGATATTCTGCGGGCCTTCGGCAAGCCGGTGGTCGCGCCCTCGGCCAACCGCTCCGGCCACCTGTCGCCGACCACGGCTGACCACGTGCTGGCCGATCTCGGCGGCCGCATTGATCTCATCGTCGATGGCGGCGCGACGCCGGTCGGCATTGAATCGACCATCGTCGCCTGCCTCGGCGAACGGGTGCTGCTGCGGCCCGGCGGCCTGCCGCGCGCGGCGATCGAGCGCACGCTCGGGCGCAAGCTTGCCGATACACCCGCGGCCGGCACCGATGACGCTCCGCTCGCTCCCGGCATGCTCGCCTCGCATTACGCGCCGCGGACGCCGCTGCGGCTGAACGCCCGGCGCGTCGAGGCCGGCGAGGCTCTGCTCGCCTTCGGACCAACGCCGGCGGAAGGCGCCGGGCACGCCAAAAGCGTGCTCAACCTGTCCGAACGCGGCGATCTGATCGAGGCGGCGGCCAATTTGTTCTCGCAGTTGCGCGCGCTCGATGCCGCCGGTGTCGGCGCGATCGCCGTCATGCCGATCCCGGCCGACGGCCTCGGCGAGGCGATCAACGACCGGCTGGCCCGCGCCGCCGCCCCGCGGTGATCTGCAGCTTGCGGAGCAATAAGCCGGCTGTCATCTATCTGAGATGACCAAGGGCCCGATAGACCGCCCTGATGGACGCGCCGTGATGCTCGATAAGCCGCCCAAAGCTATTGACCCCGCGCTGCTGCCGCGGTTTGCCGCCATCGTCGGCGAAAAATACGCCATCACCGATCGGCAGGCGCAGGCGCCTTATCTGGTCGAGATGCGCGACATGTTCCAAGGCCGCACGCCGATGGTGCTGCGCCCGGCTTCCGTCGCCGAGGTGTCGCAGATTTTGCGGCTCGCCGACGAGACGGCGACCCCGCTGGTGCCGCAAGGCGGCAACACCGGCCTGGTCGGCGGGCAGATTCCATTCAACGACGAGATCGTGCTGTCGCTGACGCGGCTTAACCGCATCCGCGAGGTCGACCCGACCTCGAACACCATCACCTGCGAGGCCGGCGTCACCTTGCAGCATGCCCGCGAAGCCGCCGCCGCCGTCGATCGGCTCTATCCGCAATTGCTGCCATCGGAGGGCACCTGCACCATCGGCGGCAATCTTGCCACCAATGCCGGCGGCACCGCGGCGTTGGCCTACGGCATCGCGCGTTCGCACGTTCTCGGCATCGAGGTGGTGCTCGCCGACGGCCGCATCCTCAACGACCTCAACAAACTGAAGAAGGACAATACCGGCTACGATCTGAAGAACCTCTTCATCGGCGCCGAAGGCACGCTCGGCGTCATCACCGCTGCGGTGCTGCGCCTGGTGCCGCGGCCGCGCGCGGTCGAGACCGCATTCGCGGGCCTCGCTTCGCCGCAAGCGGCGCTCGATCTGCTCGATATCGCCACGCAGAATTCCGCCGGCGACGTCACCAGCTTCGAGCTGATGCCGCGCTCCGGTATCGAGCTCGTGGTGCGCCACGCCGCCGGCTGCCGCGATCCGCTCGGCACGCCGCATCCCTGGTACGTGCTGATCGAACTGTCCTCGCAGCGCCAGAGCGGTTTGCGCGAGGTGATGGAGGATATCCTGGCGCAGGGGCTGCAACGCGGCTTCGTCACCGACGCGACCATCGCCGACAGCCTCGACCAGACCAAGGCGTTCTGGCGCATCCGCGAAATGTTCGGCGAGGCGCAGCGCCATGCCGGCGGCTCGATCAAGCACGATGTCTCCGTGCCGGTCGCGGCTGTGCCGGCGTTCCTTGAGGAGGCGGCGGCGGCGGTCGCCGCGGTTATTCCCGGGGCGCGGCCGATCCCGTTCGGCCATCTCGGCGACGGCAATATCCATTACAACGTCACCCAGCCGGTCGGCGCCGACAAGGCGGACTATCTCGAGCGCTGGCACGAGGTGAACGCCGCGGTGTTCGCGGTGGTGAAGAAGTACGGCGGCTCGATCTCCGCCGAACATGGCGTCGGCGTGCTCAAGCGCGATCTGTTGCCGTCGGTGAAGGATCCGGTCGCGCTCGACCTCATGCGCAGCCTCAAGCGCATGCTCGATCCCAAGGGCATCCTCAATCCGGGCAAAGTGCTTTAGCGGTTGCGGGCTGCTGATGCGGCTCTCAGCGACACCAAGTTCAGTCCGGAATGACATCGGGCACTGCCGTCGCGGGCCAGTCCTCGACATAGTACACACCCGCGGCTAACAATATTTCCAGGGGATGGAAATGCGCTTCGGAGTTTTCTACGAGCTGCAGCTGCCGCGGCCCTGGAACCAGGGCGACGAGCGCAATCTCTTTCATCAAGCGCTGCAACAAGTGGAGATCGCCGATCGGCTGGGATACGACTACGCGTGGGAGGTGGAACACCACTTTCTCGAGGAGTATTCGCATTCCTCGGCGCCGGAAGTTTTCCTGGCCGCAGCCGCCGCGCGCACAAAGACCATCCGCTTGGGCCATGGCATCCGGCAGGTGATCCCAAACTACAATCACCCGGCCCGCACCGCCGAGGGGCTCGCCACCCTCGACATTATGTCTGACGGCCGGCTCGATTTCGGTATCGGCGAGGGCGCCACGCGGCTCGAGCTTGGCGGCTTCCGCATTCCGGCCAAGGAGAAGCGCGCCATGGCGCTGGAGGCCGCGGAGCAAATTGCCAACATGATGGTGCTGGAGCCCCTTCGAGGGCAAGTATTTTTCCATGCCGTGCCGCAATGTCGTGCCGAAGCCGGTGCAATCGCCGCACCCGCCGATGTGGATGGCCTGCACCAATCGCGACACCATCAAGATCGCGGCGCAGAACGGCGTCGGCGCGCTGGCCTTCTCCTTCCTCAACCCCGAGGAAGCACGTCTTTGGGCGGATATCTATTACGGCATCATCAAATCAGACACCTGCGTGCCGCTTGGCCACTCCGTCAACGCCAACCTTGCCATGGTGTCGAGCTTCTCGCTGCATCGGGACCGCGCCGAGGCCATCCGCCGCGGCCTCGAAGGTTTCGAGTTTTTCGGCTACGCGATCAACGCACTGGTTGCGCACGACGCCCGGCCCGGCCGCAGCAGTCTCTGGAGCGACTTTATGAGAGACCGCGGCGACCGCACCGAAGCGGTCATCGCCTCCACCGAGCGGGTCGGCGCCTACTCTTCCGGCATCGGCACCCCGGCGGACATGCGCAATCATCTTGAGGAGTTCGAGGAAAGCGGCGTCGACCAGGTCATCTTCCTGCAGCAGGCCGGACGCAATCGCCACGACCACATTTGTCAGTCGCTCGAGCTGTTCGCCGCCGAGGTGATGCCCGAGTTCAGGGCCAAAGCGGCGGTGCGGGAAGCGCGTAAGGCGGAAGAACTGGCCCCTTACGTTGCCGCGGCGTTGAAACGGAAGTCGTGGATGAAGCCGCTCGCCGACCACGAGATTCCCGTGGTCAAAGCCTCAGCCGAAAAGGCGCAGTTTGCGCGTGGTGCAAGCTAGAGCATGATCCGGAAAAGTGGAAACCGGTTTTTCGAAAGGATCATGCTCCACCAATGTTAGAGCGGCGCGCGAGCTAAAACAGCGACGGTTGATCATTCGACTTCTTCGCTTTCGCCGGCGCGGCCGGCGAAGCCGCCGCAGGCTGCACAGCGCCACCAGCGGCAGCCGGGGCGATGAGTTCGGCGGAATCATTCGCCACGCGGTTCACCGCCGGCGAAATCTCGTAGCATTCGAGCAAAGATTCGGGAGCCGACGCGATCAGCGCGGCGGCGGTCATGGCGTCAACTTTGGCGCAGTCGAGCCAAAGATCGAACGCCTCCGGCGCTACGATGACCGGCATGCGGTCGTGAACCGCGGCGAGCGTGCGGTTCGCCCGCGTGGTGACGATGGCGGCGGTATCGACTTCTTCGCCGTTCGGGCCGGTCCAGGTCTCCCATAGCCCGGCGAAAGCGATCGGTCCGCCGGATTTCGGCCGCACGAAATAGGGTCGCTTCGGCGCACCGGCCCCCCATTCGTAGAAGCCGTCGGCGGGAACGAGGCAACGCCGCCGCCGCATGGCGTTGCGGAAGGCAGGCTTCTCAAGGACCGATTCGCCGCGCGCGTTGACGAGAAGCGAGAACGTTTTCGGATCCTTCACCCAGGCCGGCAGCAATCCCCAGCGCGCCAGCGCGAAGGCGCGCTTGCCATCGACCAGCCGGACGAGCGGAATCGGCTGGGTCGGCGCCACGTTGTAACGGGGCGGGAAATTGGGCTGCTCGGGGTAGCCGAACAAGGCCCTGACCGCAGCCGGCGGCGAGGTGATGACATAACGTCCGCACATTGGGATAAACCGATCAGGTAAGCGATGACTGCCGTACGCAGTTTCCGATCATAACCAAATGGGATCGGCCTTTGACCAGCGCCAGCAGCAAATCGCGAACTTATCCGGCGCGGCCGTATCTGGCGGTCAGCGCCGCCATATTCCGCGACGGCCGCGTGCTGATCGTGCGCCGCGCGCTGCCGCCCGCCCGGGGACTCCATACCCTGCCCGGCGGGGTAGTCGAGCTTGGCGAAACCCTCGAGCAGGCCGTGATCCGCGAGGTCCGCGAGGAGACCAGCCTGGACATCGAGCCGTTGGCGCTCGCCGGCTACCGCGAGGCCATCGCGCGTGATGCCGGCGGCCGCATCGAGCGGCATTTTGTGATTCTGCCGTTCGCGGCGCGCTGGATCGCCGGCGAGATCGCGCTCAGCGAGGAATTGGCCGAGGCGCGCTGGCTGCTGCCGTCCGAGCTTGCCGGGCTTAAGACCACCGAGGGGCTTGCCGAAATCGTCGCCACGGCCTGGCAGCAGATCGCCACGCTTCGCTGAAAAGCGCCGCAAGGCTGCCGCGTTGTCACGCTTGCTGTGCGGTGCTCTCGGCCCCTATGCTCGCGCCAAACCCGATGCTGCGAACCCTCCTCATTCTTTCGCTTATGCTTTGTCTCGGCGCGCCGACTGCCCGCGCCCAGTTTTTCCCGCAACCGCCGCCCCCGCCCCGGCCGCAACCTCCTGCACAGCAGACTCAGCCGCGAGCTCCGCCGCCGGTTCAGCCCCAACCTCAGCCTCAGGCGCCGCAGCAGCCGGCCTCCGCCCCCTACGACCACGACCTCCAGCGGCTCGCCGAAATCCTCGGCGCGCTGCACTTTCTGCGCGGCATTTGCGGCTCGAACGAAGGCCAGAAGTGGCGCAATGAGGCGCAAGCGCTGATCGACGCCGAAGCGCCGGCCGGCGCGCGCCATGATCAGATGGTCGCGAGCTTCAACCGCGGCTATCGCGCCTTCCAGCAGAGCTACCGCACTTGTACGCCGGCGGCCGATTTCGCCGTTCGCCGCTACCTCGACGAGGGCGCGAGAATCGCCCGCGAGATCACCGCCCGCTACGCCAACTGACCGTTTGGCCCGGCCGCGAAGCGGCGCGAGGGGCGTATCTAGCGGAACAAGCTCGCGAATTAACCCTTCCTCAAGGTTCGACTTAGGGTGCGCCGAGGCCATGCTAACTTGGGCGTGGGTCAGGGACGCTGCAGTCCTGCGGCGACAACGTGATTGCAATGGACACGGCGAGACAAAATCCGGCGGCGCGCGACGCCGTATCGGATCACGAACAGAAGCGCCTGGCGCTGATATGTCTGCAGGGGGCCTGGGCGGAGGCGCATCACGACGGCATCGATGGCGATTGCCTGGCGCAAACCGCCCTTTTCTTGGCGCTCGCCGAGCTGATTTCCACCTACGGCGAGGAAGCCGCCGCCCGTTACGCGGAAAACCTCGCCCCCCGCATTCGCAACGGCGAATTTTCGGTGGAGCTGTCGCGGCAGTAACCGCGAGCTTCCAGTCGTAATCGCTGGTTTCCGCGCCTCCCCGCGAAGGCGGTACGGTCTGCCCAGCCACTTGAGCGGACGCGGCCGGCACCTTAGGTTCGGTGTCCGATGCCAGGACAGTCTGCTCGTATGAAGGCCGCCCTTCTTCCGGACCGCGGCGTGCTCAAGGTTGCCGGCGACGACGCGCGCAGCTTTCTGCATGGGCTCGTCAGCGCCGATATCCTCAAGCTCGGCGCCGGCGAGGCGCGCTTCTGCGCGCTGCTGTCACCGCAAGGCAAGATCATCGCCGATTTCATCGTCGTCGAAGCGCCGGCGCAGGATGGTGGCGGCTTTTTTCTCGACGTGCCGCGCGCTGTCGCCAAGCCGCTCCTTGATAAGCTCAACCTCTACAAGCTGCGTTCGCGCCTCATTGTCGGCGACTCCTCCGACACGCTCGGTGTGTTCGCGGCTTGGGATGGAGAGGGCGTCGCGACGCCGGCTTTTGGCCCCTACTATGCCGATCCGCGCCTGCCGGCGCTCGGCCTGCGCGCGATCCTGCCGCCGCAGCGTGCGGCCGACGCCGCCGCCGTGCTCGGCGCCGTTCTCGTCGACGCGAGCGCGTACGAGGAGCACCGCATCGCGTTGGGCGTTCCGCAGGGCGGCGTCGATTTTCAATACGGCGACGCCTTCCCGCACGAGGCCGACATGGATCAGCTTGGCGGCATCGATTTCACCAAAGGCTGCTATGTCGGCCAGGAGGTGGTTTCGCGCATGGAGCATCGCGGCAGTGCGCGCACGCGCACCGTACCGGTTCGCTACGACGGCGCGGTACCGCCGCCGGCTGGAACCGCGATCACGGCCGGCGGGCGGCACATCGGCGGGATGGGTTCCGCTGCCACCGGCCGCGGGCTCGCGCTGCTACGCCTCGACCGGGTGGCAGAGGCGATGTCGCGCGGCGAAGCGTTTCTCGCCGACGGCGTCCCGATCCGGCCGATCAAGCCGGATTGGGCCCGCTTTGCCTTTCCCGATGGGACCAAGGCCGCCGAATGACTGCCGCGAGTGCCGACGATTCCCACGCCGACGTGCTTGGGCGCTGTCCCTGGCCGAAAGACGATCAGCTCTACCTCGCCTATCACGACCAGGAATGGGGCGTGCCCGAAATCGACGACCGCGCGCTTTACGAAAAACTCGTGCTCGACGGTTTTCAGGCCGGCCTGTCCTGGATCACCATTCTGCGCAAGCGCGAGAATTTCCGTCGCGCCTTCGATGGCTTTGTTCCGGAAAAAATCGCGCGCTACAGCCCGAAGAAAGTCGAGCGCCTGATGCAGGACGCCGGCATCGTGCGCAACCGCGCCAAGATCGAAGGCGCGGTGCTCTCGGCGCGCGCCTGGATCGGGACGATGGAGAACGGCCCGGGCTTTTCGAAATTGCTGTGGGACTTTGTCGACGGCGAGCCCAAGGTCAACCGCTTTCGCACCATGCGGCAGGTGCCGGCGGAGACCGCGACGTCGCGCGCGATGTCGAAGGAGCTGGCCCGGCGCGGCTTCAAGTTCTGCGGCCCGACCATCGTCTACGCCTTCATGCAAGCGGTCGGCATGGTCAACGATCACCTAGTTACTTGCCACCGTCATGAGGCGGTGCAGAAGCTTGGCAAGGTGAGCTGAAAAAGCGACGGCCCGTCACCCGCCCGCAGACCCGCGCCGCGCCAAGCTGAAAAAGATCGCAGCCATCAAAGTCAATGCGCCGATGACGGCGTAATGCACCGACGAATTGGCGTCGACGAAGGAGGAAGCGCTCGAGGTCGCCTGCACCAGCGCCGCGCCGAATAGAGTGCTCACGAACGAGCCGCGCCCGCCGGCGACGCTGGCGCCGCCCAACACCACGACGGTAATGCTCATCAAGGTATAATCGGTGCCGGTCGATGGCGAACCGATGCCGACTTGGCCCGCCAGCATCAGCCCGCCGATGCCAGTCAAGAGCCCCGAGATCACGAAGGCGAGCCAAGTCAGGCGCTCGCTGTCGATGCCGAGCCGAAGGCTGGCGAGGGAGCTGGAGCCGACCGCGCGGAAGCTGCGGCCGAAGCCGGTGCGAAGAAGGAGCCATTCGGCGCCCCCGACCATCGCCAAGGTCAGCACGACTCCGGCTGGGAGGAACCAAAGCGGAAACTGCGCCGCGTCGGAAACGGTGTCGGTAATGGTGCCGGCGGCGGTGGGCCGCAGCAGAAGCGAAACGCCCTGCAATCCGATGAAGGTGGCGATCGTCACGACGATCGCCGGCAGGCGCAGCGAGGTGATCAAGAGGCCCTGCAACAAGCCGAAGCCGACGGTAAACATGAGGATCAGGATCAGGCCTGCGGCGAACGGTCCGGGCAGGACGCCGTCGGGAGTCAGGAAGGAGGCAAGCACGACGCATAGCCCGGCGAGCGGGCCGATCGAAAGATCAATGGCACCGACGAGGACTGTCGCCAGTTGCGCGCTCGAGAGGAACGCCAGAATGCTGAAGAAGGACAGCATGCTCTTGATGGAAAACGGCGACAGGAAGTAGCCATTCAAAGCTTGGGTCCCGCCGAGAATGATTACGGTGAGGACGGCCAGCACCAAGGCGGGAAAATGGTCGCCCGACAGGAATTTGCGCCCGCGCCGCGGGTGTGCGCTCGCGGGCGCTTCGCTCGCGCGCGAAACCGTGGTGGTGAGATTGGCCTCGGTGATAGCGGCATCGGTGACCTCTCCGCCCGACAATTCGTGGACGATGCGGCCGCGCGCAAAGATCAGCACCCGATCGCAAAGGCCTTCGAGTTCGATGCCGTCCGAGGAGGATACCAGCACGCCCAGGCCTTGGTCGGCGATGGCGCGCAAGCGCTGATAGATATCGCTGCGCGCGCCGATATCGACGCCCTTGGTCGGCTCATCCACCAAAAGCACGTTGGGTTGCGCCGAGATCTCGCGCCCGAACAGTACCTTTTGCTGGTTGCCGCCGGACAATTCGAACAGCTTCGATTCCACCGATGCGGCGCGAATATGCAAGTTCTCAGTGATTTTCTCGGCGCGTTCGGCTTCGCCCGAACGGTCGACTACGCCGAAATTCGAGATCGCGCCGAGGAAGCCGAGACTGAGATTTTCACGCAGCGTCAAGTTGAGAAACACGCCCTCGGCATGGCGATCATCCGGAATGAAACCGATGCCGGATTTGCGAAACGCGCCGGGAGTGTCGCCGGCAATCCTCGTATTGTGGATGCGCACCTCGCCGCCGCGGCGGCGGTCAATGCCGGCGGCCGCGCGGATAAACTCGCGCTGGCCTTCGCCTTCGATGCCGGCGAGGCCGACGATTTCGCCGGCATGGACGACGAGATCGACTTGATCGAAGCCGCGCCCGCTCAAGCCCCTGACCGCGAAAAGCGGGGCCCCGACCGATTTGGCCTTGGCCGGGAAGATCTGCCCGAGCGGCCGGCCCGCGATCAGCGCAACGATCTCGGCCGGCGTGATCGATTGGGCGAGGCGGCTGTCGATGATCTCGCCGTCGCGCATCACTGAAATCCGATCGGCCAACTCGTCGACCTCGTGCAGTCGATGCGAGACGTAGACGATGCCGACGCCGGCGCGTTTCAATTCCCCGATCAGTTCGAACAGTTTCCGTACATCGGCGTGCTGCAGCGGCTCGGTCGGTTCGTCGAGGAAAAGCACCGTGGGATGGGTGGCGAGGGCGCGCGCGATCTCCACGATGTGCCGCTGCGCCAGCGACAATTCCGCGACGCGCGTATTGACCGGCATGCGCAACTCGTCGGTCGCGATCCGCGCCAGGATGTGTTCGGCTTCGGCCGGGCCGCCCGGGGCCGCAAGCGACGGCGCCGCCAGTTGAAGATTCTCCAGCACGGTCAGGTCGGGCGCCAGCGCCGGATGCTGATACACGACCGAAACGCCGTCCTCGCGCATCTGCCGCGGATGCGGCGCTCTCACCTCCTTGTTGTCGTAATGGATGGTGCCGGCATCGGCCTGGAGCACTCCGGCGGCGATGCCGATCAGTGTCGACTTGCCGGCGCCGTTCTCGCCGACGATGGCATGAACCTCGCCCGGAATTACGGCGAGATCGACGCCTTTGAGCGCCTGAACCGGACCGAAGCTCTTGCGCACGCCGGTCAGCGCCATGATCGGAGCAAGCGGTGTGATGATCGGTGCACCGGCGCCCGCAACCTTATGCATGGCGCAGCCGCCGCGATATCTCGGGAAGCGCCACGCCGCTCAGCACGATGATCGCATCGGCCAAGTCCTCGGCTGAGCCGCCGAACCCGAGCGCGGTCACCAACTGGGCGAGATAAGTCAGAAAGAAGGCTCCGATGACGGTGGCGACGAGGCTTCCTTTGGTGACGCCGCCAAGCGGATTGCCGCCGACGACCACGGCGGCGATCGTGCCGAGCAGATACGGCAGCCCGCACAGCACGGTGGGTGAGACAAGGTATCCAGAAAGCATGATCGCCGCCGTCGCGTACATGAATCCCGCGAGCGCGTACGTCGCGATGCTGTAGGTTCTGAGCGGTATGCCCACGGCGTGAGCCGCCGCGGGATTGACGCTGACGGCGATGAACCGCCGTCCGATCGTGGTGTATGTCAGGACAAAGACCGTTATCCCGGCCACCAGCAGCAGCACCCAGACCGTGGCCGGCACGTAGAGAAATCGTGCAACAAAAAAAGCGACCAGCATCGGCGGCGCTTGAACCGAGGCGCCGGTAGAGACGAAATAGGTCAGGCCGAACAGAATGGCGTTGACGCCGATCGTTGTCACCAGCGGCGGCACGCGCAACAAAGTCACGATGAGGCCGGTCAGGGCGCCGATCGCAGCGCCGACGCCGAGCGCCGCCGCGACATAGAAAAGCACCACGCCGAGGTCGGTGCTACCGTTCGGCAGCTTAGTCACGATCACGGCGGCAAACGACATAATGCCGGCGGTCGAAAGATCGAGACCGCGCTGCTGAATCACCAGATGTTGGCCGATAGACGCCACGGCCAGGATTGCGAAGTACGGCAGCGTTGAGAGAATCGCGGCCGAATTGACCGTGCTCGGCGCGGCGATGCCGCCAATCAACACCAAAAGCGCCGTTGCGACGAACGCCTTTAGCGCCAACGGAAGCTCGGTCAAGTCTCGGCCCAGTCGGGGCATTCGCAGACGGAATATTTGATCGTCCGCCATTATCCCGAACCCGGTGTTTCACATGACGATTAGACAATTTTCACCGCCCCGCCCTCCCCCGGCAAGGGGGAAGGCGACGCAGGTGATGGCCTCAGCGTCGCGTGCTGAGGCGGAGCGCGATCGTGATGATCGCCCGAACGACTACTTGCCGCCCAGAGCCTTGATCTGCCCCGCTTTCGACAGCATCGAGGATGGGATTGAATCCATCGGCATCGTCTTGTCGCACTTCACTGCGAGCTTCGGATCGTTCGAAGTATTGTCCTCGGTGTAAGGCAGGACGATCAGGCTGAGCTCGGGTTCGTCGATGCCTTCGGCCGCCGCCACCGCCTTACGCAGCGCCAGCCGCACCATCCAGGTATGAGCGTCGATGCTCGCCATCTTGAAATCCGGGTGGTCGGCGGCAAGACAGCTCAGATCCATCAGCGACTGTCCAACATACGCGGGTACCGGCTTGCCGGCCGCGAGGAAGGCGCGGATCGGGCCGGTGGTTTCGCTGTAGATGCCGTCGATCTCGGGATATTTGGCGATCAGCGCCGCGGTCTTTTGCTGCGCCATTGCCGGGTCCCAGTTGGTCGGCACCGGTTCCGCTTCCAGCACCTTGATGCCCGGATATTTGGCGAATGTCGGCTTCCAGCCGACGACCTGCGCCGCGGTCATCGGGTTGCCCGGCGTGCCGCCGAACATGATCACCGTGCCTTTACCGTTGAGGGTTTTGGCCAGCCATTCGGCGAACTGCTCGCCGACCTTGCTCTGGCTCTCGGTGACGCGATCCACATAGTCTTTGCCGATCGTGCCGGGGAAATTGTCGCCGGTGTCGTAGGGAACAACCGCAACGCCGGCCGCCGTCGCTTCCCGCGTCGCCTTCAGAATGGCCGGCCCGCCGTCGAGAAACGCGACGATGACGTCGAACTTCTGCGCGATTAGGCCTTCGATGTCGGCAATCTGCTTCTCAGGCTTGAACTCGCCGTCAGTGTAGCGGGTCTCGGTGATGTTCGGGCATTTCGAGGCTTCATCCTCGAACTCGGCGCGGGTGATGTGGCGCCAGTAATTGCCGCCCCAACCGTCGGACAGCGCGACTTTGATCGGCTTGGTGCCGCAGAATTTGGACATCGGCTGAAAGTCGGCGACGGTACCCTCTTTGTCTGGATAAAGTTTGGCTTTGGTGATGTCGGCGGCGTGACCGGACGAGGCCATGGCAACTGCCAGACCCAATGCCGCAACGCCAACCGCTAGACTGCGTGGTGACGACATGAACTCCTCCCCTGTGCATCTGCTTTGATCCGGAATGACCAAACGCCGCGGCCAGCGGCGGCACCGTGACCGTGCATTCGTGTCAACCGAAATTCCAGATGACTTTGTGCGGAAGAAGAATACTCCTTTTGCGGTTGGTACCAAGCGCCGCTGGTGAATCCACTTGCGCGATCAGCCCAAGAAAAATCGTATGATCGGTCATGGGATATGGCCCGCGATATGTGGGCGGGGCGAGGCGGGACCGAGCTCCGACTGCTGCGCTATCCTTCCCTGCCGGTTAGCAACAACAAAAGGGCGTTCTCTACCGCCCGCAGGCGATCATTCCGCGGATGGCGAAGCATCGCCTTGCGCACCGCCGCGGCGGGCTGGCATAGTCGGGAGACAGCATCGGCGACAAAATAAAAGTCAAATGGGAGGGTATCATGCACAGGAGCGTCGACCGCATCCTGATCACCCATACCGGCAGCCTGCCGCGCGGCGCAGAGCTTAATGACCTTTTGATCGCGGACGAGGCTGGTGAGGCAATCGACAAGGGCGAGATTGCCGAAAAGATCGAGCTCCGCGTCGCCCACGTGATGGAGAAGCAGCACTGGGCGGGCGTCGACATCGCCAATGACGGCGAGCAGGGCCGGGTCGGCTTTCAAACGTATGTACCGAAGCGGATGTCCGGATTCGGCGGCGAGTCGAAGCGGCCTTTTGGCCGGGAATGGGTCGAGCTTCCGCTCTTCACCCAGAAATTTCAGGCGCGGCTGCCAAAAACCGGCAAGGTATTCGGTTGCCCGGAATGCGTCGGCGAGCTCAAATATACCGACAAAGAAGCCATTAAAATCGAGCTTGCTCGCTTCAAGCGCCTGGCGGCAGCGGTGAAGCCGCCGTTTCCCGAAATGTTCTTCGCCGAGCCGTCGCCGGGTATCATCGCGACGACGATGCTCAATGCGCACTACCCGACCTACGAGGCGTATCTCGACGCGATCGCCCGCGAGATGCATTACGAATATAAGTCCGTGGTCGACGCCGGATTGATCCTGCAGATCGACGCGCCGGATCTGGCGATGGAACGCGTGCTCCTATTCCAGGACAAATCCGACGCGGAATTCGTCAAGATCATCGAGCAGCACATCGCAGCGTTGAACAAAGCGCTGCACGGAATTCCGCGTGATCAGGTGCGGCTGCATATCTGCTGGGGCAATTGGGAAGGACCGCACATCTACGACATCGGGCTCGAGCCGTTGCTGCCGGTGTTTTATCAGGCCAATGTCGGTGGGCTGAGCATCGAGTTTGCCAATGCGCGTCGCCAGCACGAGTACGCCGCATTACGTAAGCACAAGCTGCCCGACCACATGGTGCTGCTGCCGGGAGTCATCGACTCAAAGATCAACCTGGTCGAGCACCCCGAGGTCGTGGCGCAACGCATCGAGACTGCCGTGGCCGCGGTCGGCGACCGCGAGCGCGTCATTGCCAGTTCCGACTGCGGCTTCGGCACCTTTGCCGGCTGGGAATGGGTCGCCGAGGATGTGGTGTGGTTGAAGCTCAAAACCATGCGCGAGGGCGCCGACATCGCCTCCAAGCGCTCTGGGGTAAAAAGGCTGCCTAGCGTAGTGTCCGGCCCAGGCTGCCGATGCGCGTCTTGTCGCCCGTTCCTAAGCTTCAAGCGGATGGGGTTGCGGATGAGGACGATCGTTCACAAGCGCACTTGCGAACGATCGGGAGTGGGGTAGCCTTCATCCTCACATGCCCAGGCTGCCACTCCCGCCCTCCTCCGGATCTGCGTCGCCCAAGCCCGATGCGGTGACCCCGACGCTGCCGCGCAAGCCGGCCGCGGCCAAGCCGCGCGCGGTGTCGCCGCGCGCTTGGCAGCGGATGCTGTCGGGGCGGCGGCTCGATCTGCTCGATCCCTCGGCGCTCGATATCGAGATCGAGGACATCGCGCACGGCCTCGCCCGGGTGGCGCGCTGGAACGGGCAGACCAGCGGCGCGCACATTTTTTCTGTGGCGCAGCACTCGCTGCTGGTCGAGGCGCTGGCGCGGGCCCGCGTGCCGCGGCTCGATCGCAGCCGGCGTCTGGCGGTGCTACTGCACGATGCGCCCGAATACGTGATCGGCGACATGATTTCGCCGTTCAAGGCGGTGATCGGCGATGCCTATAAGGTGGTGGAGCGGCGGCTCCTTGCGGCCATTCATCGGCGCTTCGGGTTGCCGGTACACTCCGCGCCGGAACTCGAAAGGCTGATCAAGATCGCCGACCGCGAGGCGGCCTATCTCGAAGCCACCCGCCTCGCCGGCTTCGCCGCCGCCGAGGCGCGGCGGTTCTTCGGCCGGCCGCCCGTCATCTCTGCCGCGATCGAGCGCGATTACCTCAAGCCGTGGCCCGCCGAGACGGCGCAGGCACGTTACCTCGAGCGGTTTCGGCAATTGGTTGATGAACCGTCCAGCCCGTCGCGGCGGGACCACTTGTCGCTATGAGCGGCACACTTGTGCCGCCCGGCCATATCTATATGACACTGGTCAAAACACCCATTTGATTGCGATCCAAGTCGTTCCATGATTCACGTCTGTTCCCTCGCACGGCTGCACGAAACGGTCGAAGACACCGGCGCCCGCCATGTCGTTTCGCTGATCGGCGACGAGGCGCACATCGAGCGACCGAGCGCCATCGAGGCGGAAAATCACCTCTGGCTGCGGCTGCACGACATCAGCGCACCGCTCGACGGCTATATTGTGCCGGCAGAGGAGCACGTCGCCGATCTTTTGAATTTCGTCCGCCGCTGGGACCGCCGCGCCCCGCTGGTGGTGCATTGCTACATGGGCATCAGCCGCTCGACGGCGAGCGCCTTCGTCAGCGTCTGCGCGCTCAACCCGCATCGCGACGAGCAAACAATCGCGCAGACCTTGCGCAACGCCTCGCCGACGGCGACGCCGAATATCCGGATCGTATCGCTTGCCGACCGCCTGCTCGGCCGCGACGGCCGCATGGTCGCCGCGGTCGAAATGATCGGCCGCGGGGTGCTGGCTGCAGAGGCGGCGCCGTTCCGGCTCGATCTGGAATGACTAGCTAGAGCATGATCCGGAAAAGTGGAGGCCGGTTTTCCGAAAAGATCATGCTCCACCAAGATACTAGAGCGCCAATCGATTCAATCTAAGGCGGTTGCACTCTAAGGAGAGGAATCACTCCTCGATCGCCGGCCGCAACGTCGCCATGGGCATCGGCCGCGCCGGAGTGGGTGCGCGGCTCATCAGCTGCGCGCGCGCGTTATGCTGGTAGAAGTCGCAATAAGCAAAGCCCAAGCCCGCGATCGAGCCGCGGAAGCTCCGGTAATCGATCTTCTGCACCCTGAAACATGGTTCAATCGGCAGGCCGGACAGATGGGCGCACATGGCCGTACCTTCGACTCTGAGGGTTCCGGCGGGCAGGCTGGCGAAGCGCATTGCGCCGCGGCCGCCCGGCCGGATGGTGCCGACAACAGACCCGTCGGAAAAAACGCGGCCCATGCCTGCCGTGCCGTCGAAACAATTGTAGGCAAACAGCTTGCCGACGACGAACGCCCTGGCCTGGTCCGGCCCGAGCTCCTCGGCGACGGCCGAGGCGGCTCCCAACACGCACGCACAGACGACAGCCACGCGCAGCAACATTGTCGACTCCACATTGACTTGCAGAGGATTAACGAAATTTCTTAATTGTCCCCTTACCATAAGGCCCCGCATGCTGGACAAGATTCCTGGCGAAATTCTGAACTGCTTACCGAATTTTTACCACAATTCGCCCGCGCACCTCTCCGGCGAGGATGCGCGCCCCGGCGTCGATGACATCGGCGAGCCCGATTTCGCTGGTCATCGCCGCGATCTTCGTACGGTCGAGATCGGCCTCCAAGCGGCGCCAAGCCTGCTGCCGCAGCGGCAGCGGGCACATGACCGAATCAACGCCGAGAAGCGACACACCGCGTAGGATGAAAGGGGCGACCGTGGTCGGCAAGTCCATGCCGCCGGCCAGTCCGCAGGCCGCCACGGCGCCGCCATAGCGCGTCATCGACAGCACATTGGCGAGCGTCGTCGAGCCGACGGCGTCAATGCCGCCGGCCCAGCGCTCCTTGCCGAGCGCGCGCGGCGGACCGGTCAGCTCCTTGCGCTCGATCACTTCGGCGGCGCCGAGGTCTTTGAGGTACGCCGCTTCGGCGGGCCGCCCGGTCGAGCCGATGACGGTGTATCCGAGCTTGGCCAGGAGCGCGATCGCAACCGAGCCGACGCCGCCGGCGGCGCCGGTGACGATGACCGGTCCGCGCGCCGGCGTGATCCCGGCACGCTCCAGCGCCATCACCGACAGCATGGCGGTATAGCCGGCGGTGCCGATGGCCATGGCTTCGCGGGCGCTCACCCTTTCCGGCAACCGTACCAGCCAGTCGCCCTTGACGCGCGCCTTCTGCGCATAGCCGCCGAGGTGGGTCTCGCCGCACCCCCAGCCGTTGAGGATCACCTTATCGCCGGGTTTCCAGCCGGGATGCGAAGAGGCCTCCACCGTGCCGGCGAAATCGATGCCCGCGATCATCGGGAAACGGCGCACCACCGGCGATTTGCCGGTGACCGCGAGCCCGTCCTTGTAATTCACCGTCGACCAATCCACGGCGACGGTGACCTCCCCGTCCATCAAATCCTTCTCGTCGAAATCGGTGAGCCGGACCGTCTGTCCGGCCTCGCTTTTATCGACGACGATCGCCTTGAATGTGCTCACGCTCTGACTCCGGCCTTGTTCGCAATCTGCTTGCCATAGCCGATCGTGTGCCGCTCAGCCACGTCTTCGAGCGCGGAGTGTGGAAGACACCGATGCGCGGCACAAGCGCTTTACGCGCGGGTCCACCCCGCGCCTGCGTCGTTTAAAGTTTTGCGGTGCGCGCAGTCTTGCTGCCGGCCAAGTCGGCCGGCGACGCGGCGGCTTCGGGGATCTTCGCCGCTGCATCCGGGCTTTTCACGCCGGCCGCGGAACTCTTCGCCGCTTCGGGAATTGGCGCGGCGGCACCGACCGGCTTGGCAGCGACCGGCGCCCAGTTCGGCTCGTCCGACCCGTCGCCCCAGGCGCGCGGCCGATAGAAGGTGTGTACGCCGAGCTTGTACATCTTCTTCATTTCGTGAACCCAGCTCGGGTGCACCCAATAGGCGTGATAGTGCGTGGCGTGACCGACGTCGGCGAGCCAGATCTTGCCGTCGAGCGTATCCTTGGCGATGCGTTTGGCCTGCGCCCACATGTCGGGCTCGTCGATGCGGCTCAAATCCTTGCCTTCGCAGGCGAAGGTGAACTGGCAGGCGAGATGCCGGTTGGCGTTCTGATAAACCACGCCGCACACGTTGTCCGGGTAGAAGCCGGAGAAGACGCGGTTCATCACCACTTGCGCGACCGCCATCTGGCCGCGCAACGGCTCGCCACGCGCCTCGAAATAGACGGCATCAGCCAGGCACTTCTCCGCCCGGGCGCGCGGCTTGCCGGCAAGGCCGAGACGTTCCGCCGGGCTTCTCAGCAGGCTGACATTGTTCTTGCCCGCGACGGTTTCACCACTGGTGCCGGCATCGCGCGGCGCCTGCAAGGCAGACAGCTTGATGTCGGGATCGACGGACGGGGAGACCAGGACCGGCTCCGCCCCCGGCTGCCAGCGCTCCAGTCCGCTGCGCGAACCCATCGCGGCGATACCGAAATAGAGCTGCGTGTTGCGCTCGGCCGGATCTTCGTCAAGGACGGACAGCGAGGCGAACGGCGACTGCGCCTCGACCGGATCGCCATCGCCGGCCGCGGGTATTTCCGGCGGCTTGTCGGCCAAGGCGAGGTCGTCCTCGGTTTCCGCATCGAGCGCACTGTCGCGCCTATCCTGCGCGGCTGAACTTGGCTGTACGGCGGCGGTGAGTTGATGGCTCTGCATCTCGGCCGCCGGCAACGCGCCGGTCACGTCGGGCAGCGCTTCCGGCAGTGCCGCGGAGGGTGTCGGGTCGCGCCGTTCAGCGTCCTTGGGCCGCGGTGCCATGACCGGGGCCGGCGGCCGCGCCGACTGCGGCACGTCGATCGGCTGCGCCTGCGGCTGGCTCTCGGGTTGGTTCGAACTGGAAGCGGGCTCCGGCAACGGCATGCGGTCGCCCTTGAGCCGGCGATTGACGGTCGGATATTCGATTTGCAGCGCGGCGCGCGCCATCGGCGGCGCGTCGACCGACCAGGTTTTCACATTGAGCGAGCGCGGATCGAAATTGACCGGCTGGGCGCCAAACGGCTCGGGCATCGCCGTGCCGATCGGGCGCACAAAGCTGAACGTCGCGGCGTGAATGGTGCCGAACGGAGAGGCGATCAGGTGGTCGCGCCAGCGGTCGGAAACGCCCGGCTGTCGCGCGAAGAACGCCGCGAGGTCCTGATAGCCGATCGAGGTCGGCGTGAACGCGATGCAGAAAGCGCTGAGCCAGAACGGCCCAGACAACGCCCCCGTCGACCGGGTACGCAACGCAACCATCACCCCTCACGCGCACGCTCGTTAAGCGACGCATCCCCAATTCAACAAACATCGCCGTAGTGGCGCGAATGCGACACATCCAACTATTGTCGGGTTAACCTTGCGAAGGCGTTAATTTGTTTCGGCAGCAGAAAGCCCGAAACCGCGGCGCGGCCATGCGCGGACGCGCGGCGTTGTCTTTTCATTAACCAGAGGAATTACGCGGTCGAACTGGCGCCGCGGCCCAACGCAGCTTGAGCGGCGGCCAATCGCGCGATCGGCACGCGAAACGGCGAGCAGGACACGTAGTCGAGCCCGAGCTCGTGGCAGAACGCGACCGAGGCGGGATCGCCGCCGTGCTCGCCGCAGATGCCGAGCTTGAGTTTCGGCCGCACCTTGCGGCCGCGCTCGGCGGCGATGCGGATGAGTTCGCCGACGCCCTCGCGGTCGATCGACACAAACGGGTCGGTCGCCAGAATGCCCTTCGACGTGTAGATGCCCAAAAAGCTCGCCGCATCGTCGCGGCTGATGCCGAAAGTGGTCTGCGTCAGATCGTTGGTGCCGAAAGAAAAGAATTCGGCGGTCTCGGCGATCTCGCCGGCCCTTAATGCCGCGCGCGGCAGCTCGATCATGGTGCCGACCTGGTATTTGATCTTGCTCTTGGTCTCGGCGGCGACGGTTTCGGCCATGGCGTCGATGCGTTCCTTGACCAAATCGAGTTCGGCCTTGCCGGCGATGAGCGGCACCATGATCTCCGGCACCACCGCGGCGCCGGTCGCGCGGCCGACCTCGACCGCGGCCTCGAAAATGGCGCGCGCCTGCATTTCCGCGATCTCCGGATAGGCGATCGCCAGCCGGCAGCCGCGGAAGCCGAGCATCGGATTGAATTCGTGCAGCTCGCGGGCGCGGTCGGCGAGTTTTCGCGGGTCCGCGCCCATGGCCTGCGCCACCGCCGCGATCTCCTCCTCGGTGTGCGGCAGGAATTCGTGCAGCGGCGGATCGAGCAAGCGGATGGTCACGGGCAGCCTGCCCATGATCGTGAACAGCTCGACGAAATCCGCCCGCTGCATCGGCAGCAGTTTGGCGAGCGCGGCGCGGCGCGCCGTCTCGTCCCCGGCCAAGATCATCTCGCGCACGGCGCGGATGCGGTCCTCGTCGAAGAACATATGCTCGGTGCGGCAGAGCCCGATGCCCTCGGCGCCGAACTTGATGGCGGCCCGCGCATCGGCCGGCGTATCGGCGTTGGCGCGCACCTTGAGCTTGCGCGCGGCGTCGGCCCATTTCATCAGCGTGGCAAACTCGCCGGCAAGCTCCGGCTCGCGCATCGCCACCTTGCCGGCGAGCACCTGGCCGGTCGAACCATCGATGGTCAGGATTTCGCCCTTCTTCAACGTCGTGCCGCCGGCGGTCAGCGTCTGCGCGCGATAGTCGACGCGAAGCGCCCCGGCGCCGGAGACGCACGGCTTGCCCATGCCGCGCGCAACGACCGCGGCGTGCGAAGTCATGCCGCCGCGCGTGGTCAGAATTCCCTCGGCGGCGTGCATGCCGTGGATGTCCTCGGGCGACGTTTCGATGCGGACCAGGATCACCTTGTGACCCTGGCTCTTGAGCAATTCGGCCTCCTCGGAGGAGAACACGATCTCGCCGCAGGCGGCGCCCGGCGAAGCCGGCAGGCCGGTGGCGATCACCTTGCGCTCGGCCTCGGGATCGATGGTCGGATGCAGGAGCTGATCGAGCGCGGCGGGATCGACGCGCGTCACCGCCTCCTCCTTGCTGATCAGTTTCTCCTGCGCCAGCTCCACCGCGATGCGCAAGGCGGCGTTGGCGGTGCGCTTGCCGCTGCGCGTCTGCAGCATCCACAGCTTGCCCTGCTCCACCGTGAATTCGAGATCCTGCATGTCGCGGTAATGCCGTTCGAGCGCGGCGTAGATACGCTTGAGTTCGGCGAAGGCGTGCGGCAGCGCGGTCTCCATCGAGGGTTTGTCCGAACCGGCCTCTTTGCGCGCTGCCTCGGTGATCTCCTGCGGCGTGCGGATACCGGCGACAACGTCCTCACCTTGCGCATTGATGAGGAATTCGCCGTAGAGCTTTTTCTCGCCGGTCGACGGATTGCGCGTGAATGCGACGCCGGTCGCCGAGGTCTCGCCCAGATTGCCGAAGACCATGGCCTGCACGTTGACGGCGGTGCCCCAGCTTTCCGGGAGGCCGTGCAGACGCCGATAGGTGATGGCGCGGTGGTTCATCCACGAGCCGAACACCGCGCCGATGGCGCCCCATAGTTGAGCGTGCGGGTCCTGCGGAAACGGCTCGCCCCGCTCCTTCTCGACGCGCTCCTTGTAGAGGGCGACCAGTTGCTCCCAGTCGTCAGCCTCGAGGTCGGTGTCGAGCGTGTAGCCGTTGCGGTCCTTGTGCTCGTCGAGGATTTCCTCGAAGTGATGGTGCGCGATGCCGAGCACCACGTCCGAATACATGGTGATGAAACGCCGGTAGCTGTCATAGGCGAAGCGCCGGTCGCCGGATTTTTCCGCAAGCGCCGCCACGGTCACGTCGTTGAGGCCGAGATTGAGCACGGTGTCGAGCATGCCCGGCATCGAGGCGCGGGCGCCCGAGCGCACCGAGACCAGCAGCGGATTCTTGGCATCGCCGAAAGTCTTGCCGGCGATGCGGCCGACTTCGGCGAGCGCCGCTTCGACCTGCGGCTTCAAATCCTTCGGGTAGGTTTTGCCGTTCTGGTAGAAATAGGTGCACACCTCGGTGGTGATGGTGAAGCCGGGCGGCACCGGCAGCCCGAGATGCGCCATCTCGGCGAGGCCGGCGCCCTTGCCGCCAAGCAGATTGCGCATGCCGGCGCGGCCGGCAGCCGTGCCGCCGCCGAAGCTGTAGACCCATTTGCCCTTGGGCGCAGTCTTGGCCGCCGTCTTTGTGGGCGCGGATTTCCGCGCCGCAAGCTTCTTCGATTTCTTCACCGGATGCCGGGAGATTTTTGAGCGCGATTTAGCCATGGGATATCGTTGTCTTTCGGCGCGGCCACGTTAATGCAGATGCCGGCGTCGAATGCAACGCCGGGCGGACGGTTCAGTGCCAGTTGATAAAATGATGGACGGCATTGAGCCCGACCAATCCGACGAAAATGAGATAGATTGCAACGATGTAGCTGAGAAGCCGTGGCATGATCAAAATGAGTATCCCGGCAATGAGGGCGACAAGCGGCGTGATATGAGCGGCGGTGATGACCATGGTTTTTCCTCGGGTTGGGGAGACGAAAAGAGAGCCGAGCGAGACCGGAAGGGCCCGGCTGCAGGAGAACGCGCAAGGGCGAGTTGGGTTCTAGCAGATTCCGGGAAATTGGGAACCGGTTCGGGCCTCGTCATCCCTCTATTTTGGAGAAATCGGCGACGGCGCGGGTGGCGGAGCGGATTTCGTTCAGCAGCCTGAGCCGGTTCTCGCGCAACGGCTTGTCGTCGACATTGACCGTCACCTTGTCAAAGAAGGCATCGACGCTAGAGCGCAATCTTGCCATTGGGCGCATGGCGGCTTCAAAGTCTTCCATCGCGACAGCCCGCGCCGCCACTTCCTTTGCAAGCTTGATCTCCCGCGCCAGCGTCCTTTCTTCTTCCTGCTCGTAAAGATCGGGGTTCGGCTCGCCAGTGTAGCTCCTATTGTCTCTCTTTTCCTCGATGCGGATGATGTTGGTCGCGCGCTTGTAGCCGGCGAGCAGGTTCTTGCCGTCCTCGGTATCGAGGAATTTCCCCAAGGCCTCGACGCGACGGACGATCAGCAGAAGATCGTCCTGGCCTTCGAGCGCGAACACGGCATCAACCAGATCATGCCGCGCGCCTCGCTCGCGAAGTTGCACCTTCAGGCGGTCGGCAAGGAATAACAGAAGGCTACTGGATATCTCATTTAAAAGATTTGAGATGTCTCGATCAAACTCGTTCTTAAATTCATTAAGCCGCAGCGCGATTTTCTCCTCAGTGATGGGTCGGGTTATGGCTTTCACATGAATCTTAACTTCTTGACCCCACATGTCGGCCGCAATTCGCAGCGCGTTTCCCGCGGGCTCGACGGTTGCCTTAAATTGGACCGCCCGTCGCAACGCGTTTAAAATTATTGGGGTCAGTCTTAGCCGGACTCCTGACTCAACTATACGAATTATACCCAAAGCCGCGCGTCGCAATGCATAGGGGTCTTTGCTCCCTGTCGGTCTCTCGTTGATCGCCCAGAAGCAGACTAGCGTATCGATCTTATCCGCCAGCGCGACGGCGATCGAGATCGGCTCGGCGGGGACAAAATCATCCGGACCTTTCGGTTTGTAATGATCCTCGCAAGCGTGTGCGACGGCTTCGTCTTCGCCCTGGGCCTGCGCGTAGTATTTTCCCATCGTGCCTTGCAGTTCGGGAAATTCGCCGACCATTTCCGTCAACAAATCCGCCTTGCACAGACGTGCGGCGCGTTTGGCTTTCTCCACATCCGCTCCGACCAGCGACGCCAGCTCCGCCGCAAGCCGCTCGATGCGTTCGATGCGTTCCGCCTGCGTGCCGAGCTTTTCGTGAAAGACGATGTGCTTGAATTTTTCCAGCCGATCTTCCAGCCGCGTTTTCAGATCGGTGTCGTAGAAGAACTTGGCATCGGAGAGCCGGGCGCGGATGACACGCTCGTTGCCGGCGACAATCGCCGCGCCGCCGTCTTCCGCCTCGATGTTGGCGACGAGGATGAACTTGTCGACCAGCTTGGCGTGCGCCGCGTCGCGCAGCACGAAACATTTCTGGTTGTTGCGGATGGTGGCGCGGATCACTTCGGGCGGAATATCCAAAAACCTGCGATCGAACGCGCCCATCAGCACCACCGGCCATTCGACCAGGCCGGCGACTTCGGCGAGGAGGCCATCGTCCTCGACCAGCTCGAGCCCTTGCGCGAAGGCGAGTTGCTTCGCCTCGGCGAGGATGATGTCGCGCCGCCGCGCGGCGTCGAGCACCACCTTGGCCTTGTCGAGCTTGTGCTGGTAGTCGGCGAGCCGGCGCACGGTGAATGGCTCGGGGCTGAGAAAGCGATGGCCGCGCGTCTGATTGCCCGCCGCGATGCCGTCGACCGAAAACGGCACGATGTCCGGCTCCTCGGTCTCGGGTCCGAACGTCGCCACGATGGAATGCAGCGGCCGCACCCAAGTCAGCGCGCCGGGCTCTCTCGACCGGGCGCCCCAGCGCATGGATTTCGGCCAGGGAAAGCCTTTGATGACGTCGGGCAGAATATCGCCGATCACCTCGATCGCCGCCCGCCCCGGCTTCTCGATCACGGCGACATAGAAGTCGCCCTTTTTGTCGGGCTGCACCTTGGCTTCGCCGATCGATTTCAGTCCAGCGGCTTTGAGAAAGCCGGCGATGGCGTTCTCCGGCGCGCCGACGCGCGGGCCCTTCTTCTCCTCGCGCACGTCCGGCTGGCGCACCGGCACGCCGTGCACCGCGAGCGCCAGCCGCCGCGGCGTCACGAAGGCTTTGGCGCCGTCGTAGACGAGCCCCGCGTCGACCAGCCGATCGGTGACCAGCTTGCGCAAATCCTCCGCCGCGCGCGCCTGCATGCGCGCGGGGATTTCTTCGGAGAAAAGCTCGAGCAGAAGGTCGGGCATCAGGGTAGCGTCTTGTGGGTCCCGTCGCACAGCGGTTTTTTCGACGAGCGCTTGCAGGCGCAGAACCAGACCTCCGCGGCCGCCTCCGATTTGAATTCGATGGGCGTGAAGCTAGTGACCTTGTGCGAACCGTCGCAGAACGGCTGCGACTTCGAGCGGCCGCAGGCGCACCACCAATAGCTCTTGCCGGCCTCGACTTTGACCGGAATTGACCGCCGTCCGCCGATTTCAGGCATTTCACTCATTTCGTCCAACCTCCACCTTCGGTCGCGAGCCACGCCGCACCGCACGCTTTGGCCAGCTCGCGCACCCGCAAAATGTAACTCTGCCGCTCGGTCACGGAAATCACCCCCCGCGCGTCGAGCAAATTAAACACGTGACTCGCTTTGATGCACTGGTCGTAAGCCGGCAACGCCAGCTCGTTACGCTCGTCCTTGCCGCCGATCTGCAAAAGCCGCTTGCACTCGTCCTCGGCATCCTTGAAGTGGCGGAACAGCATCTCGGTGTCGGCGGCCTCGAAGTTGTAGCGCGAATATTCCTGTTCGGCCTGCTTAAACACCGCGCCGTAGGTGACCTTCCGCGCGCCCTCGCGGCCGTTGAAGTTGAGATCGAAAACGTTCTCCACCCCCTGCACATACATCGCCAGCCGCTCCAGCCCATAGGTCAGTTCGCCGGAAACCGGCGCGCATTCGAAGCCGGCGACCTGCTGGAAATAGGTGAACTGGGAGACTTCCATACCGTCGCACCAGCATTCCCAACCGAGTCCCCAGGCGCCGAGCGTCGGGCTCTCCCAATCATCCTCGACGAAGCGGATGTCATGAAGCCTCGGATCGATGCCGATCGCGGAGAGCGAGCGCAGATAAAGCTCGTGCAAATCGTCCGGCGACGGTTTGAGGATTACCTGAAGCTGGTAGTAATGCTGCAGGCGGTTGGGGTTCTCGCCGTAGCGACCATCCTTGGGACGGCGCGAGGGCTGCACGTAGGCTGCGTTCCACGGCTTGGGGCCGAGTGCGCGCAGCGTCGTCGCCGGATGGAAGGTGCCGGCCCCGACCTCCATGTCATAGGGTTGCAGGATGACGCAGCCCCAATCCGCCCAGTAGCGCTGCAACGCCAGGATGAGCCCCTGAAACGACCGTTCGGGACGCATGTGCGGCGGCAAATCGTCGTTGGAGGTTGAGTCCATCGGGACGTTGTTGTGGAACGGCCGCTTGCGGTCAAGTGTCGCTGCTCAACCCGGCCGGTACTCGTCCGTCTGCGGATCGCGCTTCAATGTCGGCAGTGCGTCGCGGTCGATCGGCTCGGCGGCGGAGCCGTCGCGCACTGCATCCAGCTCGGCGTTGACGCGCCGCACTTCCTTGACGCACCAGCGCACCAAGACCGCCGCTCCCATCAGTCCCAGAGCCAAGGCGAATACCGGCGGCATCCTTCAGCCCTCCATTAAAGCCCATAACGCGCCCAAAGCGCGCGGGCTTCAAGCGCCGAGATCATGTCTTCGGCAAGGCCGCCTTGCCCGAACGCACTCCCGCCGACGCCCCAAATGCGGCGGCCGAACAAGCTGCGCTCGGCGGTCATCATGGGCGTATAGACCTTGTCGCCGAAGCGCGCCCGCAGCGTCGAGCGCAAATCGCCGATCGCATCGACAAGGCCGAGCCCGAGCGCCCGCTTTCCGGTCCAATACTCGCCCGAGAACAACTCGTTTTCCGGACCGTTGAGCTTGTCGCCGCGCCGCGACTTCACCAGCGCGATGAAATCGTCGTGGATTTCGCGTTGCAGGGTTTTCAGCCGCGCGACATCGTCGGGGTTCTCCGGCAGGAATGGATCGAGCATCGCCTTGTGCTCGCCCGAAGTATAAAGCCGGCGCTCGATGCCGATCTTGGCGATCAATTTGTCGAAGCCGAACGCGCCGCCGACGACGCCGATCGAGCCGACGATCGAGTTGGGATCGGCGATGATCTCGTCGGCGGCGCAGGCGATCATGTAGCCGCCGGAGGCGGCGGCGTCTTCCACGAAGGCGATGACCCGGCGCTGTTTTTCCTCGGCCAGATCACGGATGCGGCGGAAGATGAGGTGCGATTGCGCCGGCGATCCGCCCGGCGAATTGATCGACAGCGCGACCGCGGCGGCGTTGCGCACGGCAAAGACGCGGTCGAGCGTGCGCGCGATGCCGGCGAGCGTGAGGCCGGGCTTCAACGGCGTCGAGAAACCGACCACCCCGGTAAGCCGCACCACCGGCACCACCGGCCGATCGCCGCGGAAGCGCTGGGGAACGTATTCGCGCAGCGCCGCCAGCGCGCGCCTCCACCCGTCTCTCATGCGTTCAGCAGTCCACGGCTCGCTCATGAAATCCAGATAGGCCCTGCCTGCCGCGCACTCAAGTAACCGTTTGTTAACCCGATGGAACGCTTCTTGCGTGGAGACTGCGGCCGGGTGGAACGGGGGAAGTGCGCAAGCAATGAAGGTATACGTGCTCCTGATGCTTATCGGCGTCATTGTTGCCTTTTCCTATCTTCCGAGCTTCGGCCGAGCGAAGCCGGTCCCGCCAGCGCCGCCGGATTCGGTGCCTGCATGATGCCTAAAGGCTGAGCAGCGGCAGTTTCAGTCCCGAGCCAATGGCAATGAGGCGCCGCCGCGCAGCACAGCCTCGGCTTCCGCGGTGGGTTTTCCCGCCTCGTCGGCAAGAATGAAGCCGGGCAATAGCGACAGCGGCGAGCGGCTTGCCTTGACGGCGCGCGCCAGCACACGGATCGCCGGTGCGCTCGGCTTGGGGTGGATCGGCAACAGGGTGACCGCGCCGAAACCAGTAGTCAGCGCCGCCAACAGCGAAGCGAGGGCATCGGCGCGCCAGATCAGCGTGACCGCGCCCGCGGGCCGAAGCAGCCGTGCAGCGGCGCTGACCCACCGATCGAGCGTGTGACGCGAAGCGCTATGCGCCAGACGGCGGCCCGGGTCCGGCGAGGGCTGCTGCTGCGGAGCATTGAAGGGCGGATTCATCAGCACGCGGTCGGCGGCACCGGGCGCCAGCCCCGCCGCGGCAAACGCGGCGGCCGGCGCCGCGACGTCGAGGCAGACCGCGCGCACGCGCTCAGCAAGCGCGTTACGCGCGGCATTCTCGCTCGCGAGCGCCGCCAGCGCCGGGTCGATCTCAACCAGGGTGACGGCGACGCCCTCGGTGCGGCGAGCAACCGCCAGCCCCGCCGCGCCGACACCGGCGCCGAGATCGATGATCTGCTCGCCGGCACGCGCCAACGTCGCCGCCGCCAGCAGGATGGCGTCGTGGCCGACGCGGTGACCGTTGCGAAGCTGGCGCAGGATGAGCCGGCCGCCGAGGATCCCATCCTCGCTGATTTCGGCCCGTTCAGCGGCCATCGCGGCGCAGCTCGTGGGCGAAGCCGGCCTCCTCGAGCAACCGGCGTGCGGCCTCGAATTCATTCTCGCCGACCAGAATTCGGCGCGGGAAAATGCCGATCGAGCCTTCCAGCACGCTCATGTTCTGATCGACCACCATGTGGTTGATATGCGCGCCCTTGAGCAGCGCCTCGATCGCCGAGATCAACACTGCGTCGTTGGTGCGGACGAGCTCGCGCATGCCTTTAGCCCCACCGCCGCGTGGCCTCGACAGTGCCGTCGGCGCAATTGTTGTCGTAGACATAGACGGTCGCCTCGGGCAAAACCGCACGGAAGTCGGCGACGACCTTGGCGATAGCACGCTCTTCGTTATAACACGGCACCAGAACCGCCACCCGATGCCGGGTTGCGGTTACGCGGTCGGCAAGACGTTCGCTGCTTGACATCGCCCTTCTCGGCCGCCACGTCGCTGGCGTGATCGGCGCTAACGGAACAGGTGCAGGCACCGGCGTATTTTTACTGCAACCGCCGGCATACTTGCCCCCTTACCTTAGCGTTTCTATGCTTGCGCGTCCTCTTCGGAGTAGTTCAAGTGGCTGTTGTCGTCCCTTTTGAAAGTCCGGGTGCACCCTCAATCGATCCCTTGGTCGAGCTGGTCACCCCCGATATGGAGCGCGTCAACAGCGTCATCCTCGCACGCGCGGGCTCCGAGGTGGCCATGATCCCGGAGGTCGCCAACCACCTGATCAATTCCGGCGGCAAGCGGCTGCGGCCCATGCTGACGCTGGCGCTGGCGCGGCTCACCGGCTATGGCGGCGACGGCCACATCAAGCTAGCGGCGGCCGTCGAGTTCATGCACACGGCGACGCTCTTGCACGATGACGTGGTCGACGAGAGCGAGCTGCGGCGCGGTCGGCTCGCCGCGCGCATGCTCTGGGGCAACGAGGCGAGCGTGCTGGTGGGCGATTTCCTGCTCGGCCAGGCGTTCAAGATGATGGTCGAGGTCGGCAGCCTCAAGGCGCTCGAAATTCTCTCCTCGGCCGCCGCCGTGATCGCTGAAGGCGAGGTCATGCAGCTGGCCGCGGCCAAGAACACGGCGACCACCGAGGACGAGTACATCGCCGTGATCCGCGCCAAGACCGCGGAGTTGTTTGCCGCCGCCTGCGAAGTCGGGCCGGTGCTGTCTTCGCGGGGAAAGGCGGAGCAGGCCGCTTGCCGGTCGTTCGGGATGAATCTCGGCATCACGTTCCAGCTTGTCGACGACGCGCTCGACTATGGCGGCGCCGCAGCCAAGCTCGGCAAGAACATCGGCGATGATTTCCGCGAAGGAAAGATCACGTTGCCGGTCGTGCTTGCCTTCCGCCGCGGCAACGACGCCGAGCGCGAGTTCTGGCGACGCGCGCTGGAACGCGGCGAGACCACCAACGCCGACCTCGATCATGCCATCGGGCTGATGATCAAGCACCGCGCGATCGAGGACACGATCGGCCGCGCGCATCATTACGGCGCCATCGCCCGCGACGCGCTCGCTTTGTTCCCTGATTCGCCGATGAAATCCGCGCTCGCCGAGACGGTCGATTTTTGCGTGGCGCGGACGCATTAGCGCGCCATCCGCCCTACGTCCGGTCGCGACCCAATACGCCTGCCTTGACCCACCAATGCTGATATTTGTCGCGCAAGACTTTGCCCGCCGCACGTGCCGCCGTCGCCGAGGAGAATAAGCCGAAACACGTCGCGCCGGAGCCCGACATGCGGGCGAGTTGGCATCCACGAAGCCCACGCAGCTCGCTGAGAACATCGGCGATGACCGGCTTCAGCGCGACGGCCGCGTCTTGCAGATTGTTCGACTGCGTGGCGAGTAGATGCAACAGCGGATCGCGGCTTGTCAGTTTGGCGACCGCCGCGGGGTCGAGCGCCGCGACCGGCGCCGCAGCCGGCCGCCATCCGGCAAAGACCGCCTTGGTCGACAGCGCCACGCCGGGGTTGACCAGCACCACCGGCAGTGGCGGTAGCGAAAGCGGCGCCGACAGCAGGTCGCCGATGCCACGCATGACCTGCGCGCGCGAATCGAGACAAACGGGCACATCGGCGCCGGTCGCGCGGGCCGCCGCGTACAAACGCGGATCGTCGCGCGCAAGCCCGTTCGCTTGCGCAAGAAGCCGCAGCGCCGCGCCGGCGTCGGCGGAACCGCCGCCGAGCCCGGCCGCGACCGGCAGTCTCTTGTCCAGGCGGAAAGCGCCGAGGACAATGTCGGGGCACCGCACCGCAAGCGCGCGCGCCGCCTTGAGCACGAGATTGTCGGCGCCCTCGCCGGCCGCTGCCGCGCGCGGTCCGCGCACCGTCAACGTTAGCTCTTGGCCGCGCGATAAGCTCAAAGTGTCGCCGAAGTCGGCGAACGCCACCAGGCTTTCAATGTCGTGATAGCCGTCGTCGCGGCGGCGCAGCACCCGCAGCGTCAGATTGACCTTGGCTGGTGCGTTCTCGACCAGCGGAACGGGCAAGGACACGCCTCAGCCGCCGTTGCCGGCCTTCTTCGTCTTAGCGGCATCGGCCGCCGAAGACGTGTCATCGGGCAGGCCAGATTTGAGCTTTTGCTCGATCTTCGGCAGATCTTCCGCGTCCGGATTGAGATCCTTGGCGTGCGACCATTGGAAGTGCGCCTCCAGCACCCGGCCGACCCGCCAATAGGCATCGCCGAGATGATCGTTGATGGTCGAGTCGTCGGGCTTGAGCTCGACGGCGCGATCGAGGTCCTTCACCGCCTCTTCGTAATTGCCGATGCGGAAATTGGCCCAGCCGAGCGAGTCGACGATGTAGCCGTCGTCCGGCCGCTGCTCGACGGCGCGACGGATCATGCTCATGCCTTCATCGAGATTGACGCCCTGGTCGACCCAGGAATAGCCGAGGTAATTGAGCACGAGCGGCTGGTCCGGAAACAGCTCCAGCGCCTTCTTCAGATCGGCTTCGGCTTTCGGCCATTGCTTGGAGCGCTCGTAGCAGATGCCGCGAAAATAGAACAACACCCAGTTCGCCTTTTCCGGCACCGCCAGGTTGTCGACGGCCTTGCTGTAGACCTCGGCGCATTCGGCGAAGGACTTGCGGCCGCGCAAGATGTTGCCGAGCGCGATGATCGCTTCGGAATCCTTCGGATGCTCGGCGATCAAAGCTTCGAGCCGCTTCTTGGCCTCGTCGGTGCGATCGAGCGAATCGAGATCGGAGGCGACCTGAATTTCGGCGTTGCGCCGCAGCGGCGACGATGTCGGGATCCGGTCGTAGATCTTGATCGCGAGCTCGGGCTTTTTCAGCGAGTCGTAGAGGTCGGCAAGCGACAGCAGCGCCATGGCGTGCGTCGGCTCGAGATAGAGGGCAAGCTGCAGATAGACCAGCGCCAGGTCTTCGCCGCCGCGACGTCCGATCGACGCACCGAGGCCGTAAAGCGCTTCGGCAGCGCCGGCCCGCGGCGAATCGGCGAGCGGCGGCAATCTGTCGCCGGCCGAGATTTGCTTCATCTCTTCAACGACGACCGGATGATCGGCCACCGCCTTGTTGAATTGCTGATAGAGCTTCAGCGCGTCGTCCTTGCCGCCGTTGCGCGACAAATAGTGGGCGTACGCCTGAACGGTGCGCAGCGCCATCGGGTCGGCCTTGTAAGCGCGCTCGTAACGCTTGCCCGCTTCCTTTTTGTTGTTAGCCACATCGAGAATCAGGCCGGCATGCAGGTCCTTGAAGATGGCGTACCAATCCGGTCCGGCGAGCCGATCCAGGGTGTCGATCGCGGCGCGCGTGTCGCCGGCGCCGGCCAGCGCCCACGCCGAGAGCAGCGTCGCGGTCAGATCGGTCACTGGACCGCGCACGGATTGCGCAAAATTCTGCCGAGCGATCGCATATTGCTTCTGCTTGAGCGCCCGCACGCCGATCACCAGGCGCGCAATGCGGTCGGTGCGGTCGAGCTGGATCAATCGGTCGGCGAGCCTGCCGGCTTCATCGATGTCGCCGTCGGTCAGAACGGACAGAAAGCTGCGGCTGAGCAGATCGGCATTGCGCGGATCGGCCTTGAGCACATTGAGGTAATAAGCAGCCGCAGTACCGGAATCGCGCTCGACGCCGGCATGGCGGGCAGCCAAATAGCTGCCGGAGGCCGTAGAGTGCGAGAGATCCTGAGGCGTCGGCGCCTGGGCGGCGAGCGCTGAAGGCAGACTCCAGAGGACAACGGCGCCGACGACGGCGGCGCGCCGAGACAGCAGCGGATGAATCACGAGATCTCCATTGGTAACCCGGATCGGCGAACTGGGACTGCAAAGCGCCGGATGTCGGTATGGGCGCGAGAATGACCGTTTTAACGCGCCCTCGCAAGGACATCCGGCTATTAGCCGTGAAGGGAGGCGAAATCGCGGCAGCAAAACCGGGTTGATTTGACGCAAGTGCTGCCGGGATCGTGGGAATTACATATTCGGGTAATTCGGCCCGCCGCCGCCCTCGGGCGGCACCCAAGTGATGTTTTGATTCGGATCTTTGATGTCGCAGATCTTGCAGTGGACGCAGTTCTGGGCGTTGATCACAAAGCGCGGCGTGCCGGCTTCCTCGACCCATTCGTAAACGCCGGCCGGGCAATAGCGCGCCGACGGCCCGGCATAGACCCCGAGCTCGGACGATTTTTGCAGCGCGGGGTCGCGCACGATGAGATGCACCGGCTGGTCTTCCTCGTGATTGGTGTTCGAGAGATAGACAGAGGAGAGCCGGTCGAAGGTGAGCTTGCCGTCGGGCTTTGGATAAGCGATGGGCCGGCAGGCCGCGGCGGGCTTGAGCGTCGCCGAATCAGGCTTGCCGTGGCTCATCGTACCGAGGAGCGAGAAGCCGAGCGTGTTGGTCCACATATCGAGCCCGCCGAGCGCGACGCCGGCGAAGGTGCCGAGTTTCGACCATAACGGCTTGGCGTTGCGCACCCGCCAGAGGTCGCGGCCGATCGGGGAAGCGCGCCACGCCGCCTCGTAGCTCGAAAGCTCGTCATGGGCGCGCCCCTGCGCCAGCGCGGCGGCCATATGCTCGACCGCCAGCATGGCCGATAACATCGCGTTGTGGGTACCCTTGATGCGCGGCACGTTCAAAAAGCCCGCCGCACAGCCGACCAGCACGCCTCCCGGAAACGCCACCCGCGGCACCGACTGCCAGCCGCCCTCGCTGATGGCGCGCGCGCCGTAGCAAAGCCGCCTGCCGCCGGCGAAGATGTCGCGCACCAGCGGATGCGTCTTGAAGCGCTGGAACTCCTCGAACGGCGACAGATAAGGGTTCCGGTAATTGAGGTGGACGACGAAGCCGACCGTCACCAGATTGTCGGCGTAGTGGTACATGAACGAACCGCCGCCGGTGCGGTTGTCCAGCGGCCAGCCCATCGTGTGTTGAACAAGGCCGCTGCGGTGCTGCTCCGGCGCGACCTGCCAGAGTTCCTTCAGGCCGATGCCGAATTTTTGCGGCTGGCGGTCACGGGAGAGACCAAAACGCTCGATCAGTACTTTCGACAGGCTGCCGCGGGCGCCCTCGGCGAATAGCGTATATTTGGCGCGCAGCTCCATGCCGCGGGTGAAACTCGGCTTGTGATGGCCGTCCTTGGCGACGCCCATGTCGCCGGTGGCGATGCCGGCGACCGTATCATTCTCGAACAGCACCTCGGTGGCGGCAAAGCCGGGATAGATTTCGACGCCGAGCGCTTCCGCCTTCTGCGCCAAATAGCGGCAGACATCGCCGAGCGAGACGATGAAAGTGCCGTGATTGCTCATCAGCGGCGGCATCAGCGCATTCGGCATCCGCACCGCGCCGGAAAATCCGAGCATATAAAAGCGGTCCGCCGTGACCGCCGTCCGCACCGGCGTCTCCTCGTTCCGCCATTCCGGGAGGAGAAGATCGAGCCCGACCGGATCGATCACCGCGCCGGAGAGAATATGCGCGCCGACCTCGGAACCCTTCTCCACCACGACGACGGAGGTTTCGGGCGAGAGCTGCTTAAGCCTGATTGCGGCGGTAAGGCCGGCCGGTCCGGCGCCGACGATGACAACGTCGAACTCCATCGTCTCGCGAGCGGGAAGGTCCGTTGCATTCATGGCTAGCTCCATCATCCGCGCGAACAGTATTTCATGTTTTCATCCCTGGCATAGACGGAAATCATCGTCCATAAATTGCCTCAGCCATGAGTTCCGCAGCCAAGCACGCTCGCGAGCTGATCTCCTTCTACCTCGATGCCGGGGTCGACGCCCTCGTCCGCGAAGAGCCGATCGATCGCTTTGCGGATGTAGCTCAGTCGCCAGCCCTGTCGTTGGGCTCCCCCCTTGCGGGGGAGGCTGGTGCGAAGCGCCGGGAGGGGGGTGACGGCGGCTCGCCGGCCATGAGGAAGGGACCCTCATCCCTCCCCCTCAAAGGGGGAGGAAACGGCATGACCGGTTCGCCCGGAGCAGGCATCGCCGCCGCCCCGCCCTCGCCCGAGGTCGCCGTCATGGCGGCGCGCGCGGCCGCCCAGAGCGCGAAGAGCTTGGACGAGCTGCGGGCGCTCCTCGAAGCCTTCGAGGGCTGCATGCTGCGCGCAACGGCGACCCAGCTTGTCTTCGCCGACGGCAATCCGGCAGCGCGCGTCATGTTCGTTGGCGAAGCGCCGGGGCGCGACGAGGACATCGCGGGGCTGCCTTTTGTCGGCCGCTCGGGAAAATTGCTCG
>Ga0208937_1000311_pt1 | contig 42635 bp, 46 predicted proteins | sample June2015DPH_11_5_FD_184705 | JGI IMG/M metagenome (GOLD analysis project Ga0208937, IMG submission 184705) | Peatland microbial communities from SPRUCE experiment site at the Marcell Experimental Forest, Minnesota, USA - June2015DPH_11_40... | ecosystem: Environmental > Terrestrial > Soil >...
GGGGCCGGTGGAGACGCTTGCCGAGTACGACGAGCCGCTCCAAAAGGAACTCGGCGGCGAGACGGCCAATTCGCGTCCAATCTTGAGCGTGGTGCGCACGATCAGTGAATGATCGTCAGGCAGGCCTCACTTCATTCGGGACCAGTGGCGCAGAACACAGGCAATATCGACGGGGCCATGGCGAGCGCCGTTACGAGGGTCGAGGCGACCTATCAAGTTCCATTCCTTGCGCACGCCGCAATGGAGCCGATGAACTGCACGGTGCACGTTCGCAAGGATGGCTGCGAAGTCTGGGTCGGTAGGCGCGAGACCATTTCGACCGATCGGTGGTAGAAAATCAGGTCGAACTCTCGACGGCGGTAACGGACGCTAACAGCTTGTAATAGCTTGATTTTTCAATCTAGACCTACCTTAGCGCTTCCTGAAACGGTAGCTGACGCCTGCTCAAAACGGCAGAAAATGAGACGGCCTAAAGGCGCCGAAACAGACTCTTGCGGGTGAAACAGGAGCACCCTAAATCTTAACCGAAGTCCCCCAGACAATTGAACGAAAGGCTGCGCGCTCTGACCGGGCGCGCGAAAGGATTCTGTGTCATGGCGGGCAAAGATCACGACACGATGAGGGACGTGCTCAACAGATTGACCCTCAAGCCGCGGATGAAAGAGGCCGCGCGCAACGCCGGCATTCACCCGACGACCCTGTTCGGGTGGATAAGGAAGAGCGCGGCCGGCGATCCCAAGATGGTCCTGACCTGGCTAGGCCATGAAGCGCCCTTCCATAAGCACGTCGTAGCCGCGCGCCGGCTCAGCGTGATCGCGATTGATCACGTCGCCCGCGATTTGGCCATCAATGGGCACGCAGAGCCTCGATTCCATAAGGGCAAGCCGGTGTGGCGACGCGATCCGCAGATTGAAGCCGACGCGCTCGCCCTGGATGATGACACGTGGAAAATCCGTTATGGCAACCGGTCGCGCTCTGACACGTTCATGCGCGATGAGAATGACGCCTTGATCCAAGAGGTTGTCGTCCATCCTCCGAACCCGGCGATGCTGGTGAAGCTGTTGGCCAAGCTCGCGCCTGAGGTCTATGGCGAACGCTCAACCGTTGAACACGTGCACAGCGGTTTCGTTTGGATCGAGGGCAGCACCCCGGCGGCGGCGCTGCCGGTACCCGTCCATGGCGACTTCAATCAAGACTTCGGGCTGGCGACGCCGCGCGAGGAGGTGCGGCGTCCGACCAACACCTTGGCCTTGCCGCGACCGTGCGCCAACTCGGAGGAATTCGACAAACGCTTCCGCAAGAAGCTGTTGCGCATCGTGACCTTGTTCCGCGACGCCGAAGGCAAGTTGTTTCCGCCGCTACCGGACGATGTCGTTGTCGCCGGCACGCTGCAAGCGCGCGCCTTCGAGGATGCGGGTATTGAAGTGAAGTTGGTTCGCGCCGAGACGCTGATTGACGAAGGCTTTGAAAACGATTTCCTCTTTGAGCTTGCGCCGACGCATAAGCGCAAACCAAAGCCGCAACCGAAGCCCGCGCCGCTGAGCAAAGAGGCGGCAAAAGCTCAAGCAGCCAAGATCGCGAGCGCTCCGCCCGGCAAAGCATCAGCCCGCTACGATTCCGAGAATCTCGGTCGGGGCACGCCCAAGCCGGGAGGGTTCAAAGTAATCCTGTGACCGTCATGTTCGTCAGTGAATTCAGATTATCGCCGGGTGGCGTTTATATCCCCTTCGTGCGCGACGGCGGCGAGTTGGTGCAAGTCGCCATGGCGCCCATGGCCGGTGCGCAGGAAGCTTTCCTGATGGCGCCCGAGCGCGAAGTCGGCATTTGCGGCAATCGTGGCGGCGGCAAAACGCAAATCATGCTGGTCGATGCCTTGTCAGGCGTTGGTCGCGGCTTTGGCTCGAACTATAAGGCGATCCTCATTCGCCGCTCGCAAAGAGAAATGACTGACATCATCACTCTGTCGGAATCGTTGATCCGCCCGATCTGGCCTAAAGCGCAGTTTAACAAGGTCAAAAACTACTGGCAGTGGCCCACGGGCGAGACGTTGGAATTCTCATATTTCGACACGCCGGACCAATTCGGCTTGTACCAAGGCAAGGCGTTTGCCTGGATCGGGTTTGAGGAATTGACGTTGTGGCCGACGCTTGCATGTTATTTGCTGATGTTCTCGACGCTGCGCGCGCCGATCCCGACCGAGATTATGCCGCGCAAAGTGCGCTTCACCTGCAACCCGTCTGGACCCGGACACAACGCGGTCAAACATCGGTTCCAGCTGAGTGGCGTGCCCGAGGCAATTTGCGGTCCCTGTATCACCGAAGTCGGCAAGGACGGCGTTCCAGCGACACGGCGCATGATCTATTGCTCCTATGACGACAATGCGTTGTTGAAGCAAACGGAGCCGGAATATATGCGCCGAATCGAGACGGCCTGTGAAGGTGACGCGGCCAAGCTCCGCGCCTGGAAGTATGGCGATTGGGACATCGTTGCCGGCGGCGCGTTCGATTCGATCTTCTTCGATTACGGCAAGTACATCTATGTCAGGCCATTCAAGCTGCCGCCGTCCGGTAGGCTGTTCATGTCTTATGATCATGGATCGAGCAAGCCCTACGCTTGTTTGTTTTGGTGGGAGAGCGACGGTTGCGACATTGTGTTCGAAGACGGGCGTGTGCGCTCGACGCTGCCGGGCGACCTGTTCCTGATCGGCGAAGTATACGGCTTCAACGGTCGGCCGGACGAAGGACTGAAATCATCGATCGCGCAAATCATCGTTGCCATCCAATCCTACAAGATCAGCCGTGGATGGAGATGGCGCGACCCCTGTAGCGGGAAATGGATAAATCTGTTCAGACGCGGCGTGGCCGATCGGGCGATTTTCGATCAGTTGAATGAGTTTTCCGTCGCTGCGGAATTTGACCGACCGGTACTCATCAACGGCGAAACCCATCCCGGCATTCAATGGGAGGAGTCAGATAAATTTCCCGGAAGCCGCGCTGCCGGCTTTGCCTTGATGCGGGAGCGCCTGGTGGCGACGGCGCCGGGCAAGGAGTCGCGCATCCGTGAGGCCAAAGGCATGTTCGTCGTCGCCGAGCGCTGCCCGCAATTCGTGCGCACGATTCCGGTTTTGCCAAGAGACAAGAAGAACCTCGACACAGTTGATTCGAGCGCGGAAGATCACATCTTCGACAGCTGCGCCTATGCCCTCAGATACGACACCCGCCCGCGTTTCAGCTCTCGCCGCCTGTAGATTGTTTAAGATGTTTGGTTTGTCTCGGGATTTACGGCGCTGGGCCGGCGCGGCGCGCGCGGTTTAGATTTTTTCCGGGTTTTCACGCCGCCCGTCTCTTCGCCAGAATCAGGAAGCGCCGCTCGCGTGTACGACTGCACCAGCAGCGACCGCGCAGTGTGCTGGGGTCGCTTTACAGGAATCCGAAACTCAACATGAGCGAGCGCACTGATTTGCCTTCTCCCGCTCATAGCGCCGGTCCCGCGCCTCCGGCGGTAAATGCCGCCCCAACTTATTATTACATGGCGGCACCGACGGGCACTGGCGACTTGGGCGCTTCATTCACAAGCGTGGCCGTCAGTGTGCGAGGCGGCGTACTCGACCAGACGCTCGCGTTGGCGCAGGTAGGCGCGCAGTTCAACAACCTCACCTTTGGGGCGGAAGCTGGCACGCAGCAACCCGTGAGAATGGAGCCGCTGCAGCCACTGGGCGTCGCTCACGTCCGTCTTGCGCCCCGGTACATGCTTGGCATCGCGTGCATTGACGAGGAACACCACAAACCCGCGCGCCTCAAGCAGCTCGAAAACCGGGATCCAGTAGACACTGGTCGACTCCATAACGACCGTCTCAACGCCGCATTCTGCGAACCAGTCCACTAGCCGATGCAAATCCGTTGTGAAGGTACTGAAGCTCCGCACTGGCTCGGCCGTGCGGTCTGCCCCGACAGCCGCCACGTGCATCCTCGCTCCGACATCGATTGCAGCCGCGTTCGGATGCACCATCGGCAGCGCACGTCGGACTTCGTTGTCGCCAAGTTCGTTCCGTCTGATCGCCAACCCTGTTACGGGACGGAAGGGCTGGGCTGCGCGGTCGTTTAATTTCCTAACACGGGATCGCCGGACGGCGTCGCCACTTTCAAGCCCGCAACAGCCCATGGATCATGTTTCTTGACGGGGTCACTCGCCACCAAAAAGCACTTGGCCGCTCCCTTCCGGCTGCACCATAGTGCCCCAACGTTTCCATGCCCCAGGGCGACGCCGTCCCAGATCGTTTCTTGGAAAATCTCCCTGTTTCCGTTTTGAAACAGCGAACCATGCGAGGAATTAGGAGTGCCGGTTTCGCGCGCGGACGAGCCGGCCGTGGGGTGACGCGGCACTGGTTTTGCTCTACGTTGTGGGTGGCTGGAGGGCCTCGAATGGAGGAGTTGCGCCGATGTGCGACTATAGCCTTCACAGTGTGAGGTCACGACCGGCGAAGGTTGGCGACAAGCTGACGACGTGGGATTTTGGTACCGGTACGATTGGCTTCGCTGCCGCGGAAGATGCTCGGGTTGCTGTTTGCGTTTTGCCAGGGACCGAATTGGCATTTGCCAAACTGGTCGAGTGTGGACCGGGAGATCTGATGGGTTGGGGCCGGAAGACGCTCAATCACCGAACGGCGATTTTTCGGCAGATCAATAAAGAACGCGCTTTAGCGCATCACGACGCGCTCGAATTTCCGGACGGAAAGGTTGTGCTCCTAACCAGCCTGTGGGAAGGCCAGGAGGCAGTGGTGCTTCAGTTGCCGGCGCAGCCCATGACCGCGTCGGAAACAGAGCCCCGGAAGCGCGCCGCTTACGCTGGCTGAGCACACGTGCGGATACGGAAAGGTCGCGAACTAGGCGTTCGCTATATCGTCGAAGGCAATGTCCGTGCTGTTGCGATCGGGGTGTTGGCGAAGCCTACCGCCTAGCTCGGTTCGCTCTATGTGCCGTGCCGTATCTACACGGGCGAAGGCCACGGCGGCACTCATGCGTCGCCGATCATGCACTACCGCGCCGAGCACATCCGACAACAAGCCATCGGGCCACGCGGCAAAAAATGGGCCAGCACAAGGAAATTACCATCGCCGAGACATGGGTCAACGCGGACGACATCGAGGGGCCGCTGACGCCGATCCCACGCAATTACAAGCTAACGCAAGGGAGGGAAGCCGCATGAGCGACCGCACCGACGAACTAATCCAGGCGCTTGTCACCGCTCGCGAGAGCGGACTCGCATGGGCCGAAGCCCGCGACATCGCGCGCGACGTGTACGCCGCGCCGTGGAGCTTCGGAAGCCGGACCCGGATCGTCACGCGCGTGAGCGGTTCACGACGTTGGTCTTGGAGTTGAAAAAGTTGGTCACGAAGTCAGTCAACCGATTCGTCGGCTGCGGAGTTTCGCCGACCGACCTGGAATTGATCGCCGGCTTCCTGCTCGCGGTTGGTGCAAAAATTCCCGACAATCCCGGCACCTCGGCTGAACAACGCAAGCTGCAAAATGCCAAGTTAGAGGAGATGCAAGCATGAGTATTCCTGACCTTGAAAACTTTGACGTTGTGATCGGCGTCACGCCGCCGAGATTCGCTAACTTGTTTGCGAGCGAAACGGGGCGCGCGTTTCTCATGTCCAATGGGTTTGCCCCGGAAAAGGAACTGTGGCGCTCCGTAGAGGATATGCCCGGATGGCAGTGTCTCGCGTTCGACAAGAGCGATACCGATACCGCCCTTGTGTGGGGGCGGGAGTTAGCGCGCTCGATCGCAAAGCGGTGTCATGAGCGCGGCGCTGCTCTTCGGCTCGGCTTCATGAGCGGCAAGAGGACAATCGAAGCTATCGACTCGTGATCGTCTCAAGACCCCGGCATTGCAGCGGCAAGTTGACTAGAATCGGCAACGCGAAGTAGATAAAGGCTACTTGCTCGCTGACCTAGAGAATGCAGAGAAATGGGGAACATGAACTGGCTTCCGGTGCTCATTGGCTTTGCGGGCGGCAATGTAGCGTCCACTGCCATCAATGCGTTGGTTGCGTGGTGTTACAGACCGATCATCAGCGCACGGCTTGTCCAAGATATCCGGTTGTTACATAGAAAATGATGTTTTCCTTTGGTTGTTGGTCAAGTGGATGGTTCGAGCATGCGGTGTTTGCGCATGCTCTCGCCAGCGAGTTCGATCCGGTAGGCATTGTGAATAATGCGATCGGGGATCGCGTAACACCGGCCGGTCAACCGCGACGTCCGCTTGCCGAAATAGGTGTTCATTCCGGTCGCGGTGACCACGCCATCCATCTCGCCCTGCCTGGCGATGGAGCCGGAATAGGTGTCGTCGCCCGCCTTCTTGTCGACCGGCAGGGATTCGCCGGTCAGGGCACAATCAAATAATTTAGGCAGTCTTATTTTCTGCCGTTTTGAGCAGGCGTCAGCTACCGTTTTCGGAAGCGCTAAGGTGAGTTAAGATTGAAAAATACAGCTATTACAAGCTGTTAGCGTCAGTTACCTCCGTCAAGAGTTCGACCTGATTTTCTACCACTGATCGGTCGAAATGGTCGATCGCCCCAAAAGAAAAGCCCTGCTCGGCTTGATCCAGCCGTGCACGTGATCGATCCGGTCGCGATTCCAAATCGGTTCGAACAACCCATTGCCGAAGCGGAACGCCATGATGTGCCGAACAGCTTGTCGAACGCGTCCGCGAACTGCTGCACCCCGTCCTTGACCAGCTCCTCTGTAACCTCGTTCAGAGAGACGCCGTGCTGTTCCAGTTCGGCGAGCATCGCGCGGGCGCCCTCTACGTCTTGTTCCATGACGTCGGAATTCGCCTCACCATGATCGCGGAACGCGTCCATCGTCGCCGGCGGGACGGTGTTCACCGTGTCGCGACCGATGAGCGCCTCGACATACATTGTGTCCTTGTAGGCCGGATTTTTGGTGCTGGTGGAAGCCCAGAGCAGGCGTTGCGTCTTAGCACCAGATGAGGCCAAAAGCTGCCAGCGCGGGCCGGAAAACAGCGCCTTGTACCGAACGTAAGCGAGTTTCGCGTTAGCGATCGCCGCTTTGCCGCGTAACCGATCCACCACCTGTTTGTCACCGAGCTTGTCCAGCTGCTTGTCGATTGCAGTATCGATGCGGCTGACGAAGATACTGGCGACGCTGCCGATCTTGGAGACGTCGTCGCCGGCTCGCTCCAGATCCTCGAGCCCGGAGATATAGGCTTCGACCACCTGCTCGTAGACGCTCACGGAAAAGAGCAAGGTGATGTTGATGTTCAGTCCACGACCGATCAGTTCGCGGATCGCCGGAATGCCAGCCGGGGTCGCCGGTACCTTCACCATCAGGTTGGGACGCTTCACCGCCGCCCAGAGCCGCAGCGCCTCCGCCATCGTGGCTTCGGTATCGTTGGCCAGATAGGGCGAGCATTCCAGGCTGATATAGCTAAGGGCACGGTGAAGTGGTTCAATTCCCAAAAGGGGTACGGCTTTATTCAGCCGCAGGCCGGCGGAAAAGATGTGTTTGTCCATATCTCGGCTGTCGAGAGAGCCGGCCTCACCGGTCTCAATGAAGGGCAGGTTGTCGAATACGAGGAAGTCGCGAACAAGGGAAAAACCTCGGCAGAAAATCTCAAGGTTCAACGCTAACAATCGCGGTGCTGCAAATCGACCACGCCCAAAGTCGCCACGACTATCACCACTTACCGCGAAATATATTCTCAACGCACCCTTGTGCTTTGGTCTCGGCACCACAGATTTAAAGATACTGGTAGAAGTGCCGGACACTGGCCCCGACCAAACCTCACACCCGTTGTGTTTCCGGAGGTTGATGCGTTCAGCGCCAAGTGACCGGCACTAACGGGAGGCCCTGACTTCGGTCGGGGTCTCTTTTTGTTTAGACGCCTACGCCAGGTGCCTTCAACCAACCCCCTCCCGCGCTCAGCAGAGCGCCAACAGGCCGACAAACGCTCCAGAATCCGTGACGTAGAATTCGGCCTCCACGACGCCGACCATCACGATCACGGTGCCTCATTCATTTGTTGCGGATGCAAGAGCAAAGGAGGGCGCGTCACGCGAACGGGAAAACAGCATGGCGTCAGCGCCTGGCGGTTGCCGCCAGAAGGCAGCTTATTTGCCTAATACCAAATCCCCTTGATCAAAACCCATGGGCCCATTGGCGCAATCCGATGGACATGATCCGCCAGGGCTGGTCGATGAGCTTGTTCCAGGCGTAGCAGCAGTGATCAACGAGATCTTCGTAGGACTTGAAGATGCGGTTCGAGAGCCAATTGTCACGCATAAATTGCCAAATGTTCTCGACCGGGTTGAGTTCCGGGGATCTCGGCGGCAGCGGGAGAATGGTGATGTTGTGTGGCACGACGAGGCGCGTCGACATGTGCCAGCCAGCCTGATCGATCAATAGAACGGCGTGGCTACCGGGCGTGACAGCCGCGGCGATTTCCACGAGGTGAAGGTTCATCGCCGCGGTATTGCAAGACGGCAGGATCAGGGCCGCGCCCTTACTCTGCTTTGGGCAAACAGCCCCGAAGATGTAGGTGGAAGCGGTGCGCTGGTCACGGGGCGCGCAGGGGCGGGTGCCGCGCTTGGCCCACCGCCGCGTGATCTTGTTCTTCTGGCCAATACGGGCTTCGTCCGCAAACCAGATTTCTATCTTGTCGCTGTCGACCGCCTTGTCGCGCGCAATTGTCTCCAGGCGGGCGGGGAACTTTTTTTAAAATCCTCGATCGCGCCCTCGACCTGCGCATGGTGGCGCGGTCGGGCCGAGAGTTTGCGATAACCCATGGCGCGCAGCTCCCGGCTGAGGGTTTGCTTGGCGACTGTGATCCGGAACTCCTCGTAGACCCATTGTGCGAGATCAACCAGCCGCCAGCGCACCACGCCGTGAACTGCCGGGATCGGGCCGCTCTCGATCATCCTCGCAATCATTTGGCGCTGAACGTCATTGAGTTTGGAGGGGTGTCCCGGCGATTTGCCGTCCAGCAGGCCGTCAGGACCCAGCGCGTTGAACCGCAATACCCAGTCCCGGATGATCTGAAGTCCAACACCGCCAATCTTCGCCGCCTCGGTGCGCGTCGCGCCGTCATAGATCGCTGCAAGTGCCAGAAGTCGCCGGGCCTGAGGACCGTCTTTTGACTTCTTCGCCAAACCGCGGAGTTGCGCTGCGTTGAAATCCCCACGCAATGGTATCGGAATCGACATGGCGAACCTCCTTCGTTCGCCGTGTTGAATCTGACTCGCTCCGACCTGGGAACCCCTGACGAGTCATACTTTCATGGATCGGGTATAATAGGGCGTTTCTTCCTTTTTCCGTAATCAGATAAGCGACCATGCCCCTACTTGTTGCCTGCCTCTCTACAAATCCTTCCTCTACCAGCCGCGCCCATTCGCGATGATTTAAAGCTCCACCCCCTATAGCTAATTGTCCGCCACGATTAATCAGCTTTCGGAGAGACGATTTTTCCTTTGCAGTAAATAAATGCATTTGGGTCGCTCAGCGCTTCTCGTCTGCTCAATTATGTATTGAGCTTGGCCAATAGCTGGCCACGGTGCGAAAAAAGATCGGCGACTGCCCTATCGGGCTCGATGAAGCCCGCGGCCTGCAGCCCGAACGCCAGCGCCATGGTGAAGCAGCCGGCATGCGCCGCGGCAATGAGCTCTTCCGGATTGGTGCCTTTCTCATTCTCGAAGCGGGTTCTGAACGAATAGGGGGTATCCGCGAGCACACCGGAGTCTGTGGAAAGGCTGCCGTTGCCGGCGCGGCCAGTCCCGCGCCAAACTGCTTTCGCTCTGCGGATCATTTGAGCCTCCGTTTGTGTAATGGTTCGCTAGTTGAAACTGACGTTGCTGATATCAATCGAAACCATCAACATGTCGAAGATGGGTCGGCGTGCGGGGCCGCGCGTGTAGGCGCGGCGCCTAGTCGGCAGATGAATGCCATTCACGACCGTATAGTTTGATGTGAGTTGCGCGCCGCCGAAACCGCCCGCGATGTTGACGTTATAGTCGTGACGCCGCAGTGTCAGGTCAGCATCAAAGAAGAAATCCTGGACCAGGCTGTGCGTCTCTATCGAGCCGGGAAAATGCGCGCGCAGCACGCGCCACGTCTCTGCGCCCTCGTTCCAAGGCTCTGTTTCCTCGACGGTGACGCCCTCCATCGCCAGCAGAAACGGCGTCGTCAGATAGGTCCATAGCGCCTCGCCATTGAAATAAGCGCGGTGCAGCGCGTCCCATGGCGTGCTCATCTGATGGCCGGCGAATGAATCTCTCGGGTCGCGGCGTTCTGCTACGATCGTGCCGTCGAGCTTCTCGATAGCGATCCGCTGTGGCGTGAACATCGTGCGCTGATCGGGGCCGCCGTAAGGCTGAACGGACGAGCGCTGCTCGTGCAGCCACACGGTCATCCGCCGCGGCTCGGAATCCTGCACCAGGCCCTTGAGCGGAAAGAAACCGCCGCCGCTCACAATCGTGGCCTCGACCTTTTCGTATCCTTTCCAGCGATTGATGCCACCGTGCGCGTCGATAATTTGAGCAAGCAGTTCATTCATTACGGCCTCCGTCACGCCGACTGCTTCAACGCGGCAGCGTCAACCGGTAGCTTTCGCACGCGCTTACCGGTTGCTGCAAAGATCGCGTTGGTGACCGCGGGTACGATCGCCGAGGTTCCGGGTTCGCCCATGCCGCCCGGCGGTTCGGAACTCTGGACGATATGGACCTCGATGGCCGGTACTTCGTTCATCCGGAGCATTTGGTAAGTATCGAAGTTGGTTTGCTCGACGCGACCGTTCTTGAGCGTGATCTCACCATAGAGCGCGCTCGTGATGCCGAAGATGATCGCGCTTTGAATCTGCGCCAGGACAGTGTCGGGATTCACCACTGTGCCACAGTCTACTGCGCACACGACGCGCCGGACACGAACCGCACCATTCTTCGATACTTCAACTTCGGCAACCTGCGCCATGTAGGTCCCGAAGACGAACTGGACGGAGACGCCGCGACCCACGCGTTGAGGCAACGATTGTCCCCAGCCGGCCTTTTCCGCGGCAAGCTCAAGGACAGCTTTGGCGCGGGGCGCCTGGTCGAGGAGAGCACGTCGATAAGCGACCGCATCTTGCTTCGCAGCTGCCGCCAGTTCGTCCACGAAACTTTCGGTCACAAACACATTGTGCGACGGCCCGACGCTACGCCAGAAGGCCGTCGGAATGCCCGGAGGCTCCACCCGCAAATACTCGACGTGCATGTTCGGGAGCGAATAAACGAGATCAATTGCGCCCTCGGTGCTGTCGGGATCGAGACCGTTGTTAAATGCCGGAGGGAGCCATCGCGCAATTACCGAAGATCCCGCGTAGCGATGGTTCCAGGCGGTGGGCATTCCTTTCTCATCAAGACCAGCGGAAATTCGGTCGAACCAATACGGCCGATACATATCGTGTTGGATATCTTCCTCGCGGGTCCACACGACTTTTACCGGGCCGTCGACTTGCTGTGCGATTTGGACGGCGCGCGTGACACCGTCGACCTCTAGCCGTCGGCCAAACCCGCCGCCGATCAGATGATTGTGGGCCACGACCTTGTCCAAAGGCAGACCGACGGTCTTCGCTGCCGCTGCCTGGACGCGCCCGATGACTTGGCTGCCGACCCAGACTTCACAACCGTCCTTGCGGACATGGACTGTGCAGTTCATCGGCTCCATCGTCGCGTGCGCGAGAAACGGAACCTGGTAGATCGCCTCGATCTTGGTGACGGCACTTGCCATGGCCTTGTCGACATTGCCGATGTTTTGCGCAACCGGTCCCGAATTGAGCGTTGCTTTTTCGAGCTCGGCCGCGATGTCGGCGGTGCTCAGCTTCGCGTGCGGCCCGTCGTCCCATTCGATCGCTAGCGCTGCCAGCCCTTTTTTCGCAGCGCCCATATGGTCGGCCACGACGGCGACGGCGTCGTCGAGCCGCACGATCTGACTCACGCCCTTCACGGCTTTGGCCGCCGTATCGTCTACGCTCTTCACACGGCCGCCGAAGACGGGCGATTGTGCAAGCGTCGCGATCTTCACGCCGGGCGGCCGCACGTCGATACCAAAGACGGCTGTTCCGTTGACCTTCGCCGACGTGTCCAGACGCTTCGCCGGGCGGCCGATGAGCTTGAAGTCTTCCGGGCGCTTCAGCGCCACGTTTTCGGGGACAGGCAGGCGGGCGGCATCGGCGGCGAGTTCGCCATACTTGAGCCTTCTGCCAGTCGGCGCGTGAAGTACCTCACCGCTTTGGGCGCGGCAAGAGGCCGGATCGACATTCCAGCGTTTAGCGGCCGCCGACACGAACAGGGTCCTTGCGACCGCGCCAGCTTCACGCATCGGCTTCCAGGCCGCGCGTATCGCGGTCGAGCCGCCCGTTGCCTGCACGCCAGCCAGCAGGGGATTTCCGTAGAGCTTGGCATTCGGCGGAGCATGTTCCAGCCGCACCAGTTTCAGGTCGACCTCCAGCTCTTCGGCGATCAGCATCGGGATGGAGGTATAGGTGCCTTGACCCATCTCGACATAGGGCATGGTCAGGACGATTTGCCCGTCGCTGTCGATGCGGACGAAGGCGTTCGGCACGAAGTCATCCGCGTCAGCCGCTTCGGCTTCGCGGCGGGCGAGCGGAATACTCAGGCTCAGAAGCAGGCCGCCGCTGGCGGCCGCTCCAACGTACAGGAATTTGCGCCGCGACAATCCGTTTGCCCGTGCAGACCAATCCGAGGAAATGAGGTGATCGAAAATCATCGTCAGTCTCCCTGTGCCATCGACTTCGCCGCCTGCTTGATCGCTTCGCGAATGCGCACATAAGTCCCACAGCGACAGATGTTGCCGGACATTGCGTCATCAATTTCGGGGTCAGTTGGATGCAGGTTGCTCGCCAGAAGCGCCGAGGCAGACATGATCTGGCCCGACTGGCAGTAGCCGCATTGAACGACCTCGCGGTCGAGCCAGGCCTTCTGGATCATAGCGCCGGCTGCCGTCGCGCCAATCGCCTCGATCGTTGTGATCTGGGATTTTTCGATGCTTTCGACGGAGGTGATACAGGAACGGGTGGCAACGCCGTCGATATGCACGGTGCAAGCGCCGCACAGCGCCATCCCGCAGCCGAACTTCGTGCCGGTCATGCCCAGCACGTCCCGCAACACCCAGAGGAGTGGCGTGTCGCCGTCGACATCGACGCTGTGTGTGTTCCCATTTACTTTAATGGTCAAAGCCATGGTGCTCTCTCCTTTTCTATCAATGGCGATCGACAACTCGATCCGCCGACGCGCAGGCTACTCTCCACGTTCGGCCTTCAAGGTGCGTAGCGCGTAAAGACGAAGTCGTGGCCTTTCGCGTTGGCCTGGTGGCAGGGGAAGCATTTTGCATGTTGCGCCTCGTCGACAGGTTTGCCGCCGATGAACCGGCCGAATCCCCAGCCGCCGGTCGCGGCGTACTTCTTTGAGTCTTTGACCATGATTTGAACCGTCGTGGCGGTCCCGGGGACGAAAGCCTGCATCGAGCCCAAGGCCGCATCGTCTCCGACTGACGGCACGTGTTTCCAAGCCAGCTTGGCGATGGTCGCGCCATCCGGGAAGGGAAGCGTTCCGTCCCGAAAAGCCTTTATCGCTAGAGCGTTTCCTAGAATGCCCGGTAACTCATCGAGGTTGCCTGCCTCGTGGGACACGCCGACCATTTCCCACTGGCGGTATTGAGCGGGAATTTTGACGCCGAAGATCGGGGAGGGCTCGTCATCGGCACGTCCGGCCGTAAATGGCATTGAAGCGATGACGCACACTGCCGTCGCAATTGCGAACACCAAGATAAGGATCCGTTTCATGGAGCGTCCTTTCATATAAAGGAGCTTCGTCGCAGTCTCGCATTCGCCGGTTGCTCTATCCGAATGAGAAGGAGAAAGCGCTCAACCCAGCTTTTGGTATTATCAGCCGCAAGAAGTGCTCGCCGGGCGTGCCGCTATAGAGAGAATAGAGCTGGCTTCCTTGGACCGTCACCGGCGGCTGCGGCTTACCATCGACTATGATCGATAGTGTTTGCGATGACGAGCTGCCCGCCACGAGGTTGACCCTGGGCGCACGAAACCGAAGAAGTATTTCGCCACCATCTACCGACAAGGTGACGTTGTCTGCGCTTATCTTCCACGTCCCTGAAAGAGCGAAACGGTTCACCGGCACGTCGTTGGGAGCGGTGTAGACCCGTTCCCCAGCACCGGAGTTCTGCGTATTTACGATAGCGCTACTTTCCGGTCGCTTCTCGAGGACGCCATTGGCGCTAACTTCTTCCGTGCCAAAATACATCTCGGGTGAACCGATGGCGCCTAGGCCAGGATCGTCAGGTTCGGTATCGGACACGCTACCGCCAACGAGCCGTGCGATGGCTTTTTCTATCTTCCCATAGTTGCCTTCACCAAATTGGATAGCGACGATCTTGCCGGACTTATCAATGAGGTACTCCGCTGGCCAAGCGTAGTTTTGATACGCTTTCCAGGTACTGAACTGATTATCTTGTGCGACCGGATAGCTGACTCCGAAACGTTTAATCGCTTGTTCGACATTATTCGTCTGCTTTTCGAAGGCGAACTCCGGTGTGTGAATGCCAATGAAACTCTTGTCTTTGTAAGCCTCGTACCATTTCGTTACGTAGGGCAGCGTACGCATCCAGTTGATACAGGTGTAGGTCCAGAACTGGACAAGGACCACCTTTCCTTCCAAACTTGCCACTGTGAGAGGTGAAGAATTCAGCCAGGTGGAAATTCCGGTAAATTCTGGCGCTGGCCCATGTTCTGACAAGCTCAGTTCTTTGCCGCTGATCGCACGGGGGCCAATCTCGGCAATAGCGAGAAGTGCAGCAAGTACGAGCGCAACCGACACAAACTTGTTTGAAGACGTGCGCATTGTCATAGTCCCATCTGGAGGTTGGGGTAAAAATCTGAAAGCCACAGGATCATTTCCGCGTCGTATTGCGTGTACAAGGCGATGGCGACGAGTAGCGTCGCGGCGCCGAAGGCATGGTGCAGGACCGGGGTATAGCGCGTGAAGCCGCGCACACGAGTCGTCACGTATTGTCCGCCATACACGATCACGAGCATGGAAGCCGCAAATGCTAGAGCGATCTCAATCATCCGACCAAAATCCTTGAGCCGATTGAGGCCACCATCAACAAACGACAGCGGCGTGCATGCCCTGCGGACTGGATATTTCGGTCCGCAGGGCCCACGCCTAACGCCGCTCAAACTTCGGCAACGTCGACGATCGCTTCGGCAAAGGCTTGCGGGGCTTCCTGAGGCAGATTGTGCCCAATGCCACCCTTGATGAGCCGGTGCGCATATTTGCCCGAGAATTTCCACTTCTGCCGCAGAGCGATCGCACCGCGCTGATCAAGGTCAACAATGTGGAACAAGTTCTTGCCGATATCAACGCCGACTACGGCGATCGCGGTCTTGAGTGTTTGAGACATGGCGTGCTCCTTGTCTTTGGCGCCCCTTGCCAGCTTCGATCGCTGACGGGGCAGGACCACGGCCGGACCATTCCATTAGATGGGGTAATCGGCCGGCGAGCTTGTGGATAGCTGAAGATTTTGGGTGCTGCGCTTCAGGCTGATGGTGAATACGAGGTCCGTGTATACGGCCTCAAGCATCAGAAGGAGAAGCGCAGCATGGACCATTTTGCTGGACTAGACGTATCGGTCAAGGTGACCAGCGTCTGCATTGTGGATGACGCGGGCAAGATCATTCGGGAAGTGAAGGTTGCGAGTGAACCTGAAGCGTTGTTGGCGGTGCTGAAGAGCCCTGCGTACCGCTTCAAGCGAATTGGATTGGAAGCCGGACCGCTGTCGCAATGGCTGTTCAGCGCTCTCGCCGAAGCCGAGTTACCGGCGGTCTGTGTTGAAACGCGGCACATGCAGGCGGTGTTGAAGGCGCAGATCAACAAGACGGACCGCAACGATGCACGCGGCATCGCGCAGATGATGCGGGTGGGGCTTTACCGCCCGGTGCATGTGAAGACGTTACGCAGTCAGAAACTGCGGATGCTGCTGACCCATCGCAAGCTGCTGCAGTCGAAGGCGATTGCCATCGAGAACGACCTGCGCGGTACTTTACGCAACTTCGGTCTCAAGGTCGGAATGATCGGGAAGGTGAAGTTCGAGACGCGGATCAAGGAACTGGTCGAGAACCTGCCCGACTTGGCCGAGTTTGTCGAACCACTCCTCATTGTCCGGCGGGTACTTCGCGAGCAGATCGTCATCCTGCATCGCCGTTTGCTGGCCATCGTCCGGGATGATGAGGTTTGCCGGCGCCTGATGACGACCCCCGGTGTCGGCCCCGTGGTGGCGCTGACCTATCGCGCCACCGTCGACGTACCCGCTCGGTTCCGTAAATCCAAGGCGGTCGGTGCCGTGTTTGGACTGACGTGCTCCAAGTATCAATCCGGCGAAATCGATTGGAGCGGCAGAATATCACGCTGTGGAGATGAGATGATGCGGGTCATGCTCTACGAAGCAGCTCAGAGCATGCTGCGTTCGAAAAAATGGTGCTGGCTCAAGGCTTGGGCGATGCAGATCGCCAGGCGCCGCGGGATGAAAAAGGCGATCGTGGCCTTGGCACGTCGGTTGGCCGTGATCATGCATCGCATATGGGTTGACGGCACCGAGTTCCGCTGGACCCGGGAACAAGCCGCAGCAGCAGCATGAAAACCGTGCAGGATCCAATCCAATAGAAGGAAATTCGAGCTCCACCGAGCGGTGGAATGATGTCCCTCGCGGGACGATGGATGAGGTGAGATCGCATGTCTGCTTGGACCTACCGTCACTCTGACGGCAAGGCCGTCCATAAGATTGTTCCGCCTCGTCCTCGAATCCCATGATGGAAGGGCCCTAGGTGCCGATTCCGAAGAGAAGCACGAGCCCGTGAGTGACATCGACACTGCAGCGGCGGATAGTCTGAAAGTGCTTGACCCCAAACGGCCGATTAGAGAAGCAGACATTGGTGGTTACGATGTTCAGCTCAGTGCATATTCACGAAAATGTTAACCGGCCACCCTATGGATTATTACAGCGACGGACGTGACAATAGCCTTCGTGGCCCGCCGGATGATGTCTGGGCTTATTTGAGTGCGAGCGAATTTTAGACAAGAATACTGAACACTCGCACTGCGCCGGGGCGCCGATTGAGCGGACGCTACTGAACTTGACTTGAAATATCACAGCGGAGGAATGAGCATGACAAGAATTGCATCCTGGCTGATGGTGATCATTGCGGTAGTGCTCGCCGTCTTGGGTGGCAGGGCCGTTTCCGCGCAGGACAAGTACACCGTGCAAGTGCCGGGCGGGCTCGCGTTCTCTGAGTTTAGGGGATACGAAGGCTGGCAGGCTGTCGCCATCAGTCACGCCGGAAAGGTCGCCTTGATCCTCGCTAATCCCGTGATGATCGACGCCTACCAGGCCGGCTTTCCCGGCAACGGTAAGCCTTTCCCCAACGGCGCCAAGCTAGCGAAGATCCATTGGATCCCGAAACAAAGCGAGACGGCTCCCGCGCCGACGACGGTGCCGGGCGCGCTGCATGACGTGGACTTCATGGTGAAGGACAGCAAGAGGTTCGCGGACAGCGGCGGATGGGGATATGCCGAGTTCGAGTATGACCCTGCGTCCGATACGTTCAGGCCCGGCAACCTGAATGACCAGCCGCCGCAGGCGAACGGTGCTAACTGTGGGTTCGCGTGCCACACGATAGTGAAGACAAGAGATTACGTTTTCACGGAGTACGGAAAGCGGTAAACGGCGACCAGGATTGTCATCGTCCGCCCGATGCCTCCGCCACCACAGGCTCCGACCTGGGCGAAGCAAAAGCCTGATGGGAGTCGATCATGAATAACGGCGGCAACGATTGCCAACGCATCTCACGCCGCGTGGCGCTCTCCGGCGCCGCCCTTGCACTCGGCGCGGCGGCAATCGCTACGGCGGTCTCGCAAGCGGCAGCGCAGCAGAAGATCAGCCAGGCGGACGCCAAATATCAGGGTGTGCCGAAGGGCGACCAGCACTGCGACGGCTGCGTCAATTTCCAACCACCGAACGCTTGCAAATTCGTCCAAGGCGACATCAGCCCGAGCGGCTGGTGCCAGCTGTTTGCCCCGAAGACCTAGTCGTAGTGCGCTTAAGACCGGGTACTCATAGTCCAGTGCATAATTGGATTGCAAAGTCAGGGGCGTCACATGGGTATGATCAAAACCAAAGACGGCGTTGAGATTTTCTACAAGGACTGGGGCAAAGGTCAGCCCATCGTGTTCAGCCATGGCTGGCCGCTATCGGCCGATGACTGGGACGCGCAGATGCTGTTTTTCCTCAAACAGGGCTATCGCGTGATCGCGCACGACCGCCGCGGCCACGGCTGCTCCAGCCAGGCCGTAGCCCCCGCACGATCTTGGAGGCACGGCGCAAAGCAAACGCCAAGCTGTAGCGGAGGATGTCGCCCCCCTCGGGCAGCTAGAGGCCGCGCGGGGGTGTTATTCGTGGGGACAATTACTCGACCATGATCTTAGCGAAGTAACGCTTTCGCCTCGGCGCGGGCCGGCCGAGTAAGGCTCGTGTCTTCTTGCCAATGCTGTGGAGCCCGACGCACTCCTTCGCCCAATCATGACCCTCAAGAACGTCCAGAACGTACAGCAAATCAGAAACGGTGTTGATGAGCCCACATCGTCAGTGATTTTTTCGCTCGCGAGGAGCACCTATTATGTGCTGATCTTCACCTTGCTACTGATTGGACGGTGGCAGCCGAAGGAGTTCATCTACATGCAGTTCTGACGCAGGAACCGTGAGCAATGAAGTCCCTGCAAAGATCAGCGCTCCTGTTCGTGGCGATCGGTCTTGCCCTCTATGCGGGCCTCTCGTTCGGCTGCGAGCGGATGCTGTTCCGCAACGGCCACAGCAATGCACTGTTCAAGATCGCGGTTGCCCCCGCGCCGGACTACGATTGGGTCATCCTCGGCGCATCGCATGCGATGCCGCTCGATTTCAACGATTTCAACGCCTACATGCAGCATGAGACAGGGCTGCGGATCATCAACCTCGCAACTGCCGGCACCGGCGCCCTCTACAACCGGTTTGTGCTGGAAGCTTTCCTGGGCGCGCATCGCGCCCGCAATCTGCTCTATGTCGTGGACTCGTTCGCGTTCTGGTCGCGCGCATGGAACGAAGACCGTTTCTCCGACGCAGAACTACTCCGCGGTACGCCGTTCGCGCCCGCCACCGTCAAGCTCATGTGGGATTACGTGCGCGATGATGGCGTCAACCCCCGCGCCTTGCTCGACTACGTTACCGGATTTTCAAAGATCAACAATCGCCGCCGGTTCCAGCGCGACGACGCCTCCTGGCAGGGGGGCGAAGCCCAGTTCGACCGCGTGTACCGGCCGTCGGCCTCGTGGGTAACAAAGCGAATTGCCTATCTCTATCCCGATCCTCAGGCGCCGGCCGCGCTCGCGCGATATCTGGATGATTTCGCCGCATTGATTGAAATCGCCCGACAGCACGACATGCGCATAGTAGTCGTCAAGTTGCCTATGCTCACGCAATTCCGCAATCAGCTTCCTCACGAGACCGCCTTTAATGAAGGCTTGATGCGCGTGTTGGCGGATCGCGCGGTGCCGCTCTGCGATTTTTCAACCGAACTGGATAACCCGAATTTCTATTTCGATACCGACCATTTGAACCGGAGCGGGCTGACCGAGCTATTCCAGCGCCGCCTGAAGCCGCTGCTGATGACATCACGCTGCGGCGTTCAGCGGCTGACGGCGATTCGGTAAACAACGTCGTCTGCGACTGGGTGGCGCGGCTGTTCGCTCAGCCCTGCCGAAGTCCCCGGACGAGGTTGCGCGCCCGCATGAGGTCCAAAAAACGGAGGTTAGTCGTGCCCGGATTGCCGAAGCACAGCGCGCATAAAGTTCAATCAAGTTTGGCCTGACTATTTGATAGTCTGACACTCAGATAATACACCGCGCCGAGACAAGCGACCAGAATTGCCGTTCAATGGTCTTCAAACACAATCATTCAGACCACCGCCTAGCACACTCGTTTATGCCACCCTGGCTTTTGATGAACTGGGCGAGCTCCTGAGCATTGGGCGTAAATTGCTCGGCGAATCGAAGCGCCCGGGCCCATTTGCTGCGGGTCTTGGCGTCGGCGACCTCGGAATTGGACGCGCAGAAAATAACGGCGGCAAATGACTCATCGATTCTGATCGCGCGGCGCTGCTTCGTTGCAACAACCGCCTGATGCGAACTCGCTTTAGCACGGCGCTGCTTCTTCCAATGTTGCACACGTGGCGGGGCTTTTCTTTTGCGCAACGTCGCGCTAAAAGGCGCCGCCCCTTACACCTGGAGAATAAATTCTTATGAAAAACGGATCAAAGAAGAGACGCGCCTGGACAGCGGATCACGTCCGTGAATTGAAGTCGCTCGCCCGAAAGAAGACGCCTGCGGGCAAAATCGCCAAGTCTCTGAAGCGCACCGAGGGCGCGACGCGGCAAAAGGCGTTTGCCATTGGACTATCGCTCGACTCTCGCGCGTAACGAGCCACAGTTCGGTTTGAGCTACGTTTCCAACAAGCCCCGCCACCTCGCGTGCGCGGGGCTTTTCATTTCTCTCAGCGGAGCTAGTTGAACTCGTGAGCCGCTCTTGCACCACGGCCACGAACCGCATAGTTTTACCACGCGGTGCGTTCACTTTGCCGCAGATTCCCGCTTTAAGCCCGGTGGTGCTATACTGCGCCGCATGAAAGTCGAAGAGATCGCCGAGGCAATCGCCAAGCTACCGCCGGATCAACTCGCCCGCTTCCGCCGCTGGTTCACCGCATTTGTGGCGGGCCGCGCCGACCACGCCAAGGAGCTCGACTCCACTGCGACCAAACTTGGCCGCCTCGCCGGCCGCGCGTTTGCTGAATTGAAAAAGCGCGCGAATGAACCGTGAGTGATATCGGCCCGGACCAGGCGGGAGATAGGGACTTCGGCTAGCAGACCTTGCTCAAGGCACGCTTGCCTCGAACATCTTCATCGACACGAGCCAGGTAATCGCAAAAGGTCGATGCGAAGAATCTCTAGCAACTGCCAGGCGGGTTTACGTGATGAGCAGCCCTCCTTCGATTGACGCACCCGCGCCGCCGTCATTGGCCGACCCGAAGGACCGTTTCTACGAATCCCAAGCCCTGCGGCTGCATTATGCCGACTGGGGTAATGAGGCGGCGCCGCCGTTGATCCTAATCCATGGCGGCCGCGACCACTGCCGTAGTTGGGACGCGGTTGCTCGTGAATTGCAACCGCATTTTCACGTTATGGCCCCCGATCTCCGTGGTCACGGAGATTCCGACTGGGCGAAAGGCAGTAGCTACAGTCTGTCCGACTACGTGTACGACCTGACGTGTTTGGTGCGATCAGCGTCAGCGCGCCAAATGGCAATTGTCGGGCATTCGATGGGCGGGATAATCGGGCTGATGTATGCTGGCGCTTATCCGGACCGAGTATCGCATCTTGCCGTCTTGGACGGTGTGACAGTCCTGCCTGGGTTGCCGCGAACACCGATCCACGAACGGGTCACCAAGTGGGTTTTGCAGCTCGATAAAATTGCGGAACGAAAAAAACGCTACTTCGACAGCGTTGCCGAAGCGGCCGAGCGAATTTCGGCGCACAACAAGCGATTAACACCCGAGCAGCGATCGCCCGAGCTCCATCGTCGCCCCGAACCGGAATCTGCGAACAACAGCGTAGGGCAAGTAATGCGCGACCAAAGCGCGATGTGGTCATCCGGGGACAGGCGATACGGCGCCCTGGCCCTCTGATATTCGTCGAATTTCCAGCTGTAGCTGCCGTCGGCGTTCCGTTTGACGCCGTGGCTCGCGAGATGTAGCACAGCGTTCTCCATACTGGCTGTGGTCACGCGCGCGAGCGAGGCGCGCGCCGATTCCAGCGAGCTCTGAGGCAGAGCGACCTGCTCGAGCCGGCCTGGGCGGCGCTGCGGCTGCTGGTCGACGTCGCCATTTCTTTTTCGCGAATTGTTGTTCGCAGATTCCGGTTCGGGGCGACGATGGAGCTCGGGCGTTCGCGGCGATCGATCATGCGGCCGCCGCGGCGCCGGCGAGCGCCGCCCGCGAGGTACGGGGTCATCGCCAATCCGCGGCATCGAAAGATCAGCGCTATAGGGGCAGCGTTAGCCTTACTCGCGCCGAAATCCTCGCGCGCGCGCGCGAGGGCGCGGCGCTGATGATGGCGCTGGCGGCGCGGCGCCAGCTAGGCGGTGGTGTGCGACAGCACCCCGGTTCAACAACTGCGTTGAGGGGGCTTATGGCATCGCTCGCTTTGCGGAGCGCGAGGCCGTGGAGAGCGATGGGCATGCGAGATCGACCTGCGGGGTGCGCGAGCTGCGCGACGCGCCTGTGCGGCGCTCTGTGCGGCAGCGGGCGGCCGCCGCGCGGCGGCCGACGTCGATCGTTTGTTGGTGGCAATTGGGCGATGCTGGCGGCGCCGAGAATCGGCGCCGCGCGCCGGCGACGACGGGCCACCGCGCAGCAGCGTGCGACCAACACGACACTCGCCGCCACACGGCGACATCGCTGATGATGATGTTGCTGCTGCGGCCGCCGGCCGCGCCGCGCGGTTCAGCTACGGGGTCATCGGGCAATGGCGGCATTGAAAGATCAGCGTTATCGTTCAGCGTTAGCCTTACTCGCGCCGAAATCCTCGCGCGCGCGCGCGAGGGCGCGGCGCTGATGATGGCGCTGGCGGCGCGGCGCCAGCTAGGCGGTGGTGTGCGACAGCACCCCGGTTCAACAACTGCGTTGAGGGGGCTTATGGCATCGCTCGCTTTGCGGAGCGCGAGGCCGTGGAGAGCGATGGGCATGCGAGATCGACCTGCGGGGTGCGCGAGCTGCGCGACGCGCCTGTGCGGCGCTCTGTGCGGCAGCGGGCGGCCGCCGCGCGGCGGCCGACGTCGATCGTTTGTTGGTGGCAATTGGGCGATGCTGGCGGCGCCGAGGGCCGAGGGACGTCGCCCCTGATCAACAAACCGCGTGACCTACGCTTTGGCGCGCAATTTAAACCGTCCGCGCGCGCCACGTTGCCTCGACCACTTCTTCGGTTAGCTTACGCCGACCGGCTTTCTGGTGCTCTTTCAATTTTGCGAACGCAACAAATCGTGCGCAGTTTGCATACCCGACATCGCGAACGAAGAACGCATAGCAAACGCGGGCGCGGTGTCGATTTGCGCCGGCGACAGGTTTGGATGCTCGATAGTTGCCGTAGCGAGTAGAACCTGCTTCCTCGTCACCTGGCTCTCGCCTTTGTTTCGCGTCAAAGCCGTCTCCGTGCTGCGTGGTGGGTCCAAGCCCAAAATGCGCGCCGCACTTGACTAGGATTTAAGCCGACCTTTTTTCTGTCGAAGCTTGGTCGATTAGGCGTTGCCATTGCGTCCTCGCTTTTCTTTCCCGAAATGGGAAGCAGCATTTCGGCCTGTCCTCGAGCGCTTGCGGGCTTCCGTGGAGCGGATGGTTTTTTCCGGGTCGATGGCGGGCGCGGCGACTAAGGCGCTGGGTGTTTTAAACCGAGGCATTTCTCGCGCGAAGATGCCATGCGTTCGCACGCTGCTGCGCGAGCCTGGCCTTGGCTTGAAGCTCTCGCGCCCGGTCCAGAGCACCTTCATCCGCCGAGCGCTGAGCCTCGACCAGATCTTTGGCGGCTTGCCCCTCAAAGAGGCGAGCGGTTTCAAGGCAGACAGCGCGTGTGTACGGATGAGTTCGGATGTTCTCGATCATGGCACGCCCTGCGGCGGCTGCAATCAATTTGTTCGGGACTTTGAAGCTCGCGTGGGCGAGATCATGGGTTGGCAGTCCGCACAACTCAGCCGGCGTTTCTCGGCCGAGCATTTAGCAGATTGGCCGGCTTTTGCAGGGCCTCCTTGCTCTTCTTTCCTGGAATCGGAAGCAGCATCTCACCCTGCCCATTGATGCGCTTGCGGGGCTTCTTCAGCGAGGCGGAAGCAGCCTTCTCCTGGGCAATGCTCTGGCGAAGCGCGTCAATGATATTGAGGACATTCTGGAGCCGCGGCACGGCGCGCTCGCGAGAGACCACGACGCCCGCTTGCTTCTTCTTGAGCATTTCAACGACGGCTTCCTCGTAATGGTCGACGAACCGTGAGGGATCGAAATCCGTGGCCTTGCTCTGGAGGATATGCTCGGCCAGCTTGAGCATCTCCGGCTCAACGGTTAGGTCCGGAATGTCGGCGAAATATTCCTTCGCATCCCGGATCTCGTACGGATAGCGGAGCGTAGTGGCAATCAGCCCCTTGTCCCACGGCTCGAGCATGGTGACCCGCTCGCGCTTTGACAGCACCACGCGACCGAGCGCGACCATGTGTTTGCCGCGCATGGCCTCGCGGATCACCGCAAAAGCTTCCTGGCCGACTTGGCCATTGGGGGTGATGTAGTAAGGGCTGTCGAGATAGCGCTCGTCGATCTGGTCCCGCGGAACGAAGGAGTCGATCTCAATGGTGTGGGTGCTCTCGATCGCAATGGCGTCGAGTTCGTCGTCGTCCACCGAGATATAGGCGTTCTTGGCGTATTCGTAGCCGCGGCCCTTATCCGGACCCTCGACCGGCTCGCGGGTGACCTCGTCGACGAGCTGCTGGCGCAGCCGGTTGCCGGTCTGCTTATTGATCTGGCGGAATGAGGCGCGTTCGGTCGACGATGTGCCGCTGTAGAGGCAGATCGGACAAGAAACCAGGGAAAGCTTCAGGTAGCCCTTCCAGTAGGGACGTGCGGGGGCCATAGGGTGTCTCCTGACCTTGCGGGCACCGGGGGCGCCAGCCGCGTTTTCGGACCACCTTGCAGGAGAACTGGAGGTTGGTGCCGGCCGATCCGTCGATGCCGGGCTCTGTACGCTGCGAGTCACGTGGGGAGCGATTCCTCGATGCGCGAATCCTTTCGGTTGTGATGGTTAAAATTGGTCTGTCGCCGTCTCTGGTCACCTCGTGATTTGATAGGTGTGGCCCGGGCGGCGGGATTAACGAAAAGCTTCCGGAATGGCCTTCGTGATTACTGGCTTTTCTGAATATTGAACAGGGTCCCACTAATCTAATACCCTGTTTAGCTGAGCTGCCTTGTGTAGCGAGTTGAGCTGGGCCGCCGACGTGGCTGGGGTCAGGTTAGAGGTGGCGGATATCTTTCGCCGCCATGGTGAGGCGTGGCGCGCTGCCAATGCCGACCATGTCAATGTCGCCCAGCGACGTGTGATGACCGCGATCGAGATTTGTCGCACCGCTGCACTCGGCGGACATGTTGAGCGCTGTCAGGACTGTTCGCACATTCGAGTTTCTTATAACAGTTGCCGCAACCGACATTGCGGCAAATGCCTGGGGAAAGCGGCCACAGACTGGCTTGCAGCACGTGAAGCCGAGCTTCTCGCCGTCCCATATTTTCATTTCGTGTTCAAGCTTCCGGGCGTGATCGCCGCCATGTCCTACCAGAACAAGGCGACGATTTATGGACTGCTGTTCAAAGCCGCCGCGGAGACGCTGACCACCATCGGCGCGGATCGCAAACACCTTGGCGCCGAGATTGGCGTCATTGCGGTGCTGCACACCTGGGGGCAGAACCTACAGCACCATCCACACCTTCACTGCATCGTTCCGGGTGGCGGGATTTCGCCGGATGGCAAGCGTTGGGTCGCCTGCAGGCCAGGATTCTTTCTTCCAGTTCGGGTTCTGTCACGCCTCTTCCGCCGGTTATTTCTCGAAGGTTTGACAGCGGTCTTCACTGCTGGCGAACTGCAGTTCTTTGGCGATCTCGCTCCCCTCAACGAGGCCAGAGCATTTGCGGACGCGCTGCTGCCGCTGCGCGCATGCGAATGGTTCGTCTATGCCAACAAGACCTTTGTGGGTCCCGAACAGGTCCTGGCTTATCTCGCGCGCTACACCCATCGGGTTGCGATCACCAACGGCCGCTTGCTTGCGCTCGATGCGACCCACGTGGCCTTTCGCTGGAAGGCGTACTGCAAATTGGGTGGTCACAAGAACAAGCTCATGCGCCTGGAAATCGGCGAGTTCATTCGTCGCTTTCTCCTCCACGTCCTGCCTAATGGCTTCCATCGTATTCGCCACTACGGCTTCTTGGCGAACGGCCATCGCGCGCAAAAACTCGCACTATGTCGAAGCTTGCTGAGCGTACCAGCAGATACAGACAGCGATCGTGGCGATGACCGAGCCAACTCCGGGTACACGCCGCCCCCGTGCGCGTGCTGCGGCGGCCGCATGGCGATTACCGAGACACTTTACGGAACGCTGTTTCAGCCATATCCGGCCCGCCGGCCTGATGGATTGTAACTGGAGGGTCTGCGTGACCGCCTCTGGACCAACCACGTTCGTCAGTCGGCCATCATGGCAGCGGCCAGACATTAGCTGTATCGGACATTTCGCGGGGGCGCGTCTATCCTGTGGGCTGCTGAACACTGCGATCCAGGGCCAGCCGCTCTCCGGATATGTCGAAATTTGCGGCCGCGGCCTCCAGCGATTTGGGCCTCCCTGACTGATTTGATCTAAACTGAAACGGGCTGCTCTCCGAAATCTCCATAGCGCAGTTTAGCTTTCGGTGTAGTGGTACGGCTGGGTTCAGGATAGATGACTCAAAGATAGGATGCGGATGCCTAATGCGGGCGCTCTACGCGGCGCCAGCGCGAGCGCGGGTACATTCGCGAGCCCCTCGACTTGTTAAAAGGGCACCCGAAGGAGCATCAGCATAGCGCCTGGAGCGGGACCGAGTGCCCCGGCGAGGGGCTCAATATCTTCTTGCGCGCGGGATAGAAGCCCGAAAGGGCCGAGACCCGGAATCCCGGCACGGGATCCAAGGGGCTCGGCAAGCCGCGCTGAAGCGCAGCGTAGGCGGGCGGCGACAGCCCGGTCCGGCGCAGCCGGCCGCGCCCAATTTCTTCACTTCGGGCAGAATGGCTGCAAGGAGAAAAGAAATCACTGGCCCTGCGGTAAGCTCAGCGCCAGCCTTGTGGTTCGGGGCGAACGCTGGAGCTCGGGCGTTCGGGGCGGAACGCTGGTGTGGTCGCCGCGGCGCCGGCGGCGCTGGCGGCGATGGTGTTGGTCGGCGGCCGGTCGAGCTCAGGAGGTACGGGTCTTCGCCAACGGCCCGATCGAAACCGCACTGACACTGTGGGGCGGCAGCAGGAATTCGCGCGTGAACAGGTCCATCTGGGCCTCGCGGCGCTGACGACGGCCGTAATCGACGACACGGTCGAGGCCGACCGGCGCGGCTTCGGCGGGACGGGTCGGATCGATGTCCGTGACCGGGCTTCGAATCGTCGCCGAGTTCGACATGCCCGATTTCATGCGCGACGAGAAAGGCCTGGTCGAAGGCCGTACCGATCCGCGGCGGCCGCGTCGGTGCGTTGTTGGTGCGGGGGTCACCGGTCCTGGATCCACGCCTTCAACTTGTCTTCGTCGTAATAGATCCTGCGACCGATCTTAACCCACGGCGGGCCTTTATTTTCTTGTCGCCAACGTTGAAGCGTGCGCTTGCAGAACCCGAGCTTCGCCTCGACCCGTCGCTCGCTGATCAATCGTAGCCCGTCCATGATGATTTCATCGCGAGTGGATAGCGACGGCAGCGTCTCGTTCTTGAGCGGCTCGATCGCGATTGGTTGAGCGTCCGCCACTTTCTCAGGCGATGCCCGCTGTAACGCGAGCAGCGCCGCGCCCTCCGGCGAGGTTACGCTCACCATCGTTGTGGCGTTCCATTTTCCTACGCGCTTGCGCCAAAGTTCCTCGGCCTTGTAGACAAGTCGCTTCTCGGCGAGCGGCGTGGGGGCGTGCTCAATCATGGCACCCCCCCTCAGCCGCAGTGCGTACATTGCTTGCGAGCGCCGACGTCGACGTCACCAGATCGGACAGCTTGCCGTCGACCCAGACGTCAAGATCATCCGGGTGGTAAAGCGGATAGCGACCAGCCTTACGGAAGGGCGGGCCGCCGCCGATCACGGCGTACTTCGCGAGAGTCCTGGGCGAGCAGGGATAGCCCCATTTGTCATGGACATACTGGGCGGCCTCGGCGCGCCGGAGTAGGCGGGAAGGCACAAGAGAAGTCGTAGTCATTTTACGCCTCACTGTTTCAACGCTGGGTGTCCCAGCAACGTGAGGCTTTGATAACTCCCACCAGCGCCCGAAACTAACGCCCAGAATTCAGGAACGGTCGATAATTTTGGGCGGTTTCAGGTGCGCGTGCCACAGCTCCCTAATGACGTTGCCAATCGTTTTTGCCGTCATTGGAGCAGCGCCTGGGAAAGCGATGCTCAGTTCCTTGGCGAGCTCCTTCGAAAACACAGCTAGATTCTTGGGACGATACCCGTCATCTAGTTTGCGTTGAGCCATAGGCTTGACGAGGTGCCTGGAACTGGGGCGTCCCGGCGCACCGGTTGTGAAAGTCGTGAGACTTCGCTCGAACGAAACGCCAATATCTCGCAGCAACGCCTCAAACTGTTCCCGGTCGAGATGAACATCATGCCAATCTTCTGTGAAATGCGGCGGTTCGGACACAAGGCTCGGGTGGCTCCAAATTTCATCGCAAACCCAGCGGAACCCGCGTTGTTGACTAAAATAGAGAGGGTCGATGTCCTTGTGGCCGCCGGCGGGATATTCACCATTCTTTAGGGCGCGAAACTTGATGCGCCCAGCATAGGCGGCACTCTGCAGCCGTTCAACCAACTCCACTTCTTTGTCGTTTTGCTCTTCGGTTGGTTCTTCGCCATAGAGTCGTTCTTCGATTGAGAGCTCACGACCTTCAGCTTTCCCGGCTTGATTGAGCAAGCCATAGATCATCAGCGCCGGCGCACTACAGGCTTTGCGATAGCAAAAGGCGGTCACCGCCTCGCAAAGGGTAATCGCCTGACGATCCGGTAATTGGATTGGTTGGTTATCGGATCCTTGCATCATGAAGATCGAAACATTGTTTGCATTGATCGCGTCGAGCTGACACCGAGCTCACAACCTTCTCACCGCTCCATTAAAATTTCATTTTGGGACAGCACGGCAACGCGCTTCTTAAGTCAGTTTTTAACTATTACGCATTGCCCCAGCAGTCGGCGGCGCCAAGCGGCGGCGGCGGCCAGTTCGCGGTAGGCTCGCCTCCGGACTCCCTGCTGGCAAACGACGTCGATCAGCCTTTTTAGGGCCGCCTAGGGCGAGTGCGATCCGCTGGGCCGCAAGCTCGGCCGTGGCGAGGAGGGGTTCATCGCTCGCGTGGGCATATCTTTCAGTGGTGCGGGTCTGCTTGTGTCCTAGCACCTTGCCGACGAGGAAAAGCGATCCACCAGATTGAACCGCGAAGCTCGCGAACGAATGCCGGAGATCGTGTAGGCGGACATGATCGAAGCGCGGTACTCCCTCCAGAGAGCTGCCCTCCTCCTGCGCCGCCCGCCTGACCGCAAGTGCATTGGCACGAGCCTTTACTACGTCCCAGTGTTTCGAAAGACCGACGTAGTGCCCCGATCCCTTGGTAGCCGGAAAGACCCACCGGGCAGACCGAGGCAGCGCCGCAAGCAGCGACAACGCGGCGGCCGCGAGACGGATCACCTTCGCCCCGGTCTTGGAGTCTTGAAGGCGAAGACACCCGCGGTCCAGGTCAACCTCTTCCCACTGCAACGCCAGAATCTCGCCGCGGCGCGCCCCGGTGAGGAGCAGGAGCTTGATCGCCGCGGTCGCTACCCAGGGCAATGAGCCGTCCCTCTCGATCTCGACAAGGGCCTCGCCGAGAACCCCGACCTCGGTGTCGGTGAGGAAGCGTTCCTTCTTTCGACCCCGAAAGGGCTCGACGCCCTTGGTCGGATTACTGGAGACGATGCTCCGACCCATTCCGAAGGTCATCATTGCCGAAAGCACGGACAACGCGCGGGACGCGATGCCCATTCCGCCCCTGACAATGGCACGCCCGCGCGGTCCGGTCTTCTCGTCCTTTGCCGTCTTTCCAGCGGCGACGTCAGACTGGAATCGGGCGACGTCGAATTTCGTCAACCCGCGGGCGAGCCGAGTGCCCAGTAGCGGCCTGATGTGCCGTTCAATGTTGGAGCGATCGGTTTCCCAACTCGACAATTTCTTGTTGGGCTTTTCGACCGACCCTTCGCGAAGATACAGGTCAGCAAGCTCCCCGACCGTCTTAGCGTGGCGATTTTCCCTCTTGTCCTGGGACGGGTCGCGCCCGTCGAGGATCGCCGCGAGCAGCCTGGTGGCCTTCTCCCGCGCCTTATCCACGGTAAGAACTCCATACCGGCCAAGCGCGAGCTTGCGCGTCCGCCCCGCGGCATTTCGGTATTGGAGAACGAAGCCCCTGGCGCCGGACGGATAGACACGGACGCCCAGCCCGCGGACCTTCGTGTCCCATATCTGGTAATCCTGCGCCGCCGGCTTCAACGCATCCAGCGTGCGCTTGGTGAGATTTGCCTTCCGCTCTTCCATGGAAACCACCTCTCCCCTATTCTGCCGGCCAAGGCGCTTCCTCACCGGAAGCATACCGGAAGCAGAAGAGGGTAAATTCGCGGAAATACCATCATACGTAGGTAATCTCGGAAAGGTATGAAAACACAAGAAAATAAGGCATTAGTTAACTTGAGAATGCTCGGGTCAACCTGAGTAAATGGCCCACCGGCACAATCGCACTGCGGAGGTCAGGGGTTCAAATCCCCTCGGCTCCACCAGCGTTCGCTCGCTGCGCGAGCTTCGGCTCGGCAAGTACCCTGGAATGTCCAGCTTAGCCCCATCATCATATTCGCGACCCAATGCGTTGATTCATGAGTTGGGAGCACGGAGCCAAAGGGCATGCGACCGATCACCGTTCGACAACTGGCGTTTGTAATGCTTTGGCTTGGGTCCGTGGTGGTGCCGGCCGCCGCGACGTCGGCGCCTTGCGGCGGCGATTTCGGCACCTGGCTTGAAGGGGTCAAAAAGGACGCGGCCGCGCAAGACATCTCCCAGCGCACGATCCAATCGGCGCTCGGCGGCATGACCTACGACCCCGGCATCATTGCGCGCGACCACGCGCAAGGAGTCTTTCGCCAGAGCTTTGAGCAATTTTCCGGCCGCATGGTGCCGCCGCGGTTAGCGCGCGGCGCGCGGCTTCTCCAACAGTACGGCCCGATCTTCAGCCGCATCCAGCAGCAATACGGAGTGCCGGGCGCGGTCATCGTCGCCATCTGGGGCCTCGAAACCGACTTCGGCGCCAACTCGGGCCGATTCCCGACCATTCGCTCGCTGGCGACGCTCGCCTACGATTGCCGCCGCCCGGACAAATTCCGGACCGAGCTCCTGGATGCGTTGCGCATCATCAACCGCGGCGACATGAGCCCCAGCGAAATGCGCGGCGCTTGGGCCGGCGAGATCGGCCAGACCCAGTTCCTGCCCTCGTCCTATCTCAAGTACGCCGTCGATTACGACGGCAACGGCCGCCGCGATCTCATTCACAGCGTGCCCGACGTGCTCGCCTCCACCGCCAATTATCTCAAAGGCTACGGCTGGCAGCGCGGCCAACCCTGGGGCGAGGGCACCGCCAATTTCCAGGTCCTGCTGCAATGGAACGCGTCGCAGGTCTACACCAAGACGGTGGCCTATTTCGCGCAACAGCTCGCCGGCGGGCAGTAGAACGGGTTAACCGCCAAGGGTGACGCAAGCTGCCGGTCGCTCTCAACCGCCGATCCAGCGTTCGAGGAAGACACTGAGCCAGGCGCGCGCGCTGTAATCGTAGACCTCGCGGTCGGCAAAGTGCGCGGCGCGGGGCTTTGCCCCCGGCATCTCCAGACGAAGATGGCCTCTGGTCGTCCATTTGTGCATCATCAAGTGCGTCACGTCCGGATGGAATTGCAGCGCGTAGCTGCGCCCGTAACGAAACGCCTGTACCTCGAACATATCGCCTTCGGCCAAAAGCTCGGCACCTCCCGGCAAATCGAATCCTTCGCGATGCCACTGATAGACTTGTTCCGGCCAGGGGCTGACGATGGCAAGGCCGGCGGCGGTGGGGCGGATCGGGTAATAGCCGATCTCGGCCTGGCCGGCCGGGTGGGGAAAAACCCGGCCGCCGAGCGCCCGCGCGCACATCTGCGCCCCGAGGCAGATGCCGAGGAATGGCTTGTCGTCCTTGAGCGGGACGGCGATCCAGTCGATCTCGCGCCGGATGAAATCGTCCGCGTCATTGGCGCTCATCGGGCCGCCGAAGATGACGGCTGCGGTATGATCGCGCATGGTCGTGGGAAGCGGATCACCGAAGCGCGGCCGGCGCACGTCGAGTCCGTAGCCGAGTCGCTGCAGGGCATAGCCGACGCGCCCCGGGGTGGAGTGCTCCTGGTGCAGAATAATCAGGATCGGCTGTGGCATGATCGATGGAATCGAGGGCGCACCCGCTTCCCCTCGTATCGCGTTCATCGGTAAATTCAAGACGCGGACACGCGTGGTCGCTCTGCATCGCGCGCCGCAAACCGCGTGCCCCAATGAAGCAGCGGCAGAAGTGCGGCGTGAGGCACCATTCGCACCAGAAATAGGGCGATTTGGTTGCCGATACCAGCCACGACCACGCGTTTGCCGTGCATAAACCCGCGATAACCAATGCGGGCCACCTGCGCGGCCGAAAGCGACAACAGCGCACTCTGGGCGCGATCGCCCCGCAGGCCGGCGCGCGTCTGGAACTCGGTCGGGACCGGCCCGGGACAAAGCGCAGTGACCCTGACGCCGCGCCGCGACAGCTCGTGATGCAACGCCTCGCTGAAAGAGAGCACATAGGCCTTGCTGCCGTAATAGACGGCCATGCCCGGGCCGGGCATGAAGGCGGCGACCGAGGCGACGTTGAGAATGCCGCCGCGATGGCGCACGAGGCTTTCCACGAAAGCAAGCGACAGCTCGGTCAGCGCCCGCACGTTGAGATCGATGATCGCGAGTTGCTCGTCGCGGCTGAGCGCGGCGGCCGGCCCGACAAGCCCGAACCCGACATTGTTGACGACAATCGCGGGCTCGAGACCGCGCGACGTGAGCTCCGCAGCGAGCATCGAGACTGCGTCCCGTCGCGCGAGGTCCAAGGCCAGCACCGTCGGTCGCGGTCGGCCCGTTGCGGCGATCTCCTCGGCGAGCGCCGCAAGCAGGCCCTCACGGCGCGCCACCAGCACGAGTTCATGTCCGTGGGCGGCGAAGACGCGTGCAAGTTCTGCACCGATGCCGGCCGAGGCGCCGGTGATGAGCGTGACCGGCCTCATGCTTCGCCGGGTTCGCCGACCGCTTTGGCGATGCGCTGCCGCAGCTCGATCCGCTGCCGCGGCGATACGCCGAGCAGGTCGGCGGCCCGCCACAACAAATTGTCCTCGAGTTCGTCGCGCCGGCCGTCGGCATAGACGATTTCCCACATCATTTCGACGATGCGGGCGCGGCCTTCCTCATCGAGTGTGCGATTGAGCAGGCTGGTGAAATGATAAAGGTCGACGGCTTCCTGCTCCGCCACGGTCGCCTTGTCGATCAGCTCGTCGGCGGCGCCATCGTCGAGACCAAAGCGCCGCTTGACGATGGCATGAAGCTGGTCACGCTCGGCCTGCAACATATCGCCGTCGATGGCTGCGGCGTGCACGAGCAATGCCGCTGCCGCCAGGCGGTAGTCGTCATCGGCGAATTGGCTGGGATGTCTGTCGCCATCGACGAATTCGGCGACGAAGTTCCTGAACGCGTCAAACATAGAACCTTCCAGTTGCGCGGGATTTCATTCCCACGTTCATATCGCGAGGTAAAGCGCGCCGTTCAAGCCTCGATCGGCCTTGGCGCGCGACGGTGGGTCACTCCGCGGCGGCGGCCTTGGCCGCGGCCTGGTCGCGCACGAATTTTTGCAGCGCAATGAGATCGGGCTTGCCGGAGCCGAGCAGCGGCAGCTTGTCGACGATCATGACTTCGGACGGGAACATCAGCTCGTGGGCGTGCTGGCTGCGCGCATAAGCTTGGAAATCGGCGCGCGTGGCGCTGTGCTTGTCGGTGACGAGAATCAGGCGCTCGCCCTTGCGCGCGTCGGGAACCGCTAAAACCGCCGAGTTATAGTGCGGCCACAGCTCGGCGGCGAGCATCTCGACGGCGGCAAGCGAGATCATCTCGCCGCCGACCTTGGCGAAGCGCTTGGCGCGGCCTTTGATGGCGATATAGCCTTGATCGTCGATGGCGACGATATCGCCGGTGTCGTACCAGCCCTCCGGCGGCGGCTCCAGAACGCCAGGCTTGTCGGCGCGCAAATAGCCGAGCATCACATTCGGTCCCTTGACCCACAGCCGCCCGGCTCCCTCGTCGACGCCTTCGATCTTCTCAATTCTCGCCTGCATGCCCGGGAAGAGCCGCCCGACGGTGCCGAACTTGTTGAACATCGGCGTGTTCATCGCCAGCACCGGCGAGGTTTCAGTGACGCCGTAGCCTTCAAGGATGCGCATGCCGAATTTTTCCAGATAGATGCGGCGGGTCGATTCCTTGATCGGCTCGCCGCCGGAGACGATGTAGCGCAGCGAGCGGAAATCGTAGGCATTGGCCATGCGCGCGTAGCCGGCGAGAAACGTATCGGTGCCGAACAGATAGGTGGCGCAGATGCCGTAAACCAATTCCGGCACGGTGCGATAGTGCAGCGGCGAAGGATAGAGGTAAGTCGGCACGCCGGAAATCAGCGGCAGCACGATGCCGCCCATGAAGCCGAACGAATGGAACGCCGGCAGCGCCATGAACAGCTTGTCGTCGCGCCCGAAGTCAATCCGCGCTTCGGCCTGCGCGACGTTGGCCAGCACGTTGCGGTGGGAAAGAACGACGCCCTTGGGCGTTCCTTCCGTGCCGGAAGTGAACAGCACCACGCCCCAGTCGTCGGGCTTGCGCGCGACCAGCGGCTTGTGCGCTCGTAGCGCCCCACGCAGCTTGTCGACGAAGCTCACCGTCTTGCGAATGTCTTCCAGGTAGACGATGCGAACCTGCTTCTCGATCTGGGCGATGAGCTTTTCGAGCCGCGCCTTCTCGACGAAGGCGTGCGCGGTGAGAATGGTGTCGACCTGCGCCGCGCGGCAGGCGCCGAGAACGTTGGCGGCTCCCGAGGTAAAGTTGATCATGGCGGGAACGCGCCCGCCCGACATCAGCGCCAGCACGGTGACGGCAGCGCCGTTGGAGGTTGGCAGCATGACGCCGATTGGCCGCCCTTCGAGCGCCAGCGGCATCAGCTTGGCGCCGAGTATCGCTGTCGCCTGCAACAGCCGCTTATAGGTCAACCGGCCGCTGGTCGGGTCCTCGATAGCCAGCCACTTGCCGCCGTGGATTTTTGCCGCCTCGATGACCGCTTCGACGATGGTGCGGTCGGTCGAGGTGGTGCGGAACATCAGGTCGGACATGATGTCGTAAAGCGCGGCGCCCGCCGCCGCGCGCCGCTTGCGGCCTTTGAGTGCCGGGTCAACTTTCATCTTCACCGGTTCGAGGATCGTCACCTTGATCTTCGGGAACAGCCGGCGGCGCACTTGGGTATGCTTCAAGCGGCTGAAGATCGTCCGCTCCGGGCCGTCGATGCGCACCGGAACCACCATCGCGTCCGACTTATCGGCGATCATCGCCGCGCCGTCGTAGATTTTCATCAGGCTGCCGGTGATGGTGATGCGGCCTTCCGGAAAAATCACCAGCATATTGCCGTCGCGGACGGCATTGATGATGGTGCGCAGCGCCATCGGCTTGAGCGGATCGAGCGCCATGGTGCGTACGAACGGCAGGAACGGCTGGATCCACCATGCCCGCGAAATCGCCACGTCGACGGCGAATACCGGCCGCTTGGGCAACAGCGACGTCGCGATCGCTGCATCGAGGAAGCTCACATGGTTCATCGCGATGATGGCGTTGTGACCGGCCTTGGCGACGTTCTCCAGGCCCTTGACCTCGAGACGGAAGAAGGCGCGGAACACGATCGAGAGAAAATCGTTCAGCCAGCTGGCCGGCATGGTGCGGCCGATGATGAAGGCGACGACAAGGTTGGCGACGCCGAGAAGCGCAAACAGGATCGGCACGCCGAGGCCGAGCTTCTGCAGCACGGCGAGCAGCAAGGCGCCGACGACCATGAAGGCGGCATTGAGCACGTTGACGGCGGCGACGACGCGGGCGCGGTGGTCGGCGCCGGCCCAGGCCTGCACCGCGGTAAACGTCGGCACGATGAACAGGCCGCCGGCGATCGCCAGGCCGGCGAGATCGATGGCAATGTGAATGCTGTAAGGCGCGGAGAAATAGTCGCCGACGCCGAGCAGATGGGTCGCCGGCACAACGGCCGAATCCGTCCAACCAAGATCGAGGCAGAACAGCCCGAGCAGCACGGCGCCGACCAGCGTCGGCAACAGAATGATGCGCCCGGCGGCGAGCCACGCGGCGAGACCGGAGCCGACGGCGACGGCGACCGAGAAGATGGTGAGGAAGAGAGTGACGACCCCCGCGGTGCCGCCGATATCGAAGGTCACCAGCGGCGGCAGCAGCGACAGCACCAGCGCGCCGACCAGCCAGAACCAGCTCGCCACCAGCGCACCCCACCACAGCCGCGGCTCGCCGCGTATGTATTTGACGAGGGTCCCGGTGGAGACGAAGATGTTGCGGTTGATCGTCAGGTGCGGCGCGCCTTCACCGGTCGGCGGGATGAACCGGCTCGCCACCCAGCAGGCGAGCGCCGACACCATCATCAGCCAAGCGAAATGGATGGGATCGCCGCCGTTCTTCGCCGCCAGCCCGGCGACGATGGTGCCGAGCAGAATGGCCAGGAAGGTGCCGCCCTCGACCAGCGCATTGCCGGACGGCAGTTCGGCGCGGGCGAGATGGTCGGGCAGGATACCGTACTTGATCGGGCCGAACAACGAAGCGATCACGCCGAACAAAAACACCGCAATAAAAAGCAGGACGAGCGAATGGAAGGCGAAACCCGCGACGGCGAGCGCGGCAACACCGATCTCGGCGAACTTCAGGCGCTGCGCCACGAGCGCCTTGTCGTAGCGGTCGGCGAGTTCGCCGCCGAGTCCCGAGAGAAAGAAGAACGGCGCGATCAACGTCGCGCCGGCAAGCGTGATCAATGCTTCCGAGTCCGCGCCCGCGATCTGGAACAGAATGACAAAGACGAGCGCCGTCTTGAGGAAGTTGTCGCCAAAGGCCGAGAAGAATTGGCACCAGAACAGAGGCGCGAAACGTCGCGTCGTCATCAGGGACGTGGACATGGCTCTCCCGCCGTCAGTTTTCGGTCAGCATTTGCTCCCGACGCAGTGTAGCGGGCCGCGCGCGGCTTGGCGACGCGGGAATCGAGAGGTCAGGAACGTCATGAAGCCTGCGCGGCTGCTGGCCGCCATAAAATTCTATAGCAGGGACAAAGGGGTAGCCGGACCTATAACGCAGCACCTAGCGTTTGCGGTCCGGCGCGCGGGCGGCCAGCAGGCGCCGAATCCGGTCGTGCACGACCTGCGGCTCATATGGTTTCGGCACCGTGCCGCTCGACTCACACATCAGGCGGCGGCAGCAGCGACGGGACAAGAGAGCCCGCAGCCATGAACGCCTTGCTCGGAGGGCCAGTTATTTCACACTGCCGGAACGCCGGCGACGCGAGGAGGGCGTTAACGCGCAGACAGCCGCTAAAATATCATGAGCCGGTTACCGCGATAATCACTTCCTTCATCTTCGCCCTGGCGAAGTTGCCAATCGTCTCCAGATCGAGGTGCGGAATATTGGGAAACTCGTTCGGCACGACGACGGCGTCGACGATCGCCGGGCCGTCGACAGCGAAGGCCTCGCTGATGGCGGCCTTCAGTTCGCCGGGCTGGCTGGCCTTAAAACCGTGGCCGCCGCAGGCCCGTGCCAGCGCCACAAAATCCGGATTGGGAAATTCGATCGCCTTGCGGAACGGCGGCAGGCCCAAATGCTCGGCTTCCAGCGTGATCAGTCCGAATGCCGAATTGTTGTAGACGACGACCTTCACCGGCAGCTTGTGCTGCACGGCGGTGAGAAATTCGCACATCAGCATGTTGAAGCCGCCGTCGCCGCACAGCGCAATGACTTGGCGCGACCGATCAAGCGCCTGAATGCCGTTGGCTTGGCCGAGCGCCGTTCCGACGGCGGCGTTGTTGAAGGAGCCGAGGATGCGTTGCGATCCGTGCTGCCTGATCCAGTTTGCCGACCATAGCGTGTTGAGGCCGGTGTCGAGCACGAAAACGGCGTCCTCGCTGGCGCTGTCGCTGACCGCACGCGCCACCGCCTGCGGATGGATGCGATCCTTGCTGCGCGCCGGATCGGCTTGCCGGTCCAGCATCTCATCCCACTTCCGCCGCTCCTTGGTCACTTGATCCAGGAACCCGGTGTCGGTTTTGACCGCAACCCGATCGAGCAGCAGTTTCAGGCTCGGGCGGACCGCGCCGACGACCCCGAGCGCAGTCGGCGTTCGCCGGCCCAGCACCGCGGGCCGCACGTCGAGCTGGATGACATCGGCTTTTTTCGGCAGGAATTCGGAGAACGGATAGTCGGTGCCGAGCATCAGCAACAGGTCGCAACGCATCATCGCGCTGTAGACCGGCTTGGTGCCGACGATGCCGATGCCGCCCATCCAACGCGGATCGTCGTAGGGCATGACGTCCTTGCCCTTGAGCGAATGGATCAGCGGCGCTTTGATTCGATCAGACAGCGCGCGAAGCTCGTCCGCCGCCCCGATGCAGCCGGCGCCGCACATGATTAACACCTTTTGCGCCGCCTCGATCCGGCGGGCGATGGCGTCGATCTGGGCCTCGGTCGCGGCGAGTTCGGGCGGCGGCTTCAAAGTCGCGATGCTGCCGAGGTCGCCGTCGGCCTTGGCGCCGATGACATCGATCGGAAGCGTCAGATGGGCGACCCCGCGTCCTGCATAAGCGGCGGCGATGGCCTGGTGGAAAACCGCGGGCGCCTGCGCCGGCGAAGAGACGGTCTGCGTATAGAGCGAGACGTCGCGAAACAAGAGGTCGGGGTCGGTCGCCTGCACGTGATCGATGCCTTGCAGCTTGCGCGCCATGTCGCCGGACAACGCCAGGACCGGCGCATGATCGCAGCTCGCCTCGTAGAGGCCGGCGACCAGGTGAGTGCTCCCCGGCCCCGTCGTGCCGGCGCAGACGCCGAGCCGGCCGGTCAGCTTGGCTTGGCCGGCGGCGGCGAGCGCCGCGCCTTCCTCGTGGCGAACGCCGACCCATTCAATGCCGCTGCGGCGGATGGCGTCACCGACGGGATTGAGTGAATCGCCGATCAGGCCAAAGACCTGCTTGACCCCGATCTGCTCGAGCGCCCCGATCAGGACATCCGCGACCGTTTGCGCCATATACGCCTCCTTTGCCGCGATCATCCGCTCAGCGCCGGTCTCGCGGGACCGCAACCCAGACTTGGTGGGTGATAAGGTGGTGTGCCGGGATAAAGCCTTGTGCAAGTTTCGTGCAGCGTTTTCTCGCGATGTTACCTTGCCCGGCCGAAACGGCGCGGGCCGCTGTCGGTGACGCCGAGATAGGTCTCGAGCGCGGCGCGGTCGTTCAACAGCGTCGCACTGTCGGCAGCATGAACCACGGCGCCGCGCTCAAGAATGACGGCGCGGTCGGTGACACCGAGAATTTTCTTGGCGTTCTGCTCGACCAGAATAGCCGACATGCCCTCGTCCCGGATCACCCGTCGCAGCGCGCCGAGCAATTCTTCGGCCAGGATCGGCGCCAGACCTTCGAGCGGCTCGTCGAGCAGCAGGACGCGCGGATTGAGCACCAGCGCCCGGCCGACCGCGAGCATCTGCTGCTCGCCGCCGGAAAGCTGGTTGCCGAGGTTTCGGCGGCGCTCGCTCAGCCGCGGAAACAGCGCATAGACCGTGTTCGTGGTCCAGCGGCCCGGCTGCGCGACCGCGGTCAGATTTTCTTGGACGGTGAGCGACCTGAAGATATTGCGTTCCTGCGGCACCCAGCCGATGCCGACGTGGGCGCGCTGATCGGGACGCAGCCTGGTGATATCGAGACCGGCGAGCGCGATCGTGCCGGAGAAACGGCGGGTGACACCCATGATCGTATTGATCAGCGTGGTCTTACCCATACCGTTGCGGCCGAGCAGCGCCAGCGCCTGGCCTTCGGCGAGCGACAGCGAGATGCTCGACAGCACCACGGCCTCGCCGTAGCCGGCCGAGAGCTGTTCGACGCTCAAGAGCTCACGCATCGAGGTCCTCGCCGAGATAGACCGCCTTGACCCGGGGATCGCGGGCAACATCCTCGGGCGCGCCCTCCACCAGCAATCCGCCGTTGACCAGGACGGAGATGCGGTCCGCGAAGGAGAACACCAGATCCATGTCGTGCTCGATCAAGAGCACGGTGACGTCTTCGGGCAGCGCGGCGATGGTGGCCAGAAGCTCGTGGCGTTCAGCGTCGGGCACGCCGGCCGCCGGCTCGTCGAGCAAGAGCACGTGCGGCCGGCAGGCGAAGGCGAGCGCGATTTCAAGCAGCCGCTGCTTGCCGTAGGGCAGGATCGCGGTGCGCTCGTGCATGACGTCGGTCAGACGAAAACGCTCGCCGATCTCGACGATCTCCTCGGTCACCGTGGGTCTGCTGCCGACCAGCCGCCACCAGTCGCTGCCCAAACCAAGGCGTTCGGAGACTGCAAGCCCGATAGTCTCGAGCGGCGTGAGGTCCGAGAACAGTTGGTTGATCTGAAAGGTGCGCGCCATGCCGAGCCGGACGCGCTGGTAGGGCGCCAGCGCCGTAATGTCACGCCCGTCGAGCATGATGCTGCCCGCGGTCGGCCTGAGCACACCGGTGAGCAGGTTGATCACGGTGGTCTTGCCGGCGCCGTTCGGTCCGATCAAGGCGTGCCGCGCCCCCTTCTCGATCGCCAATGAGACGCCATGCGCCGCCGTCACGCCGCCGAAACGCTTTTCCAAGCCGATGGTCTCGAGGATCGGCATGGCGCTAGCTGCCGAGCGCCGCCGGGCGCGCCACCAGACGGCCGCCGAGCCGAACGATCGCGGCGCGCACCGCCGTAATCCATCCGTCCACCCGCTCGCGGCCGACCAGAACGATCGCCACCAGCACCAGACCGATCCAGAACTGCCAATATTGCGGCGTCAGGCTGGCGATCCAGTCTTGCAAGAACTTGTAGATCACCGCGCCGATCAGGCCGCCATAGAGATAGCCGGTGCCGCCAATGATGAGGACGAGGAGGAGATCGGCCGAGCGCTCCAGCGAGAACACGTCGAGCGAGCAGAACGCTGTCGTTTGCGTGAGCAGGGCCCCGGCGACTCCGGCAAAGCCTGCGGAGACCGTGTAGATCGCGACCAGCCGGCGGTTGACTGGAATGCCGATCGCGGACGCGCGCAGCGGATTGCCCTTCAGCGAGCGCAGCGAAAGGCCGAACGGCGAATACACAATGCGCCGCGCGATGAGAAAGCAGACGAACAGCACAATGAGGCAGTAGATATAGCCGGTGTGGCCGAACATATCGAAGCGGAACACGCCGAATATCGGCGCCATGGTGATGCCCTGCAGGCCGTCGGCGCCGCCGGTAATATTGGAATAGCGGTTGGCGAGCTCGCCGAGCATGAGCGCAACGCCCAGCGTGACCATGAGCCGGGTCAAGTCCGAGCCGCGTAGAACCAGAAAGCTGGTGACAAAACCGAGCGCCGCCGCAACCAGCCCCGAGAAGAGGAGCGCGATGACCGGTTCGTTGACGATGCCGTATTTGGCGAGGAGGCCGGAAACATAGCCAGCGAGGCCGAAAAAGGCCGCCTGGCCCAGCGAGATGATGCCGGCGTAGCCGAGGATCAGATCGAGCGAGAGTGCAAACAGCGCGAGAATCGCCGTCTCCGTCAGAATCAGATGCTTGCCCGGGAACAGCCAGATGGTGGCGAACGCGAACACCCAAAAGGCAATTTCCAGCGGTGACCAGCGGGCGCGGCGCGCCAGGAAAGCGGCGACGCCGTGGGTAGGGGGAAGCATCGCGCTCACCGCGCCGCGCTCCGGCCGAACAAGCCCTGCGGCCGCCAGATCAGGACCACGATCATGATCGTATAGATGACGAAGGCGCCGAGCTTCGGCGCGTAGTACTTGCCGGCGACATCGGCGATGCCGAGCAGGATCGAGGCAACGAACGGCCCGGTAATGCTCGACGTGCCGCCGACCGTAACCACGATCAAAAAGTAGATCAGGTATTTGAGCGGGAAGGTCGGATCGAGGCCGAGAATTTCCGCGCCCAAAGCGCCGCCAAGTCCGGCCAGCCCGGAGCCGAAGGCGAAGGTGATGGCGAAAACCGCGCCGACATTGATGCCAAGACCGCGCGCCACGCGCTGATCGTCGACCGCCGCGCGCAAGCGGCTGCCGAACCGCGTCTTGCCGATGATCAGTTGCAGTGCCACCGTGAGCAGGCCGCAGATCAGGATAATGAGCAGGCGATATTTGCTCATGCCGATGCCGAACACGATGAAATGGCCTTGCAGGGCCTCGGGAATAACCACGAATTGCTGCGAAGAGCCCATCACGTAATCGACGGCCGCGACCGACATGAACACCAGCCCGATCGTGAACAACACCTGGTCGAGATGGCTCCTGCGGTAGACGTGGAC
>Ga0208937_1000313_pt1 | contig 42545 bp, 55 predicted proteins | sample June2015DPH_11_5_FD_184705 | JGI IMG/M metagenome (GOLD analysis project Ga0208937, IMG submission 184705) | Peatland microbial communities from SPRUCE experiment site at the Marcell Experimental Forest, Minnesota, USA - June2015DPH_11_40... | ecosystem: Environmental > Terrestrial > Soil >...
GGCTGCGCTCACCAGCCTGACCACGCTCATCATTCTTAGCGTGCCTGCGCTCAATCTGCGGCCGCTGGCTGCGCTCACCAGCCTGACCACGCTCATCATTCTTAGCGTGCCTGCGCTCAATCTGCGGCCGCTGGCTGCGCTCACCAGCCTGACCACGCTCATCATTCTTAGCGTGCCTGCGCTCAATCTGCGGGCCTTTCGCGCTCGATCTGCGGGCCTTTCTCCAACTGAGCCACAAGCTGGGCACAGGCGATCAGCAACCAATCCGCATCCAATCCGCATCCAATCCGCCTCCGATCTGCGCTTATTCCAGCCAAATCGCTCCACCTTCACCTGTGGAAAACCCTGTGCAAATCTTATGGAATGGTTTGCAGAATTTTCTTGACATCTTTTAAGACTAGGCGCATCATCATACTCGTAAGTGAGGAAATCAACAATAACAGAGGCGAAAAACCTCAAGTTGAGCCGGTAAACCCGGATAGGAGAAGCAAATGAATCACTCAATCAAGATCAACCGTAGCCGCAAATTGGCGAAGTTTGTACCCACCGCAAGCGCAGAAATCGAAGCATCCATCCGCCCCGAACTCCTCGAAACCCTTACCGCCTCACAGTTGGCTCTCGTGCGCCTATCTCTCAATGAGCACTGGCACAAGGCTGTAGCCCACACCGAGGCATCCATTGTGGGCGAGGGATGCGTGTGGTCCCAGCGCCACGGCAAGCTGATTGAGCTTAACCTACCTGCGGAGGTGCTGTAATGCGGATCACTATTAGTTGGGATTACTTCAACGGGCGGCGTTACAGCCGCCCTTGGATCGCAAAGGTTACAGCCTGGCCCGTAGGCTCGCGGCCCGCAATCACTTGGGGTAATTACCTTGGCAATGACAATGGCGGAGAGCTGGAAATCGAAGCTCAAGCTGGCGATGTGATCCGGTACGGGCAGAAAGATGGGCGCGGCAATGGCACGATCAATCGCTACGCCATCGTGCTTGATGATGGATCGCGGCTTAAAGTCAGCGAGCCGAACGCCAGCCGCTACTATCACGCTGCCGACAAACCTGCCATCTTGCTCGACCTGCTCTCTAGGCATCAGCAAGCCCTCAATGCGCAAATTGAGTTTGATAGCTGGCTCGACCAGATGCGCACCGAAAATCCTTGCCCAGAGGGTGCGAATAAAATGATGCATCGTGCATGGCCCGACGTGGAGTACAACCGGCGCGAGGCTATTCGGCGTAACGCGCTCAAGGAATTTGCGATATGAATCGCTCCACAATCAGCACTTTTCAACTTTTCGAGATGTTTCCCGACGAGGAGACGGCCGTGGTGGGCGCCGCGCTCTACCTGGCTTGCGAGATTATTTCAGGGCTTCTCCGCTACGGGGCTCGCTGACGATCGACCATTGACAACCAACAACTGACAACTGACAACCGAACGGAAAGGGGAATGGAAAAATGGAAGCATTCGATTTGCAACGCGCTATTGCCGGAGACCCGATCTGCGACACAACCGGTACCCCGGTGAAGTTTATCGCTTATGTGCCCGAGGCCCATCAGCCTCTCGCAATCTTGTGCCGAGGAAGAATATTTGCGTACTGTGCCAACGGCAAGATTTTTGACGAAAGCGAATCGGCCCAACTCGATTTGCGGATGGCCACCGACCCACGCGATAGATTGAAGGCATTGCTGGAGGATCCTTTTTACGCGGAAGACACCCTCGATGGCCGCGTGAACGCGATCATGGCGACGTTGGGGCGCTCTCTGGCAACTGACAACTGACAACTGACAACTGAACCGAAAGGGGAATATGGAGAAAATCATCACGTCGTTCATCGGCCTGGCCAAGCCAAAGGCGATCTGCCTTTTACGGCCCCAGATACAGCCCTACCCCATCCGGCGCAAAGCTCAGCGTGTGCGTCTTGGGGTCGTAGGTCAGGTTCAGCGGCTTGCTCTTGCGCCCATCCTTATTGATGGTTGCGCTGTGCCCCGCATCCTTTACGACCGCATCAAGGCTCAAGCCCTCGCAACCGGGAAAACTCAGTGCGTCGGAGTCATCTGCAATGTTCCGGCGCGCCCGCAGTCTGAGCGTTTTTCGCTCATGGACATCTTTGAGCCGCCGGCCCTCTTTGCAGCTCTGCGCAGCGGCGAGCATAGCGTCTTTGTCATCGACCAGACCTGCGAGGAGCTGCACGCGCGCCGCGACCTGGCCATGATCCTGTATTTTTCCCCGTTCGGCGAATAGCTCACGCCGAACGCGACGCGGCCCGCTGCTCTGTGGTCAGCGGGCCGCCTTTTTGCGTGCGCCTTCGTCCATCCTCCTTATGTCTCCGGCCGCCTCGCAATCCGTCCAACTGCTTCCCGGCATCCCGGCATCCGCCGCGCGTGCCGCTCTCGCCCGATCGGGCTGTCCGCCACCGGGCAGCCGCATCCTGGGCAGTTGATTACCCGCTTGGCCGATCCGCCCTCCGCTCTCAGGCGCCTGCCCTCCGCCCTGGCTTCGCGCAGCCCCTGCGCCTGTCTAATCGCCTTGTCCACAGCCGCGCGCACCTCTTTGCTTACTTTGTTCTCCGCGCAGCCGCGCCGGTTGCTCTTGGCAGCGCTTTGCCAGCTCCGCCCCGGCTGCTGCTGTAGCTCTCTGCGCCGGTTGCTCATCTGTTCGGCCTCGCTTTGCAGCCGTTGCATTCCTTGGCTGCACCTAGTTCTCTCAGCAGGGCCGCAATCGTCTCTGCTTCCGTTTCCAGCAGTTGCATGGCATCCTCCGGGTCCAGGCGCGCATCCCGCGAGATTGCGATCGAATTGACGCCGATCGCGATCACCATCAGCGCCGGCCCTTTCTCCGAGCGGCCGTTGGCCATCCAGCGGATGTACTGGCAGCCCCCGGCCACGTCGGCGCTGTTCTTGAAGCCCTCCGGCCGCTTCTCCAATTTGCTGGTGTGGACGATCATTCCTCGTTGTTTTCCTTGATCATCCCATCTTCCAGATAGATGCCCACCTTGCCGCTGCTGTCCACCTTGGCCATCCACACATAGAAATCCTTCTCTTCGGCCATCTTCCCCAGCTCGGCCAGCGTGTCCTCGTCCAGCGCCTCGCCGTGCGGAATCAGCACCAGGCGCAGCGCCGGATTGCGCGCAATGCCGATTGCCACTCCCAGCAGGATCTGCCGCGCCTCGCCCAGTTGCTTCACCGGAATGCCGTTCAGCAGCACCTGCTTCTCCGTTACCGTCAGCTCGTTGCCCAGCGGCATCTTGGCCTCGCCGATCGCCTTGCGCTTCTCCTCCTCGCGATCCTCCATTGCGCGGGTCAGCGTGTCCGCCTCGGCCTGCTTTGCGCGCCGCTGCTCAATCAGTCCCGCCTGCCGGGTCCGCCTGTCGATCTCCCGGTTCACAAGCTGCGCGCGCTCCAGCTCCTCATCGAGAGCCGCGGTGTCCACCATCTCGCCGCTCGGAGCCTGCTCCCAGTCGATCCGCGCCTGGGCCACCGCGTCGTGGACGCTCTGCTCGGTGCGCTCCGCAGCCGTGAGCACTTTCTCTCTATCGAGAATGAAATTGACGAGCTCCGCGCCTCTGGCGTTTTCCGCCGTGCACCAGTCGTGATTTTGCTGCTCAGCTTGCAATAGCGTGTACAGCAAAGCTGGGGCTGTGATTTCTCGCGCTGCAACAATCAATGGCGTGAGTGCGGATCCAATCTGCTGTCCTTTCTTGAGCCGCTCCATCAACCGCGGATGCTCCTCTTTGGCCTCGTGCAGTTTTGCGGCCGTCTCGCTCAGCAACTGCATATGCCGCTGCTCGCCCAGCTCCGCATCCGCCAGGGCTCCGGCCAGCCGTTGCTTCTCCACGGTCGCGGCCAGAGCATTCCTGTTGATCTCGTTGGCCGCCCGCTTGCGCGCCTTGATCGCCTCTTCGTCAATCTTCTCTTTGGGCAGCCCGTCCTGTACCAGAATGCTGGCGATCTCCGCCTGCAGCCGCTTCACTTCGGCGTTGATCGGCGTGCGCGCGGCGTAATCCGCCGCGTTGGCTGCGTCCAGCCGCTTCAGCTCCGCGTCGATTCCGGTCAGCTTGCGCAGCGCCTCCGCCTGGTCCTCGGCGTCCATCAATGCAAACTCCTGCGGATTGAATGCCAATTCGTCATAAATTGAGTCCAGCATCGCCTGCGGAGTGTTCCAGGCTTTCTCGCCCTTCGCCGGCGTAACTTCGAGCCGCGTTCCCGTGCGCCGCACGATCAGCTTGCCCAGGTTCAGCATGATCTCCATGGTTTTCGCGCCGCGCCGCATGGGCATCTCCGGCGCCGCTCGCTTCCCGCCAAAGGCATAAGCCACCGCATCGAGCACGCTGCTCTTGCCCTGGTCGTTCTTGCCCGTCAGCATGGTTACCCGGCTCTTGGGCTGGAATCCCACCATGCGCAGGCGCTTGAAGTTCTCCGCTGAGAACTCGATGATTCTGTACGTGTCCGCCATATTCCCCTTTCGGTTCAGTTGTCAGTTGTCAGTTGTTAGCGGTCAGCGATAAATTCTCAGGCTGGTGATCGCAGCCAGCGGCGTCACGTCGGCAACCTGCGTGTTCCAGAGGTAGAGCGTGGTCAGGCTGGTGAGCGCAGCCAGCGGTGTCACGTCAGCCACTTGCGTGCCTCCGAGGTCGAGCGTGGTCAGGCTCGTGAGCGCAGCCAGCGGCGTCACGTCGGCAACCTGCGTGTTCCAGAGGTAGAGCGTGGTCAGGCTGGTGAGCGCAGCCAGCGGTGTCACGTCGGCAACCTGCGTGTTCGAGAGGCCGAGCGTGGTCAGGCTGGTGAGCGCAGCCAGCGGCGTCACGTCGGCAACCTGCGTTCTCCAGAGGTAGAGCGTGGTCAGGCTGGTGAGCGCAGCCAGCGGTGTCACGTCAGCCACTTGCGTGCCTCCGAGGCCGAGCGTGGTCAGGCTGGTGAGCGCAGCCAGCGGTGTCACGTCGGCAACCTGCGTTCTCCAGAGGTAGAGCGTGGTCAGGCTGGTGAGCGCAGCCAGCGGCGTCACGTCGGCCACCTGCGTGTTCCAGAGGCCGAGCGTGGTCAGGCTGGTGAGCGCAGCCAGCGGCGTCACGTCGGCAACCTGCGTTCTCCAGAGGTAGAGCGTGGTCAGGCTGGTGAGCGCAGCCAGCGGTGTCACGTCAGCCACTTGCGTGCCTCCGAGGCCGAGCGTGGTCAGGCTGGTGAGCGCAGCCAGCGGTGTCACGTCGGCAACCTGCGTTCTCCAGAGGTAGAGCGTGGTCAGGCTGGTGAGCGCAGCCAGCGGTGTCACGTCAGCCACTTGCGTGCCTCCGAGGTCGAGCGTGGTCAGGCTCGTGAGCGCAGCCAGCGGTGTCACGTCAGCCACTTGCGTGCCTCCGAGGTCGAGCGTGGTCAGGCTGGTGAGCGCAGCCAGCGGCGTCACGTCGGCCACCTGCGTGTTCCTGAGGTCGAGCGTGGTCAGGCTGGTGAGCGCAGCCAGCGGTGTCACGTCAGCCACTTGCGTGCCTCCGAGGTCGAGCGTGGTCAGGCTGGTGAACGCAGCCAGCGGCGTCACGTCGGCAACCTGCGTGTTCGAGAGGTAGAGCGTGGTCAGGCTGGCTTTTTTCGCCTCGGTTAAGCCGGCAATCCATTTGCAAAGTTCCTCTTGCGTGATGATTTTCTCCATATTCCCCTTTCGGTTCAGTTGTCAGTTGTCAGTTGTTAGCGGTCAGCGATAAATTCTCAGGCTGGTGATCGCAGCCAGCGGCGTCACGTCGGCAACCTGCGTGTTCGAGAGGCCGAGCGTGGTCAGGCTGGTGAGCGCAGCCAGCGGCGTCACGTCGGCAACCTGCGTGTTCCAGAGGTAGAGCGTGGTCAGGCTGGTGAGCGCAGCCAGCGGTGTCACGTCAGCCACTTGCGTGCCTCCGAGGTCGAGCGTGGTCAGGCTGGTGAGCGCAGCCAGCGGCGTCACGTCGGCAACCTGCGTTCTCCAGAGGTAGAGCGTGGTCAGGCTGGTGAGCGCAGCCAGCGGTGTCACGTCAGCCACTTGCGTGCCTCCGAGGCCGAGCGTGGTCAGGCTGGTGAGCGCAGCCAGCGGTGTCACGTCGGCAACCTGCGTGTTCGAGAGGCCGAGCGTGGTCAGGCTGGTGAGCGCAGCCAGCGGCGTCACGTCGGCCACCTGCGTGTTCCTGAGGTCGAGCGTGGTCAGGCTGGTGAGCGCAGCCAGCGGCGTCACGTCGGCCACCTGCGTGTTCCTGAGGTCGAGCGTGGTCAGGCTGGTGAGCGCAGCCAGCGGTGTCACGTCAGCCACTTGCGTGCCTCCGAGGTCGAGCGTGGTCAGGCTGGTGAACGCAGCCAGCGGCGTCACGTCGGCAACCTGCGTGTTCGAGAGGTAGAGCGTGGTCAGGCTGGCTTTTTTCGCCTCGGTTAAGCCGGCAATCCATTTGCAAAGTTCCTCTTGCGTGATGATTTTCTCCATATTCCCCTTTCGGTTCAGTTGTCAGTTGTCAGTTGTTAGCGGTCAGCGATAAATTCTCAGGCTGGTGATCGCAGCCAGCGGCGTCACGTCGGCAACCTGCGTTCTCCAGAGGTAGAGCGTGGTCAGGCTGGTGAGCGCAGCCAGCGGCGTCACGTCGGCAACCTGCGTGTTCGAGAGGCCGAGCGTGGTCAGGCTGGTGAGCGCAGCCAGCGGTGTCACGTCAGCCACTTGCGTGCCTCCGAGGTCGAGCCTGGTCAGGCTGGTGAGCGCAGCCAGCGGTGTCACGTCGGCAACCTGCGTGTTCGAGAGGTAGAGCCTGGTCAGGCTGGTGAGCGCAGCCAGCGGTGTCACGTCAGCCACTTGCGTGCCTCCGAGGTCGAGCTTGGTCAGGCTGGTGAGCGCAGCCAGCGGCGTCACGTCGGCAACCTGCGTTCTCCAGAGGTAGAGCGTGGTCAGGCTGGTGAGCGCAGCCAGCGGCGTCACGTCGGCAACCTGCGTGTTCGAGAGGCCGAGCGTGGTCAGGCTGGTGAGCGCAGCCAGCGGTGTCACGTCAGCCACTTGCGTGCCTCCGAGGTAGAGCGTGGTCAGGCTGGTGAGCGCAGCCAGCGGCGTCACGTCGGCAACCTGCGTGTTCGAGAGGCCGAGCGTGGTCAGGCTGGTGAGCGCAGCCAGCGGTGTCACGTCGGCAACCTGCGTGTTCGAGAGGTAGAGCCTGGTCAGGCTCGTGAGCGCAGCCAGCGGCGTCACGTCGGCAACCTGCGTGTTCGAGAGGTAGAGCGTGGTCAGGCTCGTGAGCGCAGCCAGCGGTGTCACGTCAGCCACTTGCGTGCCTCCGAGGTCGAGCCTGGTCAGGCTGGCTTTTTTCGCCTCGGTTAAGCCGGCAATCCATTTGCAAAGTTCCTCTTGCGTGATGATTTTCTCCATATTCCCCTTTCGGTTCAGTTGTCAGTTGTCAGTTGTTGGTTGTCAATGGTCGATCGTCAGCGAGCCCCGTAGCGGAGAAGCCCTGAAATAATCTCGCAAGCCAGGTAGAGCGCGGCGCCCACCACGGCCGTCTTCAGCAGCCGGTCGCCCGTCCTGCCGAGCACGTATATCCAGTCGCCCATGCGGCTCAGTTGCTCGTCGCTGGGGTTCCAACCCATCAGTTGTGTCCAAAGTTTCATATTCCCGCCTTCCGCAACCTCACATCTAATATAGCGGGATAATCCCGTCAATGTCAAGAAAAAAATCGGGCGGCTCCGTCTTCCCAGCGGAGCCGCCCAAGCCCAACCCCGCGCCGGTTCTCAGCGGCACTGGGGCGTGCCCGGTGTGTCTGCGAGATCCGGGCGCTCGCGATCGCCGTCGCCGGCGGTCGTTTCCATTAGCGCCGCCTGAAAGTCTTCCAGCAGCGCGCTGATAAAGAACGGCCTCACTTCGTTGGGGCGCTCTCTGGCAAACCACTCCGCCGCCCAGCGCATAATCTCGCGCGTAGTCATGCGCTTCATACCTGCATCCATTCCGGCAGCGTGTACTGCCCCGCGGCCATGGCTTTTGCGGCCTGCTCCAGGATGCGCAAGTTCCACGACTCCATTCCCGGCAGCAGTTCGGCAATCTCCGCCAGGAAGGCCTCCCGCGCCAGCAGATCTTCTTTTGTCCGCTGCATCAGATCCTCAAGGCTGAACCGCTCGTCCATCAGCAGTTCGATCTCGATTCCGAGCGCCCCGGCGATCCGCCTTGTCACCTTTATGGTTGAACAACACGCACTGCATTCGATCTTGCTAATGTGGGTACGCCGTGTCTTTATGCGCTCCGCCAGTTCCCTCTGGCTCCAGCCTCGCGCCTTGCGCAGCCCACGGAGCCGGGCGGCAAAATCCCGATCGTCGAATGCCTTCGCCGCACGCGGTTCCTTATCTCCGGTTTCCGGTTCCAGCTTCAGCCTCGCATTCAACCTGTAGGCCATCACGAATCGGCATGTCGGCCGGTTGCAAGCGCTTTTTCCCTCGGGCCAGAATTGCACCAGGCCGCACTTCGGGCAGCGCACCACCGGACGCCTGTCCGGCGTCGATTCACGCTTGCTCGTTGCAAGCTCTGCTTTGCTTTCCATGACGTTATTCCCCTCCGCCGCGCCCTGCACAGGCCAAAGGAATGCCCCAGCCTCTCAGCCGGGGCATTCTTCCTTCGCGCGGCAGGGTTCCCAGCCATCCGCGCGCGAGCTCTTCTCCCTACTTGGCTGTCAGCGGCTGGCCGCCGGCTTTGATCCACGCTTTCTCGTAATCCGCGGCATTAGCCGTTCGATAGAAGGGATGCCCGATCTTCGCCCGGCCGTGATGGTCGTAGTATATCCCGCGGCTCGGCAGCGCTACGCTCATTTTGGCCTGATTTGCGCTCACGGGCAGCACAGCCAGTACTGCATCGATACCGGCCACCAGCACGTCGATCAGGGCTGCGTAAGGCGCCGTGAAGGGTATCACGCTGGTAATCGCCTCTATCGTGTTCAGCGCAGTGATAATGTTTTGTGCCGTTCCGCCATTGACCCAGGAGGGCTCTGAGTTAACCAGCGCAGCAAGGGCGTTCTTCATCGGCTGAACCCAGGCCGCTCCTGGCTCTGCTTGCGCAATGACGGCTTCGGCAGACTGAATCGCGGTGTTGAGCAGGGCTTCCTTTTGCTGCATACTCATGCTGCAGCCAGTCATGCCCACCATGGCCACAGTTGCCACTGGCGCTGCCACGGGCAACGACGTTGCGTAGAACAGGACGGCGGTGAATAGTGCGAGTGCTTTCTTCATGTGCTGCTCTCCTTGGGTTGGATTGCCCGCCGCGGCGAGCTGGTTACTTTGTCGTGGCCGCATCGATTTGCGGCTGTGTGGAGTGCGTGTCGAAGTCTTTTGCAAGAATCCCGAGAGCCGCTAGTGCCGCGGCGCCCACATAGCCCTGCCAGTTATTCGGGCCACTGTAGTTCGCAAGTCCTGTCGCTATCCCGGCGATCAACCCGAATAGCGTTGTCTTCCAGTTTTTCACTTTGTTCTCCTTACTCGATGACTTGCAGGCGGTTGTCACCGTCGGCCTGCATGATGCCGCGATAGGCGTGCGTCAGCGCAATGCAGCCGTCGCTGGCGGTGTGGTTCATCGCATCGTTGTCGCCGTGGATCATGAATCCGCCGCGCCCGTACATCTGGTTATCGGCATCCGGTATCAGACGCGTCACGATCGGACCCTTGCTGTTCGGTCCGGGGGGATCGTCGAACCAGCCGGCAATGGTGTACATGCCGGGCGGAATCGGCCCGTGGTTCGGGATCCGGCAGTCCAGGGGATTGTTGAGGCTCGGGCCGTTGCCGCTATAGCCGATGCCCAGCAGCCGGCTACCGGGCGTCAGCATCTTTCCAGTCGAAATCTGGTATGTCCACATCAGCGTCTCGCCCCCGTGCGCTTCGCCAGCGCCTGCTTGGCCGCCATCTCGCTCGCCGTGTTGACCACATCCTGCACGGTGCGCCATTCCCCGGCCGCGTTGTCGGCGATCTCCTCATCGTCGAGAATGCCTTCCTCGATCTGCATGGCGATCTCCACGCGGTCCAGGCTGTCCATGCCTAGGTCTTCGGTCAGAAGCGCCTTCGGCGTCAGCTCCTCATCGTTGCAGCACAAGGTCGTTACCAGAATCTCCTTGACCTGCTCCTCGATCGTTGCCTTTCCCACAATTCCCCTCGTCTTTCCGATCCCTGACCCCTGACCCCTGATCCCTGTTCTTACATCGCGCAGTCGTGCGTGCGCCCCGCCTGGCTGGTAATGGCGCCATGATCCTCGTGCGCGCCATAGTGCAGCCCGTTCCTTCCCTGGTGCGCCCGCGGCCCGTTGTGGTTTCCGCCGGCCTTGTGCGCCTTCAGCTTGTTCTGGTAGGCGGCGATCGCGGCGCCCTTGCCCTTGGCGGCCTCAATCTTCTTGAAGTTGCCGGTGGTCTTCGTCCGTCCGATCGCCTTCACCGCCGCGCGGCCATGCGCGCCCTTCGGCGCGTGTCCCTTGCTCGCTGGATTCAGCTTCATCTTCGCCATCGCTTTATCCTCTCTCGTCCAGGTTTATCGACCTTGCTGTTTCCATTCAGAAGACTAGCACCACTCCAAGATACACCTGGCTAATCAAAATCAAAGTGCTCATGCCTTCGGCTCCTTCCGCTCGACTGCTTCTCGGATCAGCCCCACGACCCACCTGTTGAGCGAGACATCAGCGCAGACCGCCTTGATTTGCGCCTGAGACTTCAATAGCGCGGGTAGCCTCACCTTGATCTCTTCCGCATGATCAGGGACCGTAATCATGCCTTCGGCTCCTTGTCTTTCAGCGCGGCGACATACGCCTGGTACCATTTGCGCCAAGATTCGGTGTTCGAGTATGGCCTCTGCGCCGATTCGCCCGCGCGTGTATGATAATAAACAACCCCATTCCCGCTCATTTCGTCCTCCGGCGCTCGGCTGCCCGCTTCTGGACAACGCGCCCATCCAAGATGAGGTCAAGCAGGTACTCGCTCAGGCTCCAGCCTTTTAAGTCAGCCTCAGCCTTGAGCGCCCTTTTCGTCTCAACGGGTACGCCTGTCACTTTGAGGTATGTGGTGCTCATGTGGGTAATAGTACCCACATCAGCCGCGCCTTGTCAAAGGCCAGCACGCCTTTATTTTCTGCCAGACCCACCACAGCGCCCCGGCCACGTCGAGCACGCCTGCCGATAGCAGCCCGATCAGGAACACGCCCAGCATGGCTCCGATGAGGCTCAACGCGAGCAGAATCACTTTTCCCAGCGTTCCTTGATATAGGCCCGCAACTCCTCAATCATCGCGTGCGCGGCGGGCAGCGTCCGGGGCAGGGGCGCGGTGACGAACGGCACAGGCGCACACTGGATCGGCGGCTTCGGTTGGCCTGGTACCGGCGGAGGTGGTTCGAGCTTCGGTTTCATGGCTCTATCCTCTGAATCTGCGCGTCTTGCGGCGCGGTGTTGCGTGCGGTTGCGGGTTGCGGCGCGGCGTAGAACGAGTGTCCGTCTTTGCTCGTGCCCAGCGTGTCCTCTTGCGACGGCTCCTGTTTCCTGCCGCCCATCTCCGGGTAAAGATGGTAGTCCGGAGACACCGATGGGATGTTCAACTTGAACAAGACTTTCTGCTGATCCAGGCCCAGCGTCTCTAACTGGAAGCCCTGAATCCGCTGGCCCTCTTTCAGTTCGGTCTGCCCATCCTTCAACTCTTTCTGCCCACCCTCAAGCACATCGAGCCGGTTCACAATCCGCTCATGATCCTTTGCAATGAACGCGGAACCGCCCGCAATGGAAGCGACGATGGAACAGCAGACCATTATCACCGGCACCCAGTCATGCCACAGCGTCCGAAACCTCATTGTGAACCCAGCAGCCATCTCCGTTCTCCCCAGTTTCGGTTTGCCTTGCTCGTCCTGGCCCTTCCGATTACTGGGAAGTCAGCGATGCGCGGCGCTGCGTTGACATCATCGAATCCCCATGTTTTGCATAACGACATTCTGCATTGCGGTTCCACCGTTCGGCGTCACGAGTACCAGCGCCATTCCGTAGGCCGGAAGCGATACGCTGTAGCTCGTCATGTGCCCCAAGTCCGAGCGGGCGAACAAATCTCTCACATCCGGGTTGCTGTAGGCGCTGAGGTTCGCCGTCACGGTCTGGGTCGTGCTGGCGCGGTTCAACAGGCCCAGGGCGTAATTCCCATCCCACAGCATCTTGGTCCATACCTCACAGGTTGCGCTGCCGCAACTTGTCTGGCTGGTCCGCTTGGCAATCAGCCCCAGGGCGTCCTGATCCACCGCGATCACTTCCGGGTTCTTGTACATTGCCAGCAGCCCGCTCGACATGGCCGTAACATCGGTTCCGAAGATCAAAGGAGACGACCACAGAGAATCCATGCCGAACTGGGTCTGCTGCTGGGTGGCCGTGAAGGTTCCCGTAAGCGGCCCGCTCCCGGTTCCGTTCATGAGCATATCGGCATTCGCCCAATAACCCACGGCGCTGTAGCCCGATAGCCCGGCGGCTATGTCGATTGCGCCGTCGAAGTTCGCCCACAGCCCGTTGATGTCCTGCTGGTCGAACCGATACTCATTCTGCCCCACCGGCTTTGCCCACAGCCACAGGTTTGCCCACGGCGAAGGAGTGGTGCCAACCTGAATAATCATCGGACGGCTGCCGGCGCGAATGTCTTGCGCCATCAACTGCCAGATTTGAGGCCCAGCCGTGCTGTAGCAGGAACTATATCCGGCATCGACGTTGCAGCCATCGTAGTCCAAAAAGTCGGCTCCCCACGTTGCGAACTGGGTTGCATCCGCGCTCTCATGCTGATAGCTGCCGAGGTAACCGGCGCAGGTCGTGGAATAAGGGGAAGAGTAGATGCCGAACTTTTCTCCGTCCGCGTGGACATAGGTAACGGTTGCGGCCATTCCATCTGGAAACCGGGTTGCATTCGCCACCAGGTTCCCGCCCCCGTCCCGGCTTGCAGCGGGCCAGCCATCGTCCACCACCACGAAGTTGTAGCCAGCGGCCAGCAGCCCGGTTGACACAAGCCCGTCCGCCTGTGTTTTCACATAGGCTTCCGTGGGCGCTGATCCTTGAGCGTACCAGGTGCTCACGCCCATGCGCGGCGTTGGCAATAGGCCGTTCCATGCGAGCACGGTAGGGGAAGGAAGATTGCCGCAATTGTCGGTCGCGTCGCCGCTCAAGGGCCAAACAGCCGCGGCAAGCAACACAAGAACCCAGATATGGAGAATGCGTTTCATGGCGTGGTCACCGTCCAACTCATCAGAGTCGTTCCTCCACCTACGTTGGCCGGGCTTGGTCCAATAGCGTTGATCGGCTCGAAGTAGACGCCGATGTAATTGTACCCCCCGGAACTGAGATAGCCGCTCGCTGCCGTCTCTTTGTAGAGCGGGAGCCAATAACTTAAGTCACTTGAAACCCAGTAGCTGACATAGGTTCCGTCGTACTGAATCCTGTAAGCCCAGAAGTGCGCTCCATCCCGATTGATCGAAAAACTGTTGAGCGACGTATAGCTTCCGCATGAAGCCGTCGTGCAGCCGATCACCGCGATAATCGCATTCTCCTTCACATCCACTTCCACAATAGGGCCGGTGGGCGAAGACGCAACAATCATGCCGGTGTTGAAGTAGTCGGGCGCGCCTGGGGGCACGCTCAGCAGCGCGGTAGCGGTGAAGGGGACGACGGGAGCGGCTGTAAGCTGCCCTTCGACCTGCTCCACCGAAGCGCCGGAGTCAGCCATCAGGATGCCGGTCAGTGTGTTGCCGACAGAATACGTCCCGCTATGATTCAGTGCCGTGGTCAGGCCCGTTCCGGTCAAGGTTGGCGCTGTGCTCATGGCGGGTCCAAACATCCCGCTCCCAGCCAGTACAGACGAACAAGAAACCAGCGTCCAGGTGGTGCAAGCCCCGCTGGTTACCGTCGAGCATACCAGCGTCTCTTTGATGGTTCCACCTCCCGTGGAAGTATCTCCACAGGACGCCGCATCCGATACGCTCACCTGCGATACCCCGGCAACCAGGTTATAGCCGTTCGCAACGGTAATCGCCGGAAGCCCCGATACCAGTACGGGCGTCAGATTCAACATGCTGGCCCCGCTTCCGCCGGTTGCAACCGTTCCCGTAGCAGGCGTAATGCCATGCGCCCCATCTGTCACGACGGCAACCTTGGCAACTGTGCCCATATCGGTCCCGCCGAAACCACTCCCGGTGTTGTATTGCACCGACCCAGTGATGCCTCCAGGGCTTCCGCCCCCTCCGCCTGTGGAGCCGATCTCATTCCAACTCCATGTGCTTGCCCCGTAAGGCACCATGCACATATAGGTATTGCCTGCGGACGATCTGTACTGCATCAGCGTGTTGACGGTTGCAGAGCACACGAGCGTTGGCGGATCAGGTGTGTCGGTCAGCGGAGGCAGCATTCCCACCTGGACTATCGGCCCGGTGCCATTGGTAGGAGTCGTCACCAGAGGTGAGTTCGCCACAATCTGCGCGACCCCAGTTGTGCCGCTTCCCACTCCGCCCGGCGAGCACACCGTTGCGGGCGTTCCGGTCGGCACGGTATAGACGATCTCGAAACCCACAAACGTGATGCTGACGCCCTGCGCCGAGATATATCCAGCGCCATAAGTCTGCTCAATCAGCACGCCGATGGTGGCATTGTTGAGCACCTGAGTCAGTTCCGACACAGGAACCAAAAAGCATGTACCGCAGGCGCTGGTGGTGTAGGTAACCGGTCCAAAGCTCCCGCTGCTTGGCGGAAAGCCGCTGAACCAGGGATCGCTCCCGTTTGGCACAGTCATCTGCCCGGCGGTCAGCGAACTGGTTCCATAACCGCTGCCCACTAGAATGCCGTTCAGGGCCACGATAGTGGCATTCGGCGGCAACTGCGGCATTTGAAAGCCGCCCCATCCGATCTCCGCGCCTCCTAATCCAACGGCCTGCACCATCTCTGCGCCGCCACTCAAAGTGGATGAGGCTGTGTTCCCCGATGGCAAGTAGGTAGGCGGCCCAGGGTTGGGATTCAGGGTCCACGGATTTGGGGCAGCCCAATCTGTCGTAGGCAGCGCCCACGCCACATACTGTCCGCTCGGCGGACTCATCGTCGGCACGTTCGATGGGCAGGAGAGCGCATTCTGGCCGTAAGCTGTCGGCACGTAGCCCGACAGATGGCCTCCAGAATTGGTCTGGAAAGTGACGTTGCTGTAGCCGGTGGGCGGTGCGGGCGTCGTGTCGTCGAAGTTCAACAGTGCTTGGTCGGCCAGGTCTGTGCCATTGTGCTGGAGTTCGAGGCTCGTGCCGCCTCCCGCTTCCAGTTCCCAGCCGTCAGAGGCGCAATGATAGCGGGTGTTGGGGATCACGGCCGTGTTCTGGTAAGGCTGCCCATAATTCGCGGTGCTGCAGGGCACGCTCAAACTCGTTGGCGTTCCCGCGCCGGTGATTGGCGGCCATTTGATTTGTGTTACGGCGTTGATCTGCGCCGCTGCGGTGCCCACAGCCATGCCTAGCGCCAGCGCGGCCAGCGCCGCGGCGTTACGGGTTGACAAAACAAAGCGCGTCGATGCGGTCATTCGGATCTCCAGCTTCGGTTGCAAAGTTCAGCGTGGCCACATTGGCCGCGGTAGTGTAGCTCAGAGTAGGCAGCGCCTGCCCGTAGGGTAGCGCCACGCCGTTGTAAAACAGGGCCACAATCGCGCCCGGAGCCGTGTAAACCGTTCCCGGAACTGCGCCCGTGCAGGGCAGATAAGCCAGCGTGCTCCCTCCCGGCAGCGGAGGAACGATCGGCGTGGCGTTGCTCAGGTCGACCGTCTCTGTGCCGCTGAACTGATACATCCCGCACTGCACCACGTTGTCGTCGCCGTCCAGCACCATGATGCTGTAGTAGGTTCCCGCCGGCGTAATCACGTCGTTGCCCCACAGTTTGATGCTGATTACGCCGGCCGCCGCGATCAGGTCAAACGGCCCCGGCTTGGCTATGATCGCCGTTCCCGCCACCACCGGAATCACCGGCCCGTAGCCGCACAGCGCAATGCGCAGCTTGCCCTGGTTGCCGGCGGAGCTCACCAGCGCGCCGGTAAAATCCTCCAGCGTGGCCGTCAGCGTGATTTGCGGTGTCAGCGGCATTTGCTTTTGCCTTTCCTGATCCCTAACCCCTGATCCCTGTTTTCATCACTCGAAGAATAGCATTGTCCACAAACTCGCCGCCTCGCGGTGGTTTTCGGGATCGTGGATGATCCGCTCCACAAACCAGGCGCTTGGCGGTTCCTTCAAGAAAAACCAGTACTTCGCGTCCTTCAGCGCCTCTTCGATCGTCTCCTCGTCCGGCAAGCTCCCCGCCAGGGCATCGTGACGGCCGCCGCCATAGTAAATCTCGTCGATGTCCCTCAGCAGCCGGCTGAAGGCCTTCCCGTTGGGATCCAGTTTCACCCTCGGGCCCGGCAGGTTACCCATGCAGTCCTCCGCCTCTTCCAGCACAGTCAGCCAGTTGCCGTCGCCCCAGCCGGCCTTCACGCGGTTGCGGATACAGTAGCAGATCGCCTTCATCTGCTCCAGGCTGGCGCCTTCGCCCGCCCACCGCGCCGCGGCCATCGCCAAAGCCGCTTTGTTTAGCTCGCTGGCCGTCATTGCACCCTCCCCGCCTGGTTCCGCATCTTCATCAACTGCTCCAGATACCACGCCGCGGCCGGTCCGCTGCCCACCGGGAATGCCTTGTGCGCCTGGGCCTCGGTAATCGCTCCGCAGCGGATCATGGTCAGCAGCGCCGTCCGCCAGCCCAGGTACTTGGCTGTCGTCGGCACGCCGAACTCGTTGAAGTTCATCACCATCCACTCCGTGCCCAGCGGCCATTGAAGAGTGCCCACGCGCAGCAGCTCCGGCTCCGCAAGCTGCTCCACGGCCGACATCTCCATCAGGATCCGCGTCGCCTCCTCGATCATCTTGGCGGCCAGCGTGAAGTTCCTATCCGCCTCGCTGTGCAGGTGCAGCGCCCGCAGCAGCCCCGCCTTCAAAATCACGGCCTGCGCCTCCTCGCGCAGCTCCCGCGCCTTCGCCTGCGGATACTCGGTCACCGGCTTCTGGCCCGTCCACAACGGATTGCGCATGTAGAGCCCTACGCGCCCGCTCTTCGCCTCGGGGGTGCTCTTCACCACGTTCATGCTCAGTTTGATGCGCCCCTTGCCGGTCACCTTTCCAAGCCGGTCGTAGAACTGCGGCGGCGTCAGCAGTTGCCCGTAGCGCATCTCCTCGTTTTCCTTGCCCTCCCAGCGTTGCTGGCCCTCCCACTTCTGGTCCTTCGATTGCAAGCAGGCCATCTCGTGCAGCGCCCAGGTCTTCTCCAGCGCCTCCTGCGGGTTCTTGGCCTCCTCCGCCTCCCGTGCCATCCTTTCCATCGCTTCCACCACGCGCGGGTGCCGGCTTAGCTCGTTCAGCGTCCGCGTGTCCTGGAAGTCCTGCAAGCTCGGTTTCTGGCGCAGCTCCTCTTCCGGACCGATGCGCAGCGCCAGGCCCAGGTCGTCGAGCGCGCTTTCGTCCGTAGGGTCTGGAATCCACCGCCCGCCGTCGATCTCTTCGGCTGCCTTGCGGATCTCGGCGTCCGCCGGGTGCGCCTTGGGCGCGCTCTGATCCTTGGGCTTGATAATCACATTCGGCATCTGGATCGTGTCGCTCACGCCTGCCTCACAATCCGGGGATCGACGCCTGTTTCCGCCACCGTCAGCGCCAGCCCTTGCTCGGCGAAGTATTCCACCTGCCGCCGCGTCTCGTCGTCCCTGACCCCTGATCCCTGATCCCTGATCCCTGTTTCTTCCATTTCCCGCCTGCTGATCAACTCCCCCAGCGCGTCCGCCAGGTCTTCCGACACCTTGCGCACATTCTCATTCGCCGCTCGCTGAGAACAGTTCTTTACGATGTAGCGCATCTCCTCCAGCCGTTGCGTCGTCACCATTTCCCGCCTGCTAATCAACTCCCCCAGCGCGTCCGCCAGGTCTTCCGACACCTTGCGCACATTCTCATTCGCCGCTCGCTGAGAACAGTTCTTTACGATGTAGCGCATCTCCTCCAGCCGTTGCGTCGTCACCATCAGCTCACCGTGCCTTCCAGCGGAATGCTCACTGTCCGCCTGCGCAGCTCGATCAGTTCGCCCAAGCCCTTGGCCACATCCGCCCAGCTTTTCCGCATCCACTCGGTTTCTTTGTTGCGCCTCGACCGCTGCACAGCCAAATCATGCAGACCCTTCAATTGCTCCATGGTCAGCGGTTTGTGACCCCTGACCCCTGTTCCCTGTTCCCTGTTCCCTGTCATTTCTCATTCCCCTCGTTGCTTTCTTCCGCCTGCCGTTCCCGGCTGGTTTCTGTTTCCTGTTGCTGAATCATGGTTGCCAGCATCGGCCCATAGTGGTCCGGGTTGGCGCCCGAGTCGATAGCGAAGATCAGATTCTGCGCCACCTTCGGATTGGTGAGCACGGCATCCATCACGCGCCTGGTTGCGGCTGCCGTCGCCCAGCCGGCCGCGCCTCCCATTTCGTAGGGCATTCCTGCCATGTGGCCCAGGTATGCTCCCGCCGCTATCGGACCGACGTGCAGGCTCATCAGGCCGTTCACCACCGGCTTGATCGCCACGCCAAACTTCGCCCGGGCTGTCCCGGTCCGGTTCAGCTCTGCCACCCTGAAGAGCGTGTCCAGGTTGTCTTTGCCCACCACGCGCTCCAGCGGCCCGCGCCCCATCCTCTGCTGCAACCGGCTCAGGTTGTTCATCAACCGGCCGCCGTCGAAGCCGCGATACTCCCAGCTCCGCGCGCTGCTGCTGGCGTTGCCTGTGAAGCTGCCATCCACGGCCGCGGCCACCGCTTTCATTTTTTGCGCGTTCTTGAAAGCGTCGTTGAAGCCGCTCAATTCCTTGGGACTCACCGCGCCATGAATATCTTTCATCAACTGATCCATCTGGCGGTTCGTCTCGTCCACAGCCTTCTCAGCGGCCGCCTGAGCTTCCAGCCCGCTCGCGCCCTTGTAGGCTGCCCAGGCATCCTTGTTGGCCTGCCGAATGGCGTTGAACTTGCCTCCGGTGATGTCATTGAAATGCTCGTAGCCGTCCGTCGCGAGCTTGTCGAGCTGGTTAGCAGCTTCGGTATAGCTGCCCGTCTTCTTGAGCGTTGCGGGGATGTCAACCGGCAAAAAGTTCGGCTTGCCGGCGTTGGGCAGGTTCGCCGTCACCCGCTCGTGATATTCGCCCAACTGTTTCATGGCGTCGGCGCGGGCTTCCAGTATCTGCCGCTGCTGCGCCGGCGGCATATGCTCAAACTCCGGCCCATCCACAATCTTGTTCAGGTTGGCGACGTGCGCGCTGGCAATGTTCGCATCCTGGGTTTTCAGCACGCCGCCGCCTCTGGCTACATCCGCTTGCGCCTCTGCACCGCCCTCTGTGGCGGGCGTGTAAGCTTGCACACGTTTAAGCATCCTGTCGGGTACCGTTTGGGCTGTCGATCCCATCTCGGCGCGATTTTGCGGCCCCACTTTTCCTTCTCCCTCGACTCTCGATGCTGCTGGATCAAACTTTGCGGCCGGGTGTGCGATCCGGCCCGTTGTTCCTTCTTCCGGCGTCACTCCGCGCAGATTGAACTCATACGGCCCGGTAGAAGCCGGTAGCCCCGGCGCGCTGGGCGGCACGGCGCGGCTCTCGTTCACTTCCTCCAGGTGCCCCGCCAGGGATCCTCGCGCCGCATTGCGAATCGATTCCTGGCCGGCCGCCTGTTGCGGCGTGGCGCGCGCATTGCGCACCTCGGCGGATACCGGCGTCGGAACTCCGCCCACATCCTCCAGCGTCGTCGCCCGCTTGGCGATCGCGGAGCTGAGCCCCTGCCCCGCCGCATCCAACGCGCCGCCCAGCGCCGCGGTCGTCATACCCGCGCCCACCGCCGCTCCAGTGTCGCCTCCGGTCTTCACATAGGTCTGCGCGCCGCCCGCCATGCCCTGGCGCACAGCCGTGGTGCCGATCTTGATGATCTTCTGGATGGGCGCCGGCAGCTTCTCCAGGATGCTGGCCACTCCGGTAGCTTCTTTGAGCTTCTCCGCCATGGGAAGCATTTCAGCGCCCTTCCCGAGCAGTTTGAAGAGACCATCCATCCCGATGAACTCGCCGATGTTCTCTCCCGCCTCTCCCACGCCCTGCGCCACACCCTTCGTGGGCGTCGCCGCGGCCTCCTGCAGCATCTCTTCCGGCCTGGTCAGCGGCCCTCCGCCGCGCGCCAGGCGGTCCACGCCGGCGGCTGTCCGCTCCACTCCCGCGCCCGCGCCTGTGAACAGGTTTTGGGCGACCTTTTCCGGCGCTTCTGAAACGCTGTCCAGCAGTTTCAGCGGATGATACCAGGGCAAGCCGTCCAGGTAACGGTCGATGGCGTCCTCGTCCACCGGCAGCGCCGCATGGTCGCGCGCATAGCGTTCCAGGGTTCCCTGGTCGGCAAAGCGGTGTCCCGCTGCCCCGGCCTTCTCCACGTTGCTGAATGGGATATCCACCGGCTGGCCCTGCGGATCGAGCATCTTGTAAGTGCCTTCGCCGTTGGCGTTGTAAGCCATCCCCTTCGGCTGCTGCGCGTTCACGCCGTCCGGCGCCCCGGTAGTTGCCGGGTTGTTACCGGGTGCACTCACCGGGGTGGCTTTGCTCATATCGAACAAGGGTTGCGCCGCCTGCGCTGCGCCGATGGGCACAGCTTTTGACATATCGAAGAGAGGCGCCGTGTTCATTGCGGGGCGATCCCATAGTCAACGGTGCCGGTTGCGTTCGTCCAGTGCATTTTCCCATCGGGGCCAGGCGCTTTGTATGTTGCTCCCGCCGGTGGCGCAGCCGGCTGCGCGATCGCGTCCTTCTGCACAAATTCCTTGGCTCCCAGCCCTTCCAGAATCTTCGTACTCTCGGGCGAGAGCATCTGAAAGTCTCGCGGCCTGCCCATGCCGGTTTCGTACTGGTGGCTCAGAGCGTCATAGCGCCCATTCATCAGCGTCAGCGCCTCCTGGATGCCGGCCTTGATCTGGTCGGGCGTCTGCGCCGTGCTCATGGTTTCCTTCCAGCCCTGAATCTCCTGGTCGGTTCCGGCGGTGCGCTTGAAGATAGCGCTTAGTTCGTCGGCCACGGCGTTGACATCTTTTTTGTACTGCCCCGGCGCCGTGGCTCCAAACCATGGCCCAACGGTATTTTTGAAGGCATTCGCTGCTTGGAAATTCGTGTTTCCCAGCGCCGCGCCTGTTTTGTTGAGCTGGTCGAGATGCTGAATTGCAGTGTTCAGGCTGCGGATGTTTGTGGCTGCCTCGCCGCTGGTGAAGTCCTGCAACAGCTTGTGGCGCGTGCCGTACTGCTTCTCGTCGTAACTGGGATCGATCTGCTGCGCCAATCCAATCGCCGTCTCGCGGTCAACCTGGCCGCTCTTGGCAAATTTGCGCTGCGGAAAGGTCGCAGGATCGGTTCGGTAATCGAGCAAGCCTTTCACCGCCGCCTGAATCGGAGCGGGATATTGTTCCAGTCCTGCGGTTCCAGTCGCTCCTGGCGTCGGCGTAGCAGTTTGGGCTCGTTTTGCTTCCGCCTCGGCACGCGCTTTTTCCGCTTCCGCATAATTTTTGGCTGCTTCCGCTGGCGCAGCCTCGGCACGCGCTGTTGCCTCGGCACGCGCTTTTCCCGCTTCCGCATAATTTTTGGCTGCTTCCGCTGGCGCAGCCTTGGCCCGCGCTGTTGCCTCCGCGGTCTGCGCCACTTTCAGGCCGGTTTCCACCTGGTCTGTCTTGTACTTCAGCGCCGCATTTCCGGCCGCCGTGTTGTAATCGTCGATCTCCCCCTGGGTGATCGGGCCGGATGCTTTGTGTTCGAGATATTGCCCGGTGGTGTTGTCGAAGGTATGGAAAATCGCTCCATCCGGCAGCACGGTGGCCCGGTAGCCGGGCGTCGTCTTGTAAACCTTGAATCCGGCCACCTGGCCATTCTCGTAGTTGGGAACAAACTCCAGCGCGTGATTTTTTACCAAGTCTTCCATCAGTTGCGGATTTTTAGCCATCAGGTGGCTGATGTCCCCGACGTGTGCGGTAGTTCCCAGCAGAATTCCGCCATTCTCCTTGAGCCGGTCTTCCTGCTTGTCGGCGAACTGCTCATCCTCCTGGCTGGCCTTCACCTTCAACCGCGCTGCGGTGTAGGCGTGCTCCGCCATCTGCATCCGCAGCAATTGGTTGTTCGCATTGTCCAGCGTCTGCTGCCGCGCCTGTTCGGTCATCTCTTTCTGCTGCTTTTGCTGCTGTTGCTGATCCTGCTGGCCGGCCTCCACACCGGCCAGCGCCGCCTTCCCCATGTTGCCCGCGCCCTTGCCAGCCGCCAGCCCCGCCGCCGCCCCGTGGATAGCTTCTCCGGCAATGCGCAGCCACTGCTCTCCATGGGTCAAGCTCACCTGCTTGACATAGCTGTTTCCGTCCTGGTCCTTGCCGATCTCCGGCCGCGTCTTCCCCGTCAGCGCGTCTGCGATCGAGTCCATCACGCCCAGAATGCCGCCGCGCTTCTGCGGCGTAATCACCGTCGGTTGCGCGGGCGCGGGGGCTGCGGGCGGCGCGCCAGCGGCCGCTCCTGGCGTCGCTGGGGTTGCGGCGGCCTTCTGCGCGCTTGCCGTCGGCTGCGCGGCGCCCTGCGCGGCTTGGCTCCAGTCTCCTCCGCCTGCTGCGGGCGCCGGCTGCTGGCTCGCTATCTGCGCGCTCTTGTCTCCGCTGCCCGTCTGGTCCGGTATTGCTTGTGCCTCAGCCATGATTTTCCTCTTAGGTCTTGAATCCGCCCTCAGCCCACCCGCCGCCGAGCGCTCCCGCCGCGCCAATCGCGGCATTGATCCAGGAGTTGTTTTCCTGGGCAATCTGGTTGGCCGTGGTTCCCGCCGCCGTGCCCGCTCCGGTCGCCGCGGTCTCGTAGCCCACGGGATTATCCCCGGCGGCAATGCTCATCAGCCCGCTGCCCGCCTGTTGCCATTCCTGGTACCCCTGGTTGTAATTGGCTTCCTGAATCTGCGTTTCCTCGCCGCTTTCGCTTTGCGCCGCCTTCTCCGCCACCTGCTGCTGCATCTCCGATTGCGCCCCGCTGGGCAGCGGATTGGTCCCTCCACCCTCCGCGGCGATCGCCTCGCCCGTCGCCTTCGCTGCCTGGGCGTAATTCTCTGCGGTACCCTCCACCGCCTGGGCGTTCAGGGTATTTGTCTCCTCCTCACTGAAGCCTTGCTGGTTCGGCCCGGCGGCGAATATCTTGTCGAATTGCGCTTTCAGCGGCGCGTACACAGCCTGCTGGTCGGCGTACTGCTCGGCGGTCATCTGCTGAGCCTGCTGGTAGGCCTGCATCTGCTCATCTTGCAGTTGGGTCTGCGCTCCGGTCGCTCCGCACATCCTGCATTCCTTTCCAGGTTCACACGCCGCTCTGGCGGATCAGCTTCTTCCTCAGCATTTCCCCATGGCGCTCGAACCCCAGCCGCTTTATGCAGAATCGTATCAGGCTTTCGTTCCTGCTGTCGAAGATAAGTTCCTCCGCGCCCATGGGAATCACCGTCCGCTCCAGCCACTGGCAACCCTCGGCCAGCGCCCTGAAGACGCGCATGGGCCGCCCCTCCTCGCAGGGCGGGAACTGGATGAAAATCTGCACCACGTTGTGTATCGGACCTTCCATGAGCGCCATGCTTTTTATAATGTGCATCTTGAAGAAGTAGCACGGCCCCTGCCGGTCGCTGAGCAGGAACCCGTCGCGTCCCAGTCTGTTCTCCAGCCAGAATCCGGGGTCGATCGTGCCGGCGTGCTCCGGGTCCGCCGCCGTCCACCGCTCCGCCAGCTCGCGATCGCGCTCGTCCGTCGGACGCAAGAAGCAATCTCCGAACTTGAAGGTATTCAGCGCCGTCATGGTTTTTCTGACCCCTGGCCCTTGACCTCTGTTTCCTGCTTTTCAATTTGCTGCACTTCGTACTCCAACTGCCCGCCACACAGCGCGCATTTCCCAATCGGGCTGCCCGGCCCGGGCTTGTGAATGTACAGCGGCGATGTCCCGCACATCAGCTCGCCCAGCCGGTCAACCTCCTCCAAGCTGATGAGGCTGCCAAACCTCAGAATCTTGGCATGGTCCGCGTTCTTCACGCATTGAATCTTCAACCGGATTTCAGCCATGTGCCGCTTCCGGCTCGCAGGGGTTAGGGGTTAGGCGTGAGGGATCAGAAGCCGCTTTTTTGGTGCAAATGCGGCTGTTACATAAGGTTTCCTCTTCATCGACCCATCCGCAGGCTTCACCCGTCCGTCTGTCAATGCACGGCGTGAACTCGGTACAACCGCAAATACGGCAGATTCCTCTCACTGGCGCAGGCCTCCGCAGAAACTCATTCAACTCGGCCAACTGAGCAGCTATCTCAAATAAGACTACCGCCTGGATTGTTGGCATTGCTTGACTGTTAGTCTTGAGAGCCTCGCAAGCGTGTTCTCGAAGTTCGTTCGCGTTCATCCCTATTCCCCTTTCTAACCCCTAACCCCTAAGCCCTAACCCCTGATCCCTATCTCGCCGCTTGCTCCTTGCGCTCGTCCTCGGTCGTCGCGTAGATGCCCCAGTCCATTAGCTCATCCGCGGCGGCCTGCGTCCCGTAATCGAACTTGGTCAGAATGCAGTCGCTCACCAGGCTGCGCCCGTTGATCTTCGTCTTGTAGCGGTCGCTGTAGACGCTCACGCTCTCGGGCACCGGCTTGGGAGGATCCTGATCAATCTGCAGCAGCGGATCCCACGGCCGCGCCGCCGAGGCCGCAATCTCGCCCAGCAGAATGCTCACCGCCGGCCGCGCGCCCACCGCCGCGCTCTTGGCGCTGATGTGCACCACTTCGGTGGTCTGCCCGGTCGGGCACAGCAGGTTCACGCCCTTGACATCCCACGCCGGGTAAGCTGTGCCGCCGGTGAACACTCCCGGATGATCCCGGTCGGAGGCGTTGTCATTCCATAATGTCCCGCTTGCGTCGCGCGCCAAAATCGGTCCACCACCCACCGGAGGCCCAATCAGCAGTTGGAAAATCCCTGGGCTGGTCTCCACCGATTGCACGGCGCTTGTACCTCCCACAACTGCCGCCCTCGGGCTCCATAGCAAGCCGCTCTCCGGAGGCGCCACGCTCGACATGCGGAACCAGCCTACGGCTCCATCCGCCACGTACATCCCGGTATCTCTCGTGTTGGCGATGCACCAGCTCAGAAAGGCTGTCGCCGGGTTGTAAAGCGCACTGTTGAGGCCGCCGGTAGTGACTTTCAGGAACTGATCTCCGATCGGGAATCCGACCTCCGTGTAGCCGCTCTGCGGATTGAACGGATACTGGATCGTGATGCTGCTCACCTTTGCGTTAGCCTCCATCAGGTAGATCACGGTCCCCAAGATGTCCAGGGCGTTGTAGTTTGCCAGGTTCACCTTGTCGCAATACTTGGTCGCGTAGAAGGGATTGCTGGCCGTTCCCAGTCCCAGCACAATCTCGATTCCGCTCGTGGTGAAAACAAGCAGGGCTCCATTTTCCACCGTGATGGGCACGGCGCGGATAAAATTGCCCTTCAGCGGAATTTCGTTCAGGGGCGGAAAAGCCGTCGCGCCATTGCCGGTTATGGTGTCCGGGCCGCCGCTGTAGTAGAGCGTGGATCCCAAACCCATCCAAACTCTTTGCAGATAGAAAACCGGAGCCGTCATTCCCGGTTGTGGCGGATCGTTGCTCTCGGCCACTGGCGCGGGAATAAGAGCGTTCAGCGCGCCGCCGCCCGTAGTGCTGGTGTCGGGGATCCCCAGTTCGCCATAATCCAGGCTTGTTCCCAGGGTATCGGTCGGGGTTTGGTCTTCGAGGATCAGCGTGGCTTGTCCCTGAGCCGTCCTCCAAATCCAAATCTGATCTATCTGCGTATCGGAGTCAAAGCCGTCCAGAATTTCAAGGTACGGTTGCAGGCCGCTGGTGTTGGCTGGCCCGAGAATCCCGCCGGGGATAGTCACCGGCAAAGATGCCGTGGACACCGATCCATCGATCGAATGAGTCGAAAAAGCATAGCTGACCGCGGCGGTCGTCAGCTTTACCCCCGGCCCTACGCAGGTCCAGGTCAGCGCGCCGTCGCTGGTGGTGGCTCCCACCGTCGTGGCCCAGGTGGGCTCTGATCCTCCGGAGTTCCCTCCGCCTCCGTTGGTTACAATCTGCAGGTTCTGGTTCGAGTCCACAATGACGAGAATTTGTCCCGAGACGCTTGCATTCCCGAAGGCGGTTGAAGCGGTCCAAACTCCGGATGGTCCAAAGTTCCACCAGACGGCCGTGCCGTCCACAGTCAGCGAATATGGACCTTGCCCCACTGTCCAGTTGGGGTAATTCAAGCCGGTTTTGTAGTTCGTTCCGCCAGGAACGAAGTTCATCATCACCTGAATGTTTTGGTTTGGGTCGAGTATCGAATAAAACTGGCCCTGCACGGTGTTCGCCTGCCAAAAACGCGCTCCATCTGACACCAGAAGCGGGGATCCATGGAAAGAAGATGCTCCCAGACCCCAATTCTGCAATGCCGTCCCATAGCATTTCCACTGCTGCCCGGCGTCGGCTGTCACCGCGAACTGCGTTCCACTGAAAATGGGCGCTGTCGCCCCCGTCGTTCCGTTGCCCGTCGATCCTGTGCCTGTATCCGCGGTCTGGGCATAGGCTGTGTGCGCCAGCGCGATGGTGAAGATGCCCAGCGTCGTCGAAACGATCGAAGCCACCGGATAAGTGTGCGTGTTCAAGTAAGTTGCTCCGGTAAGCCCGCTGAAGCTCACCGCCGCGCCCACCAGGTTGGGAAACTGCTCCGGAACCGCCTGCGGATTCACCCAGATCGTCACCGTCGTCCCATTCGACGCCGTAGCCACAATTTGAAGCGAGATTCCGCCCAGCGCCATCTGTATGGTTCCCGGCGCCGCGCCTTCGTTGATCAGATTGCCGGAGTTGAATGTCTTGCTCGGTCCCCATCCTCCCGGATAAATCCACTTCTTCAGCGCATTCGACCGCGTGAAAAAGAGAGTTGTTCCGACTCCTAAAAAGCGGGTCGGTCCGCCTCCCGATCCGCTGTAGACGGTGCTCTTTCCCCCGCCCGTTGCGTCATAAATGCTGCCATCGCTCCCGTCGGCGAGTATGCGGATGATCTCCTGGCCGTACTGGATGCACTTGAAGGCATAGAAACTCAGAATCGACGGAAAGGTTGTAGAGTTCCATTCCGGATTGCCCGGCCGGCGGATATCGGTCAATTTGGCGCTGATCTCCCGGTTCAGCCCATCCCACATGGAGTCGAACCGGCTTCCCTGGTAGAACTTTTTGATCAGATAGGCGGTGGCCGCGTCGCGGTACGGGCTGCGCTGGGTCCACAATCCTGTGAACTGTTCGCCGCCCATGTTGAGCGCTCCGTACCGGGTTGGGTCCGTCTGCGCTCCAGTCGCCTGTATCGGGTTAGCCATTGGTCGCTGCGCTCCTGAAAACAGGGGTTAGGGATTAGGGGTTAGGGGTCAGTTCCGGCTCGCCGCCGCTGTTGCTTGGATTCAGCAGCGCCGTCAGCCGCGCCTGCAACACGATCTGCAAGATGTTGGCCTTGTCCGAGCCTCCGAGTCCAATCACCGCATCGCGCAGTTCCATGTCGCTCACCGCGGCGATCGCCTCGTCCACCTGCTCCACGGGAATCTCCAAGCTGATCGGGAAAACCAGTTGGGGCGCATCCTCCGCTTCGGTCTCGTCCGCCGGCTCCGGCGCCTCTACATTCTCCGCTTCGGCGCTTGCGGGTTTCAGTTTTTGGGCTTTGTACCAACTGATCTTCAAAGCCTTGGCTACGGCGCTGACACTTTTGCCTTCCTCAAACAGTTGGGCAGCTTCGGTTTCGAGTGCATTCTCCATAGCGGGATAATACCGTCACTCTCTCCACTATGTCAAGTGGTTTATTGCGCGCGGCCGGACGCGCCTGTCTGCCCCGCCGCCTGGCTGCGCTGGAAGGTTCGCGTCACATTCATCCAGTCGCCGATAAAGATCGCCTTAGCCTGCTCATCCAGCCCATCCTGGGTGGCCAGCAGGCCGCTTACAAAGTCCTTCTCCCAGATCGGGAAGCGCGTGTCGTTCACCAGCAGCCCCGCCAGCGCCAGCAGCCCAATGTTGAAAAGATACCCGTACTCATCCGCCACCGGACCCCACAGGCTCCCAAAGCTGGTCATCAACGTGGGCTTCTGCTGGAAGTCGAAGTTGGCGGTATAATCCGCGTCCGGCGTGTAGTTGAAGCGGAAGGTAATGTTGCCGGCGTTGTCGTCGTACTGCGGCGCCGCAATTGTGGGCCTGGCCACGCTGCTGTTCTTGGGCAGCGCCACGGCGCCCTGCAGGGGCATGTCGTTGCCCTCCGCATCCGTCAGCCATTGCGTCTCAATCCGACCCAGCGTGGGCAGCGCTTGCGCATAATCCGTCCCGCCCAATTGGCTGATCGCGAAAGCCGCGTGCCCGCGGTTCGCCCGCCAGATAAACGGCGCGCCCAGAATGCGCTGCTTGATAATGTTCGCCATGGTAATGCCGGGCTGCTGATTGTTGACGTTCAGCAGTTGATTCTTCAGCAGCGTCGAGCAGAACGCGGCGGAGTCCGAGAACGTCAGTGTGCTGGCCATCGGTCGTTCCTGCTTTCCTTCCCACGGGCTTTAGTACGGCTGGTCCGCCGTGTACGGCCCAATCTGGTCCCAGCGCCGCTCTACAACCTGCGTCAGCGGAACCAGGCTATAGACGTTCGGCTCCTTGTCGCCCTCTCCGGTCATGTCCGCCACAATCTCCGCCACCCAACCCTTGATGAGTCCTTCCTTGCCCTTCACCAGCGCCAGCATCTCCTGGCCGCGCTTGGCGTCCGCCGGGTTGGGGCTGGCCGCCAGGCACTCCGCCTCCAGCCCGCGCCGCACATGCCGCAGATAACTATCCGGGAAGGGATTCAGCGCCTGCTTGAAGGTCGCGATCGTGGGCGGCTCCATTTGGTAGTAGGGATTGATCTGGTAAGTCGGCCCGGTCTGGTTGGGCAGCTTGTCCACTCTGAATCCCTGGCTGCCGCCGCTTACTACCGTCCACGTGCAGCCGCCGTCCGTCACCGTCACACCCTCGGCGCTCTGCGCCGGCGCGCTGGGCTGGCTCGTTCCCGTCGTTCCAAAGCCGGTCAAGATCAGGATGTTCCCGTTGGCGTCCACAAAGTTCATAATCGGGTTGGCGCCCTGCGGGCCGCTCGTCACCAGCGGGTAGTAAGTTACTCCCGGCCCCGGCCAGCTTCCGAAGCTCAGCTCGGAGTTGTACATCCAGCAGATCTCTCCCGGCCGCCACATCTGCACGCTGGTCCGGCTCAGTCCGCGCCTCCAGGTCAGGTTCCACAGCGGCTTGGGGATCTGCGTGTTGTTGATGTCGATCATGTCGCAGTCTTCGCCCCAGCCGATCGGCCCGGCCGCCTGCGCAGGCTGCGGATAGTCCTGCTGCCAGCTATTCGTATAGAAGGGCGTCGCCACGGCGCGGTTGAACTTCCAGTTGAAGCGCGCCGTCAGCAGGTCGGCGAAGACGCGGTTGATCATCTCCAGAGCCAGCGCGTTGCCGTAGCCTCCAGGCACGTGCCGCGGATCCGGGATTCCCTTCCCGGCCATGGCGTCGAGTAGGGTTTGCAGAGTTTGGGAGCTGTTTGCCGTCGCACACCGCCTGATCTCTGATCTCTGAACACTGATCCCTGTTCTTGCGGCTCAGGGCCAGTTTGCCGGGGGAATAGTCGGCGCCCTGGCCCTGCCGCTCTGCCGCGCTTACCAGGAGGCATGGCGCGCCGGCATCCCGTTGGCTTACCCCACAACCTCGATCTGGGCATCCAGCAGTTGCGCGCTGGGCACGGCCGCCGTGCCTGTCGCCATGGTTACCGCCAGGGTCTCCGCCGTCAGCAAGTTCACCGTCGGCGTGCTGAAGGTGATCTTCGCCGGCACACTGGTTGTCGCCCAGGGCGTAAATCCGGCCACATTCGCCACCCCCAGCACCACCGTGCTGCTCGGGTTCGTCCACGTCGCCTTGGCAATGTTGGTGTCGGTCGAAGCGGCCAGAAAAGTGTACAGTGCCGTCGCGGTCAGCGCGGCGGTCGTTCCCAATACAACTTGATTGCCCACCGCTGTGCCGCCGTGCACAATAAAGGTCACCAGCGTGCCATTCACGGTGATGGTGTCCCCGGCGGTCGGGTTCGTCCCCACAGTGATCGTGTCGCTCGACCCGATGTTCGAGTCCAGGAACTCCGTGATCGCGGCCGTCGTGGCCGTGCCCAGGTCCGCCTTCACATGCCCGTAGCTCATAATGGCTGCGGTCGCTCCCGTCGTGGCCACCAGCAGCTCGAACTCGAAGTCGATAGGCAGGTTCACGCTGGCTGCCGTGTTCGTGGCTGTCGTCGAGATGGAGCAGAGCGTCACTCCGCCCAGCGTCAGCGCCAGCGTGATGGTCGCCACGTTCGAGCTGGTGGTCGAGTACACCATGCGCCCGCGCACGCGCACTCTGCGGTTCTGCACGTTCAGCGCGCCCGCGTTCAAGGCCAGGCTCAGCAGCGTCTGCGCCGTGGTGATTGCGGTCAGCGCCAGCGCGTTCTCCACAATCGCCAGCCTCGAAAACAAGACGGCGCGCGTGCGGCTTGCTCCGCTGATCTCCAGGATGTTGTTCTCCGTGTCCAGGATCAGCGCCTGCTGGTCATATGGGTTGGTTCCTGCCGCGTTCAGCGGCCCAAAGCTCAAACGGTCTGCGCCCATCGTCCTGCTCCTTTTTGGCTAGTAACCTTTCAGGATTACCCAGCCGGTTGTCGCTACGCCAGTCAGTGTCACGGCGCTCGTTGAAAGTGCGCTCTCGATCGCAGCGCTCCCGCCTTCCACATCGGGCGTCACGGTAAATGCCGTGGGAAACGTATAAGCGGCCGTCCCTGTGCAAGCGGCAGCGTAGGCTATGACTTCCTTGAAGCTCGAACCCTGCTCGGGCTGGGAGTAGGTTACCGTCCCCGAAGTGGAGCAGTTCACGACCGATTGCGCCGATGAAACGTTCACCTTCGTGAATCCACCGGCGGCCGGTGCCGTTCCTCCGATCGCCGGCGGGCTGGCCAGGTATGTCGCTCCATCCGTGGCCACAGGCGCAATCGCGCTTCCCAGCGGCTTCCAGCTCAAAAAGAATGTGTGCCCGTTGGTCGTGGGGCTGGCCAGCAGTCCGGTCAGATTCAACGCCGTCTGGTATGGAACGCTTCCCAGCGCGCCCCCCGCCAGATTGCCCGCCGTGGCATTCCCGTTCGAGGGCGCGCCCACATAGTGAAAGGTCACCACGGTTGTCGAGTCCCCGGCGGTGTAGGTAATCAGGTTAATGCGCAGATAAATCACCGGCGCCGCGCTGATGAACTCCGCTCCGCTGGCCGTGCAGCTTATGGCGCTCCCGCCGTCCACGTTGTACCAGTTGCTGTCGTCGCTCGATCCCTGGGCGTGGAAGGTGCAAGCGCTGGGCGCGGTCCCGCTCACCGTGAAATCGATGGTATAGATTGCAGGGCGGGGCGCAACCAGACCGTTCAGAATGATGTAGTTTCCCAGTTGCCCGGTCGTCGTCGCGCTGTTCGCGGTCCAGGTGTAGACGAGGCTTGAAGACAGATTGCTCTGCGCGGCGGCCAACCCCGCGCCTATCAGCGCCAAAGCCAGTACCAAACCGCCGCGAATCAGCTTGTTTTTCATCGTCCGCCCCCTGATCCCTGATCTCTGACCCCTGATCTCTGTTTTACGCCGCGTACCTGTCACAAGGCCGGCGCCGCAGTACCGGCGCTCCGGTCTCCGTGTTTGTCGTGGTGATGGTTACGCCGCATTGCATCTCCTGGGCGGCCTCTTCGCTCAGCTTGTCTTTGGCCAGGTCATACAGCCGGTTGAACTCAGCCAGATCCGCATGATACTTCGCCACGCGGGCATCGCGCTGGGCCGCTGTCTCGCCCTCGCGAATCGCGGTCGCCTGGTCGGCGGGATGCGGGCTCCAGCACTCGCCGCGGCAGATAATGCACTTGATCAGCTTGGTAAAGCCGTCCGGCATGTTGAAGACGCTCAGCGCGCTGTCGCCCTTGCCCTTGTAGGGATTCTTCGGCGATCCTCCCTGGCGGTGGTTGCATTCGGCCATCAAAGCCTTGCGGTTCGCCCTGTCGGTCGCCAATTGCGCCTGCCGCTGCCGGTTCTTCCGGCTGCGGTCCGCCTTCTCGTTCTTCAGGCGCTGGTTACGTTCCTTGGCCTCTTCCAGGTCAAGCTGCTTGGTCTCCAGATCAATCCGCTTGATCTCCAGATCGAGCTTCGCCAGATCGCTCTCCGCCTTTGCTTCCGCCGTGCTTTTGGCTGTCTCTGCCATGATGCTCTCCCATTCCCCTCAAAGTCTCCGGCGATTTGGCTTGCGCCGAGGCTCGCCGGGGGCCTGCAGCGCCTTGCGATAAATCTCTCCGTGCCTGATGCAGTTCCAAATCTCGAAATCCGGGCTCGTAACCTGTACTGCCGCGTGGCCACACCTTGGGCAGTGCTTCTTCGCCGCCATCTGCGCTACAACCGATGTCGCGCCTTCAAAGTTGGGCTGCATCTCCGATTCTCCTTTGCATTCCGCCGGGGCGGTCTCGGCCGCCCCGGATTCCTAACCCCTGATCCCTAACCCCTAATCCCTGCGGTTAGGTTGTCTGCGGCACCGCGTTGGCGATGCGCATACGGCTGGTCGCGTCTGGAGGCAAGCCCACGCCGAAGACGCAATTGTAGCCCGTGCCGGCCATGATCAGGCCGTTCGGGTCGTAGGCGGTCCGTTCCTTGTACTCGCCCGCCCATAGGTTCATGTTCTCCCAGCGCGGATCGATCTTGGTGTGCCGCTTGTTCGGGAAGTTCACAAACACGATCGCATCCGCTCCGGCAAGGTAAGTGCTGATCGCCGTCAGCCCGCTGCCTTCCCAGTTGGTGGTCTGCGTCTGGTTGGTGCTCTTCCTCCAGTGGCAGCCCATCAACTCCAGCGTCTTGACGGGCGTTTCCCCGTCCTGCCCGTCCAGCGGCTCCAGCTTCAACTGCCCGGCGTCGGTGTGCTTCCAGATATCGACAACCGAGTTGTTCGAGTTGTCGAGCATCATGTCGCCCACAAAGAAGTCGTGGATGCTGCCGTTGTAATAGCCGTTCGCCATCGGTCGCACGGTCGCGCCGCCCAGGCTGGCCGGCATCTGCTCGATCATGTTCTTCGAGAAGGCGTACGGCGAGTTGGTCGAGTCCTGGTTCGATGTCCTGCCGTCCCAGGTGCGCAGGTAATCCATCATGTACATCACCAGGTCGTCGATGCTGATGCCGAGCTGGTAGGCCATCACGCGCCGGTTCTCTTCCAGATCGTTCGAGATCGAGGTCAGGAACGCCAGATCGGAGATGTTGTTGTAGTTGGCCAGTTGCGCCACCACAATGTCCTTGAAGTTCACGCTGATCTGCTCGGGCGTCCCGATGGTGCCTTCCGTCTGTTGCTGCGTATCCGCGCCTAGCGGAATCGCCATGAAGTTGCGGAAGGTCTGGCCGCTCTTCTCCGGCAGGTCCATATGGGTCACCATCAGCAGCTTGTTCAGGTTCATATAAAGCCACTTCATGAAGACCCGGTTGTAGTGGATCGTAAGCCGCGCCTGCGGCATGTTGGCGCTGGTCTGCGCCGCCGGGCTGGGACCGTCGCAAACTGTTGCCGCTCCAGCCGCCATCGCCGCGGCATTCATGGCGCTGTGCAGGGTTACCGCGATAGCGCCGCCGATCGCGGCGATGACTTGGATGATGGTCCAAAGCACACAAGCCACGCCACGCGAGATTTTGCACTGCATCGTCTCGGTCATACTCCGCTCCCTGGTCCGCGGCTCAGTTTCTAAGCTGTCCGCTGCTGAGGGAAGTGGAACTCGCACGCCGCCGCGTAGTCTGGATCGTTCGCCTCGATCAGGCGCCGCATCTTCGCTTCCGGCATGGTGCGGATCTCCTCTTCCGTGTACTTCACAGTCCGTGTCTGCGCGGTCTGCGGGGCGCTGAAGCTGCTGCTTCGCGCGCCGGTGGCGAACCGCGTGCCTCTTGGCCTCTCCACGTGCTGCACCTGGCTCTCGCCAGGAAGTACAGGGGGCGTTATGGTTAGGGTTTGCGGCTCCTCGAAGAGTTCGCCGCGCTGCTGTAGCTCCTGAAAAGTCTCGGTCAGCATCTGTTTGGTAATCAGGCCAACCTTGCCGCCTACTTTGCGGCCCGCGCTCTCGCACAGCATCCGCTTGTTGCCGGCGTGGGGATAAAACTCCGGGTGCTCGGCCTGCCACGCCATGCAAAGGTTCGCAAAGATCTGGATCGCCTGCTGGCGCGGGTCCACGCCCGTCTGGTCCACCACCAGGCGAATCACGGCCTCGCCGCTCTTGGCCGGATTGCTCAGGTCGAGCGTCGCCTGCATCCGCTCATCGGCGCTGAGGCTTGTCCGGGGCGCGGCCGGGGGTGGCGTCCCCGGCGCCGCTGGTTGTATCGGCGCTGCCGCGCGGCGGACAAGAGCAATCTGCGCGTTGGCGTTCTGGATGGCCAGTTTCTGCAACACTTCCTCCATGCTCGCCCCATAGGTGGCGTTCAGCGCGCTGCCGTCCTCCAGGTCGATAATCCAGCAGACAGTTTCCGGCTCAACCGGCTTTCCGTTCGGCCTCGTCTCGCTCCAATAGGCTTTCATTCCCCGGTTCCCTTCTCTTTCCGCTGCTCCAACTCCAGTTCGGCCAGCTCCGCGTCCACCATCAACTCCAGTTCGCCCTTCGCCCGGCGGTACATCTTGGCGTACCCAAACGCCTCGGCGATCGCGTCCCGATCCTTTAGCGGGTCTCCCTGAGCCAGGATTATAGCCGCCTTCTCATGGATTCTGCACGTTTTTTCCAGCAGCCTCGCCAAAATCGGCCATCCCGGCAGTATCCGCATCTCCCGCAGGTCCATCCGCTCGGCGGTGGTCAGCTCCCTGTCCGGGTCTTCCACGGGCGCCCGGCGCAGCGTTTCCTGAGCCGCCCCCGCCTCTTCCATCCGGCCATCTTTCAGCGCCGCCAACTCCGGGTTCAACGGGACGCCGGCCAGGTACTTCTCCAGCGGCGTTAGTTCTGACCCCTGATCTCTGACCCCTGATCCCTGGTTCATTCCCCCACTCCCGGCACGCCATTTTGCAGCTCGCCCATGTCTGTGTTGCGCTCCAGCCGCGCCTCGGCCAGTTCCAGGGGCACGTCGCCGCTCACGTGGTCCATAGCCTTGTCCACCAGCGTATGCTGGATGTCCTGTTTGCCCTGCTCCTGAATCTGCTGGAGCTTGTTCTGACCCTTCGCCTGCTCCACGGCCTGCGCCATCTTGGCCTTGATCGCCTCGGGATTCATCTGCGCCATGTTCTGTTTCTGCTCGTCCGTCATGGGCACAAAGATGTCCTGCCAGTTTTGCAGTTCGCTCATCCGCTGGAAGGCGTTCTCGATAGCCTGGAAGTTGATCGTCTGCCCGATCTCGTGCTGCCACTGCATCAACTGCGGCTGCTGCACAATCTGCAGGAAGAACGGTATCAACTGCATAATCGCGGCCTTGGCCGCCAGCTTCTGCCCGCACAGCACCTTGATCTCGAACTCCGCGTCGATGAACGCCTCGGCGGTAATCTCCTCCAGGATGCTCGCTCCCAGCCGCGAGCTGAGAATCTCGCGGATCTCCTGAATAGGCATGTCCTCCAGAATCCGCTCCCGCTGGAAAGCTCTCCACCGCTTGATGGTGTACTCCAGGTGCGCCACGGGGTCGGCGATGTTGTCGTCGGCCTTCGATCCCGCCCGGTTCACCCCCGCCGCCGTGCGCATGGCGCTCGATCCCGGCGTGTTCACGTTGCCCTGCATTGAGATGGAGTCGGCGCCCACCGTGTTCTCGCCGCCGTCCTTGCCTAGTTGGTAAATCTTCCAGGCCTCGGGCGGAATCTGCGGCATTTGCATGAACTGGAACGCCTTGCGCACGTCTCCGTCGCGCGTCCGCACTCCCCACAGCGTTCCCAGGCCCATCACCACGTTCTGGGTAGGCGCGTTGCCGTCCTGGCTATCGTAGAGAATCGGCGCGTTCAGCGGGAAGGCGATCATCTTCAGTACTTCGTTCAGCACGCCCTGGTCCATGCGCTGGTCCCCGGCGTTCAGCCTGCCCGTGCCCATCCCATAACCGCTGTTGTCGATGTTCCACCAGGTCGCGCTGTACCCCAGCGCCTGGTCGCCCATGGTGTGTTCCTGGTTCCGGATCACCTTCCGTCGGCTCTCGTAGCAGAGAACCTCGATCACCACCTTGTCCGTCCAATAAGCCAGCTTCATCAGCGGCTTCTCAAACGGGTTGGCGCTCTCGTTGCGCTGCTCCCCGGCCGCGTGCAGCACGGTGCTGCTCTCCTGGTTCATCGACTGCGCCACCTGGCTCCCCACCGCCGCGTCGCCTAGCGGATTTTCCAAGAAGTACGTCTTCAGGTCTTCGTCGCTGGGGATGTCCTTGTAGCAGTCCAGTTCGCGCAGGCTCTTCAAATCCTCGAAGGCCACATAGTCGATGTCGATTCGCGCCCCGCCGGTCAAGTCGGGCCGGTTCGGTGTCCGCCACTTCGGGCTGTAGAGCGTGGTGCCCAGCCGCCGGTACTCGAAGTAGGGCCAGCTCTCCTCGACCGTCTCCTCGCGCACCTTGAAGGTATCGCTCTCCCAGGTATCCACCTCTTTCTTGCCGCCCAGCGGCATGTCGATCGAGACCGGAGGCGTCTCGCGCACGCGACTCTTCTTCTTGACCTTCTTCGTCTCCCAGATCGGAATCCAGATCGCCGTGCCTTGCAGCACTTGGCACTCGATTCCCAGGCTCATGTTGTACTCGAAGTCCGCCCGGTCGTCGAGTTCCTCGAAGATCGCGCTCCATGCCTCCAGAATCCGCTCCGAGTTGGGATCGCCGGCCAGCTTGCCGCGCGGTTCGAGGGCGGTGGGGCTGGTGTCGGCAAAGATGCCCCGCCGCACCTGGTTGCTCATGGTGTTGCGGTTCTTGGCCACGTTGAAGCGGCTGATGCGCGCCGGCCGGCTGGTCTGCATCCGCCAGTCGCGGTCGTAGTTCGGGCTCTGGTAAAGGAAATCGACGTACTGCCACTCCGCCAGCCAACTGTTCGTGTCCAGCCATGCCATAGCCCGCTGGTAGTCTTCCCACACAATGGTGGCCGCCGCGTCGTCGTCGAAGAGGATACCCTCGGCGGAACTCGCGGGCAGCGTCACCTGCTTGTCCTGGATCAACGGCGTCAGCTCGTTGCCCAGCGGCATCCCATCTCCGCCCACCTTCGCCGCTATTTCCTCGCGATCAGCCAACACTCACCCCCGGTATGACGGACTCAGGCGCGTTTACAACTTCTTCCATGATGATCTTAACGATTTTCCATTGTCTAAGGCAGTTTTCACACTCAGGGTTCTGGCATTGGTAAAAATCGTTTTCTGTGAGAGGCATCAAATGGTTGCATTTTCCACAAAAAACAGAATGTAAAACGATTTTGTTTCCCTCAGCCATCCAGCCCTCCCGGCAGCGGCGGCATACTCCATGTCGCTGTCTTTTGCATGGCGGCCAGGTGCGCCGTCATCTTCTGCTGCGCCTGCTCGTCCACTGCCGGCATCCCCTGCTGGCTAAGGAAGCTCTGCACCAGCGCGTCTTCCCTGCGCCGCCGCTGCCAGGCTATCTCCTCTTCCTGCATGTTGGCCCGCATCTGGCTGATGGGAACCAAAGCAGCGAAGCGCGAGATGCACTCCACGATTCCATTCTCCTCCACTAGCCCAAAATGCACAAACTGCTTCTGGCACTCAGCCGCTTTGCTCATTCCGGTCGAGAACAGCACCCGGCCTACCTTCATCAGCGGCTCAAGCTGCTTGATCGCTCCGGTCCTCCGGTTGTCGTCCTCCTCGAACTCCAGCCATTGAATCCGCACGCTGCGGTTCCGCTTTGCCGCCTCGTTGCGGATGTGCGCCGCCAGATACTCGCAGCCGGGCACGTCGATAATCATCACCCCGTCCGCGTCGTTCTCCTTGGCCGCCGCCACAATTCTCTCAGCTTCGCTGGAAGGCGTGTAGGCGCTCTGCCAGCACTCCTTGACGTACACCTTCCCATCCACCACCGTAGCCGCGGCGCCCTCGCTGAACTTGGCCATCCCCGGCTTTCCGCCGTACCTCGGCCTCCAGCAGATGAATGTCTCTGCATCGTTGCGCCTCGGCAGCCGCTCCTCTTCGATCGCGCAGCTCGCGTACAGCTTCTCCGGGAAGGTCGGCACATTGCCGCCCTGAGGGTCGTTCTGCTGCTGGCTCATGAAACTTTCGTAGTTGTCGAGATATTTTTCGCGGAGAATTTTATAACGCAACTGCGGAAACTCCGGCCAATAAAAGATCAGGTCATCTTCTGCGGGGAACTCGCCGGGCAGGAACGGGCAGCCGTCCTTGCGCGCGATGGAACTCCGGATCAGCACGCCCCATGCCTCTGGGTTTTCTTTGGCTCTCTCGATGCATTTGGAGTAGAAGTCGAAAGGATGGTATCGCGTCCCGCCGATCCGGATGTAGCCCATACCCTCCGGGCCGGACCGCAGCAAGTTCTCATTCTGGGCGCACACGTTGATTACCCGGTTGCGCACTTCCGGGCTGGCATCGATTCCGCTGTTTTTTGTGTCTTCCACATCGTCGGGGTCGATGTGCGAAGGATGCCAGCCAGACTGGGTAGATTCGGGAGAGCTGATGGCTAGCGTTGTATCTAGGTCGCCAGCGCCCACCAGTCGGCGGTTGGGCAGGTTCCAGGCCCAGCGTTGCGAATCGACCGAGGAATACGCCGGGTCTTTTTCCGTCACCGACTCGAAAAACAGCTTTTGGAAGACGGTCGGCGATGCGCCTTTAGGCTTGTAGAAGTACTTCGCCGTATGCTTGCCGATCGCCGTGGCCAGCGGTTGCGTGGCGCTCTCGCAAAGGAACGTCACTTCCTCCGGGAAGGCGCAAAGCCACTGTACGCGGTCCACGCGCTTCAAGCTGGTTTTGAAGGTGTGCCGGGGGTCCAGGTGCAGCAGGTTCTTCTTGCAGGGTTGGGCGAACATGGGCAGGGTGGGAACCTTGGGACCGTAGAGATCGACGGCGGCCTGATGAACGCGGGGAACAAAGTCCGGGTAGCCCAGCATCTCGGCGGCGAAAAACATATCCTTTAAAAAGCGATGCCGCAAGTCCTCGCGGTATGCGGCATCGCTTTCGATCTTGTCGGTGTCGAGAATCACGGCTTACGCTCCGGCTTGGGCTGCTCCCGCGCCAGGCATCGGCTCCGCGCCCTGGGCTGCCTCTTCCGGCTCTTCCGCTTCGCCCTGGCCGCCGCCGTTCTGTGCAAACGATTCCTCGATATGCTGGCCGGCTTCCTCGGGGCTTTGGCTGGTGGCTACGTTCTCCCGCTCGGGCATGGTGAAGGCGTCGCCCTTCTTCGCTTTGTAGGTGTGGTGATGGATGTGCGATCCATCGTCGACCTCCACTGTGCGAATCTGGTACAGGTGCAGCTTGGCCTTCTTCTTGCCCTTGCCGCCTTCGTCTTTCTTGGGCTTCTCTTCTTCCTTGGCCATCGCGTTCTCCTGATTGTCAAGCATTGTTCGCTGGGCTAGATTTCTCTAGCCCAGCCAGGGGCCGTCAGCACAAAATCAGGCCGCTGTTTCTTATCCGACGCTGAACTTGGTCACCACGATGGTCGTCAGGGTTCCGGCAGCGGCGCCGCTCGATGTGATGCTGAGCGAGAACTGAGCCACCGGGTTGCTGGAGTTGCTGATGCCTGTCGGCACGTTCGTGAATGCCGCCTCGGGATCGAGCGTGTTGTTGATCGACTGCTTGCACTCGCCGGTCAGTTTGCCGCTCACCGAGTCGTAGCGCATGATCGCCCGGATCGAGAATGGCGCGGTGGTGCTGTTCTGGGCTGGCAGGCTGCTGGCTGTCTTGTGCAGCAGGTTGCTGGAGACCACCAATGTGCTTGCATCGGCGTAGAGCCCCAGCGCGATCGTGCCGGTGTTGGTTGTCTTGATGTAGCCGCAGACCTCCAGCACCAGGTCGGTCTGCTCGTTGGCGGTGTCGGGCGGAAGCGCCACGCTGAGGGCCACTGCGGTATTCTGGGTACTCAGCAGCTTCGTCTCTGCATTGGTGGAGATGGTCTGAGTCGCCGGCAGCGGGCCTGCCTGGCCGCCCTGCACGTTCAAACCAGGCTGGTTCGCCGGAGCGGTCTGTGCCAAGACTGGTCCGTTTGGTCTGTCATAAAGTCCCATGATCTGCTCCTCGGCGGGGATTCCGCTAGCGAAAGTCTATGCTACCTTTCCGCTGGTTTGTCAAGCAGCTTCTTGAATCCTTGGATTTTGGCGTCTATTTCGTCATACCCGATGCGACCAAGCTCGTCCATCATTGCCAGGTCAGGATTGCCATCTTCACCTGAGAGGCAATGAGCGTCCGCGATCCGGTCGCGCTCCTCCTCCAAGAGGGCCACGGCTCCCTTGAGCGCCCGCTGAAGGTCGCGCCGGTTTGAGATCGAAGTATCTTTTTGCACCGGCTCACTGTGGCGGATGTCTCCCCGCGAAGCCCGCCAGCGCCGGTACTCCTCGCGTTCGGCTTCCGTCGAAGGGTGCAGGCACTTTGGGCATCGGCTGCGGCGCCGTTGCAAAATTCTGATCTGGTCGAGATCGTCCTTGCACTTCTCGCCGCAGGTTGCCGTCTGCCGGCGCGCCCGGCTGGGCTCGATCTCCGCCCTGCAAACGGTGCAATACAGGGGGGGAATCTGCGAGTTCTTGTTGGGTTCGGCGGGTTCGGCGGCTTCCGCTTCGCGGTCTAAAACTGCTGCATGGTCAGACATTCAATCGCCTCAATCGTCATGATGGTTTTGGGGCCGATCTCACGGCATGGGAGTGAATCGTAAATCTCCACAATCAGCCTCTTCACCCAGGCATCCGAGAGTTCTTTCCCTTTGGCGTCGCGGAACATGCCGCGCTTCGCGGCACAGTCCAGGATGAGCTTGTTGTAGTTGTCGGCGTCGCCGCGTTGGGCCTTCCCTGGGAAGTAGCACAGGGTTACTTGAAAGATTCCGCTGGCGCTCACTGCGTAGAGGTCGCGGGCAAAGATCGGAAAGTCGCGCATGAACGCCTTGGCCGCCGCGCTCTTGGGGTGAACGCCGGCGGCCGGATGCTCGGTGAGATGGTTCACGCTGGGGGGCAGCATCGGCATCTCGAAGCGAATGATGGACGGACCGTTCAAGCCGCTATCCCCCATCTGCGCCATCTGCGCTCCATTTTGGCATTTTCTTTTTGCTGTTTGCATTCCAGACAAAGATTCTCTTTGGTTGTGATATGCGATAAGCCGCACTCGAAGCAGAGTCGCGCGAGACGTCGGAATTCCGCCTCGGTGATCTGGCCGGTATTTAGAGTTTTTGTTTCCATGTTGCGCCTCTAGTGGTATTATACCGCTATGGAGACAAAAAGTAAGAGCAGATTACGAAAAAAATCGACGGCCGCGGCCGATGTCTACGCTGCCTCAAAATGGTCGCCGGTTCACAAGCGCATCGAAATCCGGTTTCCATCAGCCGAAGAGCATCGCCTGATTTTTCAAGCTGCCGAACGCTCCGGCTTGTCGATGAATGGCTGGCTGGTGCGTGTTAGTAAGGCGGCCGCTGAGCGCGAGCTGGGAATGGAATCAGGAACCTAGATCGGCTCTCCGCCGACGGCTTGCAGGTTCTGCATCTCGTAGAGATTGGGAAGTGGCGTGCTGCCTCCCTCGGGGCTTTTGCGCGTCCGCTTGCGTATTTTCACGACTCCCTTAGATTCCAGCTCTGCCAACCCGCACTGGATGGTTTTATCGGAGACGTTCACGATGCGCGCCAGGGTTTTGATGCTGATATTCTCACAGCCTCCAAAATCAACGTTTGCGTAGTATTTCAGCGCCGTTAGGGCAACCGTAGCCTTCCAGGTCGGATTGAATCGTGCGAAAAATACCTTTGGGATCATCAGGAACGGGTAGGTTTGCCGGTCTCTGGATCGAATTTTGTTTGACATTATTCTCTCCGCGCAGTCCATCTGAGCAGGGTTGGCTTCAAAGCGCAAGCCAGAGGTCTCCAAATGTACATGTATCTGTGGAAATCCTGTGGAAATCTTGTGGAAAAAAAGACGATTTCTGTTGAAAAAGCCTTGCTGATTTCCACTTGTATACCCCTAGGGTGGTCCCTATTAGGGGGGAGGGGTGGTCCCCAATAGGGACCATAAAAGCAATAGAGGTAAATAGTAGTTTCTAGTTTCTTTGCGACCGTAGTAGCCGTAGTCGGTTTTTCCACACACCATAGCCGGCCATTTCTTAAGGTAAATTCTGTAAACCATCACATAGTTTACATACCAGAGAGAACAAAAGCAACAACAAAAACAAAAGCAGGATCGGACGACAAAGCCTCCTCTGATAAAAACAACCAATTTGACAAATAAGTGAAATTTATTTATCGTAAACGTTCATGCTTCACACTCTGCATAAAATAAATTTCACTTATTTGTCAAATTGGTTGTTTTTATCAGAGGAGGCTTTGTCGTCCGATCCTGCTTTTGTTTTTGTTGTTGCTTTTGTTCTCTCTGG